>Ga0114903_1000154_pt1 | contig 47463 bp, 42 predicted proteins | sample MalvirDeepMed_s2_FD_87289 | JGI IMG/M metagenome (GOLD analysis project Ga0114903, IMG submission 87289) | Marine viral communities from the Global Malaspina Expedition - Malaspina viral metaG DeepMed_s2 | ecosystem: Environmental > Aquatic > Marine > Oceanic | place: Mediterranean Sea...
CAGCGCCTCGCGATAGGCGCTCTGCGCGGCACCGTTCTGGCCGACCAGATCGTAGGCCAAGCCGCGATCGGCCCACAGCGATCCGGACGCGATTCCGGCATTGTCGGCCTCCTCGAACAGTTTGAGCGCCTCGACCGGGCGTCCGCCGCGCACATAGGCAGCGGCCATGCCTTCGGAGATGCGCGGATTTTCCGGCGACAAGGCTTTCGCCCGACCGAAGAAACCGATCGCCGCATCCATGTCGTCCAGCTCGAGCGAGGCGAGACCCGCCGCGATCAGCGCATCGACATCGCGCCGATCCTTGGCCAGCCGCAACAGCGCCGTGTTGAGGTCGGACACGGCAGCAGGCGGCAATGGCTGCACCACCGCGCGCGACACCGAATCCTGCGACTGCGCAGATAGCGGAGCTGCAACGCCGAGAACGCTGCACGCCAGCATGGGCACAAGCACCGGCAACGCGGTGCGCGAGATTTTGAATCGACCCGTCATCGTGCGGAAACTAGTCCGGCATGACCCGTGTGAACAGCCCCAGAGCACGCTCCGGACGCCACTCGTCGCGGCTACTGGTTGTTCTGTCGCCCCAGGAAACGCGGGATATTCAACGAGGAACCATCGTCATCCTCGTCGTCGTCCTCTTCCTCGGGCGCCCCGCCGCGGGACAGTTTGGCCATCCGTTCGAAAAGCGTGCCGCCGCCGCCACTCTGCGGGGGAGGCGGTGCTGGCCGATTTTCCTTGCCGCCGTCGCCTGCAACGAGCCCCCGGCGACGGGTCGGCGCAGGCTCATCGGCCGGTGGCGCCTCGGCGGCATTGTCTTTCGGCTCACCCTGAGCCCTGGCATTGGCCTCGTCGCCCAGCAGCAATTCGTCGGACGGTTCGTCTGCCTCAGCCTCGGTCATCGAACCAAGGTCGAGCGTGTCGTCATCGTCCGGCCCTTCGTTCGCACCGGCTGGCGCGCCGAAAGGCTTGCTTCCCGAGCGTGCCGGAGCCCCGAAGTCGCGCTCCTCATCCTCGGAATTGCGCAGTCCGGCGAGCGGATCGACGATGTCGTCGACATCCTCGCCCTCACCCTCGTCCTCGTAATCCTCGTCGTCGCCATAGACGGCGGCGGGTTTAGGGGTGTGCGGAGCCTGCGGCACATCATCGCCCCACGGGTCACGCGAAGCTTCGCCCGATGCCTCTCCCGACGACTGCGGTGCCTGAACCGGCTCGCGCCGCTCTTGCTCGACCGCTTCGCTATCGGCGCGCGAGAAGTCGAGCACCGGACGTTTGGCCTGCCTCGGCTCGTCCGCGGGTTCGGGACTGCGCGGCTGCGGCGCCGGATTGGCTGCGGCACGCGGAATGGCGGGCTGTCCGTCGCTGCCCTCTTCGATCCCGGTGGCCACCACCGACACGCGAATCTTGCCTTCCAGATTGGGGTTGAAAGCCGAGCCCCAGATGATGTTGGCGTTATCGTCGACCAGTTCGCGAATGTGGTTCGCGGCTTCGTCGACTTCGAGCAGCTTCATGTCCTCGCCGCCGATGATCGAGATGATGACGCCCTTGGCGCCCGCCATCGACACACCTTCGAGCAGCGGATTGGCGATCGCCTGCTCGGCAGCTTCGCGGGCACGATTTTCGCCCTCGGCCTCGCCGGTGCCCATCATCGCCTTGCCCATTTCCTCCATGACCGACTTCACGTCGGCAAAGTCGAGGTTGATGAGGCCCGGCATTGTCATCAGGTCGGTTATCGAGCGCACGCCCTGCTGCAGCACCTCGTCGGCAAGCCGGAAGGCTTCCTTGAAGGTGGTGTCGCGATTCGCGATCAGGAACAGGTTCTGGTTGGGAATGACGATCAGCGTATCGACCTGGCGCTGAAGCTCTTCGATCCCGGCCTCGGCGGCGCGCATCCGGCGCGTGCCTTCGAACAGGAACGGCTTGGTCACCACACCCACGGTCAGCACGCCCTTGCGGCGCGCGGCTTCCGCGATCACCGGAGCCGCCCCGGTGCCGGTGCCGCCGCCCATCCCGGCCGCGATGAAGCACATGTTCACCCCGTCGAGCGCATCCTCGATCGCCTCGACCGTTTCCTCTGCCGCCGCCTTGCCCAGTTCGGGCCGCGCGCCCGCGCCCAGTCCGCCGGTGCTTTCCGGCCCGAGCTGGATGCGATTTTCCGCAGGCGAAGTGCTGAGCGACTGGGCATCGGTATTGGCGACGATGAAATCGACGCCTTCGATCTCGGCCTCCATCATGTTGGCGATGGCGTTGCCGCCAGCGCCGCCTACACCGATAACCGTGATCTTGGGGCGCAGATCGTCCGAAGGGTCGGGGCCGATATTGATACTCATAGGGTCTTCACTCCGCGAAATCGGCGGGGTGGATACCGATTTCTCAATGGTTTCATGTGGCAGATATCACCGGGCTATTTAATGGATATCCCCGATCTTTTCCACATAACTCGCCCAAGCAATGCGAAGCGAGCGGGGTCCGGCGTCAGAAATATTCGCGACCTGCCCGCCATACGCGATTGATGAGCCCGATACCACTCATGCGCGACTGCGACTGATACTTCGCCTTCACCGTGCGGATATCGACCGGGTCTTTCGCGGCGTAGAGGCACAGGCCGACCAGCGTCGAGAAACCGGGTGTGGCATGTGCGGGCGGAAGCCCGCGCAGGACCTGCGGCTTGCCGATGCGCACCGGGCGGCCCAGCGCATTCTGGACGAACTCTGCGCTGCCGGCCAGTTCCGCGCCGCCGCCGGTGAGCACGACCGGCCCACCCTTGGCGCCGATGAAGTCCATGGCTTTCAGCGCCTTGCCGACCTCATCGGTGAGGCGGCCGAGCTGTTCGGTTACGACCGCGACCAGATCGGCGCGATTGATCGAGCCTGCCCGCGGATCGCCATCGGGATCGACCGGCACCTGCTCGCGATGATCGCTCGGGCTGGCGAGCGCCGAGCCGGACACGCACTTGAGCCGCTGGGCGTGCTGTCGCCGAATGCCGAACGTGCTCGCGATGGCATCGGTAATATCGCCCGAGCCCAGCGGGATCGCCCGCATCGCCTGGACCATCCCGTTGCGCAGCACCGCGACATTGGTGACATCGCCGCCGATCTCGATCAGCGCGGTGCCAAGCTCACGTTCTTCGGGCGTGAGGCTGGCATAGGCCGACGCGATCGGCGCGGCGACCACGCCCTCCACCGTCAGATGTGCGCTCTGCACCGCGGTGATGATGTTGCGGATCGGCGCGCCATCGGCGAGCAGGATGTGGACGTCGACGCCCAGCTGCTCGGCATAAAGGCCGACCGGGTTGGCGACGCCGTGGGGGCCGTCGACCGAATAATGCGCGGGCTGCGCGTGCAGCACCATGCGCCCGTCGGGCTCCAGCGTGTCGCGCGCGGTGACCAGCAGGTGGTCGACGTCTTCCTCTTCGATCCGGCGCCCGTGAATGGGGATTTCGACACGCGAGATGCGGCTGGCGAGTCCGGCGCCCGCGCACCCGACCCACACGCTCTCGATCGCGGTGCCCGCATCCTTCTCCGCCCGCTCGACCGCTTCGCGGATCGCATGGGTCGCGGCCTGGCTGTCGGTCACGTAACCGCGCCGCACGCCCGCGCTCGCCCGATGCGAGGACCCGAGCACGATCAGCTCGCCGCCCTCGGTCAGGCCCATGATCATGGCGGAAACCCGGAAGGAGCCCAGATTGATCGCGCCGAACACGCGGGAGATGCGCGCCGCACCCATTATTCGGCCCTTTCCTTGCTGCTGGCGAAGCGATCCGCCCGGCCCGGCTCGCGCAGGACATAGCGATCGGGCACGCGCAGATCGATCACGGTCGCCTTGCCGCCGAGCAGGCGATAGAGCCCGTCCATCCGCGCGAAATCGATGAAGGCATCCGCCGCCTCGTCCTCGCCCTGAGGCAGCGCGAGGATCTGGCCGGTCTTGAACACGATATTCCAGCGCCGCTCGCCGATCCGATGCGCGCTGGCGATCTGCGGCTGGAGCGCGGGCGCGGCGGCGAGCACGCGGTCGAGCGAGTCGATCTGGTCCTTCGCACCCGCACCCGAAATGCGCAGCATGCCTGCCGCATCTTCCTCCGCGATCGGATCGAGTTCGATCCCGTCGCGGTCGATCAGCACCAGCCGGTCGGGCTTGACCAGCACCGCGTGCGGCGTGCGTTCCTGAATGTCGATCACCAGCTTGTCGGGCAGCTGGCGCGAGACGCGCGCCTCGGCGACCCACGGCATCCGCTTCAGCTCGGTGCGGATTTCCGCAAGGTCGAGCAGCGGCATCGGCGTCCCGCGATGCTCCATCACCTCTTCGTAGACCTTCAGGCGGTTCATTCGCTCGACCCCGGTCAGGTCGATATTGCGCATCTGGAACCCCGCTGATCCGGCGGAGGCTGCGATCTGCTGGTGCATCAGCGCAGGCACGCCCGCGGCGCTCGCAACCCACCAGGCGAGCGCTGAAGCGCCTGCGAGGATCGCGAAGAAAAAACCGCCCTGCAACTGCTTCTGGCTGATCGGCAGGGCGGATAGCGCGGTGTTGACCACGCCCTTGCTCTGCCGGGTCGCTGCCCGCGCCTTTGACGCACGCGAGCGCGAATTGGCGGCCCGCCGAACCCCTTGCGCCTTACGCTTGACCTTGCGCGCCATCTTTCCCTCCCGAGTGGCTCAGTGCGTCCGCGATGATCGTTTCGACCAGATCCTCGTAACTCATGCCGACATGTCGCGCTTGCTCGGGCACAAGGCTGAGCGGCGTCATCCCGGGCTGGGTATTGGTTTCGAGCACGAAAAGGCCATCGACGCCCTGCTCATCGTCCCAGCGAAAATCGGTGCGGCTGGTGCCCCTGCAGCCCAGGATGCGATGCGCCTCGAGCGCGTAGTGCATGCAGGCTTCGGCAATATCCTGAGGTATCTCGGCCGGGCAGACGTGGCGGGTGCGCCCGTCGGTATACTTGTTCTCGAAATCGTAGAACCCACTCTCGACGATCAGTTCGGTGACGCCCAGTGCCTTCTCGCCGACTACTGCCGTCGTCAGCTCGCGGCCCCGGATATAGGGCTCGGCGAGCAGTTCAGGGAATTCCTGCCACGGGCCCTTGGCATCTGGGCCGATAGGATTGCCGTAATTGCTCTCGTCGGAGACGATCGCGACGCCGACGGACGAGCCTTCGTTGACCGGCTTGAGCACATAGGGGCGCGGCAGCGGATCGCTAATGTAGAGGTCCTCCGACTTCACGATCCGTCCGCCCGGCATGGGGATGCCGCGCGGCACCAGCGCCTGCTTGGTCAATTCCTTGTCGATCGCGATCACCGAGGTGGCGAGGCCGCTATGCGTATAGGGAACGCCCATCAGATCGAGCATGCCTTGCACCGTGCCATCCTCGCCCGGCACGCCGTGGAGCGCGTTGAACACGATATCGGGCTTTACCTCCGCGATCCGCGCAGCAACCTGCCGGTCCATGTCGATCCGGGTGACGGTGTGCCCGCGCGCTTCAAGCGCCTTGGCGACGCCCTCGCCGCTCATCAGCGAAACGGGCCGTTCGTTCGCCCAGCCGCCCATCAGGACAGCGACATGGAGTTTGTCCGGCAGGATCACACCCGCGGTCCGCCCGAAGGGTAGAGCTGAATCTGGCCGAGCCGGATCCCCGGCGAGCAATCCTCCTCCCACGGAAAGGCGCGGCTGTCGGGATCGGGCCAGACGATCTGCATCGCGCGGCGCAGTTCCTTGCCATCGCGGTAACGGTGGAACCACATCGCGTAGCCAAAATGCCTTTCCCAGGCGCGCGGGTCTTCGATCGGGCGGGCGACGCAGTCGTAACCTTCGATAAGGTTGCCGATCGCCTTTCCGTCTGTGAGCTCGAGCCCGTCATCCTTGCACTGGTGAAACAGCGCATTGACCATCGAACCCGCGAGATCGCGTCTCAGGCTGTAAACCAGCACTTCGGGCTGACCCAGCGTATGCTCGAAACCGATCGAATAGCAGAACGTGGGCGCTTCCGGATTATCGGATGTGACATGCATCACCGACCAGCCGAATTTCTCGACGTTCTCGATAATTGCCTTCTGGTTGTCGTCCAGGGTTTCGCCTTCGCTCATTTCCGTCCCACTCTCTGAATTTCCCATTCCAGCTCGACGCCGGAGTTCTCGCGTACTTTCGCCCGGACATCCTCGCCCAGTTGCTCGATATCGGCGCTGGTCGCGGAGCCGGTGTTGATGAGGAAGTTGGTGTGTTTCTCACTCACCTGCGCGCCCCCGCGCATCATCCCGCGACAGCCGGCCGCATCGACCAGCTGCCAAGCCTTTTCGCCTTCAGGGTTCTTGAAGGTCGAGCCGCCGGTCTTCGTGCGCACCGGCTGGCTGTTCTCGCGGGCCTGTGCGATCCGCTCCATCTCGGCACCGATCGCCGCAGGGTCGCCAGCTTCGCCCTTGAGCCGTGCGCCGACCACCACCGCGCCTTCGGGCAGCTGCGAATGGCGATAGGTATAGCCAAGCTCCGCGACCGGCAGCGTCTTGAGCGATCCATTGCGCAGCACGACTTCGCATTCGACCAGCACATCGGCCGTCTCACGCCCGTAGGCGCCGCCGTTCATGCGCACGAAGCCGCCCAGGGTGCCGGGGATTCCGCGCAGGAATTCGAGCCCTGCGATGCCGGCATCGCGCGCGGTCGAGGCGATCAGTACGCCATGGGCCCCTGCTCCGCAGCGCAAGGTGTGGTCCGCTTCGGTTTCGATTCCGGCGAAAGGCTTGTGAAGACGAATGGTCACGCCCGGCACACCGCCGTCGCGCACGATCAGGTTCGATCCCAAGCCCAGCGGCATGATCGGCACCGCCGGGTCAAGCTCGGCGAGGAAGGCGCGCAGATCGTCCACATCGGCAGGCTCGAACAACCAGTCCGCCACCCCGCCCGCCTTGAACCAGACGAGCTTGGCGAGCGGTGCGTTCTGCGTCAGCGTGCCACGCACTTTCGGGAGGGAAAGCGAGGCTCTCATGCCGGGACGTTCTCCAAAGCGCCCTGCAACTCGTCGGGCAGCCGCGCCGCCCACTTGGTGATGTCGCCCGCGCCGAGGCACAGCACGAGGTCACCCGGCTGGAGTTCGGGCGCGAGGGTCCGCACCAGATCCTCGCGATCGGCCACCGTTTGCGCCCGGCGATGGCCGAGTGACTTGATCCCCGCGACCAGCGATGCGGCATCCACTCCGTCGACCGGATCCTCGCCCGCAGCGTAGACCGGCGCGACATAGACCTGGTCCGCCGCGTCGAAACAGGCCTGGAAATCGCCCATCAACTCGCCCAGCCGGCTGTAGCGGTGCGGCTGCATCACGGCGATCACCCGCCCGCCGTTTTCCGCGGCATCGGCGCTCTCGCGCGCAGCGGAAAGGACCGCGCGGATTTCAACTGGGTGATGCGCATAATCGTCGATGACGGTCGCGTTGCCGCCGTCCACCGCGACCGTTCCGACCTTGGTAAAACGCCGCCGCACGCCGCCGAAGCGCGCAAACCCTTCCCGCACCGTCTCGTCCGAACAGCCCATCTCGAGGCTGACCGCGATCGCGGCGAGTGCGTTCTGCACGTTATGCCTGCCCGGCATCGGCAGGAACACGTTCTCGATCCGGCGATCCTGCGCCTGATCCCGGGGCCCTCGCTGGCGGACGATCACATCGAACCGGTTGCCGCCCGTCTCGGGCGTCACGTTGACCGCGCAGATATCGGCCTGGAGCGAGAAGCCGTAGGTGATGACTCGCCGGTCGCGCACCTGGCCGATCACCGCCTGCACCTCCGGATGGTCGACGCAAAGGATCGCCGCACCGTAGAAGGGCACGTTGTGGATGAACTCCACGAAGGCGCGCTTCACGCCGTCGAAATCGCCGTAATGTTCGAGATGTTCGGGATCGATATTGGTGACCACCGCGATGGTCCCGTCGAGGCGCAGGAAGCTGCCGTCGCTCTCGTCCGCTTCGACCACCATCCAATCGGAATCGCCCATTTTGGCGTTGGACCCGAACTGTTCGATGATTCCGCCATTGATGACCGTCGGGTCGATCTTGCCGCAATCGAGCAGCCCGGCAATCATGCTGGTCGTGGTCGTCTTCCCGTGGGTACCCGCGACCGCGACGGTCGATTTCAGGCGCATCAGTTCGGCGAGCATTTCCGCCCGGCGGACCACGGGGATGCGGTGTTCGAGCGCCGCCTCGACTTCCGGATTGGTCCGCTTGACCGCCGACGATGTCACGACCACCGCGACCCCATCCACATTCTCGCGCGCATGGCCGATGGCAATATCGATCCCGCGCTCGCGCAGCCGCTCGACTGCGGGGCTTGCGGAGATGTCGGAGCCCTGCACCCGATAGCCGAGGTTGTGCATCACCTCGGCGATACCGGACATGCCGATCCCGCCGATGCCCACGAAGTGGATCGTGCCGATATCGGTGCCGACGCCCTTCAAGAGTTGCGCTCCCCGCCAACCTCGCGAGCGGCCCCCTGCCCGACCGCGACACCCTGCGAGGCACCGCGAGCGTTGTTCTTGCCTACCCGGATCACGTCCATCATGTCCGCCCCGCCGAAACTCTCTACGAGGTCGGCGAGGTCCTTCACCGCATCGGGTCGCCCGCAATTCCAGGCCTTGTGTGCCGCATTGCCGAGCGTGCCCGCCCGCTGGCTGAGCACCTGAATCTGGCGGGCCAGTTCCTTGGGCGTGAACGAACTCTGGCGGATCATCCGTGCCCCGCCCGCATCCACGATCTCGCGCGTATTGGCAGCCTGGTGATCGTCGGTCGCAATCGGCAGCGGGACGAGGATCGCAGGGCGCCCCACCGCCGTCAGCTCGGCGATGGTGGAGGCACCTGCGCGGCCGATGAACAGATGCGCATCGGCCAGCCGTTCGGCCATATTCTCGAAATAGGTCGCCAGCTCGGCCGGAATCTCGTGATTGCGATAGCGTTCGCGCACCGCGCCGACATCCTCGGGGCGGCACTGCTGCACCACCTGCAGGCGCTGGCGCAGCGCCGGCGGCAGCATCGCGAGGCCATCGGGCACGACCTGCGCGAGGATGCTCGCACCCTGGCTGCCGCCGGTCACCAGCACCTTGAGCAGGCTGTCTTCGGTGAAGGTCGGAAAAGGCTCGTCCCGCAGCGAAAGGACCTCGGCCCGCACCGGGTTACCCACCAAATGCGCCTTTTCGGCCCACTTGGATTTCATCCGTGCGACCGTGGGATAGGCGGTCGCGATCGCATTCACCCCGGGAGCGAGCAGGCGGTTGACGCGGCCAAGCACCGCGTTCTGTTCGTGGATCACGCTCGGCAGCTTGGCGCTGCGTGCCGCCAGCAGCGCGGGCAGCGTGGGATAGCCGCCGAAGCCGACCACCGCGCTCGGCTCGAAGCTTTCGAACAGCTGCTTCGCCATCTGGCGGCCTTCCATCACCTTGGCCGCGCCCTTGATCCAGCGGACCGGATTCTTGCCGAAGCGCCCCACCGGCATGATGTGCGCGGGCATGAAATCGGGTTTGCCCGGAATATTCGCGCCGCGCTCGTCGGTGATCAGCGCGACGTGGTGTCCGCGCCGCTCCAGTTCGTGCGCCAGCGCGAAGGCGGGCAGCATGTGCCCGCCAGTGCCGCCCGCCGCGAGCACGTAATGTCGATTGGCGCCGGTCATTGATTCCTCTCTCTGTCGAACAGCCCCAGGGGCTTCTCGAACACTGATCTGCGAAGGCCTGCGGTTTCCCGGGTCAAGAACGGGTTGCGGCGCGTCAGCGCGAGCAGCAGGCCGAAGGCCATGCATACCGCGATCGTCGACGAGCCGCCATAGCTGACCAGTGGCAGCGTCATGCCTTTCGACGGAAACAGCGAGAGATTGACGAGGATATTGATGAAGGCCTGTCCCCCCAGCTGCGCAGTGAGGCCGACCGCCGCGAGCAGCGCGAAGAAGTTCTCCTCGCTCGACACGCGTACCAACACGCGCAGGACGATCGCAAAGAACAGCAGCACGATGCCAGCGCAGGCGAGCAGGCCGAATTCTTCGCCCACGACCGAGAAGATGTAGTCGGTCTGCGCCTCGGGCAGGCGGAACTTCGCGCGTCCGACCCAGAAGCCCACCCCGTCCCAGCCGCCCGCCAGCAGCGTGCGCTGGGCGAGGTCCACTTGGTCGTAATCGGTCCCGCCCGACAGCCAGGAGTCGATGCGATGCCGGGCATTGCCGTAAAAAGCATAGGCGAGGCTGAGCGCCGCGAGACCGCCTGCAAACAGAGCGGCGATGTGGCGGAAGGACACTCCGCCGAGCAGCACGATCACGAACCACACGCCGGTAAACAGGATCGCTGCGCCCAGATTGGGCTGTGCCATCAGCAGGATGACCACCAGCGCAAGCGCCGCGGTGACCAGACCGAAGACGGGCATGTGCGGGTCTTTCAGCCGCCAGCTCATGAGCCAGGCCAGTGTCACCGCAAAGCCGGGCTTGAGGAATTCTGACGGCTGGAACCTGAAACCGAGGTTCAGCCAGCGGCGCGCGCCATTCACCTCGTAACCGATGAACGGCACCAGCAGCAGCGCGGCCACCATGCTGAGCGATAGCAGGATCGCGAAACGCCGTGCGGTATCGCGGGTCAGCATCGACAGGCCGAGCATCGCGGTGATCCCTACTGCGAGCCAGCGAAGATGCGCCCACAGGAAATAGAGCGGCGGGAGCGTAACCTCATCGCTCGACAGGCGCTCGGCACCGGCAGGCGAGGCGGCGGCGATCGCGGCGCACCCCACCGCCATCAGCAGGACGACCAGGCCAAGCAGCACATGGTCCAGCTCGCGCCACCAGATCTTAAGCCGCGCACGAACCGGCACGCGCGGGTTCGTGCGGCCCGGCAGGTCGCTTGCTACGGCAGTGGCCGGGGCGATGTTCATTCAGATGCCCTCGCTGCGGGTGATTGCGTGAACGAGCACGCGAAACTGGTCGCCGCGATCCTCGAAATCACGAAACTGGTCGAAACTGGCGCATGCCGGGCTGAGCAGCACCGTCTCGCCCGGCCGCGCGACCTGCGATGCAAGCTCGATCGCCTTTTCCAGCGTGCCGGAGCGGCTGACGGGGCAATGCGGGGTCAGCGCCTCGGCAAAGGCGTCACCGGCCTCGCCGATGGTATAGGCGGCGGTGACGCGGCCGATGTATTGCTCGCACTCGCCCAGCCCCGGCTCCTTGGCGCGCCCACCGACGATCCAGTGGATCTTGTCAAATGCCGCCAAGGCAGGCGCGGCGGCGGCGGTGTTGGTCGCCTTGCTGTCGTTGACGTAGAGAATGTCGCGCGCTTCGCCGACCCGCTCCATACGGTGCGGGAGGCCGGGAAAGGTGCGCAAACCTTCGCGGATCTGCTCCGCCGTCAAGCCCAGAATGTCGCATGCTTCAATCGCTGCCGCCGCGTTTTCGAGATTGTGCGGCCCCTGAAGCGATGGCCAGTCCGCTTGCTCGCTCGCCGCGATGTCCCTGTGCTTGAAAACATCTTCGAGAATGCTCGCGATCGAGCCTTCTGCGAATTGTCCGAGGGAGCGCGCATCGGTGAATCGGGCAATCGAGTTCTGACCTCGCGTCTGCATCGCAAACAGACGTGACTTGCTCGCCGCGTAGGCTGCGAAGTCGCCATTATAGCGATCCAGATGATCCGGCGTGATATTGAGCAGCACCGCCACTTCGCAAGCGAGACTGAAGGTCAGGTCGATCTGGTAGCTCGACAGCTCGAGCACATAGACCCCGCCTTCCGGCAGCGGCTCCTGCTCGAGGATCGGCAGGCCGATATTGCCGCCCATCGTGGTGGGGACGCCAGCGGTTTTCAGGATATGATGCACCAGCGCGGTGGTGGTGCTCTTGCCGTTGGTGCCGGTGATGCCGACAACCCGATGCGGCGGCAGATCGCCCCGCGCCTGCGCGAACAGCTCGATATCGCCGATTACCGGCACGCCGAACCTGTCGGCATGCGGCTTGATCGGATGCGTGTTGAGCGGGACACCGGGCGAAACCACCACACCATCGAAACCCGTGAGGTCGATCTCGACCGGATCGGCCAGCGTCGCGCGGCCTTCGAATGGCGCGCGCGCCTCGCTACGCTCGTCCCACGCGGTCACCTCCGCGCCCGCCGAGAGCAGCGCGTTCACCGTCGCCCGGCCCGACCTCGCAAGGCCGAGGACCGCATATTTGCAGCCGTTCCAGGCGGGCGAGGCAATCACCGCAGCTTCAGGGTGCTGAGCCCGATGATCGCGAGCACGATGGCGATGATCCAGAAGCGGATCACGACCTTCGTCTCACTCCAGCCGAGCTGTTCGAAATGGTGGTGGACGGGCGCCATGCGGAAGATGCGCTTGCCCGTGCGCTTGAACCAGAAGACCTGGATGATGACGCTGAGCGCCTCGAACACGAACAGCCCGCCGACGATGGCGAGCACGATTTCGTGGTGGCTCGCGACAGCGATTGCGCCGAGTGCGCCGCCAAGAGCAAGCGACCCGGTATCGCCCATGAAGACATTGGCGGGCGGCGCGTTGAACCACAGGAAGGCGAGCCCCGCCCCCATGATGCAGGCACAGAAGATCGCGAGTTCGCCCGCACCCTCTACGTAAGGAATGCCGAGATATTCGGAAAAGTCAGCACGGCCTGCGAGGTAGGCGATCAGCGCGAACGTGCCCGCAGCGATGATCACCGGCATGATTGCCAGCCCGTCGAGCCCGTCGGTCAGGTTCACCGCATTGCCCGCCCCCACGATCACGATGGCCGCGAAAACGTAGTAGAACGGCCCCAGCGGGATCGCCTGGTCCGACACGAAGGGCACGTAGAGCCAGGTGTTGATCTGGCTGACGATGATATAGGCCGCGATGCCTGCGACCACGAATTCCATCAGCAGTCGGACCTTGCCCGAAACGCCCTTATGGCTGTTCTTGGTGACCTTGTCGTAATCATCCATGAAACCGATCGCGCCGAACCCGATGGTCACGGCGAGACAGGCCCAGACAAACGGATTGCTCAGGTCCATCCACAGCAGCAGGCTGAGCACCATCGCGATCAGGATCATCAGACCGCCCATCGTTGGCGTGCCAACTTTGGCGAGGTGGGTCTGCGGCCCGTCTTCGCGGATCGGCTGGCCTTTGCCCTGCCGCACGCGCAGCATGTCGATAAGACGGGGGCCGATCAGCAGGCCGATGAACAGCGCGGTGAGGATGGCCGCGCCCGCCCGAAACGTCTGGTAGCGGAAGAGATTGAAGACCCCTTCGAACTCGAACATTTCCGCTAGAAAATAGAACATTGCGCGTCGATTCCTTAGCCTTGGCCGATCCTCAAGCCCGGTTTACGAAGTGATCGACAAGGCGGCCCAGACCGACGGAGTTGGACCCTTTGACGAGGATCGCGTCTCCGGCATTCAGGCCGAATTCTTCCAGCATGGCAATCGCTTCGGCAGGCCCTGCGCAATGGGCGAAGGCCGTTGCATTGCCAAGGCTCTTCGCGCCCGCCGTCCCCATCTTGCGCACCAGCGGCTCCATCGCGTCTCCGACGAGGACGGCGAAATCGACGCGCGCATCGACGATCGGCTCGGCCAGCTGTTCATGGAAACGGGAGCTGAAAGCGCCCAGTTCGGCCATTGAGCCGAGCACCGCGATACGGCGGCTGGCAGGCGTGTGGCCCAGCTGGGTCAGCGTCGCGCGCATCGAGGCGGGATTGGCATTGTAGCTTTCGTCGATCAGCGTCGCACGGCCACCGGCCGCCGCGATCGCATGGCGTGCGCCGCGCCCCTTCAGGCCGCCCATCTCGCCCAGCGCGACGCCTGCCGCACCCAGATCGCCACCCACGGCATAAACGGCCGCCATCACCGCCAGCGAGTTGTCGATCCAGTGCTCACCCGGCTCGGCGACCGAATAGCACAGGCGTACGTCGTCGATTTGCGCGGTGACGAGCGAAGCGCCGCCGTTGGCAGCGGGGATCGCATCGAGCAGACGGACCCGCGCGTCTGCGGTCCGGCCGAAGCTGAAGATATCGGCCCCGGCTGCCTCGGCATGAACGCGCAGCCGCTCGAACTGGGGACTGTCGGCGGGGATCACCGCCGCACCGCCCGGCTTCAGCCCGGTGAAAATCTGTGCTTTTTCGTCCGCAATCCCCTCCAGAGTGCCCAGGTTCTCGATATGGGCGGGGGCAATGGTCGTGATGACGGCGACGTCGGGACGCACATGCTCGGCCAAAGGCGCGATTTCACCGGGGTTGTTCATCCCCATTTCGAACACGCCATACCGCGCCCGCGCACCGAGCCGCGCAAGGCTGAGCGGGACGCCAACATGGTTGTTATAGCTGCGGACAGAGCGATGCGCCTGCCCTCTGCTCGAGCGGTCGAGCGCAGCGAAAATCGCCTCCTTGACGCCCGTCTTGCCGACCGACCCGGTCACCGCGATCCGCTTCGCACCGCTGCGCGCACGGGCTGCGGCGGCAAGCGCATGAAACGCGGCGGTGGTATCCCTGACCAGCACGTGCGGGCCATCGACCGGGCGATCGACGATCGCGGCGGTAGCCCCTGCGGCGAACGCCTTGTCCACGAAGCGGTGGCCGTCCATCGCTTCGCCCTTCAGCGCCACGAACAGGTCGCCCGGGCGCACATCGCGGCTGTCCATTTCCACTCCGGAACACTGGAACTCGCCCGATGCTTTGCCGCCCGTCGCGCGGGCGATCTCGGCTGAAGTCCACAAGGCCAGCGGCAACGCATCGCGCTGCGTCGTGGGCCATGCACGCAGGCGCGGATGGGCTAGCACGGCGACGCTCATTCGCCCTGCTCCGCTGTATCGGTGTTGATCCGCGACGCTTCTTCGCGCGCGACAGCCACGTCGTTGAACGGCAATACCCGCATGCTCTCTCCCGAACCGATGATCTGGCCTTCCTCGTGGCCCTTGCCTGCGATCAGGACGATGTCGTCCCGATCCGCACATTCGATGGCTTGCGCGATGGCTGCACGCCGATCCGCAACCTCGCGCGCATTCGCGCCCGCACCTTCCAGCACCGCCCGGCGGATCGCGCCGGGATCTTCGCCGCGCGGATTGTCGTCCGTCACGATGACCACGTCGGCGAGGCGCGAGGCGACCTCGCCCATCGGCGCGCGCTTGCCGGTGTCCCGATCGCCGCCCGCGCCGAACACCACGATCAGCTTTCCGGTCACATGCGGGCGAAGCGCCGCAATGGCGGCCTCCAGCGCGTCGGGGGTGTGGGCGTAATCGACATAGACCGGCGTGCCGATCTGCGTGATGACCGCACGCTCCAGCCGTCCGCGCACCGGCTGCAGCCGACTCACTGCATCCCACAGCCGCATTTCGTCGGCGCCGGTGACCAGCGCGAGCGCTGCGGCGGTGAGCGCATTGGAGGCCTGATATTGCCCGATCAGCGGCAGGCGGATCGTGCGCCGCTCGCCATTGCGGGCAATCTCGATGCCTTGGCCCAGCTGGGTCGGCTCCTGCTCGATCAGCGTGATGTCTTCGCCATGCGGGCCGACCGTGAACACGCTCAGGCCGCGCCGCTGCGCATGTCCGCGCGCCTTGGCCGCCCACTCGCTGCCATCGGCCCAGATTACCGCCGTGCCGTCATCCGCCACGACCTCGTCGAAGAGACGCATCTTGGCCTCGAAATAGGCCTCCATGCTTTCGTGATAGTCGAGGTGGTCGCGGCTGAAATTGGTGAAGGCCCCGGCGATCACGCGGGCGCCTTCGTTGCGATACTGGTCGAGCCCGTGGCTGGAAGCTTCGTAGGCGATGTGGGTCACGCCTTCGCGCGCGAGCCCGGAAAGATTGGAGTGGAAAGTCACGATATCGGGCGTGGTCAGCCCCGTGGAGACGCTTTCGTCCTGCGTGGTAACGCCCAGCGTGCCGATGCTGGCCGATCGCTCGCCCAGCATGCGCCATAGCTGGCGCGTCATCTCGACCGTCGAGGTCTTGCCGTTGGTGCCCGTCACCGCCACGATCGTCTGCGGGGTCGGCGTGAAGAAGCGCGCGGCGATATGCGCGAAGGCGCGGCGCGGCAGATCGTCGGCAATATGAAGCGCGCCCTCGACCTTGGCCGAGCCGCGCGCGACGATCGCCACAGCGCCCGCCGCAATCGCGGCGTCGATGAAGTCCTCGCCATTGACGCTCGCGCCTTCGAAGGCACCGAAGATCGTCCCCGGCGCGACCTTGCGATGGTCGATTGCGAAGCCGGTGACGGGCGCTGCGTCATCGCTGCGCTCATGGCGTCCGGCCTGTTCGAGAAGGGTGTTCAGCTTCACTTGATCTCGCTCCGGATCAGGGGGCGCAGGTCTGAAATGTCGATATCGCGGCTGAGGTCGGGCCGCACGTCGAGCAGCGGGCCGATCCGCGGGACCAGCTTGCCCACGATCGGCGCGGCATTCCACGCGGCGGTGCGCTGGAACGAGCTCGCGGTCGTGCCCTTCGGCTCGTCGAGCATCGCCACGACGACATAACGCGGATCGTCCATCGGGAAGGCCGCGGCAAAGGTCGAAACGAGCAGCTTCTCCTTGTACCCACCGCGCGAAGGCTTTTCGGCGGAGCCGGTCTTCCCGCCAACGCGGTAGCCGGGTGCATCCGCGCTCTTGCCGGTGCCGTAAATCGCGATCATCCGCAGCAATTGCCGCATGCGTGCGCTGGTATCTTCCTTGAAGACGCGGCGGCCCCGCACTTCCTGGCCCGGCTCCACCTTGAGGAGCGTCGCGGGCCGCCAGATGCCGCCGTTGACCATCGCCGCATAGGCCGAGGCAAGGTGCAGCGGCGTCACCGAAACACCGTGCCCATAGCTCACCGTCATCGTCGTGATCCGCGACCATTTCTCGCCCGGCCACAAGGGCTTACCGCGCGAAGGCAGCTCGATATAGGGGCGCTCGGCAAAGCCCAGATCGCGCATCGTATCGCGCAGCCGGTCGCCGCCGAGCGTGTCGGCGATACGGGCGGTGACGGTGTTGGAAGAGTGAATCAGCGCTTCGGGCACATTGAGCGTATCCCCGAGCGAGTGGCTGTCCGAAAGAGTGCGCCCCGCAACTTTCACCGGCTTTGCGTCATAGCGCAGGCTCAGATCGCGCACGATGCCGGCGTCGATTGCCGCAGCGATCGAGAGCGGCTTGAAGGTAGAGCCAAGCTCGTAAACCTGATGGGTCACACTGTTGAAGGAATTGGCAGGCTGCTTGAGCCGCTGCTGTTCGGGCGTGCCGATCAGGTCCGACGGCTTGACGTCGTTCGGATCGAAGGAGGGGAGCGAGGCGAGCGCGATCACCTCGCCCGTGTCCACGTCCAGCACCAGCCCGGTCGCGCCGCGCGCGTTGACCGCGAGCATGCCCTTGCGCAGTTCGTCCTCCAGCGCGCCCTGCACCCGCAGATCGAGCGCGATGGCCGCCGGTTCGCCGCGATGCGCCGGATCGTTGAGCCGTTCGTTGAGGACGGCCTCCATGCCCAGATTGCCGACCTTCACGACGTTGCCGTCTTCATCCTCGCCGTCGGTGACGTAGCCGAGCACGTGCGCCGCCATCGACCCTTGCGGATAAAAGCGGTCCTTTTCCGCCGGCAGCTCGAGTGCAGGCTCCCCGATATCGAACACCCGGTTCGCTTCCTCGGGCAGCAGGCGACGGCGCAGGTACTGCCGCTTTCCGCTGGCCAGGCGATGCGCCATGTCGGCCTGGTCGATGTCGGGGAAGATTGCGGCGAGCGATGCCGCGACCTCTTCGGGCGTGTGGACCAGCGGGCTGCCGCCGTCTTTCATCTCCGAAGGATCGTACCACAGGGCGAAGGCATCGTAATTGCGCGCCAGCGGCAGGCCGTTACGGTCGGTGATTTCACCGCGCGGCGGCAGCAGCCGCTGCTCCATCGACAGCTGGATATCGGGCCCGCCGAGCACGCCGAAAGCCGCGATGCGCAGCAGCGCGACGAGCGCGATCAGCCCGAACGCGGGCATCAGCAGGAGCGCGCGCATGCGCGCCACGAGCAAGGATTCAAGGCGCTTGTTGGCCACCCGCAGGGGGCCGGCGGCCACCATGCTGTCGATGGCGATGCTCGCCATCAGTCGAGGCTCGCGAGCGCGAGATGCGCGTCCTGCTGCGCGGGCTCTGCATCGGACCCGTCGTCATCGTCGGCGGCTTCGTCCGGACCGGCGAGCGGAGAGACGAGCGCGGGATAATCGCTCGCTTCCATTTCGCGCGCAAAGCGGATCGGCTCGGGCGAACCGGGCGCACGCGGCGCGCTGAAACTCGCCAGCTCGCGCTCGGCTTCCATGAATTGGTCGGCGCGCGGGGGCAGATAGCCGAACTCGATCGCGTTCCAGTCCGCCAGCTGCTGCTGGTTGGCGCGCGTTTCGAACTCTGTTTCGAGCGCCAGCTTCTCGCGCTCGAGGTCCACGATCACCCGCTCGGCGCGTACGACTTCGCTCTTCACCGCGTTGACCCGGAAGGTCAGCAGCATGAAGCCACCGAAGACGATGCCGATGCAGATGGCCCAGCCGATCTGCCGCAGGCGGCTGCCTCTAACCATGGATCACTTCCTTTCGAGCCGGAGCTTGCGTGCGGGTCGCCGCCCGCAGGATGGCCGAGCGCGCGCGCGGATTGCGCGCCAGTTCGGCCTCGCCTGCGCGCACGGCCTTGGCGGGCCTGGAGAACGTGGTCGGCGGCTGCTCCGTGAGGGGAAGATGGCGGGAGCCGCCGCCGACCTGACCGGAAGCTTCCCGCAAGAAGCGCTTCACGATCCGATCTTCGAGAGAATGGAACGCGACGACCACCAGCCGCCCTCCCGGCGCGAGCAGGCGTTCGGCCGCGCCCAGCGCTTCGCGCAACTGGTCGAGCTCGCCGTTCACGTGGATACGGATCGCCTGGAAGGTGCGCGTCGCCGGGTCCTTCTTGTCGTGCGGCTTGTGACCGGTCGCCTTGCGCACGATCCGCGCCAGTTCGCCGGTCGTCGAGAGCGGGCGGGCAGCGACGATCGCGCGCGCGATCCGGCGCGACTGACGCTCCTCGCCATATTGGTAGATCACGTCGGCAATCTCGGTTTCGTCAGCGGCGTTGAGGAAGTCCGCCGCGCTCGGCAGGTCCGGGTCCATCCGCATGTCGAGCGGACCGTCCCCAGCGAAGGAAAAGCCGCGCTCCGCCTGGTCGAGCTGCATCGAGGACACGCCGATATCGAGCACGATGCCTTGGACCTGATCGATGCCCTGCTGAGCCAGCGCATCCGCCATTTCGGCGAACGGGCGGCGGTGGAGTACCAGCCGCGGCGGGTTTTCAGCGAGCTCCGCCCAGCCATCGGCGTTGGCGAGCGCGGAAGGGTCGCGATCGAAGGCATGCACCGTCGCGCCCGCAGCCAGGATAGCGCGGGTATAGCCGCCCGCACCGAAGGTGCCGTCGACGATCAGGTCTTCGGGCGAAAGCTCAAGCGCAGCGATCACTTCCTCGAGCAGGACGGGGACATGGGGGGACGGGGCGGAAGCGGTCACTTCTTCTTCCCCTTCGCACGCGCTTCCTCTTCGAGCGCACGGCATGCCGCCTTGGGCATCGCGAACTCGTGGCCCATCTCGTACAGCTTCGCCGGGTTCCAGAGGGTGAAGACACGCCCCGCGCTCAGGAAGAACACCGAATCCTCGATCCCGCCGAGGCCCCGCAGGAACTCGGGCATGATGAAACGCCCGCTGTCGTCGAACGGCATCGTCTCGAAATTGGTGAGCTGGATGGAGCGGATATCACGGTCGAACTCGCGCCCGAACTTGTAGGCCGCTTCCTCTTCGCGATCGAGCAGCGCCTCGACTTCGGCCTTTCGCGAGAGTCCGAACCCGACAAGACAATCCCACTTGTCGTGCGTGGTAAGGCACAGGGTCTTGCCTTCCGAAGAGGCTTTTACCGCGTTGCGGAAGGCGGGAGGCAGCGTGAACCGGCCCTTTTCGCTGCGCAGCGAAAAGGCCTGCCCGCTATATCCCTCGAACGCCTCCGACACTTGTCGCTCTTCCCCTGTGAGCCTTAAAACCCCGCAGACAGAGCTTCCCCGTGCGGAGGCGCGCCATGCACACCCCCGATCGCGTGGCACCCCACGCGCAGGTCGAATCCTGTCCGATGCTGGATTCGTAATATCGCGGGAAGGCTGGGGATTAAAGGGGAAACTTAGGAATCTCTGTGGAGATTGTGTTTCCAGAGCCAGTTTGCGGCAGTTTTCCGTGGCTCGCAAGCTTAAAATTTATGGTTACCTAGGGCACCACCTCTCCTCCGGTCGCCAATCCGGGAGCAAATAAAAGTATGATTTAAAGTGAAAATTCGCCTAATCGGCGGTCGCGTCCCCAAGCATCCCCAAAAGAGACCAGAAAATTCCCACCCCTTCCCCGGTTTCCCGTTCGCTTTCGAAGATGGTCGCGTCGGCCATCAGCACGGCCCGCCCGGCTCCGATGGTGCAGACGGCAACGAGGCCTTCATAATGCAGCTCGCAATCGGCCGGATCCCCGCCCGCCGCTGGCCTTTTCTCGAAGGTCCCGCCCAGTATGACCGGCACGCCGTCGGGCCCAGCTGGCATCGCCTGCTCCGCGCCGTCCCCATCTTTCCCGTGGGCGTGCGCCCCATGACCTTGGGGACCGCGCCCACCCTCGTCTGCGACCAGTTGCAGACCCCAGCGCGCATGGATCGGGCCGGTCAGCGCGATCGCCTGGGGATTTCGCGGGTCGCCCAGCGCAAAGCGCGGCTCCCCGCTCAGCATCGGGTCCGCGACCAGGAACACCTGCCCCCCTCCCCGCACCCATTCGTCGAGCGCGACATACTCCGTCGGGGTGAGCGCATGCGGCTGGATCAACAGCAGGATGTCGGTTTGCGCGAGGCTGGCCCGGTCGAGCAGGTCGATCGGCGCAAGCGTGTTATCCGCTTCCAGCTCGGCGCGAAGCCAGTGCCTCGTCTCGTCCTGCCCAGCCCCGCTCCTCAGAGCATCGGCCACGCTAGCCTGTGGCGCACGGTAGATCGGCAACGAGGTCATCAGGCCGAAACGCTGCCCCTCCATCGCCTGCGGCGGCTGCGGCGACGATCCGCAAGCGGAGACCAGCAGGCTCGCCGCGAGCAGCGCGTCGCCCGCCGGATGCCTATTCAACGCGTGCACCCTCGCCGGTTTCGGGCAGTACCGGCCCTTCGGGCACCGGCTCTGCCTCGGGCTGTTCGGGAAGATCGGGAACGACGCCCGCATCGCTGAGCGGATCGCTACTCGTCTGCGTGGCGCTCGGCTCAACGGTCGGCGCGGCTTGTGGCACCGTGGTCTCTTCGTTCTGCAGGGCGCGCGTGGTGATGACGTTGGCAATGCTCACCGCGACGATCACGGCGACAACCCCGCCCAGCCCGGTCCGCAGGCGCTGCATGACGTCGGGATCCATGGTTTCGCGCTGGCCGCCGGAGGGGGCGTCGCGCGGAGCGTCCCGCGTGTCGCGGCGCTGGCGATCTGTGGTCAGGACCATGCCGGTAAAGGTAGAGGCCCACGCCGGGCCGTCAATGCGGGAAGCGGCGAGCCCCCGAACCGACAGGCCAGGACGCGGCGTCAATCGGCCAGCCAGTCGAACACCGGCAGGTCTTTCTCGCGCAGCCACGCGGCATTGAAGATCGTCGAGAGATAGCGGAAGCCGCTGTCGCACAGAATCGTGACGACCTGCGGAATTTCGCGCCCTTCGGCGACCAGCTGCCGGCCCAGCGCCACTGCGCCCGCGACGTTGATTCCCGAGGACAGGCCCAGACACAGGCCTTCTTCCTTCAGCAGCCGCGCGACCCATTCCAGCCCCTCCTCGTCGGAAATGCGGAACTGCGTGTCGATCGGCGCACCGTCGAGATTGGCGGTGATGCGCCCCTGCCCGATCCCCTCGGCGACCGACGAACCTTCCGCCGCCAGCTCGCCATGCGCGAAGTAGTTATACAGCGCCGCGCCGTGCGGATCGGTCAGCGCGATGCGGACCTTTTCATCCTCAGCCTTCAGGCCCAGCCCGACCCCGGCGATCGTCCCGCCGGTGCCCGCCGCGCAGGTAAAGCCATCGATCCGTCCTTCCAGCTGCGCCCAGATTTCCGGCGCGGTGCTTTCGATATGGGCCTTGCGGTTGGCGCAATTGTCGAACTGGTTGGCCCAGATCGCGCCTTCGGTTTCCTCGGCCAGTCGACGCGAGGTGTGCACGAAGTGCCCCGGATTGGCGAACTTGGTCGGCGGGACGAGCACCAGCTGTGCGCCCAGCGCGCGCAGCGTGTCCATCTTCTCGCGGCTCTGATTGTCCGGCATCACGATGACCGTGGAATAGCCGAGCGCATTGGCGACCAGCGCAATCCCGATCCCGGTATTGCCGGCTGTCCCTTCGACCACCGTGCCGCCGGGCTTCAACGCGCCCTTCGCCTCGGCATCGCGGATGATCCACAGTGCCGCGCGGTCTTTCACCGAACCACCGGGATTGGCGAATTCGCACTTGCCATAGATGTCGCAGCCGGCCGCCTCGCTCGGCCCTTCGAGCCGGACGAGCGGGGTGTTGCCGATGAGGTCGAGCGCGTGGGGTAGCGGAGCAGGTGGTGTCATGGCATCCGCTTAGCGGGTGAGCGCATGGCGCAGCAACCGCGATAAGCTTGTCGGCCGGAAAGCCGCGCTTAGTCCTCGGGCGCGATCTGCACCTTGAGACCGTCGAGATCGGAAGTGAATTCGATCTGGCACGACAGGCGCGAGGTGTCGACGCGGTGGTCGCTGCTTTCGAGCAGGTCGTCCTCGTCCTCGCTCATCGGCGGGAGCTTGTCGGTGAAGGCAGGGTCGACATGGACGTGGCAGGTCGCGCACGAACAGCACCCGCCGCACAGGGCCAGCAGCTCGTCGAAGCCGTTGTCGCGGATTGCCTCCATCACGGTCAGGCCATCCTCAACCTCGATCACGCGTTCGGTTCCGCTCCGGTCCAGCACGGTCAGTTTGGGCATCGTTCGTCCTTTTCTGTCGCGTGGGTCATCGAAGCGCCCCGCCATTGACGCGGCTGCTAAAAGCTGCGTTTCGGATTGGCAAGGGAAGGTGCTTCAAGGAGGCGGTTCGAATGGGCCTCAGCGCAGGTCAGATCAGGCATGGGCTCGATGCGGTCGCAGCGGACGATCCGCGCGTCGCGCGCGCGCTCAAGATCGCCGGTTATCCCGAACCCCGTATCCGCGAGCGCGGCCATCGCACCTTGCTGCGTACGATCGTAGGCCAGCAGGTGAGCGTCGCGGCAGCGGACAGCGTGTGGGCCAAGCTGGAGGCCGAGATCGGCAGCGAAATGGCGCCCGAGCGAATTATCGAAGCGGATTACGATACGCTGCGCGCCTGCGGCATGTCGCGCCAGAAGCAGGGCTATGCCCGCAGCTTGTGCGAACTCGTCGCGGCGGACGAGCTGGATCTGGAGAACCTGCCGGAAGACGACGAGGCAGCCATCTCCGAGCTCACGAAGATCAAGGGCATCGGGCGCTGGTCAGCGGAAATCTATCTGCTGTTCGCCGAAGGGCGACCCGACATCTGGCCCGCGGGCGACCTTGCGGTGCAGAAGGCGACCGGCAAGATCGTAGGCCTCGACGAAGCGCCGAGCGAGAAAGAGACCCGCGCCATCGCCGAAGACTGGCGCCCGCATCGCGGCGCGATGGCGGTGTTCACATGGCACGCCTATTACGTACCGACGCTTTAGATCGGGCCCCGGGAATTCGGCGAAGGACCACCGGCAATGGAGCTGATCGCAAACGACGCCATTGCGGGCCGGAAAATCGTCTGGCAGTCTTGAAGCTTAAAGCTCGGCCTGGAGAAATGCTGTGATTGGACGCCGCGAACTTCTGGGCATCGGGGTGGCGAGCACAGTGCTTTTTTACGCCGTCATGGGCAAAGGCCTGCACGGTGCGTGCGAGGGTGAAACCGAAGCCCTTTCGGCGCAGGGAATGCGAACAGCCGATTCATGAGCTGGTTGCGTTTATGAACGAAGCTCCATCGCTTTCGGCGGATGCTGTTACCGAATGGGTCGATGCGCGCGATATCGAGGTCGACTGCGACTATCCGGTCTCGAAGAATGTAGGGGGCGTGCTCTACACCTTCCTCTTCTTTCAGGAGTTCCGCATGTGGGGGCGGAAAGCTCGATCCGGAACCGATTCGGCTCAAGGAAATCAATCTTGTCAGAACGGTCGGCAATCAGGCGGCCTTCGAGTTCACCGTGGTCAGGAAGCAGTTCTTCCCTGCGGATGACGAGGGCTGCAATGGCCTGTTCGTGCATCCCGAATATTACGAACGGACCGAAACCGCATTCATTGCGCGGTTCCATAACAACAGGCTGGAGGGTTTCCGCGACTTCCCAGAGTGGTTCGCCTAGGCTCGGAACGACCGGATTGCTGAATCTGCAGCCGACGGAATTCAAATTCGGAGAGCCGGACGACCGTTGAAGAGCGCTGCCCACAACAATCCGCGCGCGATGGCCCTTTAGTCAATGTCCCTTTATACCGTAGCAAGGACGGTTTAGCATCGCGACAATCACAATCGGGGAGAGGTTTTCATGTTCCTTGGCCATAACGTCGCTCGCCGCTCGATTCTGGGCTTCGGTTGCGCCGCAGGCGCGCTCGCGCTAGCCGCCGTGCCTTCGATCGCCCGCAATTCCGGCGCACACAGCTCTGCCGCTCAAACGGACCCCAGCATGACCGCAAACACACCCGCCGCCTCGGCACCGATGATCCCGCGCGAAGCCCTGTTCGGCAATCCGACCAAGGCCGGCGGCCAGATCAGCCCCGACGGCAAATGGATTTCGTGGCTCGCGCCGTCGAACGGCGTGCTCAATGTCTGGATGGCTCCGGCTGACGACCTCGACGATGCCAAGGTCATGACGAAGGCCAGCGACCGCCCGATCCGCCAGTATTTCTGGGCACCCGACAGCCAGAGCCTGCTCTACATCCAGGACAAGGGCGGGGACGAGAACTTCCTGCTTTACGGCGTGAACGTGGAAACGGGCGTCGAGACGACGCTGACCGATTTCGAGAACACGCGCGTCCAGCTCGTCGGCGGGTCGGACAGGATCAAGGACAAGATCCTCGTCGGGCTCAACAACCGCGATCCTCAGTATCACGACGTCCACATGCTCGACCTCAACACGGGCGAGCTGACGATGCTGATCGAGAACGAGAGCTATGCGTGCTTCGTGGCGGACGACAATCTCGACGTGCGCCTGGCCCTGCGGCCCAATGCGGAAGGCGGAATGGATTTCTTCCGCGTGTCGGGCAATGAGGTGGAGGAAGAGCCCTTCGGGCGCACGGAGCTCGAGGATTCGCTCACCACCAGCCCAGCCGGGTTCACCACCGACGGCAAAACGCTCTACTGGCTCGACAGCCGCGGTCGCAACACCGCCGCGCTGATCGCGATGGATGTCGAGACGGGCGAGAAGCGCGTGATCGCGCAGGATGAGCGGGCCGATATCGGTGGCTCGATCAGCGACCAGGAAACCGGGGAGATCGAGGCCTATTCGGTCAACTATCTCAAGAACGAGTGGACCGCGCTCGATCCCGAGATCGGGGAAGCGCTGAAGTTCCTGGAAGCCAATCTCGAAGGCGAGTTCGGCATCTCCTCGCGAACCCAAGACGACACGAAATGGATTGTCGGCAACGATCCCGTCGTCGCGCCCGCCAAGTCCTACCTCTTCGACCGCGAGGCGGGCACGCTCACCCAGCTTTACGTCACCCGGCCCGAGCTGGAAGGCGCGCCGCTCCAGCCGATGCACGCGCTGGAGCTCAAGAGCCGCGACGGGCTCACCCTGCCCTCCTACCTCACGCTGCCGCCGGGCAGCGACAGCGATGGCGACGGCAAGCCCGACGCCGCCGTGCCGATGGTGCTGCTGGTCCACGGCGGACCGTGGGCGCGCGACGGCTATGGCTACAACGGCTATCACCAATGGCTCGCCAATCGCGGCTATGCCGTGCTGAGCGTCAATTATCGCGGCTCGACCGGCTTCGGGAAGGACTTCATCAACGCGTCCAACCTGCAATGGTCCAAGACCATGCATGACGACCTGATCGATGCGACCCGCTGGGCGATCGACGAAGGCATCGCGATCGAAGACAAGGTCGCGATCATGGGCGGCTCCTACGGCGGCTACGCCACACTGGTCGGGCTGACCTACACGCCCGACACCTTTGCTTGCGGCGTCGATATCGTCGGCCCGTCCAACCTCGAAACGCTGCTATCGACGATCCCGCCCTACTGGGCGCCGATCATATCGCAGTTCCACGAGCGGATGGGCAATCCCGAGACGCCCGAGGGCAAGCAGCTGCTGATCGACGCCAGCCCGCTCTATAAGGCGGACGAGATCATCCGCCCGCTACTGATCGGCCAGGGCGCCAACGATCCGCGCGTCAATCAGGCGGAAAGCGATCAGATCGTCGCCGCGATGAAGGAAAAGGGCATTCCGGTGACCTATGTCCTCTACCCGGACGAGGGCCACGGCTTCGCCAAACCCGCCAACAACATCGCCTTCAACGCGGTGACCGAGAACTTCCTCGCCACCTGCCTCGGCGGCCGGGCCGAACCGATCCGCGATACGGTGAAACAGTCGACCGCCGAAATCGTCGAAGGCGCGGACTTCGTCCAGGGCCTGAGCGCGGCGATCGAGTAAGGTTGTAACGGGCCCCTCATCCAAGCAGCGGTAGCGCACTGCATGCGCTACCTTCGCTATCCTTCTCCCTGAGGGAGAAGGATACGCAGCCTCGGCAGCTTGCTGCCCTAGGCGCAGTTGGATGAGGGGGCTTTTTTTCGCCTGCTCGCTGCGCCATGTACTTCTCAGGGAATGCGGAGCTATTCATGAAAAAGGCGATTTTCATCACCGGCGGGGCGTCGGGCATCGGGCGCGCCATTGCGCAGCGGTTTGCGAAGGGCGGCTGGTTCGTCGGCCTCGGCGATGTCGACCAGAAGGGCATGACCGAAACCCAGCACGAGATCGGCCTGGGCTTCAGCTTCAGCCACAAGTTCGATGTGCGCGACCGCGATGCATGGGACGAAGCGCTGGGCGCTTTCGCCATGGCCGCAGGCGGACGGATCGATGTGGTCGCCAATAATGCGGGCATCCCGCTGGGCGGCACGCTCGACCAGAACAGCGTCGAGGAGATCGAACGCTGCCTCGATATCAACCTCAAGGGTGTGCTCTTCGGCGCACAGGCGGCGTTGCCCCACCTGAAGAAAACTGCGCCGGGATCATGCCTGCTCAACACCGCCAGTGCAGCGGGGATTTATGGCACAGCGGGCGCGAGCGTCTATTCGGCGACAAAGTTCGGCGTACGGGCGATCACCGAAAGCCTCGACGGCGAATGGGCCTCGCACGGCATCAAGGTCCGCTCGATCATGCCGAGCTTTATTGAAACTCCGTTGATCGACCAGGTACCCAACGCGCAGAGCAACGAAGCGATTCGCGACCGCGTGCTCGCCGCCGGGCTCGAGATCACGCCCGTCGCCGATGTCGCCGAGGCCGCGTGGGACGCGGTGCATGGCGACAAGCTGCACACGCTGGTGGGCAAGACCTCGAAGCGCCTCCACTTCGCATCGCGCTGGCTGCCGGGTAAGGTGCGCAAGCAAACGCGCGCCCGGGCAGAGGGCCCGATGGGGGGCGGTTAGTTCGGCAGTTCCCTATCGCGAACCATACACCTCCCAGGCGGGGTGGGAGGTCCGGCCGGAGAAAACTAAAGCGCGTTGATCGCTTTCGCCATTTCGACATCGCGTTGCGACAGGCCATCGGCATCATGCGTGGTCAGCGCGATTTCCACGGTGTTGTAGACATTGGACCATTCGGGATGGTGGTCGTGGCTCTCGGCGAGCAGCGCGACCCGGCTCATGAAGGCCCATGCCTCGCTGAAATCGGCGAACTTGAAGGTCCGCTCGATCGCGTCGCGGTCGCTCGCCATCGACCATCCGTCGAGTGCGGACAGCCAGTTCTTGCGTTCGCTCTCGCTCAGTTTCTCAACTGCCATCACAGATCCTTCCTTGCCGCATGATATTGCCGTGGGCCGGGCTCTCGCCTAACCCGCACGGCCATGCAAGCCCGCCTCTCTGCCACGGACCTCGCCTGCAGACGTGGCGAGCGCCTGCTGTTCCGCAAACTGACGCTCGATCTGCGCCCCGGCGACATGCTCGAGATCCGCGGGCCCAATGGCGTGGGCAAGACCAGCCTGCTGCGCATCCTTGCCGGGCTCGCGGAGCCTTTCGCGGGCGAAGTGCAACGCAAAGGCGAAGTCGGACTGGTGGATGCCAGGCATGCGCTCGATCTGGATCGCAGACTGGGCGACACACTCAATTTCTGGGGACGGCTGGACGGGTGCACGGACCCCGCAGCCGCCATCGCCGCGACCCAGATCGAAACCCTGCTCGATATTCCGGTCGGCTACCTTTCGACCGGACAGAAGCAGCGCGCGGCGATCGCGCGGTTGCTGGCCCGCCATCGCCCCATCTGGTTGCTGGACGAGGCTTTTGCCGGGCTCGACACTGCCGCCCAGGGCATGCTGGCGGACCTGATCCGGGAGCATTGCGAGACAGGCGGGCTCTGCGTGTTCGTGTCGCACCAGCCGGTTGACCTGCCCGCCCGGGTGCTCGATCTGGCGGGGTACGCGGCGTGAGAACCTTTGCGATCCTGCTGCGCCGCGATCTGGCGATCCTGCTGCCGGGCGGAGCGCGCGGCTCTGCCTTCCTGCCCCTCATCTTCTTCCTGCTGGTCGCGGTGCTGTTCCCCTTCGCGGTCGGGCCCGAACCCACACTGCTCGCGCGGACCGGCGGCGGCGTGCTGTGGATTGCAACGCTGCTCGCCAGCATCCTCCCCCTCGACCGGCTGGTTGCCGCAGACCGCGAGGCTGGCGTATTCGATCAACTACGCCTGCGCGGCATCAGCGAAGAGGTGGCGATGACCGCGCGTCTGCTCGCCCATTGGCTGTGTTTCGCACCGCTGATGATCCTCGCCACCCTGCCCGCCGCCGCATTGCTTTCACTGAGCGGCGAAACGCTGGCGCGGCTTGTGGTGAGCCTCATCGCAGGCACGCCGGGGCTCGCCGCGATCGGCCTGATCACCGCCGCATTGCTCGCGAGCTTGCGTGCAGGTACCGCGCTTGCCGGCTTGTTGCTCGCCCCGATTTCCGTGCCGCTGGTGATTTTCGGTGCCGGACATCTGGCGCGCGACGACCTGTCCGGCGCTCTATTCGCTGGCGCATTCAGCCTGGTGTTGTGCGCGATAGCGCCCTTCGCCGCCGCGGCTGCGATCCGGGCTGCGAGGGATTAGAAGAGCCGTCGACGGGTCAATAAGGCGGCTTGTCGCGGCCCGTCGGGCTGAGGGTGAAGATTTCCACCCCATCCTCGGTAATGCCTAGCGAGTGCTCGAACTGCGCGGAGAGCGACTTGTCGCGGCTTACCGCCGTCCATCCGTCGCCGAGCACTTTGGCCCACGGCTTGCCCGCGTTGAGCATCGGCTCGATCGTGAAGAACATGCCCGGCTTCAGTTCAGGGCCCGTGCCCGCGACGCCCACATGGACCACTTCGGGCGCGTCGTGAAACAGCCGCCCCAGCCCGTGCCCGCAAAATTCGCGGACGACGCCGTAGCGGTGCTGCTTGGCATGCGCCTCGATCGCGGCGCCGATATCGCCAAGCCGCGCACCGGGCTTCCCGGCTGCTTCGATGCCGATCATCAGCGCCTCGTGCGTCGCCTCGACCAGCTTCTTCGCCTTCAATGGCGGGTCGCCGGCGAAGAACATGCGGCTGGTGTCGCCATGCCAGCCGTCGAGCAGCGGGGTCACGTCGATATTGACGATATCGCCGTCCTTCAGCGTCTTCTCGCTCGGGATGCCGTGGCAGATCACGTGGTTGATCGAGATGCAGCAGCTGTGCGTGTAGCCGCGATATCCCAGCGTCGCCGGGACCGCGCCCGCATCGAGCATCATGCCCCGCACCGCATCGTCGATGCTGGCGGTCGTCACGCCGGGCTGCACCAGTTCGGGCATCGCATCGAGGATGTCGGCGGCCAGCCGCCCGGCCTTGCGCATGCCTTCGAACCCTTCGGGTCCGTGCAGCTTGATCGTGCCGTCGCGGTAGACTTCGGTTTCGCTGTCGATGGTCTGATATTCGTTCATGGCGCGCTAGATACGCACGAAGCGGCCAAAAAGCGAGATCAAGAAACGAAATCCTCGCGATAGCGCGGCTTCACCGCCTCGCGGATCGCATCGTCGACGCTCAGCTCGACCTCGTAATCGCCCTCAACATATGGCCCGGCGACATAGGGCGCGGCGTACAGCATCACCCGGTCGAACTTCTTGCCGTTGGAGAGCAGGACGAGCTCCAGCTCTTCGATCTCGGGACACCGATTGAAGGTGTCGTCGCCCTCATCCAGCTCGCCGCCGCGCCGCGCCATGCGCTGTGAATCGAGCGCGTTGCAGTATCGCTCCCCCAGCGCCTTCTCCAGGGCATCCTGAGATTCGAACAGCATGATGGGTTCGAGCAGGCGCTGCGCGCCTGAATGCCACAGCACGCTGGAAAGACCGTAATTGCCGTGCGCTCCGCCAAAATAGGTCGCACCGTTTTCAATCAGGCTCAGCCAGTCATCGGTCTGCCCGGCGAGCTTCCATTCGATGGTGACCATGTAGCGGTTGTAGGGGAAACCTTCTTCGCGCGCTTCCTGGCTCGCTTCGCGGGCCGCGCGCTGCAGGTCGGCCTCCTCGCGGTTCGCCTGTTGGTCGAGCCTGTCCCTGAGAGCAGGCACCGAGCCGAGTGTTTCGGGATAGGAGAACGAGAAGGCGTAAAGGTCGCTCTCTTCCGAAATCTCGCGCGCGGTTGCAGTATCGCCGGCCCCGGCACCCTCGCCAGAGGTCGCGTCGGTAGCGGTGCCGCCATCCTCCACGCCCGCCTCGCGCTCGAGCTCCTCGGGCGAGGTGCAGGCGGCGAGTCCGAGCAAGCCAGCTATCAGAAGCTTCGCGAAACTTCCGGTCATTATGGCACAATTCCCTTTCAACGACGCGATTCCGGTTGAGCATGCGCGCCATCCTCGCCATGCACAATATAATGACAAAGACTGCTTTGATAGAGGCCGATAAGGGCCAGAACGCGATCGACCTCCACCTCGTCAACGATGCAGGCTTCGCCGAATGGGCCCGCAAGCTCAGCGATACGCAGCGCGCGATGCTCGATGCGCAGGGCTTTACCGGCAAGGGATACGAGACCGCAATTGTCCCCGCCACGCCCGGCAACGGCGCACCATGGTTCGCAGTGGGCGGTGTCGCCAACCCCGAGGATCTTTCGAGCTGGTGCCTTGCGCGGCTCGCCGAAGTGCTGCCCGCGGGCACCTATCGCCTGCAGGGGCGAGAGCCCGGGCCCGCGCTGCACGGCTGGCAGACTGCACAATACAAGAACCTCGCCTATCGTAGCGATGCCGAGCCGACCGGCGCGAAGATACTGCTGACCAAGGACGCCAATGCGATCGAGCCCGCCATCGCGGAGGCGCAGGCGGTCACTCTCGTCAAACGGCTGGTCGACACGCCGCCCGAAGATATGGGCCCCGCCGCGCTCGAAGAAGAGATCGAGGCGATGGCCAAGGCGCATGACGCGAAACTGGAAGTGACGCGCGGCGATCAGCTGGAACAGAAGTACCCGCTGGTCCACGCGGTCGGCCGCGCTGCGGCGCGCCATCATGCGCCGCGCATCATGCATCTGACGTGGGGCAAGAAAGACGCGCCGGTGCTGGCAATCGTCGGCAAGGGCGTCACCTTCGATTCGGGCGGTCTCGACATCAAGTCGAGCGCCGGCATGGCGCTGATGAAGAAGGATATGGGCGGCGCAGCCCATGCCATCGCGCTCGCCAAGCTGGTGATGAGCCAGAACCTGCCAGTCCGACTGCACCTGCTGGTACCCGCGGTCGAGAATGCGATTTCGGGTAATGCTCTGCGCCCCGGCGACATCGTGAAGAGCCGCAAGGGCCTGACTGTCGAGATCACCAATACCGACGCCGAGGGCCGCCTTATCCTGGCCGACGCGCTCGACCGGGCGAGCGAGGAAAACCCCGAGCTCATGATCGACTTCGCCACGCTGACCGGCGCGGCGCGCGTGGCGCTGGGGCCGGACTTCCCCGCGCTGATGACGCGGCGCGACGAAACCGCCGAGGCGCTGATCGCGGCGGGCAAGAGCCACGACGACGAGCCGTGGCGTCTGCCGCTCCCCGGGATTTACCGTGAATGGCTCGATTCCCCGCTCGCCGACTGCATCAACGCGCCCAAGAACGGTTTTGCGGGCGCGAGCGTGGCGGGGCTGTTCCTCGACCAGTTCGTTGGCGAGGATATCGACTGGGCCCATTTCGATACCTACGGCTGGCGCCCGACCGCCAAGCCGGGGCGCGCGAAGGGTGGCGAGGCCTACGGTTTGCGGGCAAGTTGGCACATGCTGCGCGCGCGTTTCGGGGCATAATCGCCGATGCACGACACACCCGAACCGCTGCGAGGTTGTTTGCGCGGCGACAGCGGGCTAAGCGCGCATGCTAGACAAATGATAATCGACGCGCCCCAGTGAACGATCCCCACACCAATGCCCCGCAGGCTCATCCCGTCCAGCAAGACGATCTCGGCCTGACCGGCCCTGTCGTCTGGCCGGCCAAGGGCACGCTGCCGCTGCGGCGCGACCTTGCGCATATCGAACTCGCCCCGCGGTTTCTCGTCGCGCATTATGCGGTGCCTACCGCCATGCATATCGGCGAGGCGCCTGCGGAGCTGATCCGTTCTACCAAGGGCGAAGCCGATGTGATCGCCAGGCTTGAGCCCGGCTGTGCGTTCCAGGCGCTCGACGTGACGACCACGTGGGTGTGGGGCTGCCTGGGGCCGGACGGGCCTTCGGGCTACGTAAAGCGCACCGCATTCGCCTGATGGCCCGGTGACATGACCACGCCGGTATTCATCGACGGTGCTGCGGGCACCACGGGGCTCGAAATCGTGGAGCGGCTGACGGCCCATCCGCATTTCGAACCGGTCGTGCTGGACGAGGCGCGGCGCAAGGACGCGCACGCCCGGCGCGAAGCGCTCAACGACAATCCTTTCGCAGTCCTGTGCCTGCCCGACGATGCCGCGCGCGAAGCGGTGGCGCTGGTCGATCCGGCGAGCACGACGCGGATCGTGGATGCGTCGTCCGCCCACAGGGTGGCCGACGGCTGGACCTACGGTTTTCCAGAGGTGATCGGCCGCGCTTCGATCGCCGAGGCAACGCGCGTCGCCAATCCGGGCTGCTATCCCACCGGCTTCATCGCGCTGGTCGCGCCGCTGGTGCGCGCCGGGCTGCTGCCTGCGGATTGGCCCTTCACCGTCAACGCCGTCAGCGGCTATTCGGGCGGCGGCAAGGCGCTGATCGAGCGGTTCGAAGCGAACCCCGGCATCGCATTTCGCACCTACGGCCTGTCGCTCGATCACAAGCATCTGCCCGAAATGCAGCGGCATGCCGGGTTGGAGCATTCCGTCCTCTTTGCGCCTTCGGTCGTGCCGGCGTTTCGCGGCATGCTGGCCGAGGTTCCGCTCCATCTGGGCGCGATGCGGACCGATCCGCGAGCCGATGCCCTGCGCGATGCGCTAAGCGAATTCTACAGCGATTCCGATGTCGTGCATGTCGTCCAGGAGGACGACACTGCCGAACTTCTGATCCATCGCGACGCCGCACCGTGGGACGGAATGGAGCTGCGCGTGTTCGGAAACGAGGGTGGCTCGAATGCGCGGCTGATCGCGGTGCTCGACAACCTCGGCAAGGGGGCCAGCGGCGCCGCGATCCAGAACCTCAACCTAATGGCCGGCTTTCCTGAAACTGCTTCGCTGCACCTGCGGTAGGTTACAATCGGTCTGCAAACCGCCTTTTCCACGTAAAAAACTTGCCCCTTTATCGCAGTGCAACATTACAGTAGGCTCCCTGTAACAACGCGCCGACTCGTGTCGGCCAGGTTCTTCGGAGGACAGCTCTCGCGGTGAAAAAGATCGAAGCGATCATCAAGCCCTTCAAACTCGACGAAGTGAAGGAAGCTCTCCACGAGGTTGGCGTATCGGGGATCACCGTCACCGAGGCCAAGGGCTTCGGGCGACAGAAGGGCCACACCGAGTTGTATCGCGGCGCCGAATACGTCGTCGATTTCCTGCCCAAGGTGAAGCTCGAGGTCGTCGTACCCGATGCCCTCGCCGAGAGGACCGTGGAAGCCATCTCTTCCGCCGCACAGACCGGCCGCATCGGCGACGGCAAGATCTTCGTCTCGACCATCGATTCCGCGTTGCGAATCCGCACCGGCGAGCGCGACGATGACGCCCTGTAAGCGCCTCCGGGCAACACTACCTCTCCACCATCCGAAAGGAGCATCATGTCAACTGCCAGCGACGTCCTGAAACAGATCAAGGAAGAAGATATCGAGTGGGTCGACCTGCGATTCACCGACCCCAAGGGGAAATGGCAGCACCTGACCATGGTCGCCGGCATCCTGACCGAGGACGAGCTGGAAGATGGCCTGATGTTCGACGGATCGTCGATCGCGGGCTGGAAGGTCATCAACGAGAGCGACATGATCCTGCGGCCCGACCTGTCGCGGACCTATATCGATCCGTTCAGCGCGACGCCGATGATGATCATCTTCTGCGACATCGTGGAGCCCAACACGGGCGACTGGTACGCACGCGATCCGCGCACCACCGCCAAGCGCGCTGAGAACTATCTCAAGTCGACCGGTATCGGCGACACCATCTATGTCGGTCCCGAAGCCGAATTCTTCATGTTCGACGATGTGCGGTTCGAAGACGGCTATGCGGGTTCGGGCTTCGCGATCGACGATGTCGAACTGCCGACCAATTCCGGCAAGGAATATGAATCGGGGAACATGGCCCATCGTCCGCGCGCAAAGGGTGGCTATTTCCCCGTCGCTCCGGTCGACAGCGCCGTCGACATTCGCGGCGAAATGGTCGCGACGATGATCGAGATGGGCCTGAACTGCGACAAGCATCACCACGAGGTGGCTGCGGCGCAGCACGAGCTGGGCCTGACCTTCTCGACGCTGGTCGAAACCGCCGACCAGATGCAGATCTACAAGTACGTGGTGCACCAGGTTGCCCATGCCTACGGCAAGTCCGCCACCTTCATGCCCAAGCCGATCAAGGAAGATAACGGCAGCGGCATGCACACCCACATGTCGATCTGGAAGGATGGCGACCCCACCTTCGCTGGCACCGGCTATGCCGGGCTGTCCGACAATTGCCTCTATTACATCGGCGGCGTCATCAAGCACGCCAAGGCGCTGAATGCCTTCACCAACCCGACCACCAACAGCTACAAGCGGCTGGTGCCGGGCTTCGAGGCACCGGTGCTGCTCGCCTATTCGGCGCGCAACCGCTCCGCCTCCTGCCGCATTCCCTATGGTGCGGGCGACAAGGCGAAGCGCGTGGAGTTCCGCTTCCCCGATGCGATGGCCAACCCCTACCTCGCCTATTCGGCGCTGCTCATGGCGGGCCTCGACGGGATCCAGAACAAGATCCACCCGGGCGAAGCGATGGACAAGAACCTCTACGACCTGCCGCCGGCAGAACTGGCGGACGTGCCGACCGTTTGCGGCTCGCTTCGCGAAGCACTGATCGCGCTGGAGGAAGACCACGAGTTCCTGCTGAAGGGCGACGTGTTCACGAAGGACCAGATCGAAGCCTACATCGAACTGTTGTGGGAACAGGTCGTCCGTCTCGAAACCACGCCCTGCGCGGTCGAATTCGACATGTACTACAGCGCGTAACCCGCGCCGATCTCAACCGATCACAAGAAGGGCCGCCAGAGAGCAATCCGGCGGCCCTTTTTCTCGACACCAGATCGGCTCAGCGCGGCTTGAGCATTCCGCGCGCACCGGTGGCGACGAACGCCCCGACCAGGGTCATTCCCATGACCAGTGCGACGACCAGTTTGGCGTCGAATGCAGGGCCGATGCCGTTCATCGCAAACGCGCTCCACACCAGCAACGTCACCACGACAAGCGCGCCGGCCACGCTCGCCCCTTCGAGGCTGACCTGCCGCATCAGCTCGTCCTGATATTTCCAGCTCTTCACCGTCAGGAACCCGGCCACCGCCAGCGCCGCAAGCACGCTCGCCACCGCGATTTCCACCGAGTTCGCACCGCCTGTTCCGCTATTGGCGAGCACGATCATCATCGCTCCGAGAACGACATTGGCGAGCGAGCTGCCGAGCAGCGCCCCCCTGCTCTCAACCAGTTCATCGCTATCTTCGACATTGAGCACCTTGGAACCCGCGCGTGGCATCAGCGTGCCGAGGCCCACCATCAGCCCCATCGCCAGATAGGCAAGGCCCACACCGGACAGGATCACAGCAGAATCGCCGGTCTTGGCTGCATCCGTCCAGCGGAGCAGCAATGTTACGCCGAACGCGCCCGCGACCGCGCCGAACAACGCCGAAACGAGCATCTTCTTGCGAGGATCGGGCGACGACTTCTTCAGGCTCGGGTTCATGGGTTTTTCTCCGGTATCCAATCGTCGATAAAGAGGTCAGGCACCGCCACCTCGAACAGCTTGGCCATTCGCAATGCCAGCGGGAGAGAGGGATCGTATTTGTCGGTTTCGACCGCATTGATCGTCTGCCGCGACACGCCGAGCCGCCGGGCAAGCTCGCCCTGGCTCCAGCCTGCGCCCTCACGGTAGAATTTGACGCGGTTCTGCACCGGCACCGACCTCCATACAGCGCGACTCGCCGCGCCTGACAAGAGATCTTTACAGTCAAGAACTCTTGTCAGTCAAGAGCTCTTGTCAGGCCTGCGTTCGGCCGCCTCAGGCCGTTCCGTTGAGGAACTTGTAAACCGGGCGGAAACCCAGGGGGCCGCGCTTCACCCGTGCTTCTGCGGCGGCGACCGCCTTGGGATAGATCGTGTTGAACAGGTGGTGGAAGGTCGCGTCCCAGCTGTATTCGCGCTCCACCAGCGCGCGCGCCTCGCGGCCCATCGCAGCGGCGCGATCGGGCCAGATGTTTATCACTGCCTGGGCGATTGCCTGCGGGTCGTGCGCGGGGACCAGTGCGCCGTTCTCGGGCGATACACGGCTCGGCATGGCGCCCGCATCGACGCCGATCACCGGGAGCCCGCAGGCCTGCGCCTCGATCACCGAGATGCCGAAGGTCTCGCTCGCCATTGCCGAGACGTAGATGTCGGACGAGGCCAGCGCCCGCGCCAGTTCCTCCCGATCGTCGAGGAAGCCTGGGAACACGACGTTCATGCCTTCCGAGGCTTCCTTCAGCTCTTCGGTCAGCTTGCCGTCGCCCATCATGACCAGCCCGGCATCCAGTTCGCGCGGCAGCTTGCGGAACATCTCGATCAGCTGATCCGCGCCCTTCTCATAGTCGATCCGCCCGGCATAGATCAGCAGCGGGCCGGTTGTATGCGCCAGCCCCATCTCCGCGCGAAACCCGGGGTCAGCCTTGGTCGGACTGAAGATATCGGTGTGAACGCCCAGCGTCAGCATATCGACATCGTGCACCTTCATCCGCTCGAGCGTGGGCAGGCTCACGTCGCTCAGCGCGTAGACCTCGTCGAATTCGCGATAGGTGATCTCGCCATAGCAGCAGGCCTGCCAGCGCCAGAAGCGCGCGAGCTGCGGGCCGAACAGCTTGACGGCGACGCGGTGGACCTGCGCTTCGGGAAAATCGGTGTGATAGCCGGCCACCAGCGCGGTGCCGGGATGGCGGCGGCGGTGGTTGATTGCCGTCCACGGCAAGATCCACGGGCAAGGCGACTCGATAACGTCCGGGAGATACTGTTCCAGCACCTCGCGGACCGGCCCGGTCTTGGTGATGAAGCGATAATTCGGGCTGTTCTCGATCCCCTCGGCGGCAATCTCGCACCAGATCGATCGGCCATTATCGACCACCTTCGTCTCGGGTCCGGGCACGATCTGGAGCAGGCGGTGGCCGGTGTTTTCCAGCACGTAGCGGCGCTTTTCCTTCAGGTAGGTGCTGATGCCCCCGCCGCCGCGCGGGGAATAGCTCTGCGTCAGGTCGCACACCAGCAGCTGGTCGGGAGTGGTAGCCATGTTACGTCGCTCGAAATCTCGTGAAGGGCGCTCGCGAATTGCGCGCGCAAATGATGCGTGCAGGCCAGATAGTCCATGCGCGGCCATGCTGCCACTCGCAAACATCAAGGTGTGTTGCACTGACGCAACGCGCACGGGGCGAGCGGCATCTGATGCCTGCGATTACCGGGCGCGATCAATAATCGCGGCTCGCCTCCACCGAAACGCCATTTCGCCCGACGGTCGAGACCGATGCCAGCAATGAAAGCCAGCTGGTAATGCGGAACTCCGCATCGGTCGCGCTGTAGCCCTGCCCGTCCGTTATCAGTTCCACATAGAAGCGGCGCCCGATATTCTTGCCCAGTGCGATCGCCGTGCCCCGGTCGAGCACCGGATCTGCGGAGACGATCCGCAACCGGTCGAGCCCGATGGCGCTGCGCAGTTGGTTGATGGGATCGAGCCCACCCCCGCCGCGCAAGGACGCGACCGCCGCCCCCAGTTGCAGCGCGTCGGTGGCCGACAGGCTGGTGATCGATCCGCCGAACAGCAGGCGGGCGAGGATTTCCTCGTCCGGCAGTGCGGGGATCGAGCTGAAGTCGATCTGCGGATCCATCGCGTTGCCGGTAATGTTGACGGTCACCGAGATGCCGTTGCTGTCGGTCTGCGCTTCGATGTCGAGACGCGGATCGATCGCGCGGCTTTCGTCGAACTCGATCCGCCCACGCTCGACCTCGAAGCGCGCACCCGCGAAGGTATAGTCGCCGCGGATCAGATTGGCCTCACCGCCGATCCGCATCTCGTCGGTCGTGCCGCGCACGCGCACATTCGCGCTCCATTCACTGTCGAGGCCCATGCCGTCTACATCCACCCGGCTCGGCGCACGGGCATCGATCAGGAAGCGCCACGGGGCACCCGGCGCGGCAGGCTGGTAGCGATCGCGCGGAAGGTTGATCTCACGCGTCGGGATCGACGGGATCTTGGTCGATTCCGCCGCGGTTCCGAGCCGCCAGCTCGCCCGCTCGACAAGCAGCCGCCCGGCGATCGTACCGCCCGATCCGTTGGAGACGATCCGCAGAGGCCCGGTCACCGTGGCGACCAGCCCCCGCGCATTGACGAGCTGCGCATTGCGCGCGCCCGCGCGCAGGTCGATCTCGGGCCCGCGACCAGAGCCGAGATTGGCGAGATCGACCACGCCGCTTCCATTGACCACCCCGCCGTTGGGAGCGGTGCCGCGGAAGGAATTGATCCGCAGCCGGGAGCCCGCGAAGTCGCCCCGCACGCTCGCATTGCGGATATCGGTGCCGGATATCTGGCTCTGCACGCGCAGCTCGTCGCTCGAAAGCGATCCGCGAACGCGCGGATCGGTCAGCGTGCCGCGCACGTCCGCCGCGATGGCGACCGGGCCGGAGAAGTCCAGCAGGTCGATCGCGGCGAGCCGCCAGAGCGACTGCGCGGGCCCACGATACCGCAACTGCGCGAAAAGGTCGCCGCGCTGCAACCGCTCGACGACGCTGCCATCGCGCGGCAGATCGGAGATCAGCGCTTGGATGCGACCGCCCTGCGTGCCGTTATCGGCAAGAACCGCGCGCATCTGCAGGCGGTCCGCGTCCAGCTCCGCAGCCATCGACAGGTCGATCGGACGCGAGGCGAGGATCAAGCCGGACCGGGTGAAATTATCCACCTTCACGCGCGCTTCGCCTGTAGGCACACCACCTTCTGGCGCGGCATAGGTAATCGTGCCCGACATCGTCCCGCCCAGCCCCGCGTCGCCCAGCGCGATGTCGGCGAGCGAAAGGGGAATGTCGCGGACGTTCAGATCGAGCCTGGTCGTGTCGCCGCCCAGCTGCCCTTCGGCGATCACGAAGCCATCGCCATAGCTTATCTGCGACCGCTGGAGGCTCCAGCCGCCACCGTCGACATTGGTGAGCACCGCCCGTCGCGGCATCGTCAGCTCGCGCCCGGCCAGATTGCCGCGCGCGGCAATTGCAATCCTGTCCGGTGCGACATCGGCGGCGAGTTGCAGGGCAAAACCGCGACCACGCCGCCCTGCCACGGCGGCATTCACATTGCCGCGACCATTCACCAGCTCTGCATCGGCGGTCAGACGCCCGATAAAGAGCGTACCGAACCGGATACCCTGCGCATCCGCCTCGCCCCGGATGGTCGTGTTGCCATCCGCGATCAAACCGCTCGCGTCGATATCGGCGATCGCGATCTCCACTCCGCTCGCACCGCCGAAGCTGGCATCACGCGCAGCGAGCTTCACGTCGAACGCCTGCCCTCCATCGCGCGGCGCGAGCGAAATCGTGCCGTCGAGCCCGCCGCCGATCAGCGCCAGATCTCCGCTTGCTGCGCCGTCGCCAAGGATGATGTCGCCGGTCACCTCGGTTTCGGACACCGTCAATGTCTCGACCGCCAGCCGTGTGGGGCCGCCTGCCGGCGAATACAGGCCGAGATTGCCCGCGAACGGACCGAGCAGCGATTCGCCCTCGGTCTCGATAGCGAAACCTTCCTCAATCGGGCTGATCGCCACTCGCACGTCGCGCAAACCGGCGGCGGGGAGCGGTTCGGCAAATACCAGCACCGCTTCGGGCCCGCGATCGGTCAGCGAGGCCTCGACCGTGAACGGCCCGTAATCGGCCTGCCGCCCTCTGCCCGCGACCCGCGTGGTGCCGGGCGCGACCTGCCCGTCGATCAGCAGTTCGAGCTTGCGCGAATCCAGCCTCACCTGCCGGAAATCGATGGGGGCATTCTGCGCGAGCGAGACACCGCCCGAAAAGTCGATCATCGGCCCCGCCAGATTGGCGAGCGTATCATTGGTGACCCGCGGAACCTGTCCGCGGACATCGGCGGCGAGACGCCAGGCGCCATCATACACGAAGTCGATCGTGCCGCCTGCGTTCACCCGCCCGACCTGTTCGAACATCAAACCGTTGACGGCTGCGGGCCCACGCACCTGCCAGCGGTTGGCGGGAATATTGCCCTGCAGGGAAAGCTGCGCGCTCGCATCGGGGAAATTGATCCGCAGCGCGTCGGACACAAGCTCGCGCCCGGTAAAGACCAGTCGCCCATCGACGGTCCCGTTGACGAGCCGTGGGTCGGCCAGATCGTTGCCTGTCGCGATCCGGCCAATGGTGGCGTCGAGCGGGATGACCCAGCGGCTGCCATCGTAAGTTGCGGTGCCTTCCTGCGCGATGTCGGTGATGCTGGTCGTCCCGGCCGAGAAGCGGTTTGCAACCAGCCGGAAGGGGATCGAAAGGTCGCGGAAGCTGCCGTCGATCGTCCCGGTGGCCTCGGCGCCCTCGAACCGGAAGCTGTCACCGAACAGCTGGGGATCGCGTAGCGTCGCGGCGAATTCGACATTGTCGGCCTCGTTGTCGGCCAGATCGGCGGCACCCTCCGCGATCAGGCTGATGCCCTGCCCCAGCAGTTCGAAGCGCCCGTCGACCACACGGTCGGCAAAGGTGCCGGCCGCCTCGATACGGGTGTCCGGGCCGAGCGCGCGTTGCGGGATGCCGGTCAGGAAGGGCGACGTGTCGGCCTGCCCATTTATCCCATAGGTACCGTCCTCGAGGCTCAGCTTGAAGCGCGCGAGCGATTCCCCGTTGCGGTTGACCGCCAGATCGCCCGCCCACTCACTCCATGTGCCGTCACCGTCGAGCCGCGCGACATAGTCGCCATCGAGGTTCGCGAAGCTGGTGAGGACGCCGCCTGCAGGCGCGTCTATCCGCAGATCGGCGTCGAACACGTCCCCATCGGGCTCGGCGACCAGATCGAGCACCAGCCGGTCGCCTTCGCCGAAGCGCCCGTTCGCCTTTACCTTCGCCCGCCCGTCGCGGATATCCGCACTACCGACGAGGTTGACCACCCGCTGCTCGTCGCCCGCGATACCGGGAGCGAGCACGAAATCCTCCAGATTGAGGCGATCGATCCGTATGTCGAACCCGGGCAGCACCGGGGAGTCGGGGTCGCCGGGAATAAGCTCGGGCAGGCGCAGCAGCCGGCCCCGCTCAGCCTCCAGCGACCGGATATCGAGCGTGTTGCTCGCAAAGGCGAAAGGTCGCCAGTCGATCTCGGCGCGCGGCAAGGTGAAGAAGACGCCCTGGGGATCGGCGAGCGCGAGATCGTGGATCACCGCATCTTCGAAGATATTGCCTTCGATCCGCCCGATCGAGATACGCAGACCCGATGCGGGCTCGATATTCTCGATCTGGTCGACGATCCAGCGCTTGCCGACCGGGGTGTTGAGACCGAAGATGAGCCCCGCCACCAGCACCGCCAGCACCGCAACGATACCGATCGCCCATTTCGCGATCCGACCGCCCACGTTCTTGCGCTGCGGCGGCTGTTCGGCCGCATCGTCTGCAGGCGCAGGGGAAGAAGGCGCAGCCTCGGACATCAGAAGGCCTGGCCGAGCGAGACGTAAACGGCGACGAAGCTGTCGCCCGGGCGCGGCGTGACCGGGAATGCGACGTCGAGGCGCAGCGGCCCGAAGCCGGTCAGATAGCGCACGCCGACGCCCGCACCGATGCGGATATCGTCGAAGTCGGGATATTCCTCGGTCCCGACCGAGCCTGCATCGACGAAGGGCACAACCTGCACCGCACCGTCGAACAGCGGCGTCGGGATGCGCGCTTCGGCGGAGAGTTCGACCAGCGAGCGCCCGCCGATCGGATCGCCCGATTCCTCGCGCGGGCCAATCTCGCGGTAGCCGTAGCCGCGCACCGATCCGCCACCGCCAGCAAAGAAGCGCCGCGAAGGTGCGATATTGTCGAGCGAAGCGCCGTTGATCGAGCCGAGCCCGACGCGCCCGGCCAGGATCGGGCCGTTGTCGCCGATCTGGCGATAATAGGACGCATCGACCTCGTTGCGCACATAGAAGCTCTGCACGCCCTTTGTGGACGAAACCTCGGGCGAAGCGCGTACGCCGACGCGGAAACCGCTGGTCGGATTGAGGAGATCGTCGCTTGTATCGATCTGGGCATAGCCCGGCAGCGCAGCGACGAAATAGGCCTGCCGCGCCGGTGGGTCGGGATCGGTGCTGTCGCTGTTGTCGATGTCGAAGGCCAGCCGCTCGTCTGATGCGACCAGTTCGAACCCGATCGACCAGCTGAAGGGCTTCTGGAACAACAGCGTCGATAGCTGTTCGTAGGTGCCGATAAAGCCCGCCGTGTCGGCCGCAAACGCGCGGTTGTCGAGCGAGCTGGCAAAGGCGTCGAGCGTCAGGATACGGTCGCGCCCGCCGAAATTGCTCTTGCGGAAGGTGACGCCCAGCAACTGCTCTTGCGTGCCCGCAACGCCGCGAACCCGCAACGCGCCCTCGGGCGGGAAGAGGTTGCGATGTTCCCAGCTGCCGGCGAGCCGGAACCCTTCTTCGGTGCCGTAACCGATCGCGCCCGTAATCGTGCGCAGCTTCGCCTCGGTGAGGCCGACATTCATGTTGACCACGCCCGGCTTGCCATCCGTAGGAGCCTCGTCTTCGACCGGCGTGATCGTGACCGAGGAAACCAGGCCGGTCGCGATGATTGCGCGGCGCAGGTCCAGCTCGAGGTCGCGCTGATAGAGGTCGCCGGGCTCGAACCGGGCGATCGACGCGAGATGATCGCTGGAGAGGAAGCCCGGCTTGTCCGAAACGACGCTGCCGAACACATATTGCCCGTTGGGGCGCACCGGCATGGTCAGATCGCCCTCTGTCCGGGCATAATCGATCAGCAACTCGGGCCCGTCGATCTCCGCGAATGGGAAGCCGGTATTGCCCAGCGCGGTGTCCAGGTCGCCGCGTTCGCGAAGGATGTCGTAACTGTCGACCGGATCGCCCGGATAGAGATCGAACGCGCGGCGCAAATCTTGCGAATCCGGGGCCTGCGCCAGGTCGCCGAGGTCGATCTCGCCAAAGCGGAAACGCTCGCCCGGCAGGATGTTGAAACGCACCTGCGGCCGCTCGTCGGACCCGTCGATCAGGTTCGGCCCGACCTCGCGGATGACCTCGCCATCGTAGTAGCCATAAGCGCGCAGCAGGCGATTGAGAATCTCCTGATCCTCGCGCGCGCGCGCGCCGAGCTGGCCGACATTGGCTTCTGTATCGCCATAGGCCTCGATCGAAGAGAGCATGGCGAATTGCTCGACGAACTCGCCCTGCTGCGGGAAAGCCCCCGTCTCCGAAGGGAAGGCGAGCGCTAGCTGCTCGGTCAGGTCGATCACGACCGGATCGATCAACAGCGGGCCGGATTCGAGCGGGTTGGCATTGGCGAAATCCGCAGACCCGTCGTCCTCGACCTGCTCGACCGGCGTCAGTTCGAGGGGATCGGGCCAGTCGAGCGTCAGGCCGGGCAATTCGGCCAGCGGGCTCTCGGGCCCCAATTCGATGGTTTCGCCATCGAACGGGTCGGGCCCGTCGATCGGAGAGGGTTCCTCGGGCGGCACGCCATCGGCGGCCCAGCCCTCGGGATCGTCGAGCGCCTCGTCCGGAATCAGCGCTTCGAGTTCGGCATTCGCGTCGCGGTCTTGCGCAAGCGCAAGGCCGGGCTGGCTTACCAGAGCCACTGCAAGCGCGGACAGGCAGACGCGGCAGGCGATCTTACCGGCTGACTGCGAGAGCCTTGTCGCCGGAGCCCGCAGCAGATGCTGGCTCGTCTCCACGCACGGCGGCCCGGATGAGAGCATCCTGCTCTTCGGTCCCGAGGCGCCGCCATCCGCGCGGGCCGAGCCGTTCGAGCGGGCGGTAGCGTATTTTGTACTGCATGCGCGCGGAGCCTTCGACCCAGTATCCGAGATAGACGTAAGGGAGGCCTTCTTCAGCAGCGCGCTGGATGTGATCGAGAATGATGAAGTTCCCAAGTCCGGAACGCACCTCAATATCGGGGTCGTAGAAGCTGTATATCATCGACAGCCCGTCGCCCTGGCGGTCGGTGAGACACGCCCCCACAAGACGCCCAACAGACCCATCGTCCGTTGGTTCCCTGTATTCAACGACATAGCTCGACACGGGCGTATGCTCTACCATATCGGCATAGTCCACCTCATCCATTCGCGTCATCCCCCCTTCGGGATGCCGCTTGGCGAGGTAACTGCGCAGCAACTCGAATTGCTCGGGCGTCGCCCATGGCCGGCATTCGTTGATCACGAGATCGCGGTTGCGCTTGAGGATCCGCTTCTGCGCCTTGGAGGGCGCGAATTCCGAAGTGACCACCCGGACCGACACACAGGCTTGGCAATCCACGCAGCTGGGCCGATACGCGACCGTTTGGCTGCGGCGAAAACCGATCCGGCCCAGTGCCTCGTTCAGGTGGTCCGCGTGCGGGCCTTTCAGCTCCGTAAAGACCTTTCGCTCCGTCCGGCCCGCCAGATAGGGGCACGGCGCGGGGCTGGTGACAAAGAAGCGCGGAAAGCGAACGGGTGCTGTCACGGCTCTACTTTTCGCTCCTGTCGAACGGTTGGATCGTCTGGTCGGCTGATGGGTCAGGGTATGCCCGACCCATCGCCATCACAAAAGGGTCTTAACCACGAAGTAGGGTTAACCAGAGCTTATTTTGCACAATTGTGCCGCAGCTCCCCTTATTCCGACAGCTCATTCCAGCTCGATCGTGTGCACCTTGTAGCCCGCGTTTTTCATGTCGGCGACCAGCGCATCGACCTGGCTGCGGTTGCGCGCCTCGCATTCGATATCGGTAATCAGGCCCTTCGCCGGGAGCTTGGTGAACACCCGCTGATGGTAGACCTCGATGATGTTGACGCCGTGCTGTTCGAACAGGCTCGCCAGCTTGTGGAGCGACCCCGGCTGATCCTTGAGCGCGATCCGCAGCCGCGCCAGCCGCCCCTCGCGCGCCAGATCGCGCAGCAGAACGGTCGCAAGCAGACGCGAATCAATGTTGCCGCCGCACAAAGGCAGGCCGATCTTCTTGCCCGCGAACTTTTCCTTGTTGGAGAGCACGGCGGCAAGACCCGCCGCGCCCGCGCCCTCGACCACGGTCTTCTCGATCTGCAGCAGCAGCGCGACCGAGCGTTCCAGATCGGGCTCGCCCACCAGCAGGATCTCGTCGACCCGTTCCTTGATGATCGCGCGGGTAAAGGTGCCCGGCTCCTTCACCGCGATACCTTCTGCCAGTGTGTCGCCGCCCAGCGGCAGGTCGTTACCGGTGAGCGCGGAATGCATCGAAGGGAACAGCTCTGCCTCCACCCCGACGATGCGCATGTCGGGCTTCAGCGCGCGGGCGACCGTGGACATCCCGCTGATGAGCCCGCCGCCGCCGATCGGCACCACCATGCAATCGAGCTCCGGCTGGTCTTCGAGCATTTCGAGCGCAACCGTGCCCGCCCCCGCAGCCACATCCGGGTCGTCGAACGGATGGACGAAGGTCAGCCCGCCCTCCTCCTCCAGCGCGCGCGCATGCGCGTAGGCGTCGTCGAATGTCTCGCCGTGCAGGACGACATTGCCGCCCACCGCCTCGGTCTGCATCACCTTCACCGCGGGCGTGGTGCTTGGCATGACGATCGTCACCGGCACGCCCAGGCGGGTGCCGTGATAGGACAGACCCTGGCTATGATTGCCCGCCGAGGCCGCGATCACGCCGCGCGCCCGCTGCTCGTCGCTCAGCAGAAGCAGAGCGTTGAGCGCGCCACGTTCCTTGTAAGCGGCGGTGAACTGCAGGTTCTCGAACTTGAGCCAGACCTCCGCCCCGGTAATCTGCGAAAGTGTTTTCGAATGCAGCGTCGGCGTATGAACTACCGCATCGCGAATGCGATCATGCGCGGCGCGCACGTGATCGATGGTCAGCAGGGAAAGCGGGTCTTTGGCCGGGTCTGTCATGGGCGGGAGACCTATCGCCGCTTGCCCGTCCCCGCAATAAAAGGTCGCTTGCAGGCGTAAAACTTGTGCCTTGCAGCCGAACGCCGCCACCATTGGCAGCTTCGCGCGTTCGCGTTACGCCCCGAAACGAAACATTCGTTGAAAGAAGTCGAACCCATTTGATGAAGCTTCCCGCATTCAAAAGCGCCCTGCTGTGCGCCGCATTCCTTGCTGTCGCGCACGGCCCTGCGCATGCCGATGTCCTGATCGACAATGTCGAGGGCCTGCGGATTGACGAGGATGGCGATCTCGACCGGTTTACAGGCCTGTGGCTGGAGGATGACGGCACGATCATCGAGGTGCTCGACAAGCGCGACAAGCGGCCCGAGCGGCCCGACTTCCTCGCCGACATGAAGGGCCAGATCATCGTGCCCGGAATGATCGATGCGCACCTGCACGTCATGGGGCTCGGCTTCGGCGCGCTGACAATCGACCTGTCGGAGACCGGTTCGCTCGACGAAGCGCTGGCGCTGATCGCGCAATTCGCGCGCGAGAACCCCGGCCGGCCGTGGATTCTGGGGCGCGGCTGGAACCAGGAAAAGTGGGGCCTTGGTCGTTTCCCCACCGCCCAAGAGCTGGACCGCGCGGTCAGCGACCGGCCAGTCGCGCTCGAACGGGTGGACGGGCATGCGACCTGGGCCAACAGCCTCGCGCTG
>Ga0114903_1000156_pt1 | contig 47417 bp, 53 predicted proteins | sample MalvirDeepMed_s2_FD_87289 | JGI IMG/M metagenome (GOLD analysis project Ga0114903, IMG submission 87289) | Marine viral communities from the Global Malaspina Expedition - Malaspina viral metaG DeepMed_s2 | ecosystem: Environmental > Aquatic > Marine > Oceanic | place: Mediterranean Sea...
GCTCGAACCGACGGTGGCACAGCCTGAAGTCGTTGCAGATCTACGCGATTTACTGGTGTTCCGCCGAGGCCTGATCAAGGATCGCACCGCCGCGAGAACGCGGCTCAAGATGGCAAGGCAAGTTTTGGCAAATGCGCTCCTGAGAGATGGACGAAAATGGGTTCCCGAACCTACTTGATCATCACGGATACTCGGCAGCATGCTGCGCAATCGCCTGCCGGGCGATGGATGGAGCGGACCTCGCGTTCGGGGCGTTCGGCCTTCAGCAGTTGCGACAGGGTCGGGATGGCTGCTTCGAAAGCCGGGGCACCTTGCTCGATCAGGTCGGTGACGGGTCACGCCAGAGGCGTGCCTTCGGCACGACGCCATGCCGTGCATCTTCAAGCTGCGCGAGCCATGATGACGATGGCGCCGCTGGCAGGATCATGACGCATGGTGGCCTCCTTCGGTCCGATTGCGCAGGCCATCATAGCGGTCGACATTCGCCTTTGGCTCGCGGCGCAGGGTCAGTGCCTGGGGGGTATCCAGTAGCGGTCCGCCAACCACCTTGCTGTCGACCAATCGGTGTGAGGCATGTTCAACACATGGGTCTTGGTCGCGACGCCTTCGGCCAAGGCCAGTTCCATGGCGGTGAGCACGGCCTGTTCGTCGCGCTGCAATACCAGGGCGAGGATGTCGACCATCTCGCGGTCACCGCCGGGCTTGCGCAACATGTGATCCTGCAACTGCCTGAAGGAAGGCGGCAGTTCCAGGAAGGGGGCGCCATTCCGAAGGGCCCCGGGCTTGCGTTGAACGATCGCCAGATAATGTCGCCAGTCGTAGATCATCCGCGGCGGCAGATGGTGGCTACGCTGGATCACGCGGGTATGTTCGCACAGGATACTGCCTTCGGCCGCGACAACCAGCCGGTCTGGATAGATCCGCAGGCTGACGGGACGGTTGGCGAATGACGCCGGAACGCTGTAGCCTTTGCGTCGGGGAAACGATCCCCCCGGATCGTTTCCTGATCCTCCTCATGCTCGAAGCTGATCAAACATGTGGGCGAGACGCGCTTGCTCAACTCGATGAAGCCGTCAAAGGCTGGCGGCAACGGCATCAGCGCGGCCTGCTCCTCGGCCCAGACATCGGCGATCATGTCGGGCAGCGTGCCATGTGCGGTCTGGCGCCACAGCTCCAGGCAACTTTGCTCCAGCCAGTCATTCAGCGCTACAAGCCCAGGGAAGGTCGGCAACCCTTGCAAGATCTGGTCGCGGGAGTCGCGGACATTCTTCTCGACCCGGCCTTTCTCCCAACCGGCGGCGGGATTGCAGAACTCGGGCTCAAAGACGTAGTGGTTCGTCATGGCGAGGAAGCGCATGTTGACCTGCCGCTCCTTGCCGCGGCCGACACGATCCCCTGAGCTACTCCCCATCCTTTGGACAGGAACCGTCGAAGTTTAAGCTACTTTCTGCACCTGCTGATCGGGTTGGTTGATATCATCTCTTTGCCAGTAGACCACCGCCGGCGGCCTGTCGCCAAGGGCGGAGTGTGGGCGTTGCCGGTTGTAGAAGGTCATCCATTTCCGGATGCCTGCCTTCGCCTCCGAGCCGGTTTCCCACGCGTGTAGGTAGACACACTCGTATTTCAGGGTCCGCCAAAGGCGCTCGATGAAGATGTTGTCGAGGAATCGCCCCTTTCCATCCATCGATATGCGTATGCCGGTTCGGTGCAGACGGTCTGTCCAGGCGAAGGACGTGAACTGGCAACCCTGATCGGTATTCATGGGCCGAACTTGTGGATGGCTTCGTTCAGCGCGTCGACACAGAAGTCGGCCTCCAGCGTGTTCGAGATCCGCTAAGCCAGGACCTTTCGGATGAGCACCCGTTCGGGACGATCAAAGCCTGAATGGGGACCACCCACTATAAGATGCGACGGTCTAAGAACGTGCGAACGGGAATGGCGCGTTATGCCCTCGCCTACAACATCAGGATAATGCCAGCCGTGGTCGGTATCCCAGGGCCGATGAGGGCTATGACGGTCTGACAGAGAGGCGTTCGCGAGAACATCAAACCAGAAAAACGCATGCGGCGCCAAGTCCGGGCGAAAGCTATCCCGTCACGCCGGGCCAAGCGGGCTCTACACAACTGCGGCCCGCTGCGATTGCTGCTCCAAAGTCTTACCCCCCCGCAATCACCGTCACGGACACCGTCATCTACCGCCTTTAAGTTCGGCCCGACTTGTATGCTGCCGATCTGGCGATGGCGGTGGCACATGGGCCTGGTATGCTGGCTTTTAAGTCGCGGAAATCCGCTTCAACAGAGATGCACGGGACGATCTGACCAAACCGTCTATTCGGTTTATCCAACTTCCGAAAGAAGAGGAGGGTACAGGCGACCAAGTGTCCGTTCGGGCGTGAAGGTTTCCGGATCGGCCATCTCTTTCGCTGATTATCTTCACCATCAAGTCAGGATTGGCACGGGCTCCCCGAAGGGCGTGGTTCCAAGCCGAGGTGTGGATTTTATCGTTTGCCATGAACAGATTGACCCTTCGAAATTTCATCGTACCACTACGCTTGATACGGTGGGAGAAGTTTCCCGGCCGTCGACGGTGACGGCGCAATTCACCCTGTGTTCCTCAAGCCAGTCTTTGACCTCGTCCCAGATGTCAGCTTGGGTGCAACTATTGTAACTCAGAGCGTCGATCAGTCTGAGTTCGAGGTCGCGCGGGACGTGTTCGGGCCATTCCTTCCTATTGGCGAAAGGTGTCGAAAATTCATGAAGATACATGATAGTTTCCCCAGCGAATCACCCGAAGGTTGTATTTGTTCAACCTAGGGTAAACAAAGGTTACGATAGGGCAACTACTTTCTTCGGGCCTCAGCCCATTGGCACGTTCGTCGTTCGGTGCCGGACACGCCTGGCGGTTGCTGATGATCGTCAACCGGGCTCTTTGCGTACTTGGTTTGGCTCAATATTGATCGAGATGGTTGTCCGCTGGCTGCGTCATTCGCGCCTAGGGAATCAGAGACGCGGGCATCCATGACCAGAATGGCGACCATGCCAAGCTGGCAATCAGCAGTAGCGCGAAGGCTGCCCAGAGGGTGCCGCGTGCGGTTCCGCCTAGGGTTCCGGCTTGGCCTTCCCCCCTGTCAAAGGCCGCGGGGCCGATGACGCGCAGGTAGTAGAAAAGCGATAGCACCGTGTTCGCGACTGCGATGGTGGCAAGCCAAGCTAGCCCGCCCTCGAGCGTGGCCGCAAAAAGCGCGAACTTGCCCAGGAACCCCGCAAGGGGCGGGATGCCGACGAACGACAGGAAGGCCAGCGTCACCGCCCCCATGGCGTAAGGTTGTGTGCGGAACAGCCCGCTGAAATCCGCCAAGGCCGTGCGCCCGCGCAGTTCGGCAATCGCGGCGAAAGCCAGGACGTTGGCGATGCCGTAGACTGTCATGAAGGCCAGCAGCGCCGGCAGCGCCTGTGGGACCGCGCCGGCCACTGCCACCGCCATCAGGGCGTAGCCTGTCTGGCTGACCGAAGACCATCCCAGAAGGCGTCGCACGTCATCCTGCCAGAGCGCCGAGAGGTTGCCGACCGTCATGGTTATTGCCGCCACCACAGCGACGAGGAGAGGCAGCGTCTGGAGCCCCGGCACGAGCGAGATCACCCGGTAGAGCGCCACCGCCCCGGCGAGCTTGGGGATCACTGTCAGAAAGGCCGCCGCCGGAACGGGCGCTCCCTCGGCCACGTCCGGGACCCAGGTATGCCCGGGCACCGCGCCCAGCTTGAAGAACAGCGCCATCAGAACAAGCACAAGACCGGTGACAGTTACGGGGTCGCTCGGAATTGATCCGGCCAGTTCACCGTAGTCCGAGCTGCCCGCCATGCCCATGACCAGCACGACCCCGATGACCATCAGGGCGTTCGCCAGAGCACCGATCAGGAAATACTTCATGCCGGCTTCGAGTGAGATCGCCCAGTCCCGGTGATAGGCGGCAAGCACGTAGCCCGTCACCGAAGACAACAGCATCGCGACTGTCAGTTGCATCAGGTCCGCCGCCCCGGCAATGGCCATGGCCCCAAGCGCGGAGAACAGGAGGATGGCGTAGAACTCGCCATGGCGGCGGTCGGTGGCGAACCAGCGTGGCGCCATGCCGACACAGCAGATTGTCAGGCCGGGTATCGCCAGCCGTGCCCACGTGGTCGCCCCGTCGATCGCGAACGTCCCCGAGAACGTCAATCGTTCGGCCCCAGCCTGCCCCCAGGCGAGCACCATGGCCACGCCCAGCCCAGCCGCGGCAAGGGCCGCGCACCAGCCATGGCGGTCTTGCGGCAGGACCATCGCCAGAAGCAATATGGCCACCGCCGTAAACAATACCGCAAGCTCCGGGGCGAGATCGCCGATGGGCATGTCAGCCCCCCGTGCCGATTGCCGGAAGCAGGGCGGCGGCATCGATCAGGGACAGTAGCCAAGTCGGCCAGATACCGATCAAAAGGACCAGGATCAGCATACCGGCCAGTAGCGCGGTCTCGGTTCGGTCGAGGTCGGTGAAGCCCGCACGCTCTCTGGGCAGGTCGCCAAAGAACATCTGCCGAAGCATTCGCAAGAACAGGGCCGCCGTGATCAGGATGCCAAGCAGCCCGATGGCCGCTAGCCATGGATAGACGCCGAAGGCCCCGAGGAAGATGTGCAACTCGGACACGAACCCCGCCAGGCCAGGCAGCCCCAACGAGGCGAAGGCCGCCAGCGTTGCGGCGCCGGTCAAGCGCGGCGCCGGGCCGGCGAGACCGCCGAAATTGGGCAGATGGTAATCCTCGGTCCGCTGCCAGACGGCGCCCGCGATCAGGAACAGCGCACCGGTGATAAGGCCGTGTGCGATCATCTCGAGCACCGCACCGGTCAGCGCAAGCTGGCGCGCCGTCTCGGTGCCGAGGGCCGAGCCCGCCACCGCGATGCCGAGAACCGTATATCCCATGTGGTTGACCGAGGTGTAGGCGATGCGGCGTTTGAGGTTGTCCTGCGCGAAGGCAACGATGCTGCCCCACAGGATCGAGACCACGCCCAGGATGGCCAGCGGCAAGGCCCAGCGGGCGAACGTCTCGGGCATCATCTGAAGCGGGATGCGGATCAAGCCGTAGGTACCCATTTTCAGCAGCACGCCGGCCAGGATCGCCGACGCCGGTCCCGGCGCGTTCACGTGGGCGGGCGGCAACCATGTATGGACGGGGAACACGGGGGTCTTGATTCCGAAACCGATGACAAAGGCCAGGAAGACAAGACCCGGCCCAACACCCGCGGCCGCGAGGGGCGGGCTGTCGATGATAGCCCGCATGTCGAAGGTCAGCTGCGGCATGTTCAACGCCAGCACGATGAGGCCGATCAGGATCAGCAGCGATCCCGCGAGCGTATAGACGAAGAACTTGAGGGCGGCGTGCTGTGCCTCTCCGTGGCCCCAGCGGCCGATGAGGAAATACATTCCGACAAGGCTGAGGTCGAAGAAAACGTAGAAAACGATGAGATCAAGCGTGACGAACAGGCCGATGGACACCCCTGCGAGGAAGGCCATCCACGCGTAATATGCGCGTGCCGAATGCAGCTGCATCGGCCACGCGGTGGCGGCGACGAAAAGGAGCGCGCTCATCAAGGCCAGTGCCAGCGACATTCCGTCGACGCCCACGCGCCATGCAATCCCGAGGGACGGGATCCACGGCACTTCCGCCACTGCGCGGAAGCCATCGCCGCCGTTAAACCAGACCGCGATCAGCGCGACCAGGGCCAGCGCGGAGGCGCTTACCGCGGTCCAGCGTGATGTGCGTTCGCCCAACGGCACCATCGCAAGCAACAGTGACGCCAGCAGAGGGGCGAGAACGGCAAGTGTCAGCATGGAGTCAACCTCCCAGAATCAGCATCCCCACGGCCAGCCCGAAGCCGACCATGAGGATGGTGTAGTAGTGATGCGCGAACCCCGTCTGAAGCCGCCGCAGATCGGCCCCGGCCATGCCGGCGATGCGGCCGCCGCCCGAGGGCATCAGGTCGCTAATACGTTCGCCCGTACTGGCCCCAAGGGCAGCGAGCGCGGTACTGGCGCGCACGGCGATCCCAACGGCACCCTGCCAGGCTTGGATGCTTCCGCCTTTCGCGCGATCCGCCGCGCCGGGCGCGAGGCCATCGATGGTGTCGTCGTCGGCGCGCGCCAAGCGGCCCGACAGTCCAGTCGTCAAAGATGCGACGCCGCGCGGGATTAGGTCGATCACTCGGTCGTCGACTTGCGCGGCATTGTGGGCGAATGCGTGGAAGGGCCGGATCACGCCGTGCTCGTACAGGATGGGCAGGCCCAGCCAGTCCTGCGCCGGCGCTGCCGAGTCCGATCGCGCGACACGCACCCCCGCAAGGATACCCAGCGCCACGGAGGACAGCGACGCAATCAGTCCGAGGCGCGATCCGTTCGGCAGGTCCGCCCCAATCCACCGGGCGGCGGCTTCATGCACCGGCGGCCACCAAAGCGCCGACAGCACCAGCGTCGCGCCGGACAGAAGGGCCAGCCCGGCCAGTTCGCCGGGCAGGGCGCGGGCCTTCCTGTCATCGCCAAAGCCAAATCCAAAGGCGGAGACGGCAAAGCGCGTCGCGTAGGCCGCGCTCAACCCGCCTGCAAGGATGATTGCCGCCGCCCAGAACGGACCCGCGTGTTCCAGCGCCTTGACCATCTCCTCCTTGCTCCACCCGCCCGAGAGCGGTGGAGCGGCGGCCAGCGACAGGGCCCCGATCGCAACGAGCAAGGCGGTCGCGGGCATCGTTCGCCCGAGGCCCATCCGGCGCAGGTCGAAGCTGCCGCTCACGCGATGGGCCATTCCGGCAGCGCAAAACAACGCAGCCTTGGTCGCTGCATGGACGATAAGGTGCAGTACCGCGATGCCGGGATAGCCCGCACCCACGGTGGCGATCATCAGTCCCATCTGGGCCGATGTCGATCCCGCCAGCAGCTTCTTGGCGTGGGTCTGGCGCAGGGCGGCCCAGCCGCCCAGGATCGCGGTCGCGAGGCCAAGAACCATCGCGGCTGCCCCGAAGCCCGGCGCGGCGGAAAGCTGCGGTTGAAGCCGCGCCAGGATATAGGCCCCCGCCGCCACCATGGTCGCCGAGTGCAGCAGGGCCGAAACCGAGGTCGGACCGTCCATCGCCCGGAAGAGCCAAGGCGCGAAAGGCAGCTGACCGGCCTTCGATATGGCGGCTAGCAGCAGCCCGAAGGCCGCCAGCGCCAGCGGCCAGCCCTCGAGCGTTCCGAGGGAGTCGTAGCCGATGTCGCCCGTACCTGCGAAGGTCGCCATAACGGCAAGGAACAACCCAAGATCGCCCGCGCGGGTCAGCACGAAGGCGAAATTAGCCGACAGGCCCGGTGCCTGCTGACGCCACTTGTGGCCGATCAGCGCCCAAGAACAGGCGCCGACGATCTCCCACCCGATCAGCAGGGTTACCAGGTCCGCTGCAATCACGATGAGTTCCATCCCGCCGGTGAAGACAAGCATCAGACCCAAAAGGCGCGGCAGCCCGCGCTCGTCCTCGTGCGCAGCAGCATAGAAGATGATCGCCACGAGGATGGCGGGGATCAGGATCGCCACCGCCTGCGCCAGCGGCGGCAAGCCGGCCTGAAGCACCAGCGTCTCAGACCATGCGAACCGTCGGGCCTGGCCACCCGCGATCAGCGCCATTGTCAGCGTCGTTGCGGCGACGGCGACGGCCATGATGGCCAGCCGCACCCGCGTGCCCCCGATGGACCAGATCGCCAGACCCGCCAGAACGGGCAAATATGCCAATGCCCAGATCACTGCTTCAAGGTCCCGATACTTTCGGTCATGTCCGCCTGCCGCTTGCGATACACGGCCACGATCAACGCGAAGCCGATGGCCATTTCGACGGCCATCACCGCCATGACAATGATCGCCATCAGCTGCCCCTCCGGCATCCCGCCGAGCGATTGCGACCAGAAGCCGACGACAGCAAGAAGGGCACCGTTCAGCATCAGTTCGAGCCCCATCATAAGCATGACGAAGCTTTGCTGGCTGAGTGCGCCGTACAGGCCGATGCCGATAAGCGCGGCGGCCGCGAGAAGCACGATCGTCAGCGTCATCTCAATGCCCCCCGTGGTGGTGATGGCCGTGTCCCCCGCCGTCCCCGGGCTGGCGGCCTGCGGGATCACCGCCCGCAGTTAGATCTGGGGGACGTGAGCCGTGGTCGGCGGCCCCGAACCGGCCCTGCCGCGAGGACAGGATCACCGCGCCGACCATCGTGGCCAGAAGCGTGACGCCGGCCGTCTCGAAGACCAGCATGGACGGACCCAGAAGCTCGTGCCCGAGTTGCGCCACCACGTCGGAGCCTTCGGGGACCGGGTCTGAGGGCAGGGGGGACAGCAGGATGGCCGCCGACAGCCCGACGAAGGCCAGCACGCCCGCGGCGATCGACAGGCGGTGCTGGTGGACCATGACCATAGGGTTCAGCCCCGCCGGGTTCATCATGAACATGACCATGAAGATTGCCATGACCATCATCTCGACGGCCATCATGAACACCGTCGCAACGCCGATATACGGGGCCGACAGCAGCACGCCGATGGCCCCCACCGACACGAAGGACAGCATCAGCGCGAAGGACGCCCGCACCATGCTGTCGACGCGGAACACCCGCCACCCGGTCCAGACGGCGAACAGCGCAAGAAGGGCGATCATCACATCGGTCACAGCGCCATCACCCCCGCGATGATCAGCCCCAGGAACGACAGGGGCAGCAGCACCACCCAAAGGATCGTCAGCATCCGGTCCGGTGTGGTTCGCGCGACCCGGTTGCCGATCCACACCGTCAGGGCCATCAGGGCCGCAGTCTTCAGCCACAGCCAGACCGGCCCCGGCAGCACCGGACCCAGCGGTCCGCCAAGGAAGACCGTCGCCGCAATGGCCGAGATCGAGACCAGCATGGCCAAACGCGCGACCTGCCACAGCGCGCGGGCCGCGCCGCTTTCCTCGGCAGAGGTGCCGGTCGCGATATCCGCCGCGTCGGCGTAGTCCATCGGCCCGCGCAGGGTCATCGCCAGGGCCACGACGAGGAACAGGGGCAAGCCCAACGGCTGGCGGAGGACGTTCCAAATCTCGCGCTGACTTTCGACGATGTCGATCAGCGACAGGCTTTCCGCCGGCAACGCGGCGGCGATAAGGACGAACATCGACGGCAGCATTATTGGCAGACCGATCGCGGCATAGCGGTAGGCCCCGATCAGCGGGAAGGGCGCGTTGGGCGACCAGCCGTGCAGGAACACGGTCACGACGACAAGCGCCTCGCAACTGCCCCAGATCACGATGCCCACGGGGCTGTCGATCAGCGCCAGACCCGGCGCGAAGGGCACGACGGACAGGCCGATGGCAGCCAACGCCAGGTACCATGCGGACGAAAGGTCGCGGTTCATCCGGTCGGGCGCCTCGGTCTCGACCCTCTGGCGTGTTAGAAGGGCCGCAAGGGGCAGCGCCGCGCGGTCCATCAGGGCGGCCAGCACCGTCCCCCCAAGCAGGGTCGCAAGGACCGCAAGCACAAGAAGGGCCGTCATGCCGCCTCCGTCGCGCGGGCCGCGCGGATCAGGGCCGAGGGGGGCAGCGAGGCGAGGATCAGCATCGCCTCGGACCATTCCGATCCGGGCAGCAGCGCGGCAAGGTCGGGCGGTGCGACGGTCACGGTCCGGGATCTTAGCCAGGCCGAAAGCCGGTCCCGGGCATCGGTGTCGTTGATCCGGGCTAGCCCCCTGGGCACGGCCCCGGTGACCCAAGCCGCGCGCAGGGGGCGCCCCCGGATCACCCGGTCGGCGGCAGCGTCAAGGCCAAGCAGGCGCAGCATACGGGCAGCACAAAGGGCGGGCGCGTCGGCCTCGGCCGGCTGGGCAAAGGGGGCGGCCTGAACGGATGCCTCGCAGATCACGTCGCCCTGCAGTGTCACCTCAAGCACCAGGCCCGGTGGCAGCATCGGCGCGAAGGGCCCGACGCGCGTTGTATAACGGTCCAGCTGCAGTCCGTCGCGGACGTCTTTGCCGGTCATCGCCATGGGGCGCCCGTAGGGCGTGCCCCCCATCATGCCTTTCCCGCCTTGCCCGTGGGGGCCGATCCCCTTCCATTCGTTCGCGGGCGTATCGGGCAGACGGTCGTCCTCGCCCGCGGCACCGTCGCAAAGCGCGCGCAAGGCTGTGGTGATCCGGTGCGCGATGGCCTCTTGGTCCCCGTCCAGCCAACGCAGGGTGGTGCGGGGGCGCGGAAGCTGATCGTGCAGCCGGTTCAGAGCGTCGAGAGAAGACGAGGGCAGGTCACCGGCGACCAGAAGGATGGCCGCGTCGCGCGGCGTCTTTGCCCGGTTCAGCCCGGGCCGGGTCAAAAGACGCTCGACTTCGGCCTGTCGGCCGGGGCCGATCGCGGCGTAGACCGGGGCGGGGGCGCGGGCGGCCCAGCGGACGAGGTGGGTCATTGCCATCGAAAGATCCCCTCCCTCCAGCCATACAGGATGCCGACCGAAAGGATGGCAAGGAACATGCCCATCTCGGCCAGTGCCTTGATCCCTTCGGAGACGAAGACGACCGCCCATGGATACATGAACATCATCTCCATCTCGAACGCGATGAAGAGCAGCGACATGGAGTAGGGCCGGAAATGAAAGCGTTGCCAGGCGTGCATGTCGGGCGTGCCGCCGCCAAGGAACGGCGCCGCTTGCGGGGCGGTGCTGTTGGCTGCCGGCTGCAACGCGCGGGCCAGAACCACGGCGAACGCGGTCCAGCCGAGTATGACAATGACGGCCTGCATGATGCGGCCCACCCTCCTTACCTGTCCTTTGGAAAATCCCGCGATCCCATGAAGGTTCCCCCCTTAAGGCCCAGAAAACAATGTTGAAAACTTTCCCGCGCTGGAAGGTTGGGCGCCTTCGGACGCCCTGACCGGCACCTAAAGGCCGGTTCCTGGCGGTGTTGCGAGCAGGCCGGGCAATTCGGTTTCAGCCCTGCTTTCAGCGCGGAATGCAGTGAACCCGCGTGTTTGCCGAACCTGTCTGGCCGGGTCGAAGGTGCAATCACCTGTCGGGTCCCATCCGGATGAAGGGGGGCCGGTGTCGAGCCGGAATCGCGCCCCCCGAACCGTCCGCCGACAAGTTGCACTTGCCAATCTGGCGTGGGAGTGTTCGTTCAAGGACGAAAATGCCCGGCGGTGGCAGTTCGAAACGTAGGGGGGGTATCGGGCTTGATCATTCGAGCTATCGACGTGATCAATGAAGTCGTGGGACGGATCGTCGTGGTCCTCGCCGTGATCTTCGCGGGGATCATCATCTATGACGTGGTCATGCGGTATGCCTTTAACGCCCCGACGAGATGGGCGTTCGATCTGTCAAAGCAGCTTTACGGGTTCTACTTCGTTCTGCTTGGCGGCTATGCCCTAAAGCATCAGTCCCACGTGAGGGTCGATCTGTTGCTGGAACGGTTCCCGCCTGGCGTCCAGCGGATCGTCGAACTTGCGGGTTATGCCCTATTCTTCTTTCCGTTCACGTGGATCTTCCTGACCCGATCCTACGATTTCGCAGCGACCTCCTGGGCGCAGGGCGAGACGACCTACGGCGCGGTAGCCTTGCCGATTTACCCTCTGAAAGCAGCGCTGTGCGTCGCTGCCGGTCTGCTGTTGATCCAGGGGGTCAGCGAAGTGTTGAAAATCGTGCTTGGCCGTCGGGAGGTCGATCAATGACCGGACTTGGTGGGGAAACCATCGCCGTCGTGATGTTCGGCCTGCTGGTGCTGGGCCTGATGATGGGTCACCCGCTGGCGTTCGTGCTGGGCGGCACGGCGGTTCTGGGCGCGTTCATCGCGGGCAAGCCGATGGTGCTGGGCATTGTGATCAACCGCATCTTCGGCGACGTGCTGGACAACTACACGCTGATCGCCATTCCGCTTTTCGTTCTGATGGCACAGTTCCTCAGTAATTCGGGCGTGACGGACAAGATGTTCGAGTCTCTGCGTCTGCTGATGTCGAACGTACGGGGCGGTCTGGCGCTTGCGGTCGTATTCATCTCGATCCTGCTGGCCGCTACCACTGGCATCATCGGCGCATCGATCACGGTGATGGGCGTGATGGCCCTGCGGCCCATGCTTCAGTACGGTTACGCACCGACGCTGACGACCGGCGTCATCGCGGCCAGCGGATGCCTCGGGATCCTGATCCCGCCCTCGATCATGCTGATCCTCATGGCCTCCTACTCGCCCCTGTCGGTGGGAGAGCTGTTTGCCGGCGCGATGATCCCCGGCGTGATCCTGGGGCTTCTTTACGCGGGATGGGTCGCTGTTCTGGCGGCCTTGCGGCCTGACATGGCGCCCTCGGTCTTGCCCGACGACATGCCGCCCCGCCGCGAGCTGGTGACCATGCTTCTGAAGGAGGCGGTGCCGCCGCTTCTTCTCATCTTCGGGATCCTGGGCTCGCTTCTGGCGGGCATCGCAACCGCGACCGAAGCATCGGCCATCGGTGCGGCGCTGGCGCTGGGCATCGTTCTGGCGCGCGGACGGTTTACCCTGGGCAGCTTCTACGACGCCCTGAAAGAAACGGGAAAGACCAGCGCGATGATCCTGTTCATCGTGGTCGGCGCCACGGCCTTCACCGGTGTGTTCAACATTACCGGCGGCCTGCGCGCCACGCAGGAGATCATCCGCGGCCTCGACATGGCGCCGTGGATGCTGCTGACGGTGATGATGTTCATCGTCTTCATCCTGGGGGCGTTCCTGGATTGGACGGGGATCGTCCTGCTGTCGTTCCCGATCTTCCTGCCCATCGTGCAGGAGATGGAGTCGATCGACCTTCTGTGGTTCGTCGTGCTGATGTCGATCGTGCTTCAGACGAGCTTTTTGACACCGCCTTTCGGCTATGCGCTGTTCTACCTCAGGGCCATTGCGCCGAAAGAAGTGAAGACCACGGATATCATCAAGGGCGTTCTGCCTTTCATCGGGTTGATCCTGTTGATGTGCGTGGCAGTGGCTCTGGTGCCCGGTCTGGTGACCTGGCTGCCGGACACCCTCTATCGATAACGACCAGTAAACCTAAGGGAGAGAGTAACATGACATTCCATTCCAAGATGCTGGCGGCCACCGCGCTGTCCGTCGCGTTCGGCGCACCGGCCATGGCGCAGGACAGCTGGACGATGACGTCGACTTGGCCGTCCTCGCTGGAACTGATCGAGTTCGACCGCCACTTCGTCGACCTGGCCAACCAGTTGACCGGCGACGCCCTCACAATCGAGTTCTTCGAGGGCGGCAGCCTCGTCCCCGCCGGCGAGGTGTTCGGCGCCGTGCAATCGGGAACCGTGCAGGCAGGCGCCGACTGGCCGGGCTACTGGGCCGGCCGCGACGCCGCCTTCACCCCTCTGGCCACCACGCCGGCACTGTTCAACGCGGTCGATTACGTCAACTGGATCCAGCAATGGGGCGGTCGCGATTTCTATGACCAGACCTATGGCGAATACGGCATGGTCTATCTGCCCTACGGGATCACCAACAACGAATCCGGTTTCCACACGAACAAGTCGATGACCACGCTCGAAGACCTCGAAGGCATGCGTTTGCGCGTCTCTGGCAACGAGCAGGGCCGTATTCTCGAACGCCTCGGCGGCAGCCAAGTCTCGATGGCCGGTGGCGAGGTCTATCAGGCGCTGGAGCGCGGCGTGATCGACGGCGGCGAGTTCTCGACCCCGAACGTCGACTGGTCGGCGGGTTTCCAGCAGGTCACCTCTCACTGGTCCACCCCCGGTTGGCACCAGTCAGCCTCGGTCTTCGGCGTGATGATCAACCAATCCGCGTGGGATGCCTTGGACGAGGACACGCAGGAAAAGCTGCGCATCGCTGCCGATGCGACGATGCTGTGGTCGCTGGCCTTCACCGAGAAGCGCGCGACGGAGGCCTACGAGAAGTGGGACGAGGAAGTCACCGTCGAACGCTATACCGACGAGGCCCTCGACCAGGTTCAACAGATCGCAAACGAAGTGATCGTAGAGGTGTCTTGCGAAAGCCCGTCCGCCGGCGCGGTCTACCTGTCAATGGCCCAGTATCTGGAGAACTACGCCCAGTGGCGCGATGCTTCGGCCCCCTACAACCTGGGTCGCACGCCGAACGGTCCCTCGGTGGACGAACTTCAGGCTTGCGTGGACGGTTGAACCCACAGCTGAGTGCAAAATAGAAAGGCTGCCCTGAGGGGCAGCCTTTTTTCTTATCCGCGGCGTCTCTCGTTCAACCGTCGGAGTAGAGACCCTCGTAGATCGGGCTCAGCGTGTCGTGCTCGAACAGAGAGCTGACCGAGGTGCCGTTCCAGATGTTCAGGATCGCCTGGGCGAACATCGGGGCGGTGGGTACGATCCGGATATTCTCGCAATTGCGGACGGCTTCGTTCGGCTCGATCGAGTCGGTGATGACGAGGCTTTTCATGACCGAGTTCGAGATCCGCTCGACTGCCGGTCCCGACAGGACGCCGTGCGAGATATAGGCGTGCACCTCGGCCGCGCCCTGTTCCATCAGGGTCTCGGCCGCCTTGCACAGCGTTCCGGCGGTGTCGCAGATGTCGTCGACGATGATGCAGGTCTTGTCCGTCACGTCGCCGATCACGATCATCTCGGCCACTTCGCCGGCCTTCTCGCGGCGCTTGTCCACGATGGACAACGGCGCGTTGATCCGCTTGGCCAGCTCGCGCGCGCGCGCCACGCCGCCCACGTCCGGGGACACGACCATCAGGTTCTCGCGCTGGCCTTTGAACGCGTCGCGGATGTCCAGCGCGAAGACGGGCGAGGCATAGAGGTTGTCGACCGGAATATCGAAGAAACCCTGTATCTGCGCGGCGTGCAGGTCCATCGTCAGGATGCGCTCAATCCCGGCTTCGGTCAGCATGTTGGCCACCAGCTTGGCCGTGATCGGCGTCCGGGCCTTCGTACGGCGATCCTGGCGGGCATAGCCGAAATACGGGATCACGGCGGTGATGCGCGATGCCGAGGACCGACGCAGCGCGTCGGACATGATCAGAAGCTCCATCAGGTTGTCATTGGCGGGGTTCGACGTCGGCTGGATGACGAACATGTCCTCGCCGCGAACATTCTCGAAGACCTCGACGAAGATCTCGGCGTCGGCGAACCGTTCCACCCGCGCATCCACCAGATTAAGCGCGCGTCCGCGATGCATCGACATCCGTCGGGCGATGGCTTTCGCCAGAGTCGGGTTCGAGTTCCCTGAGATGATCTTGGGTTCTTGAGGAATGGGCATGTCGGAGGATCCTTCGTCGGGCACCGCGACTCGGCGCTTTGACGCCGCCTAGCACAGTGCTAGCAGGGGCGGAACACGAACCCTCGGACAGGAGTGCCGGATGCCCCGCATCGACTATTATTTCGCGACGGTTTCGCCCTTCACATATTTGGCAGGCACCCGGCTGGAGGAGATTGCGGCACGTCACGGTGCCGAGATCGCGTACAAACCGCTGGATGTCGTGCAATTGTTCGGGCGCACGGGCGGGGTGCCGCCGAAGGACCGGCATCCGAACCGGCAAGCCTATCGCCTTCAGGAACTGGACCGGATCGCCCGGATGGAAGGCATGCCGATCAACGTGAAGCCCGCCCATTGGCCGACGAACCCGGCCCCCTCGTCCTTCGCCATCATCGCAGCCCAGAAGGCGGGGAGCGGTGATCTTGGTGCCTTGGTCCACGGTTTGACTCGCGCGTGCTGGGCAGAGGACCGCGATATCGCCGAGGATGACGTGATCGCCGATTGCCTTGAGGCGGCTGGGTTCGACCGCAAGCTTGCCACGTCCGGGATGCTGGAAGGTGCGGAAGGCTATGCGAAGAATCTGGAAGACGCTGTGAATGCGGGCGTCTTCGGCACCCCGTTCTACATCACCGACGATGACCAGAGGTTCTGGGGGCAAGACCGTCTGGCCCATCTGGACTGGTATCTGAGTCAGCCGGGTGCCTGAGGGGACGCGCGCCGGTTTCCCGACGCACTGGATCAGCCATGGGGACGGCCCGCGCGACGCGCTGTTCCTGCATTGCTCCCTTGCGTCATCACGGTCCCTGATGCCGCTGATGGACCGGGTGGGCGATCACCTGTCCATCACTGCGCCCGATCTTCCGGGCCACGGCGGAAGCGGGGCGTGGGACGGGCAGGGGGACTATGTCGCCCGCGCGACCGACATGGCCGAGGCGTTCTGCGATGGCCCGCGCGATCTGGTTGGACATTCGCTGGGGGCCGTCGTCGCCCTGTCGCTGATGGTGCGTCGTCCAGACCTGGTTCGCAGTGCCACCCTCATCGAGCCGGTCTTCTTCGCCGCCGCCCGCGGTCGCGGTGGGTACGGGACATATATCAGCGATCATGCGCCGATCATGGACGATATCGAGGGCGGCCATCACGAAGCCGCCACCCGGGCCTTCACGGACATCTGGGGCGCCCCGCGATCGTGGGATGACACGCGCCAGTCCATGCGCCGGGCGATGATCGACCGCATCCCCTTGATCGCCGCGACAGCCCCCGCGCTGGAGGGGGATTCGAACGATCTTCTGTCCGACGGTCGGCTCGAGGCGGTGGATGCCCCGGTCCTTTTGGTCCGGGGGGAGCAAAGCCACCCGGTCATCCCCGACATCCTGTCGGCCCTTGCAGATCGCCTTCCGGATACGGCGATCGAGGTGGTTGCCGGGGCCAATCACATGGCGCCGATCACCCACCCTGACGAGGTCGCGCGACTGATCGACAGGCAGATCCGCCCGCGGAACGATTGACCCCTCAGTCGGCCAGGATGTCCAGGAACCTGTCGGTGTTCGCGTCCGTGGCCGACCAGTCGCAGACAAGCCGGGCGCGGACAGGCTCGTCCGGATCGCCCTCAGGGCTGCCCATCGAATAGAACTGCGCGCCGGCATCTTGCAGCCGCCGATGCGCGGCGCGCGGGAAGGTCGCGTAGACGATGTTGGCGTGCGACGGGTGCAGCAGCGTCGCCTCGGGGATCGTCTTCATCCCCGCGACAAGCCGCGATGCGGCCGCATTCGCCGCGCGTGCCATTTCGATCCACAGATCGTCGGTCAGATAGGCCTCCATCTGCGCCGACAGGAACCGGTGCTTAGAGAACAGGTGCCCCGCCCGCTTGCGCCGCAGCTCGAACTCCCACGCCAGATCCGGGTCGAAGATCACCGCCGCCTCGACCCCGAGAAGGCCGTTCTTCGTGCCCCCGAAGCTCAGCGTCGTGACGCCTTGCGTCAGGTCTGCCGCCCGACAACCAAGCGAGACCATCGCATTCGCGAACCGTGCGCCGTCCAGATGGACTGGCAGGCCGAACTCGGCCGCGACGCCGGTCAATTTGTGCAGTTGAGGCAGGGAATAGACGGTGCCGCGTTCCGACACCGTTGTGATCGATACGGGGCCACGTTGCACGCCGTGGACGACACCCTGCGCGGTTCGTGAGATGCGGTCACGCAACGCCTCGGGCGGCATCAGCGCATCGGGCGCGGGCACCAGCGATAGTTTCGCCCCGTTCGAGAAGAACTCGGGCGCGCCGCACTCGTCTTCCTCGATATGGGCGACCTCCGAACAGAAGATCGCTTGCCATGGCTGGCACATGGACGCGAGCAGCAGTGAATTCGTGGCCGTGCCCGTGGCCACCAGATAGATCGCGGCGTCGGGGGCCTCGAACAGGTCGCGCAGACGTTCGCGCACGCGCTCCATCGCGGCCTCGGCGCCGTAGGGCATGGCATAGCCCTCGTTCGCGCGGACGAGCGCCTCCATCACCTTGGGATGGGCGGGCCCGGAATTGTCGGAAGCGAAATGCATCAGGTGGGTTCCTCGATGATGTGATCCTCCCAATCCTCTTCGTCGACTTCGAACTCGGGCACCGTCAGGTCGCGGGCCGAGACTCCGGCTTCGTGAACCGTCTCCGGGTCGCCGGTCAGAAGCGGGTGCCAAGGATACAGGGGGCGCCCTTCATACAGCAGCCGGTAGGCGCAGGTCTGGGGCAGCCAGTACGCCGTCTCACGCAGCTTTTCGGGCGTCAGGACGACGCACTCGGGGACGAACTGCTTGCGGATCTCGTATTGCGCACAGCGGCAACTGCCGTCGTCGAACAGGCGACAGGCCACGCGGGTCAGCGCGATCTCGCCCGTATCCTCGTCTTCCAGCTTGTTGAGGCAGCACTTGCCGCACCCGTCGCACAGCGCTTCCCACTCGGCCGAGGATAGGTCCTCGAGCGCAAATCGCTCCCAGAAGCGGGGACGACCGACTTGGCGGCGGATGGGGTCATCGCTCATGCCAAGATCTCGCGGGCGCGTGCGCTGTCGCGGTCCATTTGGGCAATCAGGGCGTCGAGGCTGTCGAACGTCTCCTCCCCGCGCAGGAACTCGACCAGTCCCACGGACAGGTCCGCCCCGTAAAGATCGCCGGAGAAGTCGAATATGAACGTCTCGAGGTTGGGCGTGTTCACCCCGAACATCGGCCGCACCCCCAGCGAGGCGACGCCGGGATGGGTGCCGGCATGGGGCCCGCTGAGGATATCCACAGTCACGGCATAGACCCCGAAGCGGGGCAGATGTAGCCCGTCCATGGACATGTTGGCGGTGGGATAGCCCAGCTCGCGCCCGCGCCGCTCCCCCCCGATCACGGGGCCGTCGATGCGGTGCAGGTGCCCCAACATTTCGGCGGCCTGACGCGGGTCGCCCTTGCTGAGCGCCTCTCGAATGCGGGTCGAACTGATCTGCCCGTCATCGCCGGCAATCAGGTCGGCAATCGTCACGCCGAACCCGAAGCGATCGCCGAAGTCGCGCATGGCGTCGGCGTCGCCAGCGCGTTTCGCGCCGAAGTGGAAATCGCGCCCGATGACGACATGCGACAAACCAAGGCCATCAACCAGAACATCCTGCGCGAACGCCTCGGGCGAGAGGCGGGACAACGCGGTGTCGAAGGGAAGCTCGTACAAGCGTTCGACCCCAAGACGGTCCAGCCGGTGGGCCTTTGCCTCGGCATTCATCAGGCGGAACGGCGGGGCGTCAGGAGCGAAGACCTCGCGCGGATGCGGCTCGAACGTGAGAACGCCCAAGGGCGAGCCGCCTTTGGTTGCAGCCCCGCGGGCAAGGTCCAGTACCGCCTGGTGGCCCAGATGAACGCCGTCGAAATTGCCGATCGCGGCGGAGGCGCCACGGGCATTGTCGTCCAGTCCCTGATAGCTGCGGAGGATGCGCATGCGGCGCGACGTAGCCCCGCGCCGGCCTGCGTGCAAGCCTTAGCCGGCGCGCGATGGCGCGAGGACCAGCGCCTCGCCATGCAGGACCCGCGTGTCGCCGACCACGCAGCGCGTATCCAGGGTCACGCGGCGCTTGCGCATGTCGATTGCAAGCACCTCGACCTCGGCGCGAACCGTATCGCCGGGGCGCACGGGGGCTAGGAACGCCATGCTCTGTCGCAGGTAGACGGTTCCATGACCGGGCAGCTGTTCGCCGATCACGGCCGAGATCAGGGCCGCGGTCAACATGCCGTGGGCGATCCGGCCCTTGAACATGGTCGCTTCGGCATAGGCGTCGTTCAGGTGGACCGGATTACGATCCTCGGAGACCTCGGCAAACAGTTCAATGTCGCGGTCGGTGATGGTCTTGTCGAGGTGCCGGGTCAGTCCGACCGTCATGTCTTCGATGAAGATCGGACCGGTGTTCCGAGTGGTGTCGAGCATGATGCCCTCCGTAGAAATATTCTTGCGCGTAATTTCAGTAGCAAATTCGGTCTTGATGCGCAATCTTATTACTTCGCAGCCGCAGAAAAGTTCCCGTAGAATATTAGCGGAGCCTTCCGATCGAATAGGTCGGGTCGAAGCCTTCGCGCGCAATGAAGGCGTCGAGAAGGCCGGGATCCGGCTGATCCGTGGTTTTCGTATCCTGTGCGGCAAGACCGCCGGTGACGAACAGCGCGTCGATCCCTTCGCCCACGGCGCCCTTGATATCCGTGAGAATCCCGTCGCCGATCGCCAGGATACGGTCGTCGGAGATGTTCTGGCCCCCGGCCTCGGCCAGGCGACGGCGGGCCATGTCGTAGACGGGGGGATGCGGTTTGCCGAAGGCAAGAACGCTGCCGCCCATTTCCGCGTAAAGCTGGGCGACCGCGCCGCCGCACCATTCGCGGGTTTCGCCGCGGTCCACCACGATGTCGGGATTCGCGTTCAGAAGGGTCAGACCGCGGGTCTTCGCCTCGAGCAGTTGGGGCCGCAGCACGTCGGGGGGCGAATGCGGATCGAACGGTCCGGTGCAGACGATCCCGGTCGCGTGCTCCAGGGACTCGGTGCGGGAGATGGGCGTCGGGTTTTCGACGATGGCCAACGGCTCGAAGAAGCTGTGATCGCGGCGCTCCCCGATGTGATAGACCGTGTCGCCGACCGCCCCCGAGAACAGCGCCACGCGCGCGGCGTCACCCGAGGTCGCGATCGTGTCCCAGGCGTCTTCGGGAATGCCGAACTTCGCGATCTGTTCGGCGACTTCCGCGCGGGGGCGGGGGGCGTTGGTCAGCAGGACGACCATACCGCCTCGGGCCCTGAAGGCCTGAAGCGCTTCGACCGCTGCTGGCAGGGCGGTGACCCCGTCGTGGACGCAACCCCAGAGATCGCAGAAAAGTGCCTCATAGCGGTCCGAGATTTCGGAAAACTGTCGGATGATCTGGGTCATGGAGTCTCCTTTGCACCTGCGTCCGTGCGATCCTTGACAGCTTCAGTACGGAACGGCCAGTCACCATGGGGAACGCCTTTGCCGGCAAGCCGTTCACAGGCAGGAGGTTGCGGCATGAAGCAGGAAGAAGGCGCGATGAACGACGTCGTGGTCGAGCTTGGACGGGCGACGGATCGCACGGATGGCGACCACGTCTCGGTGGGCAACCTCATCGATTCTCTCGATGAACGTGGATACGGCGCAATCCTGGGCGTGCTTCCCCTGCTGGAACTGTCGCCGGCCGGTGCCATTCCCGGCTTCCCGACGATCCTCGCGCTGACGTTGGCGATCACGACAGTTCGCCTTCTTGTCGGGTACGAGCACTTGTGGGCGCCGGCTTGGCTGCGGCGCCGCAGCTTGAGCGAGGATCGCGTCCGGCGCTCGCTTCAATGGTTGAAGCCCGTCGCACTTCGCATCGATGCCAAGCTTCACGAACGCCTGTCGGTCCTGACCGGACGGCAGGCGCAACAAGCCGCCTGTATCGTGATCCTCTGCCTTTTGGCGATGGTGCCGTTTCTGGAAGTGATTCCCTTCGCAACCTCCGCCCCGATGATTGCCATCGCATTCTTCGGCTTGGCGATCCTGTTCAAGGACGGGGCCGTGATGTTGCTGGCCTTCATCAGTGCAGGGGTCGCGGCCGGCGTCGCGCTTTGGTTGGCTCTGGATTTCGGCCTGATCTGACAGGGCCGCCCTGGGGTATCGCAAATCCGGGAAAATGCGGATCAGCGACGCCTATCAAGTCGATCTGCCGGCGGCCGCCGCTGCGATCCCCATGCAGACCAACGCCGCCCCACCCACGCTCCCGAGCAACGGAAGCACATATGCCTTCGCAATTCGCCGGCGCATACTTCCGCCAAGCAGAGCATAGACCACCGCGTTGAGGCCGGCGAGGCCAACGAATGTGGTCGTCAATATAGAAAACGGGGGGGGCAGGGGGGCCGCTGGCGTGACGAATTGTGGGACGAACGCGATGAAGAAGACAATGGATTTCGGATTCAGGGCGGTGACGGCGACAGAGCGGCCGAATACCTTCATCGTGCTCGCGCGAGCCGGTTCCTCAAGGTTGCCAATCTGTGTTCCGGGCGCGCTTCGAAAGAGCTTTACGCCTAGATAGACGAGATAGAGTCCCCCGTTCCATTTCAGAACGGTGAACAAGGTTGCCGAGGCGAGAACGAGCGCTCCTCCTCCGGCAAGCGACGCGGTCATCGCAACAAGGTCGCCCGAGAGCACCCCGACCACAGTCTCAAGTGCAACCCGCTTTCCCTAGCTTACAGCATAGCACAGAACCAGCAGGGCCGTCGGACCCGGAATAATTAGCAACGCTATCAAGGCGGCGACAAACGCAAGCCAGACGTCAAAGTGTATGGGCCTTTCCCTGCCGTTCAGGCTTGCCAGCCACGAGAGACGCACTTCGTAAAGGAGAAACTGCGGTAACTTTGGCGAAAAGCCCCCGAGCGGTCTCGCTCAGGGGCTTTTTCGTGATCCTTTGCCTCAAGTCCCGCGGTCGAACGGGCATTGCTGCGCCGGGATCAGTGCACCGAAACCGGCGCCATGTCATTCTGGCGGGCCACGACGAACGCGAGCTTACGGTCGCGCACGAGGGCAAGTCGTTCGCCTTCGCCATTGTGCACCGCGTAGAGTTCGGTCAGCCCTTCGGCTTGCTCCCGGATCTCGTCGGGCAGGTCTTCCAGGGCGACGGGACGCACGTAGACGATATTGTCGGCCGTGTTGAAGTCATGTTCATAGGTCTGGTTCATTCCTCAGCCCCCTTGTTCGAAATCCGGATCGTACGAACGACGCTTTCAGGCAGCGCCTTTGTCAGGTCGATATGGAGAAGGCCGTTCTCCATAAGGGCACCCTTCACCTCAACGCCGTCGGCCAGCACGAAGGTCCTTTGAAACTGCCGTGCCGCAATGCCGCGGTGCAGGAAGATGCGGGCCTCGTCCGTTTCGGCGGTACGTCCGCGCACCACGAGTTGCCGGTCCTCGACCGTTATCGCCAGATCGTCCTCGGCAAAGCCGGCGACCGCAAGCGTGATGCGATAAGCCCCCTCGCCGATCTGTTCGATGTTGTAGGGCGGATACCCACCGGAGTCGGATTTCGCGGTGCGTTCGACCAGGCGTTCAAGCTCGTCGAAGCCCAGAAGGAAGGGGTGGGCCCCCAACGCAAGTTTCGTCATCGACACGTCCTTGTTAAGCGACAGTCTGTTCAGCGGCCCCATTCTGGGCACCGCCCGTGTCAGAAATATGGGGAGAAACGTGATAACCTACAAGATGCACGGGGCTTGCGGTGCCACGGTGGCGGTGTAAACCTGCGCAGCATGGATGGTAGCAAGACCGGCACACACCAGATGGACGATATCGAGCTGTTGCGCGTACAGCTCGAAATCCTCAAGCGTGAGCATCGCGACCTGGACGAGGCCGTTCAGGCCCTGCACGATTCGGGGCGCGGCGATCTTCTGACCCTCCAACGGCTGAAGCGCAAAAAGTTGCAGCTGAAGGACCGCATCGCCGATATCGAGGATCGGCTGCTTCCAGACATCATCGCCTGAGTTGTGCCCGCCCCGCCGCGCTTCTATGGTCCGGCGCGAAACCTGGCGGAAAGGATCGGCATGGCGGATGTGGGGATCATCATGGGCAGCCAATCTGACTGGCCCACGATGCGCGAGGCCGCGAATATCCTGGACGAATTGTCCGTCTCCTACGAGGCGAAGATCGTGTCGGCCCACCGGACGCCCGACCGTCTGTGGACTTACGGCAAGGAAGCCGCGGGACGGGTGAAGGTCATCATCGCCGGCGCGGGCGGCGCCGCGCATCTGCCGGGCATGGTCGCCTCGAAGACACGGGTGCCGGTGATCGGCGTGCCGGTCCAGACAAAGGCCCTTTCCGGGTTAGATTCGCTTTATTCCATCGTGCAGATGCCCCGCGGCTTTCCGGTGGCGACCATGGCCATCGGCGGTGCGGCCAATGCCGGCCTGATGGCCGCACAGATCCTTGCGGTGTCGGACGAAGACCTGGCCCGACGGGTCGAAGACTGGCGCGCGGCATTGTCGGCGTCGATCCCGGAGGAACCTTCGGATGACTGACCCCTTGAAGCCCGGATCGACGATCGGCATCCTTGGTGGCGGACAGCTTGGGCGGATGCTGTCCGTGGCCGCGTCCCGCCTTGGCTTCAAGACCTGTGTGTTCGAACCCGGGGGTGATTGCCCCGCCTCCCATGTGGCGAACTTCCATCTTCAGGCGGGCTTCGACGACGAGGCCGCGCTGATCGCTTTCGCCGAAAGCGTGGACGCCATCACGTTCGAGTTCGAGAACATTCCGACCGCCGCGCTCGACGTCCTCGAGGCGCATCGCCCCATCCGCCCCGGCCGCGACGCCCTTCGCATCAGCCAGGACCGCCTGACAGAGAAGGAATGGCTGGAAGGGCTGGGCCTCAAGGTCGCGCCCTTCGCCCCCGTCGATGACATGCAGGGCCTGACATCGGCCCTGGACCGGATCGGGTCGCCCGCCATCCTGAAGACCCGCCGGTTTGGCTATGACGGGAAGGGACAGGCACGGATCGCGGCCGATACGGACGCGGAGGCCGCGCTGGAGGCGATGAACGGCGCGCCTGCGATCCTTGAAGGGACGGTCGATTTCAGCAAGGAAATCAGCGTCATCGGGACGCGTGGGTTGGACGGACGGGTGGCCTGCTTCGATCCCGGCGAGAACCAGCACGAAGGGGGCATCCTGCGTCGCACCACGGTGCCGGCCTCGGTATCCCACGGCGTGGCGACGGATGCCGTGCTGATCGCCTCCCGCATCCTGACCGCGCTGGACTACGTCGGCGTCCTAGGGGTCGAGCTTTTCGTGACGCCGGGCGGCCTTCTGGTGAACGAGATCGCGCCGCGGGTTCACAATTCGGGGCACTGGACGCAGAACGGGTGCATGGTCGACCAGTTCGAGCAGCACATCCGCGCCGTCGCGGGCTGGCCACTGGGCGACGGATCGCGCCATTCGGATGTGGTGATGGAGAACCTGATAGGCGACGACATGGACCGCCTGCCTGCCATCTCGGCCGAGGGGCGCGCGGCGCTGCACCTCTACGGCAAGGGCGAGGCGCGCCCGGGCCGCAAGATGGGTCACGTGAACCGGATCAGCGGCTGAACCGACCGTCGCGCAGGAAGGCGATCACCTGATCGATGACCATGGGGCGCAGCATCATGAAGGTATGCGACGCTGGCAGGACGATGAAATCGGTCATGCCTTCGATCCGGGCGCTGTCGACCGCGACCTTGCCGTCGTCGGGCCCATCGATGATCGCCGAATAGACCGGGTTCAGCGACCGATTGCCCGCAATCACCCCAAGCTCGAACTGCGGCTGGCCTAAAGCGTTCGGCACGCTTTCGGGGCCGGTTCCCAATTGCAGACCGGCGGGGCCATTCAGCCACTCGAACGGGGTCAGGTCCCCGAATGCATCGACCAGTTCGGTGCCATGGTTCGGTGGGGCCATCATGACGACCCGGCCCATGTCGGCGGGGCGATTCTCGGCCAGCCAGACCCGGACCAGGATCCCGCCCATGGAATGCGTGACGAAATGAACCTTTCGGTCGCCGCAGGCCTCGACGGCCGGCGGAACGGCACGCTCGACCAGTTCGGCGATGGGGGCCGAGGTGCTGTCGTACCCGGCATTGGCGGTCGCATATCCCGCGTCCTGCAACGCTTCGGAAAGAGGCTCCATCGAGAAGGAGGAACGGGCAAGACCGTGCAGAAGCACGACGCACTCGGTCGCCGCGGCGGCCGGTATCGGCAGGCTCAACAAGATCAGCAGGGCAATGGATTTCATGGCGGGCTATCTAGCCCAAGGGTCGCCGGGGGGCGAGGGCCGTCCCATCACGGTTTCCGGCGGCTAGCCGAAGGCGGCGGGATAGATCAACGTCGCCTCGGGCGAGCGCGCCCCGCCGGCGATCAGCGTATGACTGACAGGATACGGCGAGAACAGCTTCTGCGCGCGCGCGTGGTCGAAGCCATGGTGTCCATAGAACTGCGGGTCGCCCAGAACGACCACCGCATCCGCCTGGTCAAACCCGGCGGCGCGCCGGGTCAGCGCGCCGCCGATGCCTTGGTTCTGGTGCTCGGGCTGAACTGCAACAGGCGCGAGGCAGGCCCACCCGTCAGGGGCGCGCATCCGACTAAGCGCGGCAAAGCCGACGATGGTGGTCCCGGTTGTGGCAACCCATTCGACCCAGATCGCACCGTCGCGGCGCAGGGCGGCGACGAGATCGGCCTCGTCCTGCTGTTCGAACGCAGCGCGTAGCAGCGCCTCGATAGCAGCAGCGTCATGCGCGCGGGCATATTCGATCCGGATATCCGTCATGCCTGATTTGACCGCGGATTTACCTACGGTGCAAGCGGCCGTAGTCAGGATTCCCGGACAGCGGCCTCGGCCTCATGGACAATGTTGGCGAAGAACTTCCGTTTGGTCGCATTCGCCAGCAGCTTGGGCGACAGTGGTGTCGCGTCGAAGTTGATTGATACGCCGCAATCGCCCTCGGTCGCTTTTCGGATATCATCATCGAAGACGTTCATCATCGAATTGGTGTCGATAATCTTCTTCGAAACGGTTTCAGTCTTTCCCAGCGACGACACCACCGACTTATGATTCGCGTTGCTAATCTTCATGAATACCTCGCCGTTGGTGACCTTTTGCGTTCCAGCCGAGGTGGCATCCACGTCTGATTTATTCGTGCCGCTCGGGCCTCGTGGTTCGACGATGTGTTTGATTGCACTTCGATTTCAGGTCGGGATGATTTCCATCGTGATGACGGAAGCGCGTGCCTTGGATGCCCGAAGTGCCCAGCGCGCTTTTGACGTTCGACGAAAAGATGACATCGACGCAAAGTGTGCCGCTATTCAATCGCCTCGATCCAGCGCCTGCAAAGCCTTCATGCGATCAGGGGCAGAATTTCACTGATAACACGGGCGGGAACGAAGGGAATTGACATGGGCACTGGTAGCCCCCATCGACAACGATCTCGGGAAAGCTGCGACAGTGTGCTGAAGAAATGGGCCGCATAAACGACCAGAAAGCCAAGCTTTTTAGCTATGACAAAGGGTTGTTTACCCACGGAAATCGGCTTCGATTGATGCAAAGGTGGTGCCGTTCCAAGCATGCTCCCGAAGCCGTACGGTCGCGGAAAAAGTTGGGGCGCCCCGGAGGACGCCCCATAAGAGCCTAGGCAGGCTGTGACGCTCGCGCGTCTTACATCATGCCGCCCATGCCGCCCATGTCGGGCATGCCGCCGCCGCCACCGGAGCCTTCTTTTTGCGGCTTGTCGGCGATCATCGCCTCGGTCGTGATCAGCAGACCGGCGATCGAGGAGGCGTCCTGCAGCGCGGTGCGGACGACCTTCGCGGGGTCGATCACGCCGAACTTGAACATGTCGCCATATTCCTCGGTCTGGGCGTTGAAGCCGAACGACTTATCGTCGCTTTCGCGGATCTTGCCCGCAACGACCGAACCGTCGACGCCCGAGTTCTCGGCGATCTGGCGCAGCGGGGCTTCAAGGGCCTTGCGCACGATCGAGATGCCGACATTCTGGTCGGAGTTCTCGCCGGTCAGACCGTCGAGCGCCTTGGCACCTTGGATCAGGGCGACACCGCCGCCGACAACGACACCTTCCTGAACCGCGGCGCGGGTGGCGTTCAGCGCGTCGTCGACGCGGTCCTTACGCTCCTTCACCTCGGTTTCGGTCATGCCGCCGACGCGGATGACGGCAACACCGCCGGCCAGCTTGGCAACACGTTCTTGCAGCTTCTCGCGGTCGTAGTCCGAGGTGGTGTCCTCGATCTGCTGACGGATCTGCGTGACGCGGCTTTCGATCTCGGCGCTGTCGCCGGCACCGTCGACGATGGTGGTCTCGTCCTTGGTGATGGTGACCTTCTTGGCCGACCCGAGCATGTCCATCGTGACATTCTCGAGCTTCATGCCGAGGTCTTCCGAGATCACCTGGCCGCCGGTCAGGATCGCGATGTCCTGCAGCATGGCCTTGCGGCGGTCACCGAAGCCGGGGGCTTTCACGGCAGCGATCTTCAGGCCGCCACGCAGCTTGTTGACCACGAGGGTGGCCAGCGCTTCGCCTTCCACGTCCTCGGAGATGATCAGAAGCGGCTTCTGGCTCTGGATCACCTGCTCGAGCAGGGGGACCATCGGCTGCAGCGACGAGAGCTTCTTCTCGTGCAGCAGGATGATGCAGTCTTCCAGCTCGGCGACCATCTTGTCGGAGTTGGTCACGAAGTAGGGCGACAGGTAGCCGCGATCGAACTGCATGCCTTCGACGACATCGGTCTCGGTCTCGAGGCCCTTGTTCTCTTCGACGGTGATGACACCCTCGTTGCCGACCTTCTGCATCGCGTCGGCGATCTGACGGCCGATCTCGGCCTCGCCGTTCGCGGAGATGGTGCCGACCTGGGCAACTTCGTCCGAGTTCTCGACCTTGCGCGAGGCGGCGCGGATGGCTTCGACGACCTTCGTGGTGGCCAGATCGATGCCGCGCTTGAGGTCCATCGGGTTCATGCCCGCTGCGACCGACTTCATGCCTTCCTTGATGATGGCCTGGGCCAGCACGGTGGCGGTGGTTGTGCCGTCGCCGGCTTCGTCGTTGGTGCGGGAAGCGACTTCCTTCACCATCTGAGCGCCCATGTTCTCGAAGCGGTCCTCGAGCTCGATCTCTTTCGCGACCGACACACCGTCCTTGGTGATGCGGGGCGCACCGAACGACTTCTCGATGACGACGTTACGACCCTTGGGGCCGAGGGTTACCTTGACCGCGTCGGCCAGGGTGTTGACGCCCTTGAGCATCTTGTCGCGGGCGTTGGTTTGGAACTTGACGTCCTTGGCAGCCATGTTGGTTGCTCCTTGTCTGTCGTGTTTCTGGTTTCAGGGAACGGGACTGGCTCAGGCGGTGACGCCGAGGATGTCCGATTCCTTCATGATCAGCAGCTCTTCGCCGTCAATGGTGATCTCGGTTCCGGACCATTTGCCGAAGAGGATGCGGTCGCCTTGCTTGACGTCCATCGCGATGCGGTCGCCGTCTTCGTCACGGGCACCTGCGCCGACGGCCACGACTTCGCCTTCCTGGGGCTTTTCCTTGGCGCTGTCGGGGATGATCAAACCGCCCTTGGTCTTCTCGTCGGACTCGACGCGGCGGACCAGGACACGGTCGTGAAGGGGGGTGAAAGCCATCTCTGAACGCTCCTTGGTTCATTCTTATCTGGTGTTGTCACTCGACGGTGCCGAGTGCTAACGAGTGGCAGATAGGCGAGGCTCACGCTTGTGTCAACGGGGAAGGGCGCAGGATTTCGTCAGCTTTCGATAATCGCCGCGCGACCCTTTTCGCCGGGCTGGTAGACCCCGCGGGCGAACTTCTCGAACCATCCGTAGTGGTTATCCCGCAGCATCCGCGTTGCATGCACGACGCCCGTTTCGCGTGCGATGTCGGCCCCCCGCCTTGGCCCGTCCCGCAAGGCATGGGCAATGCGCAGCGCGTCCTGCCTGTAGGCCGTCACCAGACCGCGGCGCGTGCCGCCGCCGGTGTTCGGATCCCCCTGCAGGCGCTGGAATTCGCGCAGCAATCGCGCGGTTCGGGCAGGGAACCGGCGCGGACGGTAGGGGGCCGGATCGCACAGCACCTCGCACGGACCGCCGGGCAGATGCACCCGGACCAAACCCAGGCCAAGCCGGCGGCAAAGCGTGGCGTTGCGTCGGTCGTCTCGGCGCTTTCCGGCGGGCACGGCCAGGTATACGTGGTCGGTCAGTGCTTGCCGCGCGATTCCCTGGTGGACCAGCGAAAGGCTGAAGCTCAGCTTCAGCTCGACCGCCACCGGGGACTCGTCCCCGCGGACCGCCATGACGTCCAGCGGGCCGACCTCGCCCTTGACCACGTATCCTTGCCCTTCAAGCAACTGCTTCACGGGGCCGTACAGATCGGTTTCACGATGTGCCATCGCGCCCTTCTGCCCGGGGAACGCGCGTGGTGACAAGTCGCACCGACGCACCTATACACCGCCGCGACAAACGCATCGCGGATCAGGAGCGCCAGCCATGTCTACCCTCGTCTTCGGACACAAATCCCCCGATACCGACTCGACCGGGTCGCCCATCATCTGGGCCTGGTATCTGACCGACGTGCGGGGTCACACCGCCGAAGCCGTTCTGCTGGGCGAGCCGAATACCGAAGCCGCCTGGATGCTGGACCGCTGGGAGCTGGACAAGCCGCAGATCGTCGAAAGCGTCGAGGCCGGGCAGGAAGTCGTCATCGTCGACACCAACAACCCCTCTGAATTGCCCGACGACATCAACGATGCCGATATCCGTGCGATCATCGACCACCACCGCCTTGTGGGCGGGCTTCAGACCAAGGGGCCGATCGACATCACGATCCAGCCGCTGGCCTGCACCGCCACGATCATGCACGACCTGATGGGCGACGACGCGGGCAAGATGCCCGACCCGATCAAGGGCGCCATGCTGTCGTGCATCCTGTCCGACACGCTGGAATTCCGCTCACCCACCACGACGGAACATGACAAGGCCGTGGCCGAGAAGCTGGCCTCCGAGCTGGGGATCCAGATCCCCGCCTACGCGTCGGAGATGTTCGCGGCCAAGTCCGACGTCTCCTCCTTCTCGGACGAGGAGTTGCTGCGCATGGATTCGAAGAAGCACGAGGTCGAGGGCACCAGCTTCCGCGTCTCGGTCCTGGAAACGACCTCGCCCGAGACGGTGCTTAAGCGCAAGGATGGCCTTCTGGAGGCTTTGCCGAAGGTCGCGGCGGAGGACGAGGTGGATCATGTCCTGTTCTTCATAGTCGATATTCTGGAACAGCAGGCGACCCTGCTTCTGCAAAGCGACGCGGTGCGCAAAGTGGCCGAGAAGAGCTTTGCGACTGTCTGCGGCGATACCGATCACGTGGTTCTGCCGGGTATTGTCAGCCGCAAGAAGCAGATCATTCCCAACATCACGGTCTAGTCCCCTGAGCGGGCGACGTCTGGCTTGGTCTGTACGCGGCCGTTTGGGTATTTTGCCAAGGGTGAATTGATGAAGGCGGTCGCCCAGTGCGGCCGCCTTTTTTGCGGGTTCAGACTGGATCGTGGTGGATAATGACGTCCGTCCCGGGGTAGCGGGCCAGGATGTCGTGCCGCAGGGCCTCGCCGATCTCGTGGGCCTCATCGAGGGTGAGGGCGCCGTCGATCTCGAGATGGAGGTTGACGAAGACGCGGGCGCCGGCGGTCCGGGTGCGCAGATCGTGGTGCCCTTCGACCCCCGGCTGTGCATCTGCGAGAGCCGAAATGGCAGAGACCATGTCGTCAGGTGCCGCCCGGTCCATCAGCGCGTGCCAGGCCCCCGATCCGATACGCGCCGACCCAATGGCAAGCCACGTGGCCGCGCCCACCGCGATCACCGTGTCGAGGGCGACCAGGCCCAGGGCTTGCGAGGCCCAGAGCGCAGCGATGGCGCCGATATTGGGCAAGAGGTCGCCGATATAGTGCATCCTGTCCGCCGCAACGACGCGGTTGCCCGTGATCCGCGCCACCCGGGTCTGGTAGACAACGAGAACCGCGGTCAGCGCGATGGACAGGATCATCACCGCAATGCCGGCGCCTTCAGCCTGAAGTTCGGGCGGGCTCCCGACGCGGGCAACGGCGGCGGCGGCGATGCCGACGGCTGACACGCCGATGAAGGCGGATTGGGCGAGCGCGGCCAGGTCCTCGGCCGAGGAATGGCCGAAATGGTGGTCGGCGTCCGGCGGGCGTTGGGCATAGCGGATCGCCCAGAGACCGCCGAGTGAGACCATGAGATCGAGCCCGCTGTCGGCCAGCGACGCCGCGACCGACAGCGCCCCGGTGCTGTAGAGTGCCCAGGCCTTGGCGATCACGAGGGTCGCCGCCACCGCCACCGAGGCGGTCTGAACACGAAGATTCGCGCGGTCGTGCTGCGGAACGGTCATGGCGTCGAACCTAGCGTGCAGGGCGGTCGCCCGACAGGGGCGCCGTTGGCGTTAAACCGGGGGTGCGCCTTGCGTGGTGAAGCATTTGGCGGCAAGCCTGACGTCACGATAGGGAGGATCGAAGATGGGATACCGCGACGTTTACGATGCTTGGAAGGCCGATCCCGAAGGTTGGTGGATGGAGCAGGCGAAGGCGGTGCATTGGGACCGGTTTCCCGAAGCGGCCCGGTCCGACGACGGCACGATCTGGTTTCCCGATGGCCTGACCAACACCTGCTATAACGCCGTCGATCGGCACGTGGATGCAGGGCATGGCACGCGCGCGGCGATCATCTACGATAGTCCCGTGACCGGGACGACGCGGACGATTACCTATGCCGAGTTGCAGGCGCAATGCGCATCGCTGGCCGGGGCTCTGAAGGCCCGCGGTGTCGAGGCTGGCGACCGCGTCGTGATCTATATGCCGATGGTGCCGGAGGCCATCGTGGCCATGCTGGCCTGTACGCGGATCGGGGCGATCCATTCGGTCGTGTTCGGGGGCTTTGCGGCCTCGGAACTGGCGACGCGGATCGACGACGCGCAGCCGAAGGCCGTCCTCGCCGGGTCCTGCGGGATCGAGCCGGGTCGCGTCGTGGCCTACAAGCCGCTTCTCGACGCCGCGATCGAGCAGGCAAGCCACAAGCCCGAGTTCTGCGTGATCTTCCAGCGCGAGCAGGGACGGGCCGAGCTGATCCCCGGGCGCGACGTCGACTGGTTCGATGCACAGGACGGTGTCGCGCCCGCCGAGTGTGTGCCGGTGCGGGGCGATCACCCGTGCTATGTCCTGTATACCTCGGGCACCACGGGGCAGCCGAAGGGCGTGGTGCGCCCGTCCGGCGGGCATCTGGTTGCGCTGCACTGGTCGATGAAGAACATCTATGGCGTCGACCCGGGCGAGGTGTTCTGGGCCGCTTCGGATGTCGGCTGGGTCGTAGGGCACAGCTATATCTGCTATGCGCCGCTGTTTCACGGGAATACGACCGTGGTGTTCGAAGGCAAGCCGGTCGGCACGCCCGATCCATCGACCTTCTGGCGGGTCATCGCTCAGCATGACGTGAAAAGCTTCTTCACCGCACCGACTGCCTTTCGCGCGATCCGCAAGGAAGATCCCAAGGCGGAATATCTGGCGGGCTACGACATTTCGGGGCTTCGGGCGCTGTACCTGGCGGGGGAACGCGCCGATCCGGACACCATACTCTGGGCACAGAAGATCTTGGGGGTGCCGGTCTACGATCACTGGTGGCAGACCGAAACGGGCTGGCCCATCGTTGCCAACCCCGCGGGGATCGAGGCATTGCCCGTGAAGATCGGATCCCCCACCGTCGCGATGCCGGGGTGGGATGTTCAGGTGTTGGATGACGAGGGGATGCAGAAGGCGGCGGGTGAGCTGGGATCCATTGCCATCAAGCTGCCGTTGCCGCCGGGAACGCTGCCGACCTTGTGGAATGCCGAGGACCGGTACCGGAAGGCATATCTAGAGCGGTTCGAGGGATACTATAACACTGGCGACGCGGGGATGATCGACGAGGACGGGTATCTGTGGATCATGGCGCGGACGGATGACGTCATCAACGTGGCGGGTCACAGGTTGTCCACGGGGCTCATGGAAGAGGTGCTTGCGACGCATCCGGACGTTGCGGAATGCGCGGTGATCGGGGTCAAGGACGAGCTGAAGGGGCAACTGCCCATGGGGTTCGTGACGTTGCAGAAGGGGACTGAGAAGTCGGACGCCGAGATCCAGAAGGAACTGGTCGCGCTGGTGCGCGACAAGATCGGCCCCGTGGCGGCGTTCAAGCTGGCCACCGTGGTGGAGCGGCTGCCCAAGACGCGGTCGGGAAAGATCCTGCGCAAGACCATGGCGCAGATCGCGGATGGCGACACCTTCAAGGCCCCTGCCACCATCGACGACCCGGCGATCTTGGATGAGATCGGGGGGAAGGTGCAGGCCCTGGGGTATCCCAAGGGGTGATCCGGCGTCCTTGGGGGGCGCTGCCCCCCGCTGCCTGCGGCGCCTCCCCCCGGGGTATTTCGCAAGGGTGACGAAGGGGAAGCGTCGAGCTCAGGCCGTGCGTTCGAGGGGGGAGATGACTTCCTGGTAAGGGCAGGCGACGCGGTGGCCGGGATCGGGTTCCAGCATTGGCGGGACGCCTTCGGCGCAATCGGGACGTGCCTTGGGACATCGGGTGCGGAAGACGCAGCCCGAGGGCGGGTTCACCGGAGACGGAAGCTCTCCCTCGATCACCGGGCGGACGCGCGCGCGCTCGCGTTCCGGATCGGGGATCGGGACGGAGGCGATGAGCGCCTGTGTGTACGGATGCCGCGGCGCGCGGACGATCTCCTTGGCGCCGCCTTCCTCCATCTTGCGGCCCAGATACATGACCAGCGTCCGGTCCGAGACGTGCTTCACCACGCTGAGATCGTGGGCGATGAAGATCATCGACAAGCCCATCTCGCGGCTGAGCTTTTTCAGAAGGTTTACCACTTGCGCCTGAACCGACACGTCGAGCGCCGAGACAGGTTCGTCGCAGATTAGCAGGCGCGGCTCCAGCACCAGGGCGCGGGCGATGCCGATCCTCTGGCACTGGCCGCCGGAAAACTCGTGCGGGTAGCGGTTCAGAAGGTTCGGCAGAAGGCCAACACGCTCCATCATCTCGCCAGCGCGGCGGCGGGCTTCGGCCTTCGTGGTGTCAGGGTAGTGTGTCAACAGCGGTTCGGCGATGATTTGGCCCACGTTCATGCGGGGGTTCAGGGCGGCCAACGGATCCTGGAACACCATCTGCACATCGCGGCGGTGGCGCCGGCGATCGCGCGGCGACATCTGGCGCAGGTCGCGCCCCTCCCAAAGGATCTCGCCGCCCGACGAGGGGACCGTGCCAACGATGGCGCGGGCGAGGGTGGACTTGCCCGACCCGGATTCGCCCACGACGCCCAAGGTCTGGCCGGCTTCAAGGTCAAAGCTCATGTCCTTGACGGCCTGCAACTTCAAGGGTGGCGTCCAGGGCCAGGCGCCGCGCGGATTGATGTCGAAGGTGACGTCGAGGTTGCGGACTTGCAGAAGGCTCATGCGGTGATCTCCTTCTCGACTTCGGCGGGGGGCGCGTGGCAGGCGCGTAGAAGCGGGCCGTGCGGTTCGAGCGGGGGCATCGTGCCCCGGCAGATGTCGCGGACATGGGCGCAGCGGGGCGAGAACGGGCACCCCTTTGGCAAGCGGCTCATGTCGGGCGGCTCGCCCGGGATGGTCTGCAGGTCGTCCTGGTCCACGTCGAGGCGGGGGACTGCCTTCATCAGGCCGACGGTGTAGGGGTGCGAGGGTTTCGCGAAGAGGGCATCGGTTGGCCCTTCCTCCATCACGCGGCCGCCATACATGACCAGCGTGCGGTCGCAGCTATCGGCGACGATGCCCAGGTCGTGGGTGATGAGGATCATCGCGGTGCCGAACTCCTGCCGGATCTCGGCCAGCAGTTTCATGATCTGGGCCTGCACCGTGACGTCCAGCGCGGTGGTTGGCTCATCCGCGATCAGCAGCTTGGGGCGGCAGAGCAGCGACATCGCGATCATGATGCGCTGGCGCATCCCGCCCGAGAACTCGTGCGGATACTGGTTCAGCCGCGCCTTCGCGTCCGGGATGCGCACGGCGTCCAGCATCCGCACCGCCTCATCCCGCGCGGCGCGCTTGCCGACGCCCTTGTGAAGCTGAAGCACCTCGATCATCTGCGGGCCGACCTTGAGGTAGGGGTTCAGCGAGGTCATCGGGTCCTGGAAGATCATCGACACCGCATCGCCGCGGATCCGGTTCAGATCGCGCTCGGGCAGGGCCAGAAGCTCTTGCCCGTCGAAATGGACCTTGCCGGTCGCGCGCCCGTTGCGGGCCAGAAGGCCCATCGTGGCGAAGGCGGTCTGCGACTTGCCTGACCCGGATTCGCCCACGATGGCCAGCGTCTCGCCCTGGTCGACGGTGAAGCTGAGGCCGTTGACGGCGTTGACGGTACCGTCCGGCGTCTGGAATTCGACGCCGAGGTTTTCCACGGAAAGAAGGGGCATCAGCGGTCCTTGGGGTCGAGCGCGTCGCGTAACCCGTCGCCCAGGAAAAACAGGGCGAACAGCGAAACGACGAAGAAGGCGAGGGGGAAGCCCAGCATCCAGGGCGTGCCATTGCGCAGGTTGGCCGCGCCCTGGTTGATGAGCGCACCCCACGAGGTCGAAGGCTCTTGCACGCCGAGGCCGAGGAACGAGATGAACGATTCGAAAATGATCATCTGCGGCACTAGAAGCGTCGCATAGACGATGACCACGCCGATCAGGTTCGGCACGATGTGGCGGCGGATGATGGTCGGGGTCGACACGCCGATGGCCTGCGCGGCCTCGACATATTCGGTGTTCTTGATCGACAGGGTCTGACCCCGCGCGATCCGCGCCATGTCCAGCCACGAGATCATGCCGATCCCAACGAACAGCATCACGATCGACCGCGAGAAGATCACCAGAAGCAGGATCAGCACGAACATGTAGGGGATCGACATCATCAGGTCGACAAAGCGCATCATGGCGTTGTCGGTCTTGCCGCCGACATAGCCCGCGACCGCGCCGTAGGTGGTGCCGACGATGACCGAGATCAGGGCGCCGACGATGCCCACGGCAAGGCTGATCCGGGTGCCCTGTACGACGCGGGCATAGAGGTCGCGCCCGGTCTCGTCCACGCCGAAGAAATGGCGGTTCTCAAGGCTTGGGCCGCCCTCCTGCGGGATCATGCCCAGAAGGTTCCAGTCGATCTCCTCGTTGCTCCAGGGCGTCAGAAGCTGGCCGAACACCGCGAACAGCATGACAAGGGCCAGTACGGCCAGCGAGGCCACAGCAGCCTTGTTCCGGAAGAACCGGCGCCGCGCGTCGGCCCAAAGGGACCGGCCCTTGCCCTCGGTCAGGCCGGGGTCGAGATGGGTCTCGGCGGTGGTGATGTCGCTCATTCTCGGCCCCCTAGTAGCGGATCTTCGGGTCGATCCAAGCGTACGCCACGTCGACCAGAAGGTTGAAGAAGATCGTCAGCGCGCCGAACAGGATTGTGATGCCGAGGATTACGGAATAGTCACGGGCCAGCGCCGAGTTGACGAAGAACTGACCGATGCCGCCGGTCGAGAAGAAGACGTCGATCACGACGGATCCCGTGATCATGCCGACGAAGGCGGGGCCCAGATAACTGACCACGGGCAGCATGGCCGGCTTCAGCGCATGGCGGAAGATGACCCGGCGCATCGGCAGTCCCTTGGCGCGTGCGGTGCGGACGTAGCCTGCGTTCAGCGTTTCCAGCATCGAGGACCGGGTGATCCGCGCGATGGACGCCATGTAGGAGGTCGACAGCGCGATAACCGGCAGGATCACGTATTCGATCTGCCCGCCCTGCCAGCCGCCGCCGGGCAGCCAGCCCAGCCACAGCGTGAAGATCAACACCAGGATCGGCGCCATGACGAAGTTCGGCAGCACCTGCGCGCCTACGGTGATGCCGACGGCGGCGTAATCCAACGCCGAATTGTGCTTGATCGCTGCAAAAGCGCCCAGGGTCACGCCGACCAGCACGGCGACGATGAAGGACCAGACCCCATAGGTCAGGGTCACCGGGAAGCCCTGCGCGATCAGCTCGTTCACAGAACGGTCCGTGAAGACGAAGGAGGGGCCGAAATCGAACTGCGTCACCACGTTCCAGACATAGATCCCCATCCGCTCGATCAGCGACCTGTCAAGGCCGTATTCCCGTTCGAGGTTGGCCAACACCTCGGCCGGGACGCCGCGTTCAGTCGCGAAGGGCGAGCCGGGCGCGAATTCCATCAACAGGAATGACACGACGATCAGGGCAAGAAGCGTGGGGATTGCCACCAGAAGGCGGCGGGCAATGTAGGTCAGCACCGGGAAACCCTTTCAGGCGGGACCGGGCAGGGGGAACGCCCCCGCCCGGCGCATGGCATCACTCTTCGGCGACGCGGTAGAAGTCCTTGACGTACCAGCTGTTTTCCACGTTCTGCATGGGGAAGCCCTGCAGGGTCGGATCCAGCATGAACACGTTGGCATAGTGATAGATCGGGATGATGCCCATGTCGTTGGACAGGATCATCTCGGCCTCGGTGTACTGCGCCTGCGGATTGTCCGAGGTCGCGGCCTGATCCATCAGCGCGTCGAACTCGGTGTTCGACCACTTGCCGTCATTCTGTTCCTGATCGGTCTTGAGGATGTTCAGGAAGGTCGACGGCTCGTTGTAGTCGCCGCACCATGCGGACCGGGCGACGTCGAAATTGCCAGCCTTGCGCACGTCGAGGTATGTCGACCACTCCATGTTCTCCAGCGTGACTTCAACGCCCAGCTTCTGCTTCCACATCTGGCTGATGATGGTTGCGATCTGCCGGTGCGACTCGTCGGTATTGTAGATCAGCGTCAGGTCCAGCTCGGGGCTTCCAGCTTCTTCCCAAAGCTGCTGGGCAGCCTCGTCCCGCTCGGCCTGAGTCCAGCCGGAATAGTCGATGGTTGGCGCCTCGAACCCTGCGGTCGCTTCGTGGGTGAAGGTATAGCCCGGAGTCTGCCCGCCCTGAAGGACGCGGTCGGTGATGATCTCGCGGTCCACGGCGTAGGACAGGGCCTTGCGCACCTTCACGTCCTTCAGCGCCTCGGGGGCATCGTCGCGCTGGTTCAGCTGATAGTAATAGCTGCACAGGCGCGGGGTCGAGTAGGCCGCGTCGGGATACTCTTCCTTCAGGCGGGGAAAGGACCCGGCGGGGATCGGCTCCAGCAGGTCGAACTCGCCCGCTTCCCAGCGGGTCAGGGCCTGGCTGGAATCGTTGATGATATAGCCGGTGATTTCCTCGATCACGACGTTCTCGGCGTCCCAGTATTCGGGGTTCTTCGAGGCGCGCCAGAACTCGTTCAGCGACACGTCTTCAAGGACGTAGGCGCCGTTCGACACCATGTTTTCGGGATCGGTCCAGTCGTCGCCGAACTCCTCGACGGTCGCCTGATGGACGGGCGACAGCGTGGCGTAGGAGGTCATGGCCGGGAAGTAGGGCTTCGGCTCGGTCAGGGTGACGCGCAAAGTGCGCTCGTCCACCGCCTCGACGCCCAGCGTGTCGGGCTCGGCATTGCCGGCGATGATCTCGGCGGCGTTCTCCATCCCCGTCAGCTCGACATACCAGGCATAGGGAGAGGCGGTCGCGGGCGTGGCCGCGCGCTGCCAGGCATAGACGAAATCCTGCGCCGTGACCGAGTCGCCGTTCGACCAGCGCGCATCCTCGCGCAGGGTGAAGGTAAATTCAGTATTATCCTCGTTTGCCTCATAGCCCGTGGCGACGCCGGGGATCAGGTTGCCCTCGTCGTCCTGGATCATCAGACCTTCGAACAGCTGCTGGATCACGTGGCTGCCGGCGGTTTCCTCGTTCAGCTGCGGGTCCAGCGTCGGGAACTGGTCGAGCATGCGGTACGAAAACGTCTGCTCGTCGGCCAGCGTGACGTCGTCGGGCACATCGGCGGCCAGAAGCGGACCGCCCAGCCCGAGGGCGGCGACGCTGGTCATGGAAAGAAGGGTGCGACGTAGCATATTGGATACTCCCAGTCTTCGGGCCGCGTTCGCGCGGCCGCTTCATTATCGGAACAGCATTCAATCTAGGGCGGTGCGACGCAAGCGGCGAGGGCAACACGACGTCGCGTCGTTACGCATCCCGTCCCACCCGGGTACGAAACGCGCGTCGATTGACAGGATCCGTGCAACATCATAGCGCCGGACGGGGGCATCTACCAAGGAGACGGCCATGCGGCGCGCATTCATCACCGGAACAGGCGGCTTCATCGGCTTCCACCTGGCCGAGCTTCTACTGCAGGAGGGGTGGGAGGTCGCCGGGTACGACGGTATGACCGACTATTACGACGTCGCGCTGAAACAGGGCCGTCACGCCATCCTCTCCCAACACGAGCATTTCCGCCAGACCACCGCCATGCTCGAGGATGCCGAGGCCCTGAGCCAAGCGGTCGAGGCGGCGCGTCCCGACGTGATCGTCCACCTCGCCGCGCAGGCCGGCGTCCGCTACAGCCTGGAAAATCCCCGCGCCTATATCGACTCGAACCTCGTCGGCACTTTCAACGTGATGGAGGCTGCCCGCGCTGCGGACGTGGATCACCTGCTGATGGCCTCGACCAGCTCGGTCTATGGCGCGAACGAGGAAATGCCCTTCGCCGAGGCGCACAAGGCCGACACGCCCTTGACCATCTATGCCGCCACCAAGAAGGCGAACGAGGCGATGGGGCACAGCTGGGCGCATATCCACGGGTTGCCGGTCTCGATGTTCCGGTTCTTCACCGTCTACGGACCGTGGGGGCGGCCCGACATGGCCTATTTCAAGTTCACCCGCGCGATCCTCGAAGGGCAGCCCATCGACATCTACAACAATGGCGAGATGTGGCGCGACTTCACCTATGTGGGTGATCTGGTACGCGGGATTCGCGGCCTGATCGACGCGGTACCCGGCGGCCCCGAGACGGCCGTCGATGGCGACAGCCTGTCGCCCGCCGCGCCCTTCCGGGTCGTGAACATCGGCAACTCCGACAAGGTGCGCCTGATGGACTTCATCGAGGCGATCGAGGACGAGCTGGGCCAGAAAGCGGTGCGCAACTACATGCCCATGCAAACCGGCGACGTGGTCGCAACCTGGGCGGACGCCACGCTGTTGCAGCGTTTGACCGGCTACCGCCCTGCCACCCCGTTCCGCGAGGGCGTTGCCCGTTTCGTGCGCTGGTATCGGGACTATTACGAGGTCTGACCGGCGGGCGGCCTGTAGCACGCTTCCCACGTCGTCGGGATAGGGTGACGTAAGGGCTGGCAGAACACGCTGCGATGCGACAAGAGCAGAACAGGGAAGACAGGGGCAGACGGACGATGAGCATGCGGGTTTTCGTGACGGGCGGCGCCGGGTTCATCGGGTCGCATACCGTGCTGGCGCTTCTGCGCGCGCGCTACGAGGTGCACGTCTTCGACAGCTTCGCGAACTCCTCACCCCGGGCACTGCGTCGGGTCCGCGAACTGACCGGTGCCCCCATCGGGATGACCGAGGGCGACGTGCTGGATCAAAAGGCGCTGAACGCGGCCATCGCCGCCTTCCGTCCCGACGCGGTAATCCACTTCGCCGGCCTCAAGGCGGTTGGCGAAAGCGAGGAGAAACCGCTCGATTATTTCACGGTCAACGTGCAGGGGACGGTGAACCTTCTGCGCGCGATGGACCGCAGCGGGTGCAAGACCATCGTGTTCTCGTCCTCGGCCACCGTCTATGGCGAACCGGTCTACCTGCCCTTCGACGAGGCCCACCAGATCGCCCCGATGAATCCTTACGGCCGAACCAAGGCGTTCGCGGAAGGGGTGATCGGTGACTGGTGCCGGGCGACCGAAGGCGCATCGGGGCTGTTGCTGCGCTACTTCAATCCGGTCGGCGCCGACGAGTCGGGCCGCATCGGCGAGGATCCGGCAGGCCGCCCCAACAACCTGATGCCGTTCATCGCGCAGGTGGCGGTGGGACGGCGGCAGGCGCTGCGCGTCTTCGGCGGGGACTATCCGACCCGCGACGGTACGGGAGAGCGCGATTATATCCATGTCTCCGACCTCGCCCGCGCCCATCTCGCGGCGCTGGAATACTCGGTCGACTCGACCGGGTGCGAGGCGGTCAACGTGGGCACGGGGCAGGGCGTGACGGTGATGGAACTGATCCGCGCGTTCGAGGCGGCCACTGGCCGCGAGATCCCCCACAGAATCGTCGAGCGTCGGCCCGGCGACCTTGCCAGCTATTATTCCTCGACCGAACGCGCGAAATCCCTGTTGAACTGGGAAGCCAGGTTCGGGATCGACGACATGTGCGCCACCACGTGGAAATGGCAGAGCGAGAATCCCAACGGCTATCGCGACGGCTGACCGCTCAGAACCGGGTGCGCTTGAACACGGGTTCGGGCAAAGCGCGCACGACGGCCATAATCCACCGCCACCGTCGCTTGACGTAGATGACGTCCCTTTCCGCTTCGACCGCGGCGAAGATCGCGCGGGCGACATCTTCGGGTTGCGCGGTCAGGGCCGGCGGCAGGTCGCGCCCCGCGACCATCGGCGTGTCGACGAAGCCGGGCAGGACGGTCGTGACGCCGACCCCGGTGCCGTGCAGCCGGTTGCGCAGGCCCGACAGGAACGCTGTGAACCCCGACTTCGCGGCGCCGTAGACATAGTTCGACGCCCGACCCCGCTCCCCTGCCACCGAAGAGACTCCGACGATCCGCCCCGAACCCCGCGCCTCGAACCGCCCGGCCAGCCGCTCCAGATGCAGGGCGGGGCCTTCGAAGTTCGACCGCAGGATCAGCGTCGCGAAGTCCGCATCGCGCTGGGCGGTCTCCTGCTCTCCCAGAAGGCCGACGGCGCACACCACGACGTCGGGAAGCGCGGGCAGATCCGCCATCACCTCGTCGATGGCGTCGGGATCCAGCGCGTTGTAGTCGTGCAGGGTCACCTCGACCCCGAGGCGGATCGCGATGTCGTCGCGGTCCGCCTGAAGGCGCGAGGGCCCGCGCAACGCCAGGTGCAGGGTCCAGCCTTCTGCGGCAAAGCGGCGCGCGGTGGCCATGGCAATCGCCGAATGCGCGCCGAGGATCAGGACGGAGCGGCTCATAGGGCCAGCCTTTCGGATTGGACGGATCGGAACGCGTCGGACAGGCCGGAGCGCGCACGCATCTCGCGCAGGCGGGCCGCACGTGGGTCGGCGGCATGCAGGGTTTCTGCCGTCATCCGGGCATCCTTGGCCAGGTAGAACCGCCCGCCATGGTCCAGCACGATGCGGTCCAGCCGGTCGATCAGCTGAAGCGCCCGCCGCGTCGCCGGGAAATCCAGGGCCAGCGTGTACCCCTTCATCGGAAACGAAAACGCGCCCTCCGCCACGCCCATCCGCTTCAGCACGGCCAGGAAACTGCCGGTCCCGGAGCGTGCGATCGCATCCAGAAGGGCGGACAGCCCGACCCGCGCACCGGCGTCGGGCAGGGCGCACTGGAACTGCACGAACCCTTTGCGCCCATAGGCCCGGTTCCAGCCGAGGATGGCATCCAACGGATAGAAGAACCCGTCCCAGTCCACCAGGCGGGACCCAGCCGCCGCCTTGCCGCGCCGCCAGTAGGCCGCGTTGAAGGCCCGCGCGGTCCAGCCGTTCAGAAGCCCTGAGGGCAGGTCGACCGGCAGGGTTCGCGTCCGGCGGGCTGGCGGGAACGGCGCGCGCGCCCCGATCTCGGCGCGGCCCGCGTGTTCCCCCAGCATCAGCAGCGCCCGCCCCCGGTGGGGCCCGCGTGCAAGGCAGTCGATCCACGCCACCGAATACGTCGCGCTGGCATGGGTGTCGAAGGCCCGCATGACGGCGTCCAGATCGGCGCAGGGCAGGGTGGTCTGGCGGATCCACCCGCTCTCGACCCGGCGCAGGCGGATGGCGGCGCGCGTGACGATCCCCGTCAGGCCCATGCCGCCCAGCGTCCAATCGAACAGCTCCGCGTTCTCCTGGCCCGAGCATCTCTGCGTTGTCCCGTCGGGGCCCAAAAGGTCGAACCACGCGACCGAGGCGCGGAAGGCCCCGTCGCGATGGTGGTTCTTGCCGTGCACGTCCGATGCGATCGCCCCGCCTAGCGTGACGGTCTTGGTTCCGGGGGTTACCATGGGAAACCAGCCGCGCGGAAGGAAGACCTCGACGATCTCGCCCAGCGTGACGCCGGATTCGGCGACCAGAAGCCCCTCGGCCTCGTCGAACGCGATCATGCGGTTCAATCGCCCGGTTCCCACTGTCCGCCGGAGCGAGATCGCGGCATCTCCATAGGATCGCCCCGCCCCCCGCGCGATCACGGGACCCCCCGCAAGCGCGGAAGCCAGATCGCCCGGCGCCGGTTGCGACAGCGGGGCCGGATAGCGCGCGTACCGTCCCCACCCGGTCAGGGTCACGTCAGCACCCCGCCCAGCGCGAACCCGATCACCGCCGCCAGGCACAGCCCGCTTGCGCCGTCGCGGATCGCATAGACCAGCGGGTCGTCATGCATCTGGCCGCGATGCGCCTTCATCACCATGCGGGTGACCCAGAACAGAAGGACCCCGCAAATCCCCCAAAGCGGCGCGGGATTGCCATAGAGTTCCAGCACCTCGGGACTATCGAGATACAACGCCAGCACCAGTACCGCCACGAACCCCGAGGACAGCGCGATCATCGACACGATCGACAGGTCGTCCGCGCGATACCCACGCCCCGCGGTCGCCAGCCCGTTCCTGTTCGCAAGATCCACCAGCTCGGCCTGGCGTTTCACAGCTGCGAGCGAGAAGAAGATGAAGATCGAGAATGCCAGAAGCCAGACCGACATCGGAATGCCCGTCGCCACGGCCCCCGCCACGATCCGCAGCGTGTAAAGACCGGCAAGCGTGCAGATATCCACGACGACCTCCCGTTTGATATACAGCGAATAGGCCGTCGTCAGAACGGCATAGGCCAAAAGAAGCGCCAGAAAGCCCGGTCCCAGCAGAAGGGCCAGCACGGCCGAGCCTGCAAACAGGCCGGCCGCCATCCAGCTTCCGTGGCGCAGCGGAACGGCGCCGGACGCGAAGGGCCGAAACTTCTTTCGTGGATGGGCCCGGTCGGCCGCCAGATCCAGAAGATCGTTCAGGCAGTAGACGGCGGATGCCATCAGGCTGAAGGCCAGAAATGCCAGACACGCGGCCAGAACCGTGCCGGGCCAAAAATCCTGGGCTGCCAGCAGCGGCACGAAACACAGAAGGTTCTTTGCCCATTGATGGGGCCTCAGCGCCATGAGGTACGACCCGGGCGTAACCGGGTCCGCCGTCCGTTCCTGCAAGATGGCATCAGTGCCGAAGGTGGCGGGCAAGGTGCCGGGACCGCGAATCTCGTCGAACAGGTCGAGATGCGCCGCGATGCGCAGGGCCAGCCTGCGGTCTGCGCCGGTGAGGACAACGTACCATCCGTCTTCCCGGGCCCGATGCAGGCGGTGGAGCACGGCCTCGTCGAAGGGAAGCGTGTCGACGTCGATATGACGCGGCTCTCTCCCGCCGCGACGCATGGCCGCCAGGGTGCCTTTCCAGTCCTTCGCCATGCCAGCCCAGAACAGCTCGAACCTCAGTTCGGTCCGTAGCAGCGTGTCGAGATCGACCAGAAGCGTCTGGCGGGTGTCGGACTGTCGAAGCGGCACGTTCACGGAAAAAGGGTCCTTTCCTGTCTCCCTCCATCACGCCACGGGAATGTGTTCAAAATTTGGACATGACTCGCCCAATATCAGGTGATTGTCCCTGATCCGGCACAGATCGACTGCGCCGTTCAGTTCTGCCCCTTGTCCAGGGCATCCTTCAGCCCCGCGAAGGGTTTGAGGTCGTCGTCCCGGATGGGTTCGGCCCCTTTCGGCAGGCTTTCGGCCTCCACCGGTGCGGTTCCTTCAGCGCGGGGATAGGGTGGGATCGCCAGGATCAACTCTTCGGTCAGAAGCGCCATCAGATCCAGCACCGAGGGCAAGGGTTCGTCCGCGGTCTCGTCGGGCATCTCCTGCTCGGCGGCCAGTTCCTCGTCGTAGGCGGCAAGATACCGTCGGTCCACCGACTCGTCCACGCGGGTCGTCACAGGCTCTAGCGTGACGCCGCAAGGTTGAACGATCGTCGCGCCCAGCGTCGCCTCCAGCTCCCAGTCCCGGGTGCCCGTCGGGCGCAGTTCCCCGGCCAGGCGCAGCTTGCGCAAGGCGGTCAGGTCCAACTCCTGGGCCAGAAGGGAGCAGGTCTGGGCATCGGGACGCAGGTCGAAGCTGCGCGGGGTCCGCTCGCGGGCGCCGGTCAGGCGGATCTTCGTGTCGCTGTCTGGCATCCGGGTCTCCATTCTTGAACGTTGGGCGATATTCGATGTAGTCAGCCGAAGGCACATGGGGCAAGGGACCGAAATGATCGCGATGAAGTCAGTCCTGCGGAATGCGACGGGTCTATCCTTGGCGCTTTTCCTCGCCGCCTGTTCCGCCGTCTACGAAAACCACGGCTATGTGCCCCCCGACGATCTGCTGAACGAGCTTCAGGTCGGCGTCGACAGCCGCACCGAAGTTGCCAGCGCCGTAGGTCGACCCACAGCGACCGGCGTGATGGGCGCAGAAGCCTGGTACTACGTGCAAAGCCGGTTTCGCCGCTATGGCTACCAGGCCAAGGAAGAGGTGGACCGCGAAGTCGTCGCGATCACCTACAACGATGCCGGCACCATCGCGAACATCGAACGCTTCGGGCTGGAAGACGGCCGGGTTGTTCCGATCTCCCGCCGCGTGACGTCGACGAACACGCAAGGCATCAGCTTCCTGCGTCAGCTCTTCCGCAACATCGGTAACTTCAACCCGGCCGACTTCCTGGGCGATTAATCTTTCGGCCGGAAGTCCAGCGCCACGCCGTTGATGCAGTACCGCAACCCGGTGGGCTTCGGCCCGTCGGGGAAGACGTGGCCCAGATGCGCCTCGCACTTCGCGCAATGAACTTCCGTGCGCCGCATGAAGAAGCTGCGATCCTCCTTGGTCTCGACGTTCTCTTCCGAGAACGGCTCGTAGAACGAGGGCCAGCCGGTGCCGCTTTCGAACTTGTGGTCCTTGTCGAAGACCGGCGTGCCGCAGCACACGCAGTTGAACGTGCCGGGGCCGTCGGGGAAATCCTCATGCGTGCCCGCCCGCTCGGTCCCGTGCTTGCGGGTCACCTTGTAGGCCTCGGGCGACAGCTCGGCGCGCCATTCCTCGTCAGATTTCTGAATCTTGTTCATCGTTACCTCGATCGGGGTGTCACGGAACCGTCGCAGTGGTTCCGCTATTGCTTTGGCAGTGAATGTAAGCACCAGTGAACATCATGGAAGGGTGGGGCGCGACGTGACCGTTCTGGCCAAGGGCCGCTACAGGGCCGTCGAGGCGGCCACGCCGGGGGCACTCCGCCGGTGCCTGTCTCTTCGCGCGCAGGTCTTTCCCGCGGACGGCACGCATGGCTTCGACGAATACGACGACCGGTGCCGCCATATGCTGGTCGAGGACGCGGCAACGGGCGAGGCCGTCTGCACCTTCCGCCTTCTCCCACTGCGCGACGGGTCGGAGGTCGCCCGCTCCTACTCTGCACGCTATTACGAGCTTGAGAACCTGACCGGCTTTCAGGGTCCGATGGTCGAGCTTGGGCGCTTCTGCATCCATCCAAATGCGAAAAACGCCGATGTCCTGCGCGTCGCCTGGGGCGCGCTGACCCGGATCGTCGATGACGAAGGGGTCGAGATGCTATTCGGCTGCGCCTCGTTCCAGGGTACGGACGCCCAGCGCCACGCCGATGCCTTCGCGCTTTTGCACCAGCGCCACGTCGCCCCGCCCCGGTGGCTGCCGCGCGTCAAGGCGCCGCGGGTCGTCGACCTGGCGCGCGCGCTGCGCCGCCCGCTGGACCCAAAGCGCGCCATGGCCGCGATGCCTCCGCTTCTGCGCACCTATCTCACGATGGGCGGGTGGGTGTCGGATCATGCCGTGGTGGATAGGGAGATGGACACGATGCACGTCTTCACCGGGGTCGAGATCGGGGCGATCCCGCCCGCGCGCCAACGTCTTCTGCGCGCGGTCGCCGGCTGAGATTTTCGGTCCGAAACTCTCCGCCCGGGATCGACGGACAGCTCCTTATTCC
>Ga0114903_1000157_pt1 | contig 47388 bp, 42 predicted proteins | sample MalvirDeepMed_s2_FD_87289 | JGI IMG/M metagenome (GOLD analysis project Ga0114903, IMG submission 87289) | Marine viral communities from the Global Malaspina Expedition - Malaspina viral metaG DeepMed_s2 | ecosystem: Environmental > Aquatic > Marine > Oceanic | place: Mediterranean Sea...
GCTTCAGCACAATCTCTTCGGGCTTGTCTCGCTTTCCGGCCATCACATGGTCCTCCTGAAACGGGATAATACTATCCCAGTTAGTGGACCACTTCAGTGGGGGCACTCCAATGGGTCACAAATTTTGAACCAACAAACCTAGGACGGAAGCGTCCAAATCCGGCCTGCTCTTATCGTTCGTCTGAAGTGGAGCGAATGCCTAGTCATAAACCAATCACAGTTTCATGCCATGTCCTCTTTGGGCTGGCAGCAGTCATCCGCTGCGCTTGGCACGAACGGCAGCAATGGGCCGGGAGCATTATGCGCACTGCCACGCTGGTTATTCGGCTCTTTTCGCCGTCGCATATCGGTTTCGAGCCCTCATTGCCAACGTCGGTAGGGTCGGAATTTGCAGTTCAGCATCGCAGGGACCGATCGAAACTGGCTCGCGACCGACCTCATGCCAACCGCAAAGCTTGTCCCGTATTTCTCGCCAGTGAAGATGAGCGGAATTGAAGGTTTAATACGAGGTGCCGGACGGGACGGAAATCAGTCTGTGCCGGCAATCGAATTTACCAGGTCGCGCTGCACCGATACACCGTCGGCCCGCACCTGCGCGTGCAGCCAATCCGAAAATTCCCGAACCATGGGATCATTCTTGCGCGTGATCGGATAGGCGACCGAATAGATCACGAAAGGCATTGTCACCGAATCGAAGAGGCGCACGAGCGTCCCGTTTACCAGTGTCCCCCGCACAACCGCATCATAGGCAAGCGCCACGCCCTGTCCCATTTCAGCCGCAGTCGTGGCCAGTTCGCAATTGGGGAACGTGGGACCCCTTGGAAATGCGGGTGGATTTACCCCGGCGACCTCGAACCATTCCTCCCAGGCGTCCATGGTCTCGTCATGCATCAAAATGGCGCGGCGAAGGTCTTGCGGTTCCCGAAGCGCTTCACGCTCTTTCAGGGCGGGGCTTACAACCGGGTAGCGCGCAGACTGCATCAAGGGCTCGGTAACCACTTCCGGAATGTGTGCGTCCGCCCACTGGATGACCACGTCGGCACCATTGGCCGCGAAATCGGTCGATGGCGCTCCGTTCGAGACGGAAATCCGCACCCGGTCGCCGAAGGCAAGGTGCCCCAGTCGCGGCACCAGCCAGCGGGCGGCGAAACCGGGCGTGCAATGGACCCGGAAGGGTTTCCGGCCCGCCTCTTTAACAGTGCGCGTGGTCTCGTCGAACAGGTCGAGCAGCGTCGTCAATTTCCGCGCGTAGGCCCGCCCGGTAAGCGTCAACTCTACCCTGTTGCCGGACCGTGTGAACAAGGCGGTATCGAGATAGGTCTCCAATGCCCGGATCTGGTGACTGACCGCCGATGCGGTCAGGCAAAGCTCATCTGCCGCATCCTTCATGCTGCCCTTGCGGGCGGCTGCCTCGAACGCACGCACGGCCGCGAATGGTGGAAAATTTCGGCTCATCATGTATCTCCCTACGCGACCGAGTTACTGAAGGCTGCGAACATTATCGCACAGAGCCGCGTTTTGCTCAAAGACCCGGGCGCATGCGCGCAGCAAGCTGAAAGAAATTCAGCCTGGCGTGAAAAGCCATCATTTGAGGCAAGTATCTGACCTGAATAAACTTTCCCATGCCCGAAAGGTTCATTTCACATGGAGAAATAGAGATGGCAAAGTTGACACGCCGCACGATTTTCACGCCAGGACCAACCCGTTATGCCGCCATTGCGCTTGCTTCGGCTGCATTGTCAGCCACGCTTTCCCAAGCGGGTGGGCATTTCCCGACCGAACACGCCGGTCTGCAAGTCGAGCAACTTGCGATCGTCCCAGCTGAGTCGATGGAACGGCAACTGGGGCTCAAAGGGCGTATTCTTCTGGCACGGCGCATCACCATCGAGCCCGGCGGCCAGATCGCGCGGCACGGACACGAAAGCGTTCCCGGTATCGTGTTCATGGAAAGCGGCGCTTGGACGGAAGGCACCGCGGACAGTGAAATCGTTCACACGGCAGGCGAGACCTTTATCGAAGATGCAGATACTACGCATTGGTTCTACAACCGGGGCGACGTCCCGGCCTCGGCACTGGTGTTCGACATTAAGCCGGACAGTTGATCGCATCCGGGACGGATACCGAAAAGTGGAAACGACTTGGACCTGCAGGTTCGGGTTGACCAGGTTATTGCTCATTATCGGCGTTCCTGAGGGACTCAGCGAACGGCCGCTTCTCATTCGCCCTTTCACCGGACCCGCAGGTGCAACGCGGATCGGGTTTGCGAAGCGAATGCCATGAAAGTTCGCACAGGTAGCCTGCACTCTTCGCAAATGCGGCACGATGAAGGAATGGCCGGTCTCGAAAAGGTGCACCGCAGTGCTCGGCCACGAAGCGGACGGAAGGTAAGCGCCGAGATCGGACGCGCCTTGGGCGAAGCTCGAACGGCAGCAACGGGCCGTAAGCGACGCCCCGCGAGGGACGGCTAGGATTTGTGGCGCACAGCGCGGCGAAGGTCGACTTCGAGCCTAAAGTACCGGATGCTGCGCCTTGCGTGAATGTTCGGTTTCAAAGCCGGTTGAAGGACGCAAGGCGAACATTTCAGTTTGACAATGTTCCGGACGCGATTGCACGCTTCTTACTGATCCTTTCAGCGAAAAGATTTTGTACGATGACAGCATTCATAATCGGACAGATGCAGATCCACAGTCGTGACTGGATGGACAAATACTTTTCGAAGATCCCGGAAGTTGTCGCGCGACATCGGGGACAGTTTCTGGTCAGGGGCGGCGACCCCGAGACGCTGGAGGGCGACAATGCGCTTCCAGACGCCGCCTTCATAATCGAGTTCCCAGACCGCAGTTTCGCGAAAGACTTCTGGGGGTCGAAAGAGTTTCAGGCGCTCGCGGTCTTGCGCCGAACGGGATCGACGCTGAATGCGATCCTTGTCGACAAGCTGGCATAGAGGCTCCCAGCATGGCGGCTTCTTTCAATCCATACTACGGCGAGCCAAAGATCCAGGCTCTTCAAAAAGCCAGAGATGAGCAGGTCCCCGAACTCCTCGACCTGCCGGGCGCAGTGGTTCACGCCCGCACCTTTTCAAGCGACGATCCTGCCGCGTTGGGCTGGGATGACTTGCGAAGGATCATGTATGACGAGGGACTGGTGACATTGCGAGGGGCCGACGCGGCGACCATTGAAACCGCGAAGACGAAACTGGGCAGCTTTGATCCCAAATTGCATTTTTGGGACCTGTTCTTGGCAGACGCCGAGACCATTTGGGACGTCTGCGGAAAAATCGTGGACGTCGCACTCCCAGAAGGTTTGATACGCGTGGGTGACGAAGAGTTGACCCCGCAAAAGGCCCGCGAAATCCAAGCCTTCCTTGCGGATCAGGGCGTCTCCCCGTTCTCGACGGATGCCCTGCTCGGCAAGCTCTTTCCGGGACGGTTGATTGCCTTGCAAGGCGCAAATGACAAGATCGTCGCCGCCGGTTTTGCTGCCATGACCCACAACAGCCACAGCCCATTTAATAATTCAGCGTGGGTCGGCCTTATCGCAGTCGATCCGGCGTTGCGCGGTCTGGGACTTGGCAAATACATGGACGCACTTTGCAACCTTGCCGCTGTCACCGAACTTGGAGCGGGGTCGACGATGGAGTTTGTCGCACAAGACAATGCCCCTTCACGCGCTATGCTGGAAAGCTGCGGCTTGAGGCAGTTGGACGGGGTATCGGTTGTTATGTTTTCGACGTCCACTGACCGAATCACGAAATAATAGCCACCTCGATGGGCAGTGCTAGCCAATCGCATTCTCGCGAAGCAGACCTTCGCGCAGCTGCAGCGACTTCAAACTAAGTCCGCATCGCCGATGCCAGTCTTGAAGCGAATGCAGCACGACATAATGAATGGCTGGTCTGGTGAAGCTGCGCTGCGGCGTCGGCACGACCTGTCAAACGCCGGTCTGGGCCGGGTGTGACGATCCGACAATCAGAACGGGAAGGCAATGCGCTGCGAACTTCCACGGGAAGCTGATTTCAAAATGTTTTGTCAGTTTTGTCAGTTTGGTCTATTGAGCGAGACCTTTAACGTGACAGCTTGGGCGGCTTCGCGAGGCCCATGGTTCGACTAAGTTGTCGTCCCAAACCGCATTGTGTTCCGTGTCGTGGTCCAGCTCGCGATAGCCCTCGCGCTTTAGGGCGGACCGAGTTGGTCAGTCGCACTGCGCGTCAGGCAAGCTGGCGGTGAGATCTGAACCGCACCTGGTTTGCCGGAGCCTCCACCTCCTGACTAGGATCGAGCATCAAGATCAAGACGACGAACAAGAATTCCTCCGAAATACGCGAGCGTGCGGTTCGCCCAGTTCTGGAAAACGCCACGAAGCACTGCGGTTGCCCCGGTGTACCGAAGAGCTTTGTCAGCACCCGGAGGTTCTCGCTGGTGGCGGCAAAGAGAACTTCGTTTTTTGAGCCGCATGGGGCAAAGTAATCGGATCCGTCCCAAGCCGAGGACGCGCGGCAAGGGTATCTAGACGTTCTTACTCAGCTTGATCGAAACGCGGTAGCGCTCGGCCTTCGGGTTATCTAGCAATGATCTTAGACCGGGATAGCTTGCCTGGTTCGAGGTCGCACCCTGTCAAACCTGCTTGACGTCGCAACGCAACGCATTTGATTGTTTTTGGTTTGGTGGGCTTTTAGGGGGGTGCGCAGAGAGCTTTTTTAATTTTTTACATATAATCAGGGGTTATGGCGGACAGGAAGGGATTCGAACCCTCGAGACGGTCTCCCGCCTACGCACTTTCCAGGCGCGCGCCTTCGACCACTCGGCCACCTGTCCGCCGGCAGTCATATCGAAAAAGTCAGGGAAGGTGCAAGCACCTCTTTGGCAGGAAATTTCTCATTTCTGCGGAATTTTCGGTGCATTCGGAACGGACCGCGGCCAGGCCGCCGCAATCGGCCTGATATGCAGCGGGCATATGCGCGCGGCATCATCTGTCGGAGTCGCTGCGGCGAAGGCTCTTGCCTGCGCTTTGGGCGCAGACACCGTTCCGATCGCGCAAAATCACATGCCGGGGAGGTCACGGCAACGCGACGGCACGGCGCATCGCTGCCGGTGCGGCGCATCCGCCAAAGCGGCGGACCGCCAGGTGTCGCGGTTGCCGAACCAAGGCCGCGCCGGTCTGGCACCTGGGATAGGCATCGCGGCGCCGAGTGGCATTTTTCCCGCCCTCCGGGTCTACCGCCCGCCGCGCGCCGATGGCATCATGGCGTCATGATGTTCACACCGCGAGTCACTCGACGCCAGATGCTGCTTGCCGGCGGGGCGGGCGCGCTGCTGCCCACCGCGGCCTTGGGCGCGACTTTCCGGGAAATCACCTGGGACGACCTGATCCCGCCGGGCGTGCCCTATTCCGAGATCATCGGCGAAGGTGAGATCGACGAACAGAACGACACCTGGAACCCGATCTTCGACGAGAACGGGATCAAGCTGAATGCCGAGCTGGACGGCGCGTCGGTGAAACTGCCCGGCTACATGATCCCGCTGGACACGGGGGCAGAGGGGGTCACCAGCTTTGTCCTCGTGCCCTATGTCGGCGCCTGCATCCATGTTCCGCCGCCGCCGCCCAATCAGCTGGTCTTTGTCACCACCGAAACACCCTGGCCCGCACAGGACCTGTGGGACGCGATCTGGGTCTCCGGCCGGCTGAGCGCCAAGCTGCAATCGACGGAACTCGCCGAGATCGGCTACGAGATCCGGGCGGAGCGCATCGCGATCTACGAGTGGTGAGCGCCGATGCCGGCGTGCCGGCCGGCTGAACCATTCCGCGCCGGCTTGCGGGCACGGAGAGCGAGTGACTTGACCGCGCAGCGTTCATGGACTGCACCCGGCGCAGATGAGTAGGGTGCCAATATCAGGCCGTTCCGAACTCCGTCATCAACCGATGCGCGGTGCTCAGCACGCCGCGATCGTTGCCCAGGGCGCCCACGACCTGCACCCCGATCGGCAGGCCGTCTTCCGTCGCGAGCAGCGGTACGGAGCAGCAGGGAAGGCCCAGCAGGCTCCAGAGCCGGTTGAACGCAGGCGCGCCGGTGCCGTCCTCGAAGGCCGGGGCAGGGCCGGTCGCCGAGGGGGTGAGCCAGACCGCGTCGCGGGGCACATGGGTATCGAACTGCCGCCGCAGGACGTGCAGAGCGCGCCGGTCCTCCGCGCGCCGGTCCGGCGACTGGGCGCGGCCCTCGTCCAGTTGGCGGCGCAGCGCATCCGACAAGAGCTCTGGCGCCTTGGCATGTTCGAAGGCGAGGGCCTGCGCCGCTTCGGTTGCCATGATCCGCGCGTGCAGGTCGAACCCCGCGACCAGCTGCGCCTCGGTCTCGGTTGGGAAGACCTGTTCGGCAAAGCGGCTGCCCAGGGCGGTTTCGAAGGCCTCCCACGCGGTGGACAGGGCAGGGTTGGCCTGCGCCCAGGCGGCGGAGCGGTAGACCGGCAGCAGGCTTTGGGCACCGGCGTCGCCCTCGAGGTCGATCCCGGCCAGGACCGACACGGCAAAGGCAGCGTCCGGCACCGATCGCGCGAAGACGCCGACGGTGTCCATGCTGCGCGACAAGGGCGCGACGCCGCCGGTTTCCAGCAGGTCGAAGCTGGGCTTGTAGCCCACCACGCCGCAATAGGACGCGGGCCGGATGATCGAGCCGGACGTCTGCGTACCGAAGGCAAGCGGCACCATGCCGCAGGCGACGGCGGCGGCCGAGCCGGAGGACGACCCGCCCGGCGTCCGCGACAGGTCGTGCGGATTGCGCGTGCGGGTGGGCGTGTAGCCGGCGAATTCGGTGGTTTCAGTCTTGCCGAGGATCACCGCCCCCGCCGCCCGCGCCAGCGCCACGACACCGGCATCCGACTGCGCGACACGGTCGGCCCAGATCGCCGACCCGCAGCGCCAGGGCAGGCCGCGCACGGCAAAGATGTCCTTGACCCCCACCGGCAGCCCGGCCAGGGCGCCGCCATGCCCGGCGTCCACCGCGCGCGCCGCCGCGAGGCCACCGTCACGGTCCACGGCGACCCAGGCCTGGACGTCTGCCTCGGAGGCGTCGATGCGTTCCAGCCGCTGCCGCAACGCGTCTTCTGCGGTCATGCGTCCGTCGGCGATGGCCGTCACGGTCGCGATCGCGCCCGGCAGATCGTCTTGCTGTCGTGTCATAGGTCTTTCCCCGTTCCGAATGCGCCCGAATTTACCGCCGACATGGACCCCGCGACCGGGGTTTCAATCCGGGCCGTCGTTCCGGTTGTTCCAACTTGCGGAAACACCCCTAAGGATTGTTTATCAACGGAAATCGAAGGACCAGAAAAGGCCGTTTGCACGGTTCGGACACTCCCCTCCTTAAGGCAGTTCCGCACAGATATTAAGCCTTCTGTCAAAATTCCGGTCAGAAATTGGGCAAAGCGAAAATGGACCGGATTTTTTGTCGGCTCAGGTAATTGAACCGGTTCAGATTGAACCACTTGTGTCCCGGTATCGTGACCGGTAGCCCTATTAACGTGAAAAAATATCGGCGCAGCTTAATCGCGTCGGAACCCGTGCCGACGGCCGAAACGGTCGGGGCGCGTTCAACAGGAGGAGAAATCCGCATGGAAAGAAGAAAGTTTCTGAAAGCCGCAACCGGTGGCATGGCCGCGTCGGCCTTGGCCGCGCCGGCAGTGGCCCAAAGCCAGATCGACATGGTCATCGTCTCGACCTGGGGCCGTGACTTCCCGGGCCTCGGCACCAGCGCGCAGCGTCTGGCGGCACGTATCGGCGAACTGACCGAGGGCCGCATCGCGGTGCAGTATTTCGCGGCAGGCGAACGCGTCGGCGCCTTCGACAGCTTCGACGAGGTCGCATCCGGCAACGCTCAGGCCTATATCGGCACCGATTATTACTGGAAGGGCAAGCACCCCGGCTGGGCGCCCTTCACCGCCGTGCCCTTCGGCCTGACCTATACCGAGATCGACGCCTGGATGAAGTTCGGCGGTGGCCAGGCCCTTCTCGACAAGATCGGCGCCGAATTCGGCATCAAGGGCATTCCCTGCGGCAACACCGGCCTGCAGATGGGCGGTTGGTTCAACAAGGAAATCAACTCGCCCGAGGACCTGCGCGGCCTCAAGATGCGTATTCCGGGCCTCGGCGGCGACGTCATGGCCAAGTGCGGCGCCTCGCCGGTGTCGCTGCCGGGCGGTCAGATCTACGAAAACCTCGTTTCGGGCGCCATCGACGCGACCGAATGGGTGGGTCCGTGGAACGATTTCTTCCTCAAGCTCTACGAAGCCGCGCAATACTACTACTGGCCCGGCATGCACGAGCCCGCCAGCCAGGTGAGCCTCGGCATGAACGCCGACTTCTGGTCGCAGCTGTCCGAGAGCGACAAGCGTATCATCACCGTCGCTTGCGCCGAAGAGAACGCGCTGCAGCCGGCCGAGACCAACTATCAGAACGGTATCTACCTGAACCGCTTGGTGAACGAATACGGCGTGGAACTGCGCGAATTCAACGACGACGTCTACGAGGTCTTCGGCGAAGCCGCGACCGAGGTCATCGAGGAAACCCGCGATCACTCCGCCCTCGCGGCCGAGATCATGGACAGCTTCCTTGCCGCGCGCGACAACGTCGGCGTCTGGAGCAACTACTCGGACGCGCCTTACGTCGCCAAGCGCAACCGCTTCCTGCGGATCTGAGGCGCGATTTCGGAGACACCGGCCCCTCGGGGTCATACGGATCGGGCCGGAGCTATTGCCTCGGCCCGATCCCAGCTAAACTACCACGACATTGATGCACGAGGGTCTTAGGGGAGGAGCCTCCGGATGACGACCGAGACGCAAGCAGCACCCGCTGTTCTGCCGCGCGCCTTTGGCTGGATCATGTTGAGCGCGATGCTCGCGTTCCTGGTCAATGCCGTCCTGAAATTCTGGTTCGGCTTTCCCGGTACCGGGTCGATCCTGTCCGGCGGCGGCGTTCTGTCGGCGCTGCAATGGGCGATCTACATCGGGTTGGCCGTGGTCGCGCTGATGCTGGTCCTGCGGTCGCGCGATCTGACGCTGCGGGCAGATGCCGAACGGGTCACCGCGATCAACACCTTCCTCGTGCGCGCCGCCTTCTGGACCGTGCTGCTGGTGGGGCTGGGCGACGCGCTCGTGTCGTTCCTGCGGGTCAACGGTTCGCTCGAAGGGCTCGTGGGGCCGGACCTGGCCGGCGACCTGGGCCGGTCGCAGTTCCGCGGGCTCTATTTCCACACGCCGCTGATCGTTCTGGGCATCGTCATCGCCGCCGTCACCCGGTCGCTGGGCTTCATCTGGCTCACCCTGCTGGTGGTGGTCGCGGAGCTGCTGATCGTCTTCAGCCGCTTCGTCTTTTCCTACGAACAGGCGTTCATGGCCGATCTCGTGCGCTTCTGGTACGGCGCGCTGTTCCTTTTCGCCTCGGCCTATACGCTCTACGAGGACGGACACGTGCGGGTCGACCTGCTCTATGCCAGCATGCGTCGCGAGGCCAAGGGCCGCACCAACGCCTGGGGGTCGATGTTGCTGGGGGCGTCGCTGTGCTGGACCATCCTGATCGTCGGTTTCGGGTCGTCGTCGAGCATCATCGTCGGGCCGATCCTGGTCTTCGAGGTCACGCAGTCGGGCTTCGGCATGTACGTGAAATACTTCATGGCCGGGTTCCTCGCGGTCTTTGCGGTGACCATGATGTTCCAGTTCGTGGCCCAGTTTTTCGAGGCCGTCGCCGACCGGCGCGGCGAACCCGGCGCGCGCGAGACGCACGCCGACATGATGTAACCGGACGCGACGGGACCCCCTCGAATGGAACTCTTCTTCCTTGCACTGCTCGTTTTCATCATGGCCGCGGCGCTGGGCTCGGGCTACCCGGTGGCCTTCTCGCTGCCCGGCGCCGCGATCATCACCATCGCCCTGGCCGCCGGCGCCGGCTGGCTGTTCGTCGGCAATACCGACGCCTTTTTCGCTTCCGGCGGACCGTCACAATGGTTGAGCGCGGGGGTCACCAACCTTCGAGGGGTCTATTGGGAACCTGAACGGGATACGCTCATTGCGATCCCGCTGTTCATCTTCATGGGCATCATGCTGCAGCGGTCGAAGATCGCCGAGGATCTTCTTGTCACGATGGCGCAGCTCTTCGGGCCGGTGCCGGGTGGCTTGGGCATCTCGGTCGTCGTGGTGGGCGCGCTCCTGGCCGCCACCACCGGCATCGTCGGCGCGACCGTGGTGGCGATGGGCCTCATTTCCTTGCCCGCGATGATGCGCAACGGCTATGCCAACCAGCTGTCGACCGGCATCATCACCGCCTCGGGGACGCTGGGGCAGATCATCCCGCCGTCGATCGTGCTTATCATCCTCGCCGACCAGCTGGCCTCGGCCACGGACCAGGCGGGGCAGGCGCGGCAGGACCTTTACAGGGAAGTCACGGGCGAGTTGACCATGCCGTCGGAATTCGGCGTCGTCTCGACCAGCGCCGGCGACATGTTCCTCGGCGCGCTGGCGCCCGGCCTGCTGCTGGTCGGCCTCTACATCCTCTTCATCTTCGCAGTAGCGCTCATCCGCCCGCGCTATGCCCCGGCAGTGCCCTACGAAGGCAAGTATGACTGGGCCTTCGGCGGCCAGGTGCTGCTGGCGATGGTTCCGCCGCTGGCGTTGATCATCATGGTGCTGGGCTCGATCATCGGCGGCATCGCCACGGTCAACCAGGCGGGGGCCATCGGCGCCGTGGGCGCGATGATCATGGCCGGATACCGGCTGCACGAGGGCGAGAAACGGCGTTATGTGCCCGCCGTGATTTCTCTGGTGGGGCTTGGGATCATCGCCTTCGTCCTGTCGCGCTACAACACCAACATCCAGAACATCGCCAGCGCCGAGGATCAGCAGGGCATCTATCTGGCGCTGATCGGAGTGGCGATCACCATCGTCGGCATCGTCTGGAGCGGCCTGCGCGCCTATCGCAACGACAACGCCCTCACCGGCGTGATGATCGAAACCGCCAAGACCACGTCACTGGTCTTCATCATCCTGCTGGGTGCGGCGATGCTGACCGCCGCCTTCCGCGCCTTTGGCGGCGAGGAACTGGTCAAGCATTTCCTCGAAGGGCTGCCGGGCGGGTTCTGGACAAAGTTCGCCATCGTCATGCTGGTGATCTTCGTCCTGGGCTTCTTCCTCGACTTCATCGAAATCGCCGTGGTCGTGGTGCCGATCGTCGCTCCGATCCTGCTGGCCGATCCCGAGGCCAACGTCACCGCCGTCTGGCTGGGCGTGATGATCGGTCTGAACATCCAGACCTCTTTCCTGACGCCGCCCTTCGGCTTTGCGCTGTTCTACCTGCGCGGCGTCGCGTCCAAGGCGGTCAAGACCTCGCAAATCTACGCCGGCGTGCTGCCCTTCATCACGTTGCAGATCCTGGCGCTGGTAATCGTCGGCTACTACCCGCCGCTGGTGAACTACGCGCCGATGCGCAGCTCTTTGACGGCCGAGACCGCGCCGCCGCCGATCAACCCGGCGCTGCAATACTGCGTCGAGAATTACGTGGCGCAGGAATTCGCCGCGAACGGCGACCGGATCCGCAGCGCCATCGACCGGGCGGCGGGGCTGGACCTGTCCTATCTGCCGCGCGACCTGCGCGAAGATTTCGAGGACGGCCTGGAAAATGCCCGCGAGGCGTTCCCGCTGATCGAGGAGATCGAAAGCCTCAAGGTGCAGCAGGCCGAGGCGGCGGTGGACTACCGGCCGGTGCATGACGTGGTGCGCGGTCTGCAACGCGACGCGCGCCGCCTCGCCGGCGAGTTTGAGGACCTGCGCACCCAGGCCAGTCGCGGCTTCGGCGACACCGAGGCGCTGAACGCGCGGGCCGACGAGCTTGAGGCCGAGCGCGAGGCGCTGCTGGCCCAGATCCCCGAGGACTGGCAGGAAACCCAGCAGGAATTCGGTCAGCTGACCGCCGCCGACCGGCGCGCGCGCGGCACCTACCGCCGCACGGTGGACCAGGCCTACGCTCCGGTGACCGACCTGATCTCCGTGATCAACTCGGCCGACGCGCTGGCCGCCATCGAGCCCGAGCTCGACCGTCTGGCTCAGGATGCGCCCGGCATGGACGGCGAGACGGCGGACGCGCGTTTCAAGGACGTGGAGCGCATGTTCGGCGACGTGGCAGGCGGCAACGACATCCGGGGCCTGCTGTCCGACGCGCGGCGCGAGATCGACGCGCGCACGCCGAACCCGGAACGCGCGCAGGAATTCATCGCCGAGGCACAGGAGCTGTTCGCATCAGAGCTTGAGTGGCGGAGCCGCGCGCAGGCGGAGTTGCTGCCCGAACTGCAGGTCTACGATGCCGCTATCCGCGACACCATCGGCCTGCGTCAGCAGCCGCGCCTGCCGCGCGAACAGGCGCTCTTCATCGCGTCCTGCAACTCCAAGCACCGGGACATTTCGCTGAACTTCTGAGGGGACCGGCGGCTCAGTCCAGCCAGGTGGCGTAGTCGCTGACCAGAAGATGGGTCGGCGGCACGTCTTCCTCGACCTGAGCAAAGCGGCCGATTGGCTCGCGGAAGATGTTGTCCGTCTCGTCGTCGTTCACGGTGCTGACCTCGCCGATCAGCACATCGCCGCCTTCGCCCCAGAAGGCATGCCAGTCGCCGGGCATCAGCGTCACGCTCTCACCCGGCGCCAGCCGCAGTTTGTCGCCGGGGGCGAAGTCGCGCCGCAACCCGTCGCACCAGACCGTGCCGCCGCGATCCCCGGCGAAACCGCCGGCATCGTCCGATCCGTAAAGCTCGACCACGAGCGTGGCGCCGCCGCGGTTGATGATATCCTCGGCCTTAAGGACATGGGTGTGCATCGGCGACAGCTGGTCCTGCCGCGAGATCAGCAGCTTTTCCGCGTAGCACATGCCGCCGCCGCGCTGCAGGTCCGCCAGCCGCCCGTTGCGCAGGGTAAAGAGGAACAACCCCATCTCGTCGAACCGCCCCGCGCCGTAATCGGTGATGTCCCAGCCGTTGCGCGCGGTGATGACCTGCGCCGCCTCGTCCTTGCGCGCCGCGAATTGCTCCGGGCTCCAGTACGCGAAGGGGGGCAGGGCAAAGCCATGCGACCGGATCATCTCGTGGGCCTCGGCCATGATGGCGTTGATGCGGGAGCGTTTCATGTCGCGGGGTCTTTCTATCGTTTCGGACGCCGCCTTAGAGCACGGTTTCAGGGCTGGCGCGAGGTCACATAGGCCAGAAGCCCCAACGCATCGCGCAGCTCGGTCCGGGTGATCTGGCCCCCCAGGCAGACGCGCAGGCTTTCGGAGGGCTCTCCGGTGACGGTGAAGGCATCGGCGGGCATGATCCCGACCCCGGTGCCCGCCATCTGCCCGATCACGTCGGCGCGGCTGATGCCCTCCGGCAGGCGCATCCAGACGTTGAAGGCATGCGGTGCGGAATCGTACATCGACGGGTCCAGCACCTGCGCGGCGATGGCCTGCCGCGCCTGCGTCTCGTCCCGGATGAAGCGGCGGATGCGGTCGGCGGTGCCGTCGGTGATCCAGCGGGTCGCCAGCGCCATCATCAGCGGCGAGGGCATGACCGACACCAGCTTGAGCTGATGCGCGAGGTCGCGCGCGGCGTGGCTGTTGGGGGCCACCGTGTAGGCAAGGCGCAGACCGGCGCCGATGCATTTCGCCAGCCCGCCGATGTGCCAGACCAGGTCGGGCGCAAAGCTCGCCAGCGGGGCAGGCGGGTGCGGCGGGATGAAGCCATAGGCGTCGTCCTCGATCAGCGGCAGCTTGTGCGCGGTGATCACCTCGGCGATGCGCTCGCGGCGCGCCAGCGAGATCGTCCGCGTCGTAGGGTTCTGTAGCGTCGGGTTGAGGTAGAGCGCCTTGGGCGCGTGCCGCCGGATGCCGTCCTCGAGCGCATCGGGGTCGATGCCCTCGGCGTCGCCGGGCAGTCCCACCAATGTCAGGCCCAGCCGCCCGGCGATGCCGCGGAAGCCGGGGTAGGTCACATCCTCGCACAGCAGCGTATCGCCGGCCTTGGCCAGCCCCGTCAGGATTGCCAGCATCGTGGGATGCGCGCCGGGTGTCACCGCGATCCGGTCCAGCGTCGGCACGAGGCCCCGCAGCGACAGCCAAGTCGACGCGGCCTCCTTGTCGATCTGGCCGCCGGTGGCGGATTGATAGCGCAAGAGGTCGATGAGGTTGGCCGACACCGTCTGCAGCCCGTCCTGCATCCGCGCCAGCAGCGCGGGGTCGGTCGGTTCCGGCGGCAGGTTCATAGTGAGATCCACGTCGGCGTGACGCCGCAGCTCGCGCCGGGCGCTTTCACCGGCGCCCTCGGCCACGAAGGTGCCGCGCCCGACGTGGCTGTCGATCAGCCCGCGCCGCCGCGCCTCGGCATAGCCGCGCGACACGGTGGTGAAGTCGATGCCCAGCCGGTCCGCCAGCCGCCGCTGCGGCGGCAGCCGGTCGCCCCGCGACAGCGTGCCGTCGGCGATGCCGTCAGCGATGGCATCGGCCAGTTGCAGGTAACGCGCCGCTCCGTCACGGCGCAGGATGGGGGACCAGGACTGCATTCCGATTTGATTACAGTCGATTCGTAGTGAATTGAAGCGTTTTGTATGGATATAGTCGTAGTGTCCCCGGCATGAATTTCGAATTTGCCGCAAATTGCATCCGTCCTACCCGTTTTCGCACTCGTCAGGGCGGGAATTCTGCCTGGTTCCGCTTTATTGTATGCATGATTGCACTGTAATTTGATTGCATGCTTTGTCGCGCGCACGCTGATCCCACGTACCAGAACAGAACCCACGGCAACCGGAGGAAGCGCATGCCCGCAGTCACCATGGAAAAGCACAAGGACGGAGATTTCTTCGTCGACTACGAGGACAAGGTTTTCGAGGACGTTAAGGCCGAAGAGGGCCAGAAGGCACTCGTCACCTTCCATACCGTCGCCTTCGAAGGCTCTATCGGCCTCGTCAACATCCTCAATGCCATACGCCTCAACCGCAAGGGGTTCGAAACCTCGATCCTGCTCTACGGACCCGGCGTGACGTTGGGCATCCAGCGCGGGTTCCCGACGCTGGGCGACGCGGCGTTTCCGGGACACCAGAACTTTGCCGACAACCTCAAGAAGTTCATGTCCGAGGGCGGCAAGGTCTATGCCTGTCGCTTCGCTCTGCAGGCGCTTTACGGCCATGGCGAGCCGTCGCTGCTGGACGGGATCATCCCGATCGCGCCGCAGGACGTGCTGGACCTCAAGCTCATCCACGTCCGCGACAATGCCGTGATCGTCGACACCTGGACGGTCTGATCGACCGCCGGGGGCCGCCGTGCCCCCGGCCCCAACGCCCGGAGGGTTCATGTCCCGCATCGTCAAGGCCGCCGCCGTGCAGATCGCGCCGGATCTCACCAGCCGCGAAAAGACGCTGGCGCGCGTGCTCGACGCCATCGACGAGGCGGCGGGGAACGGCGCGGAGCTCGTGGTCTTTCCCGAAACCTTCGTGCCCTATTATCCCTATTTCTCGTTCGTCCTGCCGCCGGTGCAGCAGGGCAAGCCGCACCTGGCGCTCTATGAACAGGCCGTCACCGTGCCCTCGGACGAAACGCGGCGCGTGGCCGAACGCTGCGCGCATCACGGCGTCGTGGCGGTGTTGGGCATCAACGAACGCGACCACGGCTCGCTCTACAATGCGCAGCTGATCTTCGACGCGGATGGCACGCTGCGGCTCAAGCGCCGAAAGATCACGCCCACCTACCACGAACGCATGGTCTGGGGGCAGGGCGACGGCGCCGGTTTGCAGGTGGTCGACACCCGTGTGGGGCGCCTGGGGGCGCTGGCCTGCTGGGAGCATTACAACCCGCTCGCGCGCTACGCGCTGATGACCCAGCACGAGGAAATCCACGCGGCGCAATTCCCCGGCAGCCTGGTGGGCCAAGTCTTTGCCGAGCAGATCGAGGTCACCATGCGCCACCACGCGCTGGAATCCGGCTGCTTCGTCGTCAACGCCACAGGTTGGCTGACCGAGGACCAGATCGCCTCCGTCACCCCGGATGAAACCCTTCAGAAGGGGCTGCGCGGCGGCTGCATGACCTGTATCATCACCCCCGAGGGCCGCCATGCCGTGCCGCCCCTGACCGAGGGCGAGGGCATCCTCTACGCCGATCTGGACATGGGCCTCGTGACCAAGCGCAAGCGCATGATGGACAGCGTCGGTCACTACGCCCGGCCCGAGCTTCTGTCGCTGCGGCATGATCCGACGCCCGCCGAGACCCGGCACGTGACCGCGCCCGAAACCCCGTTCCAACCGATCCCGCTGGAGGACTGAACCATGCCCGACACCGGTGCCCTCATCACCGACCTGCAAACCCGCGGCATGCGCATGGTCGACCCGCGTGCGGGTGCCGACAGCCGCCGCGGCGGGGCGGGTCCGACGGATCACAAGGCAGTCACCATCGACGGCATGACGGTGATGATCCCGGTCCACACCCATTCCGCCTTCGACAGCCCCTACATCGTTGATGCACCAAATGAAGAAGGCCGCGCAACAGTCCGGAAAGACGGGGCTTTCTTTGCCGAGGTGAGCTTTCCGAAACGCGCCAGTTTCCTCGACCTCGCGACCGCAGACGGTATTCCCTACGGCCACATCGCGCAGCTGCATGCCAAGGATGTGCTGGCCACCACCGTGCTGCAGACCTGCATCCGCTACGAAAGCCGCAAGAAGACCTGCAAGTTCTGCGCCATCGGTCAAAGCCTCGCCGCCGGACGCACCATCGCCCACAAGACGCCGCAGCAACTGGCCGAGGTGGCCGCCGCCGCCGTGCGGCTGGACGGTGTGAAACACATGGTGATGACCACCGGCACCCCCGCAGGCAAGGATCGCGGCGCCAAGGTGCTGGCCGACAGCGCAGAGGCGATCCGCGCCGCCGTCGACCTGCCGCTGCAGGGTCAGTGCGAACCGCCCGAGGACGATGCCTGGCACCGCCGCATGAAGGATGCCGGGATCGACAGCCTCGGCATGCATCTCGAGGTCGTGACGCCCGAAGTGCGCGAACGGATCATGCCCGGCAAGGCGCAGGTGCCGCTGGAGAAATACTTCGACAGTTTCGCCGCCGCGGTCGAGGTCTTCGGCTGGGGGCAGGTGTCGACTTACATCCTCGCCGGTCTGGGCGACACCGCCGAGGCCATACTCGACATCTCGGAACGGCTGACGGCGATGGGCGTCTATCCCTTCGTCGTGCCCTTCGTGCCGGTCTCGGGCACGCCGCTGGAAAGTCACCCGGCACCGACACCGTCCTTCATGCATTCCGTCCTGCCGCCGCTGGCGGGGATGATCCGCGAGAACGGCATGAGCGCGGGCGACATCAAGGCCGGGTGCGGACGGTGCGGCGCCTGTTCGGCCCTCTCTGCCTTCGAGAAATTTGCGTCGAAGGAAAGGGTCGTCGCATGATCATCGAAAAGCCCGAAGCCTTCGTCACGCCGGAATTCCTGATCCGCCAGGCCACCCTGCCGTGGGAGATCGGCGGCGCGGCCTCTTTGCGCCACCGCACTTTCGTCACCGAACAGGGCATCTTTCCCGACCACGACCGCGACGCCGTCGACAAGGTTGCGCTGCCGCTGGTCGCGATCTCGACCATGGCCTCCGAGGCCGACGACGTGGTGGGCACGGTCCGCATTCACGAGGCCGATCCGAATGTCTGGTGGGGCTCGCGTCTGGCGGTGGCGCCGGGGTATCGCCGGGTCGGGCGGCTGGGGGCCGAACTGATCCGGCTGGCCGTGGGTACGGCGCATGCGCGCGGGGCCAAGCTGTTCCTGGCCTACGTGCAGATGCAGAACGTGCCACTGTTCGAAAAGCTGGACTGGCAGGCGCTGGGTGCGCAGGACCTTCACGGCCATCCGCACATGAAGATGCGCGCCGACCTTGCCGCCTATCCGCCGATCGAGGACCCCGCCCGCGGCTGGATGGCGCTGACGCGGAAACGCGTGGCATGACCGATATCGCCGCCCTTGCCGCAACCTTGGCCGCGCATCCGCACGTGACGGGCAAGCGCGACATCGACACGGTCTGCGCGGCGTTGGGTCTGGGGCAGGACAGCCCCGGCCGGCCGGGCGACGATGCGGCGGCGCTGCGCGATGGCGACGGCTGGCAGCTGATGGCGACCGAGGGCTTCATGAATGACTTCGTCGCCGACGCGCCCTGGTTCGCGGGCTGGTGCGCGGTGATGGTCAACCTCTCGGACATCGCCGCCATGGGCGGGCGGGCGACGGCGCTGACCAATGCGCTCTGGGCGCCGGACGCCGACATCGCCGCCGAGATCCTGCGCGGCATGCGCGCCGCCAGCGCCGCATACGGCGTGCCCATCGTCGGCGGCCATTCGAACCTGCGCACCGACCGCCCGCAGCTGGCGGCGTCGATCTGGGGCCGCGCACGGGCGCTCATCACCAGTTTCGACGCCATCCCCGGCGATGTGCTGATCGCGGCGGTGGACATGCGCGGGCATTACCCCGGAGACAGCGACAACTTCCCGGCCTTCCTCGGCGCGCCGCCAGAGCGTCTGCGCGGCGATCTGGCGCTGCTGCCGGAACTGGCCGAGGCAGGTCTCGTGCGGGCGGGAAAGGATATCAGCCAGGGCGGTATCGCCGGGACCGCGCTGATGCTGGCGGAATGTTCCGGCGTGGGCATCGAGATCGATACCGATGCCATACCCGTACCTGAAGGCACCGCCCTGTCGCGCTGGATGGTCACCTTTCCCAGCTTCGGCTTCCTGCTCGCCGCGAAACCCGGTGATGTGGCGGCGATCCAGGCCCGCTTTGCCGCGCGCGACCTGTCGGCGGCGCCCATCGGGCGGATCACCAGGGGCAGCGCCGTCATGCTCTGCGGCAGCGGCGCGCGCGCCACGCTCTGGGACCACGCCGCGCAGCCCTATCTCGGCCTCGCCCCCGCACCGGAGCCCGCCCATGCCTGAAGTCACTTTCCGAATCCGCTGGCCCGACGGCACGGAGGAGTCCTGCTATTCGCCCTCGACCGCGATCCAGAAACATCTGAGCGCAGGGGAAACCTACGCCCTACACGATTTCCTCGACCGCAGCCTTGCCGGGCTCGACCTCGCCGCGCAACGCGTCGAGGCGAAATACGGCTTTCGCTGCAGTTCCGCCGATGCGCAGGCCGCGCGCATCACCTCCCGCGCCGCCGCCTTTTCCCCCGAGGAGACGATCACATGCCTGTCCATGACCTGAATCCTGCCCGCACCGATCTGCCCGTCGTCATTGTCGGCGCGGGGCAGGCGGGGCTGTCGGCCTCGTGGTACCTGTGCCGGGCCGGGATCGAGCACGTGGTGCTAGAACGGAACGTGCGGTTCCATGCCTGGAAGAACCAGCGGTGGGACAGCTTCTGTCTCGTCACGCCGAACTGGCAATGCAAGCTGCCGGGCTTTGCCTATGCGGGCGACGATCCGACCGGCTTCATGCTGAAGGATCAGATCGTCGACTACGTGGAGGCCTTTGCCGACAGTTTCGACGCGCCGCTGCGCGAGGGCGTGACCGTCACGCGCGTGGTGCAAGACCACGACGGACGGTTCGAGGTCGACACCGACGCAGGACTCTATCGCTCCGATCACGTCATCGTCGCGTCGGGCGGTTACGATCGGCCGGTGACACCGCCGTTTGCCGCGGACCTGGAACCGTCCATCGCACAGTTGCACACCCGCGACTATCACCGGCCCGGGGATGTGCCCGAAGGCCGGTGTCTTGTCGTCGGCACCGGACAGTCCGGTGTCCAGCTGATGGAGGATCTACGCGTCGCGGGCCGCGACGTGGCGCTGGCCGTGGGTCCCGCGCCGCGCAGCCCGCGGATGTACCGGGGGCGCGACGCCACCGACTGGCTGCACGAGATGGGCCATTACGCCATCACCATCGACCAGACGCCCGACCCCAAGGCAACCGAGGCCAAGACCAACCACTACATGTCCGGCCGCGACGGCGGGCACGAGATCGACCTGCGCCGCTTTGCGCTCGACGGCCTGCCGCTCTACGGCTCGGCAACGGGGATGGAGGGCACCCGCATCACCTTTGCGCCGGACCTGGAGCGCAACCTCGACGATGCGGACCGCAGCTACGTGGGCATCCGCGAGATGATCGACGCCCACATCGAGAAGAACGGCATCGACGCGCCGGAAGAGCCGCCCTTTGAAAAGGTCTGGCGGCCCGAGACCGAGATCACCGAGATCGACGCCGCCCAAGAGGGCATCACTTCGGTGCTCTGGTGCATCGGATTCCGCCCGGATTACGGCTGGCTGCAGGTCGATTGCCTCGATGCCACGGGCCGCCCGGTGCACAAACGCGGGGTTTGCGACGCGGAGGGCATGTATTTCCTCGGCCTCGGCTGGCTGAACACCTGGGGGTCCGGCCGGTTCCTCGGCGTCGGAGAGGACGCGGGTCACGTCGTGCGGGTCATCCGCGAACGGCTTGGCACGCAACGCCCGGATCGTCGCTTCGCCTGACGGCCCGCGCCAGGCGAAACGGCGCGTCAGGCCGGCACCGGCGTGCGGCGCCAGGCGGCGGGGCCGGTCTTGTGGATCGAGTTGCCGTTTGTGTCCACCGCCACGGTCACCGGCATATCCTCGACCCGCAACTCGTAGATCGCCTCCATCCCGAGGTCCTGAAACGCCACGGGCTTGGCTTCCTTGATCGCCTTCGACACCAGGTAGGCCGCGCCGCCGACGGCGACAAGATAGGCCGCCTTGTGCTTGGCGATGGCCTCGAGCGCCGCCGGCCCGCGTTCTGCCTTGCCGATCATCACCTTGAGCCCGGTGTCCGCGAGGATACGGTCGGTGAACTTGTCCATCCGGGTCGAGGTGGTGGGGCCGGCGGGGCCAATCGCCTCGTCGCGCACCGCGTCCACCGGTCCGACGTAGTAGATCGCGCGGCCTTTCAGGTCCACCGGCAGCGGCTCGCCCCGGTCCAGCATCTCGATCATCCGCTTATGCGCGGCGTCGCGCCCGGTGTAGAGTGTGCCGGACACCAGCAGCGTCTGGCCGGGGGTCAGCGACCCGACCACCTCGTCGGTGAGGTTGTCGAGGTCGATTCGCGTCGCCTGAGCGCTGGCCTGATCGAGCAGGATCTCGGGCCAGTCGGTCACGTCCGGCGGGGTGAAGCTGGCCGGGCCGGACCCATCGAGCGTGAAATGCACATGCCGCGTGGCGGCGCAGTTGGGGATCAGGCCCACGGGCAGGGAGGCCGCGTGGGTCGGGAAGGATTTCACCTTCACATCAAGCACTGTGGTCACGCCGCCCAGGCCCTGCGCCCCGATGCCAAGTGCGTTGACGCGCTCGTAGATCTCGATCCGCAGGTCCTCGGCGGTGCTGGACGGGCCGCGGCGCAGAAGCTCGGCCATGTCGATGGGTTCCGACAGCGACTGCTTGGCCAGCGCCATGGCCTTGTCGGCATTGCCGCCCACCCCGACGCCAAGGATGCCCGGCGGGCACCAGCCGGCGCCCAGCGTCTCGACCGTCTGCACCACCCAGTCAGCGACCGACCCCGAGGGGTTGAGCGTGGTGAATTTCGACTTGTTCTCGGACCCGCCGCCCTTGGCCGCCACTTCGACCTCGATGGTGTCGCCCGCGACCATCTCGACCGTCAGCATGCAGGGCGTGTTGTCGCCGGAGTTCCTGCGCTTGCCGAAGGGGTCGACCACGACGCTGGCGCGCAGAGGGTTTTCGTCGCGCAGGTAGCCCTGCCGCGTGCCCTCATCGCAGATTTCCTGCAGGGACCGCTTGAAGTCGGTCTTTGCCTCGACCCCGTACTTGACGTGGATGTTGGCCGATCCGGTGTCCTGGCAGATCGGCCGCCGCCCCAGCGCGCACATGCGACTGTTGACGAGGATCTGCGCCATCGCCTGCTTCGCGCCCGGGTTTTCCTCGCGCTCCCAGGCCGCCGACATGGCCCGGACGAAATCCGGCGGGTGGAAGTAGGAGATGTATTGCAGCCCCTCGGCGATGGAGGCGATCAGGTCGTCTTCGCGGATGATGTGCATGGCTCAGCCCTCTTCGATGCGGCGGATCACGTCTGTGACGCTACCATCGCGGTATTCCGACACCGCGACAACGGGGCCGCGCGATTTTTCGGGCGGTGCCTTGGTCGCAGCGGCGGCGGCTTTCGCGTGCAGATCCTCGATGGAGAGCACGGTCAGGCCGGCGTGGCGCAGGCGCTCGGCCAGCTCGGGCCGCGCGGGATTGACCGCCAGCCCGGCTTCGGTGGCGATCACGTCGACGGTGGCGCCGGGCGTGGTGAGGGTGGTCACGCGGGGCACGATCTTGGCGTAGCCGGCGGCGGTGAGCCGAGTGGTGACGATCGTCAGCCGCGCGCCCTGTGCGGCATCCGCATGGCCGCCCGATCCGCCCGCGATCAGACCATTGGCGCGGGTGGTCACGTTGACGTTGAAGTCGAGGTCGACCTCCGCCGCGCCGAGGACCACCGCCGACAGCCGATCCACCACGGCCCCGCCCACATGCGGCCCGGCATAGGCCGCCGCCGACATGCCCTGATGTGCAGGGTTGCGGGCGTAGGAGGCCGCTGCCTCCAGATCGAAACACTGTACATCCATCAGGGCGCGGAACAGCCCGGCTTCGAGCAGCTTGACGTGAAAGCCGGTGATCCCGCCGCAGGCAAAGCTGCCGGTGGTGCCGCGCGCCTGCATCTCGTGGCCCACGGCTTCGGCCGTCGCGAGGGAAATGCCGCCCGCGCCGGTCTGAAAGGCAAAGCCGTCCTGCAAGAGCCCGCTGGCGCGGATCGCGGCGGCGGCATTCCCGGCGATTTCGAGGCTGGCGGCGTCGGTCGCGGGTTGCGTGGTGCCCGAGGCGATGCCTTGCGGGTCACCGATACTGGCGACCTCGACCACGTGATCGACCTTGTCCTGTGAAATGTCCTGAGGCACCAGCGGATAGGGCAACAGCGTGTCTGTCACCACGACCACGTGTCTTGCAACGCCCGCATCCACCATCGGATAACCCAGCGTGCCGCAGGCGGCGCGTCCGACCCGGCCGGAGACATTGCCCATGGCATCGGCGGCGGGGGCGGCGACAAAGGCCACGTCGACGGGCATCTGCCCCGTCTCCAGCGCCCGCGCCCGCCCGCCGTGGGTGGTCAGCGTCACCGGCACGGCCAGCGCGCCCCGGCTGATCGCCTCGCCAACGGGACCCGAGATGAAGCTGGTGGAAATCCGGGTGACGACGCCGTTGCGGATGTGCTCGACCAGGGGCGCGTGGACGGGGAAGAGTGAAGTCACGGCCAGGTGCAGGTCGCGCAGCCCGGCGTTGGCAAGCGCCTCCATCGCCATGTTCAGCACCGCGTCGCCGTCGCGCAGGTGGTGGTGAAAGGACACCGTTGCGCCATCGCGCAGGCCGGTGGCGCGGATCGCCTCGGCGAGAGATGGCAGGCTTTTGTCTGGGACCTCGCCGCGGGCGGCGCGGGTGGGCGTGACCGGGCCGTAGCCTTCGATGACCTGCGGCAAGTCGGTCATGTCCCGGCCTTTCGGCATCGGTTTTCCCTGCGCATGTCTCTCTCCCCTCCGCCTCTGCGTCGCGCCGGTCTTATCCAAGTAGCGGGCCGAGGCAAAGCCGCGTCAGCCGCCGAATTCTGCCCGCAAGGCCGCGTCCTGCGCACCGAGCGCCGGCACTGCGCCATATCGCGGAGCTGCGCCACGCACGATGGCACCGGGGGCCAGCATCTCGATCTCCGCCCCGCCGCTCTGCACGGTGATCACACGCGCCTGCGGATGCGCCATCAGGTCGTCCATGTCCGACAATCGGCCAAAGGCGACGCTGGCCGCGTTCAGCCGGGCGATCATCGCGTCCCGCGTATGCGCGGCAAAGACGGCGGCGATCGACGGCTCCATTTCGGCCCGGTTGGCGACCCGCAGATCGTTGGTCGCAAAGCGCGGATCGGTGGCCAGGTCGGGCGCCTCCAGCACCTCGGAGCATAGCCGCGCCCATTCGCGGCCGTTCTGCACGGCGATCAGCACCGCCTTGCCGTCGGCGCAGTCATAGGCGCCGTAGGGCGCGATGCTGGGATGGCTGAGGCCGACGCGGGCGGGCGCCTTGCCGCCGTAGCGCGCCTGCAGGTAGGGCACGTTCATCCAGTCGGCCAAGGCGTGGAACAGCGACACGTCGATGGCGCGGCCGCGCCCGGTGCGTTCGCGCACGAAGAGCGCCTGAAGGATCGCCTGCGCCGCGGTCATCCCCGCGGCGATGTCGCAGACCGAGACGCCGACGCGCGCCGGGCCGTCCGCCGTCCCGGTGATGCCGCACAGGCCCGTCTCGGCCTGAATCAGCATGTCATAGGCCTTCTGGTCGCGGGCCGGGCCGTCCTCTCCGTACCCCGAGATCGAGCAACAGATCAGCCGGGGATACGCGGCGCAGAGCGCGTCGCTGCCGAAGCCCAGCCGTTCGGCGGCGCCGGGCGCGAGGTTCTGCAGAAATACATCGGCCCTGGCGATCATCCGCGCGAGGATCGCGTGATCCTCCGGGTCCTTGACGTTCAGCCGGATCGATTCCTTGCCGCGGTTGAGCCAAACGAAATAGGTGCTTTCGCCCCGCGCAAGAGAATCGTAGCCGCGGGCGAAATCGCCTTCGGGGCGCTCGATCTTGATCACCCGTGCGCCCGCATCCGCCAGTTTGGCGCTGGCATAGGGCGCCGCGACCGCCTGTTCCAGCGCCACCACGGTGATGTCTTCGAGATCCTGCATGGCCTGCTCCTCCGCTTTTCGGGGAAACCTACAAGTGCGATGTCGCAATGACCATCAGATGCCGCCGAGGTAGGTCCCGTCCGCACCGAGGTGGATCACCTCTGCGGGCTGGCCCTCGACCAGGTGCCCGACGCTGCCCGGGTTTCGCAGCACCGCTGCCGGGGCCGAGGTGGCCATGCGCATGGCCTGCGCGGCGCCAAGACCCACCCGCTCGGTCAGCACATGCAGGGCAGTGGGCATGTCGAGATCGGCGCCGGCAAGCGTGCCGTCCTCAAGTGTCAGCCGCCCGTCGCGGCGCAGCACCCGTCGGCCGTTGAGCGTGAACTCGGTAATGTCGGACCCGACCGTGGACATGGCGTCGGTCACAAGGAAGATCGCGCCGGGGCCGGACTTGGCGGCCAAAGCGGCGCGCATCGACGCGGGGTGCACATGGATGCCATCGGCAATGAGCCCCGCCGACACCGACCCGGTGTCCAGCGCCGCCCCGACCAGACCCGGCTGCCGCCCCGAGATCTGGCTCATGGCGTTGAAAAGATGCGTGACGCAGGTCGCGCCCGCGGCGAAGGCCCGACACGCCGTGTCGTAATCGCAATCGCTGTGCCCCAGCGCCACGATCACGCCCGCTTCGGCCAGATGTGCGATGCGCTCGGGCGTGGCGCTTTCCGGGGCCACCGTCACCATGAGGTTCGGCAGCCGCCGCGCCGCATCGGTCAGGAAGTCGACGTCGGCATCCTCGAGCGGGCGGATCAGGTCGGGGTCGTGCGCGCCCTTGCGCGCCACCGACAGGTGCGGCCCTTCGAGGTGCAGGCCGATCACGCCGGGCACGCCATGCGCGATGGCGGTCTCGACCGCGTCGACGGCGGCGCGGCCGCGGTCGGGCGTGTCGGTGATCAGCGTCGGCAGCAGCGCGCGGGTGCCGGTGGTGGCATGGGCCGCGGCGATGGCGGCGACGCCCGCGGCGGTGGTGTCGTCGTTGAACATGACGCCGCCGCCGCCGTTGACCTGCAGATCGACGAAGCCCGGCAGCAGCGTGCCGCCCGCGCGCCGTTCGGGCAGATAGCCCGCAGGCACTGCATCCGCCGGGACCAGCCCGGCAAAGAGCGGCCCGTCCAGCAGCAGCGCCATGTCGCGATTCAGCGTCGTGCCGTCGAAGATGTCGGCCCCGGTCAGCGCGCGCCGGGTCATACCGTCTCCGTCACTTTGCGAAGGTGTCGCGGGCTGTCCGGGTCGATGCCGCGCGCCCGCGCCACCGCTTCGACCATGCCGTAGAAGGAGACGATCAGGGAAATCGGATCGGTCAGGGGATGCGCAGTGCGCGCGGTGGGCAGGGCGGTGGCGCCGCGCACCTGCGCAGAGGTGGCATAGACCGACGCGCCCTTTTCAGCCAAAGCATCGGCCACCGACGCCAGAGACGCTTCGGCGGCGTCGGCGGCGCAGAGCGCGATGACCGGAAAGCCGCGATCGACGATCGACACCGGGCCGTGCAGCACCTCGGCGGAAGAATAGGATTCCGCATGCAGCTGGCAGGTCTCCTTGAATTTCAGCGCCGCTTCGTTCGAGATCGCCAGCGCCGGGCCGCGCCCGAGGCAGTAGAGCGACCGGTGGCCGCCAAGCTCCGTGCCGAGTGCGCTCCAGTCCTGGTGCGCGGCCTCCTCCAGCACGCGGGGCAGGGCGTGGATGGCGGCGATCAGCTCGGCGTCCTGCTGCCATTCCGCCAGCAGCCAGACCGCCGCGACAGCAGAATTGACGAAGGTCTTGGTGGCCGCGACGCTCTGTTCGGCGCCGGCGTGCAATTCCAGCGTATGGGCGCTGACCTGAGCAAGGTCGCTGTCGGCATGGTTGGTGAGCGCAAGGCTCAGCGCGCCGCCCTCCGCCGCCATCTGCGCCATCCGCACGATGTCAGGGCTCTTGCCGGACTGGGATACCGCGAGGCAGGCGCTGTGCGACAGCTTCAGCGGCCGCGCGTAGATCGACGCCACCGACGGCCCGACCGAGGCAACGGGCACACCGGCGCAAAGCTCGGTTGCGTATTTGAAATAGGTGGCGGCGTGATCCGACGACCCGCGGGCCACCGAGACAAGGAAGGCCGGGTCGCGCGCGGCAAGCTCTGCGGCGGCAGCCTTGATGGCGGGCGCGCCCTTGCTCAGCAGGGTGTCGACGGCGGCGGGAATTTCGAGGATCTCGCGGCGCATGTGGGTGGGGTCGGACATGGTCATTCCTTTGACAGCCTGAGTTCCGCGACGAAGTTGTAGGCATCGCCGCGATAGAGCGATTGGGTGAATTCCGCCACGCGCCCGCTGGCGAGGTAGGAGGTGCGTTCGATCTTGAGCCCTGCATCCCCCGGCGCGATCAGCAGAAGGTCGGCCTCGGCCTCGGACACGTTCACCGCCGAGATTTTCTGCAACGCCCGCACGGGCCGGTGACCGTCGCGTTCCAGCACCTCGTAAAGCGAGGTTTCGACGGCCAGCGGGTTGGGCAGGATGTCCGTGGGCAGGGACGCGCGTTCGACCGCGATGGGTTCGCCGTCGGCCAGCCGCAGGCGGGTGATGCGCGCGACCGACTCCTCGGAGCTCAGGCCCAGCGAGGTCATCTCGTCCGGCGACGGCATGAACAGGCCGCGTTCGAGCCAGCGCGAGGTCGCGGCCTTGCCGCGGCGGGCCATGTCCTCGGAAAACGAGGTCAGGCGCGACAGCCGCTGTTCGATCTGCTCGGGGCGGGACGAGATGAACGATCCCGACCCCTGCCGCTGCACGATGGTGCCGTCTTCGGCCAGCGACTGGATCGCCTTGCGCACGGTGACGCGGCTGAAATCGGTGATCGCGGCGATCTCGCGTTCCGGGGGCAGGGGGCTGCCCGCCGGCAGGATGCCCCGGCGCACCCCGTCGCTGAGGCGCTGGCGCAGCTGCATGTAGCGCGGACCGGCGTCGGGGCGGAACCAGTCCTGCGGGGCGAGAAACTCGGTGACGTTCATCGGGCGATGTCTCCGTCAAGCGCGGCGCGGGCGAGGGCCAGCGCGCCATCGAGCGCCGAGCCCTGCGGCGGGCACAGGCGCTGCCGCGTCTCGGGCGTCAGATACTCTGCGTAATGCGGGCCGATACCGCCGGTGAGGCACAGCACCTCGTCCGCGTGCAGGTCTGCGGCGGCAAGGCAGCTTTCGATATACTTCGCCCCGGCCTGCATCAATGCGCGGCCCTGCGTGTCGCCGGAGGCGGCGGCGTCGATCACCAGCGGCGCGAATTCCGCCAGCGCGCCGGGGCCGGCCGTGGCGCCAAAGGCGACCATGCGGGCCGGGGTGTCTTCGAATCGCTGCCAGAGCGCGGTCGTCAGGGCGCTCGCGATAGCGAGGCCGTCCCTCACCAGCAGGCAGCGTTCCAGTACCGAGCGGCCCAGCCAGGCGCCCGAGGCCTGGTCGCCAAGCCGCAGCCCCCAGCCGCCGAAATGCCGCAGGCTCTCGCCGCGCCGGACCGCGACGAAGGACCCGGTGCCCACCGCCGCGACGGCGCCGTCGCGGTCCCCCAGTGCCCCGGCTGCCGTGGTCGGACGGTCGTCGGTGACGGTAACCCGGTCGCAGGGCATCGCCGCGGCCAGTGTCGCCGCTTGCGCGGCGTCCATGATCCCCGCAAGCCCCAGATGCGCCACGCAGTTCGCAAGCCCTGCCGGATCGAGCCCCGCCTCCTGTGCCGCGGCAGCGATGGCGGCCCGCAGGTTGCGCACGGTCGCGTCGGGATCGGATGTGTAGTTGGCCGCCCCGCCGCGCGCCTCGGCAAGGCGGCGGCCGGAGCGGTCGCAGATCGCCAGGCGGCAGCCGGAGCCGCCGCCGTCGAGGCCGAGGTAAGTTTGGGGCGTCGTATCGTTCATGTAATACCTATACCATACCAAAATAGAGAAAGGAAGCTCAATATAAGGCCAAAAAGCCAAAATTCACCTGCAGTATGGCGGCGGAATGCTATTGAGGGAGAAATTGGTAGACAAAAGGTATTGTATCGGTATGGTGTGGGAAAGCCGGAGGGATTCGCCCGTGACCCGTCACGACCACAACGCACACAGCGATTTGCCCATCGATGCGATGGCGCCCGATGCCGCGCTCTCCGCGATGTTGGGGTCGCAGGTGCGGGCGCTCGACAGCGTCGCGCCTGCGCTGCCGAAGATCGCGGAAGCGGCGGCGCTGATGGCGCAGGTGCTGGGGCAGGGCGGTGTCGTGCATTATGCGGCGGCAGGCAGCTCCGGGCTGATGGCGCTGGCGGATGCCTGCGAGTTGCCGGGCACCTTCGGCATCGCGCAGGCGCAGGTCCGCATCCACATGGCGGGCGGTGTTCCGTCAGGGGGTGTGATGCCCGGCGACACCGAGGACGACGCCGCCGAAGCGCAGTGCGCGGCGCGCCACCTGCGCGCCGGGGACCTCGCCATCGTGCTCAGCGCCAGCGGCACGACGCCCTATGCCCTTGCCTTCGCCGAGGCGGCCCGCACGGCGGGAGCGCGGATCGTCGCCATCGCCAACGTGGCGGGCGCGCCGCTGCTTGCGCAGGCGGATGTCGCCATAGCGCTGGAAACAGGGCCGGAGATCCTCGCCGGATCGACCCGGCTGGGGGCGGGTACGGCGCAGAAGGTCGCGCTCAACATGATCTCGACCCAGGCCGGAATTCTGCTGGGTCATGTGCATGACGGGTTGATGGTCAACCTCAAGCCCGACAACATCAAGCTGCGGCGCCGCGCCGTGCAGATCGTGGCCCGCGTCGCGCGGGTTGCGGATCCGGCGGCGCAGGCGGCGCTGGAAGCGACCGGATTCGACACCAAGCCCGCGGTTCTGGTGGCCGCCGGGGCGGACCTTGGGGCGGCCCGGGCGCTGCTGGCAGAACACAAGGGGCGGCTGGGTGCGTGCCTGGCCGCGCTGGCAGAAAAACCGATCATCTGACCAACACACAACAGGGAGAAAAAGATGACACCGACCACAAGAACATCGCTGAAAGGCGCGCTGCTCGCCACCACGCTGCTGGGCGCGGGGGCCGCGCAGGCGCAGGATGTGACGCTGACCATCGAAAGCTGGCGCAACGACGACCTGTCGATCTGGCAGGACGAGATCATTCCGGCCTTCGAGGCCGAACACCCCGGCATCACGCTGAATTTCACCCCATCGGCGCCGGCGGAATACAACGCCGTGCTGAACTCCAAGCTCGACGCCGGATCGGCGGGCGACATCATCACCTGCCGTCCCTTCGACGCGTCGCTGGCGCTTTACGAGGCCGGGCATCTGACCGATCTCAGCGACCTCGACGGCATGTCGAACTTCTCGGACGTGGCGAAATCCGGCTGGTCCACCGATGACGGCAGCGCCACCTACTGCGTGCCGATGGCGTCGGTCATTCACGGCTTCATCTACAACAAGGAAGCCTTCGAGGAGGTCGGCGTCGAGGTGCCCGAGACCGAAGAGGAGTTCTATGCCGTGCTCGACGCCTTCAAGGAGGACGGCACCTATATCCCCATGGCCATGGGCACCAACGACCAGTGGGAAGCGGCCACCATGGGTTACAACAACATCGGCCCGACCTACTGGAAGGGCGAGGAGGGCCGCACCGCGCTGATCGCGGGCGAGCAGAGCCTGACGGACGAGCAATGGGTCGAACCGTTCCGGCAACTGGCCAAGTGGGGTGAGTATCTCGGCGACGGGTTCGAGGCGCAGACATACCCCGACAGCCAGAACATCTTTACCCTGGGCCGTGCCGCGATCTATCCGGCGGGCAGTTGGGAGATCGCCGGGTTCAACACGCAGGCGATCTTTGACATGGGCGCCTTCCCGCCGCCGGTCCCGGCCGCCGGCGACACCTGCTACATCTCGGATCACACCGATATCGGCATCGGCATGAACGCCGCGACCGAACATCCCGAGGCGGCGCGCACCTTCCTCAACTGGGTGGCCTCGTCGGAGTTCTCGAACATCTTCGCCAACGCGATCCCGGGCTTCTTTCCGCTCTCGGATGCCGAGGTGACGCTAGAGGACCCGCTGGCGCAGGAGTTCATTTCCTGGCGGGACGAATGCGAAAGCACGATCCGGTCGACCTACCAGATCCTGTCGCGCGGCACGCCGAACCTGGAAAACGACACCTGGAACGCCTCGGCCGCCGTGATCAAGGGCACCGAGTCGCCCGAGGACGCCGCCGCGCGCCTGCAGGACGGGCTGGCCAGCTGGTACGAACCCCAGCAGTAAGCCTGCCCGTTCCGGGCCGCCGCCGCGCGGCCCGGATCCCGCCCCGACCCCAACCGCCAAGGAGACCGAAGATGGCCCAGCCGTCCAAGAAGCCGTTTCGCTGGCATATCGCCGTGTTCCTGGCGCCAGCCGTGTTCGTCTACACGGCGGTGATGATCTATCCGCTCTTCAACACGCTGCGGCTGTCGCTCTATTCCCGGGTGGATCAGGAACGCATCTGGGTCGGGCTGGACAATTTCCGCACTCTTTTCGGGGATGCGATCTGGTCCGAGCAGTTCTGGAACGCGCTGGGCAACAATACCTGGTTCTTCGTCATCCATATGCTGGTGCAGAACCCCATCGGCATTGCCCTTGCGGCGCTCCTGTCCTCGCCGCGGCTGCGGTTTTCGGCCTTCTACCGCACCGCGATCTTCATCCCGACGATCCTGAGCTTCGTCATCGTGGGCTTTGCCTGGAAACTGATCCTGTCGCCGATCTGGGGCATCGCGCCGGGCATGCTGGATGCCATCGGTCTGAAATTCCTCTACGCGCCGTGGCTGGGGAAAGAGGAATACGCCCTCACAACCCTGAGCCTCGTGTCGGTCTGGCAATACGTCGGCATCCCGATGATGCTGATCTATGCCGCGCTCCTGTCGATCCCCGACGAGATCCTCGAGGCCGGGGAATGCGACGGCATCACCGGCATGAGCGCCTTCTGGAAGATCAAGCTGCCGCTGATCCTGCCCAGCATCGGCATCATCTCGGTCCTGACCTTCGTGGCGAATTTCAATGCATTCGACCTGATCTATGCCGCCCAGGGCGCGCTGGCGGGTCCGGATTTCTCGACCGACATCCTGGGCACCTTCATGTACCGCACCTTCTTCGGCTTCCAGTTGCAACTGGGCGATCCGCACATGGGGTCGGCCATCGCCAGTGCGATGTTCGGGATCATCCTGATCGGCGTCTGCATCTATCTCTTCGGCATCCAGCGCCGCCTGCGCAGCTACCAGTTCTGAGGAGCGAGACAGATGAACACGGCCCGTCGCACCCCCGGAACCACGATCGCCGCCCACGGCGTGCTGATCCTATACACGCTGATCGCGCTCTTTCCGGTCTTCGTGATCGTGATCAACAGCTTCAAGTCCCGCCGGGCGATCTTTCAGGACCCGCTGGCCCTGCCGACGTCCGAGACCTTTTCGCTGGTGGGGTACGAGACCGTGCTGAAACAGGGGGATTTCTTCCTCTATTTCCAGAATTCGATGATCGTGACAGTCGTCTCGCTGGCGCTGATCCTGATCTTCGGGGCCATGGCGGCCTTTGCCCTGGCGGAATACCGGTTTCCGGGCAATGCGCTCATGGGGTTGTACCTGGCGCTAGGCATCATGATCCCCATCCGCATCGGGACCGTGGCGATCCTCGAGATGATGGTGAGCACGGGGCTGGTGAACACGCTGACGGCGCTGATCCTCGTCTACACGGCACAAGGGTTGCCGCTGGCGGTGTTCATCCTGTCGGCCTTCATGAAGGGCGTCTCGGACGATCTGAAGAACGCCGGTCGCATCGACGGGCTGTCGGAATACAAGATCTTCTTCCGACTGGTACTGCCGCTCGTGCGCCCGGCGATGGCGACGGTGGCGGTGTTCAACATGATCCCGATCTGGAACGACCTGTGGTTCCCGCTGATCCTGGCGCCGGCCGAAGAGGTCAAGACCCTGACGCTGGGCAGCCAGGTCTTCATCGGGCAGTTCGTCACCGACTGGAACGCGGTGCTGTCGGCGCTGAGCATGGCGATCCTGCCGGTCATGGTGCTTTACGTGGTCTTCTCGCGTCAGCTGATCCGCGGGATCACCAGCGGGGCGGTGAAATGAGCGCGTTTGGCGAAACCGGGGCCGATGGGCTGTCCCCGCCTGTGGGGGGCGGTCGGGGGCTGCCCGGGCGCAAGGCTCGGGCCATCAAGAGATTTCGGAGGTCAGAGACATGATCAGGGTTCTCATCGCCGGGCTCGGCAACATGGGCCTGTCCCACGCGCTGGCCCACCACCATCACCCCGATGCGCAGATCGTCGGGCTGGTGAACCGATCCGGCACCGTCGACCATCCCGACCTCGCCGCCTATCCGGTCTACACCGACTTTCGCGCGGCCCTGGCCGAAACCCGCCCCGACCTTGCCGTCATCGCCACCTACACCGACACCCACGCGGATTACGCCATCGCCGCGATGGAAGCGGGCGCGCATGTCTTCGTCGAGAAACCGCTCGCCGCGACCGTGGCCGACGCCGCCCGCGTCGTCGACACCGCCATGCGCCTGAACAGCAAGCTGGGCGTCGGCTACAGCCTGCGCCATCATCCCAGCTGGCAGCGGCTCATCGCCGAGGCGCGCGGTCTGGGCGGGCCGTACGTCTTCCGCCTGAACCTCAACCAGCAATCCACCGGCGCGACCTGGGAGACCCACAAGCAGTTGATGCAGACGACCTCGCCGCTGGTCGACTGCGGCGTGCATTACGTCGATGTCATGTGCCAGATCACCGATGCGACACCCGTGCGCGTCAACGGCATGGGCCTGCGGCTCAGCGACGAGATCCCGGCCGAGATGTACAACTACGGCCAGTTCCAGGTCACCTTCGACGACGGGTCGGTCGGATGGTACGAGGCGGGGTGGGGGCCGATGATGTCCGAAACCGCGTTCTTCGTGAAAGACGTGGTCAGCCCGGGCGGCGCCGTCAGCATCACCGACGGCAACAAGGGCAACTCGGACGACGTGGACGGCCATACGCGCGTCGGCGGGCTACTGGTGCATCGTCCGGGGCAGGATACGCTCATCGACCTGCCGGACGAGCCGGGCCACCAGCAGCTATGCGATGCCGAACAGGCGTGGATCCTCGACGCCATCGCCACCGATGCCGATCTTTCGCGCCACATGCAGGACGCGCTGCAATCCTTGGCGATCTGCCTTGCGGCGGATGAAAGCATCCGCACCGGCCAATCCATCCAGTTGGGAGATCCGACATGACCGCCCTCTCGCTTGAAAACGTCAACAAGTCCTTCGGCCCGGTGCATGTGCTCAAGGACATCGACCTGACCGTGGAGGAGGGCGAATTCGTCGTCTTCGTCGGCCCCTCGGGCTGCGGCAAGTCCACGCTCCTGCGGGTGATCGCAGGGCTGGAGGACGCGACCAGCGGCACGGTCCGGATCGGCGGCGACGTGGTCAACAGCGTGCCGCCCGCCAAGCGCGGCATCGCCATGGTGTTCCAGTCCTACGCGCTTTACCCGCACCTGACGGTCAAGGACAACATGGGGCTGGGTCTGCGCCAGGAAGGGGCGGACAAGTCGGTGGTCGAGGCGCAGGTGGCCAAGTCCAGCGCCATGCTCGACCTCGACAGCTATCTGACCCGACGCCCGGCGGAACTGTCCGGCGGCCAGCGCCAGCGCGTCGCCATCGGCCGCGCCATCGTGCGCGATCCGAAACTGTTCCTGTTCGACGAGCCGCTGTCGAACCTTGATGCGGCGCTGCGGATGAACACCCGGGTCGAGATCGCCAATCTGCACCGCACGCTGTCGGCCTCGATGATCTACGTGACCCACGACCAGATCGAGGCGATGACCCTTGCCGACAAGATCGTGGTGCTGCGCGACGGGCGGGTCGAACAGGTGGGCAGCCCGATGGAGCTTTACAACAACCCCGCCAACCGCTTCGTGGCGAGCTTTCTCGGCTCTCCGGCGATGAATTTCCTCGACCGCTCGGTGCCGGGCCTGGCGCCCGGTCGCACCATCGGCATCCGCCCCGAGTATCTCAGCCTCAGCGAAGACGGCCAGATCGCCGGGACGGTCACCCATGTGGAACGGCTGGGCGGCGACACCAACCTGCTGGTGCGCACCGATCAGGACGAAACCCTGACCGTGCGCCTGTTCGGGCAGGATCCGACCGAGGTGGGCGCGCAGGTGCGGCTGGGCTTCGACCCGGCGCGGGCGTTTCATTTCAACGCGGCACAGGAACGGGTCACCGCCGACGCGGCCTGAGCGGGCACGTCAGTCGCGCAGCAGGACTTCGTTCAGGACGCACCAGGACTGGATCAGCCGCACCGCCGCATCGGCGACAACCCGCCGTCGTTCGAACTGGATCGCCTTGGCCTGGTGGGTGACGTCGATCACCGGATTGCCGGGGGTGGTGTCCTCGAACAGTCCCGTGTGTTCGGGATTGTCCGGTCCGAGGTCGAACTGCGACCCGATGGCGAGCGACGGCAGACCCTCGAAGTCGCGCAGCCGTTCCAGAAGCAGAAGATTGTAGAAGCGTTCGCCGTCCTTGCGCTGGTTGTGGAACACGACCTGGGTGCGCTTGCGTCCCTCGAGCGTTTCACGTAACTCGGCCCGCGCTGCGCCATTTTCGAGATCGCCCTGCAAAAACCGGCAGTTCTGCCCCAACATTTCCTCGCCGTATCCGGTCATGCGACTAAATGCGGAATTGATGAAGACGAGCGGATGATCCGGCAACGACACGTTGGAAATGGTCAGGGCGTAAGGTAAGCGTTGCAGCTTGTCCCTGAGCGCGCCAAATTGCAGGTCGTTTGTGGAGGGCATTCGTCTATCTCTTCACGCAGTTGCGGGTTTATAGGTCTGGGAATATGTCCGATCAAGCAGACACATCCTTCGGGTCCGACAGGATCATCGTCGGCATCGGCGCTTCTGCCGGCGGGCTTGAGGCATTTCAGATGTTCCTCAAGGGCCTGCCAGAGGATCACGGCATGGTCCTGGTGCTGGTCCAGCATCTCGATCCCGACCACGTCAGCCTGATGCCCGAGCTGGTCGCCAACAAGACCAAGTCTCCGGTGCACAGCGTCGAGGACAACATGGCGGTGGAGCCGGGTCACATCTACCTGATCCCGCCGGGCTACGAGATGGAGCTGCGCGACGGGCACCTGCGGCTCGAGGAATTCAAGTCGCCGCGCGGCTTGCGCCGCCCGATCGACCGGTTCTTCCGCAGCCTCGCCCGCGAATGCGGCGAAAGCGCCGTGGCCGTGGTGCTCTCGGGCACCGGCAGCGATGGCGCCGACGGCGCGCGCGAGGTCAAGGGCGCGGGCGGTCTCGTCTTCGTGCAGGACCCGCGGCAGGCCAAGTATGACGGCATGCCGCAAAGCGTGCTGGACCTCTCCGGTGCCGACGTCATGTCGAAGGCCGAAGAGATCATCGAGGTTGTGCGCGACTACTACAACCTGCGCACGGATGCCCAGTACGCCCAGTCCGACGACGACGAATTCCTGGGCCGGATCATGCGGCACGTGCGGTTCCGCACCGGCCACGACTTCGCCGATTACAAGAAAGGCACGATGCTGCGCCGGGTGGCGGTGCGCATGTCGGTGCTGAACATTTCCTCGCCCGGCGGTTACCTGCGCTACATCGCCGAACACAAGGAAGAGGCGGACCTGCTGTTCCGCGACCTGCTGATCAACGTCACCAGCTTTTTCCGAGACCGCGAACATTTCGAGGCGCTGAACGGCGAGGTCATCCCGCATATCGTCGAGACCTGCGAGGAGCACGGCGAAATCCGCGTCTGGGTCGCGGGCTGTTCCACCGGGGAAGAGGCCTATTCGCTGGCGATGCTCTTTGCCGAGGAAGTCGAGCGCACCAAACGCGCCTCCAAGGTCGTGGTCTTCGCCACCGACATCGACGAGGCGGCCCTCGCCAAGGCCCGGACCGGGGTCTATTCGGATTCGATCTCCGAGAAGGTCCCGGCCAACCTGCTGGAGCGGTATTTCCGCCCGCGCAACGACGGCTACGAGGTCGGCCCTCAACTGCGCGAGATGGTGCGCTTTTCGCGGCACAGTTTCGTCAAGGATCCGCCATTCTCCAAGCTCGACCTCGTCGCCTGCCGCAACGTGCTGATCTACTTCAAGGAAAATCTTCAGGAAACCGCGATCAAGGTGTTCCACTACGCGCTCGTCGAGGACGGATTCCTGTTCATCGGCCCCAGTGAGAACCCGCGAACGATTCCGGAGCGCTTTACCGAGGTCGTACCCCATGCGCGCATCTTCCGCCGCCGTCCGGGGGTGGCAAAGGCGTTGAACCTTGGCGCTATGTCCGCCTCTACCCTGAGCAGCAACGGCCCGCAGGACGACACGCGCGCCGCGCCGCGCGGCCCGTCCGACGTGGAGCGGGTGCTGCTCGACCACCACGCGCCGCCTTATTTGCACGTCAACCGCAACGAGGAAGTCGTCTATGCCGCCGAAGGCGCGACCCGGTTCCTGCGGGTGCGCAGCGGCAAGCTGAGCAACGCGCTGTACGCCATGATCGCGCCGGAACTCGAAACCACCGTGCGGCGGGTCTGCCGGTTGGAATTCAGCGCCGGATCGGTGTCGGAACGCGAATTCGAGGGAGAGATCAACGGCCGAAAGGAACGCCTGGTGATCGCGGCGAACCGGCTGGCGGACGGGTCGATGCTGCTGGTCTTCCACGATCAGTTGATGACCGACGACACCCGGCCCGGCGGCGGCGATACCAGCCAGCAGGACGACGCTTATATCCGCGAGCTGGAGCTGGAGCTGGACCAGGCCCGCCAGGCCGTGCGCACCACGGTCGAGGAACTCGAGACATCGAACGAGGAGCTCAAGAGCTCCAACGAAGAGATGATGTCGATGAACGAGGAATTGCAGTCGGCCAACGAAGAACTGACCACGATCAACGACGAGCTTCAGGAAAAGCTGCGCGAGCTGAACCAGGCCAATGCCGATCTGAAGAGCTTTACCGAAAGCGCCCGCATCGCGACGGTGTTCCTCGACGACCAGCTGCGCCTGCGCAACTTCACCCCCGAGGCCGAGAACTACTTTGGCTTCACCAAGGTCGACATCGGCCGCAACATGGCCGACCTCAACGCCCGCGTCGACCAGGCCAAGCTGATGGAAATCTGCGAAGCAGTTCTGAACGACCGGATCGAACGCGAATATGAATTCGTCACCCGCGACACCGGCGATTTCCTCAACTGCAACGTCATGCATTATTCGCCCGACGGCAAATCCCAGCGCGGCGTGGTCTTCACCCTGCAGGACGTCACCGAACTGCGCGAGGCGCTGCGCCAGGCCACCGAAGCCAAGCGCCTGTCCGAAGAGCGCATGAACGAGGTCGAACAGATCTACCGCACCAGCCCGATGGCCATGGGTCTTTTCGATTCCGAAATGCGCTACGTCCGGCTCAACGAGAAACTGGCCGAGATCAACGGCGAGCCGCTGGAACGGCACATCGGCGCCACCCTCCGCGAAATCATCCCGGACGTTGCCGATCACACCGAAAAGGTGATCGAGCGGGTGTTCGAAACCGGCCAGCCGGTGCGAGGCGAACGGGTGACCGGCGTGATCCGCTCGGCCCCCGACGACGTTCGGGTCTGGGAAACCGACTGGATGCCGTTCCTGCAGAACGGCAAGGTCACCGCCGTGTCGGCCAACGTCCGCGACATCACCGAACAGGTGGAAACCGCCGAAAGCCTGCGCCGCGTCATGCGCGAACTGGAACACCGGGTGAAGAACATGCTGGCCAATGTCGGCGCGTTGATCAACCAGGCCAGGCGCGAAGCGACCGCCGACAAGGAGGTTTACGAAAAGCTCACCCGCCGCATCGAAGGGCTGGCCAAGACGCACACGCTGCTGATGTCCGAACAATGGTCATCGGCCGGCCTGCACGACATCGTCGCTCCGGAGACCACCGGTGTCTACGGCGAGGACCGCGTGACCCTGAGCGGCCCGGACCTCCGGGTCAATTCGCAGACGACGCTGGCGCTGGGCATGGCGATCCACGAACTGGCCACCAACGCCGCCAAGTACGGGGCTTTCTCGACCGAAGAGGGCACCGTCACGGTCAGATGGTCAAGGATCAACGATGCAGACGGCGACCGTCTGGTGCTGGAATGGATCGAACGCGGTGGCCCCGAAATCAAAGAACCCAAGTCGAACGGCTTTGGCAGCCAGCTTATTTCCTCGACCCTCGAAGGCACGCTGGGCGGAGAGACACAAATGATCTGGGAACCCGAAGGACTGACATTTGTTGTCGAACTGGACTTTTCCGAGGTAAGCGCCCCCAATGACACCACCCAATCCCTTCACTGATCTGCATGTCCTCTACCTGGAGGACGAGCCGCTGATCGCGTTCGATACGGCCGACAGCCTCAGTGAACTGGGCTTTGCCAACGTCAAGTCCGTCTACAAGCTCAAGGCCGCCGAACGGGCGGCCGAGGCGTCGCGTTTCGATCTGGCCGTGCTCGACATCAATGTCGACCGGAAACAGACGAGCCTGGAACTGGGCAAGGCCTTGCTGGATCAGGGCACGCGGGTGGTTTTCGCGTCGGGCAACAGTTACGACGCCAAACGGCTGCGCGCCGACGGCTACCTCTTTCTCGACAAGCCGTTCAGCCAGCAGCAGCTGCGCACCGTCCTCGAAGAGGCGCTCGCCGCCCGGGCCTGATCTGGCGCAGACGTGACGGCGGGCGCTTGGACATCCAGGCCGGGCGCCGCTATCCTCAGCGCAGTCAAACCGGCGAGGGCGGTGATGAGATTCCGGGCACTGGGTATTCTGGCGGTTCTGGCCTGCTTTTGTGCGGTGCCTTCGCTGACATCGGCGCAGACCCGCGCAGAGGTCGAGGCGCAATACCAGGACTGGCTGAACTCGGTGATCTGGCCGCGCGCGCAGGCCGCGCGCGTGCAGCGCGCGACCTTCGACCGGGCCTTCGCCGGCGCGCGGCTCAACTGGGATTTGCCGGACCTCGTGCCGCCCGGCCAGCCCGCCCCAACGGAGCGCCGCCAGAGTCAGGCGGAATTCGGATCGCCGGGCAAGTATTTCAACCGCGGCTCGGTCGACGGCGCCACCACCGTAGGTCGCCAGATGGCCGGGCGCCACGCGGCCACGCTAGCCGCAGTCGAACGGTCCACGGGCGTGCCGGGCCGGATCATCCTCGCCATCTGGGGCCGCGAGAGCGGCTATGGCGGCGTTGCGATCCCGCACAACGTCTTCGAGGTGCTGGGCACCAAGGGCTTCATGAGCACCCGCGCCGACTATTTCACCGAGGAGTTGATCGCCGCTTTGCAGATCGCAGAAGCCGGCCACGCGCCCGAGGGCGCGATGAAAAGCAGCTGGGCCGGGGCGCTCGGCCAGCCGCAGTTCATGCCGTCGAATTTCCTGAAATATGCCGCCGACGGCGACGGCGACGGCCGTGCCGACATCTGGCGGTCCGAGGCCGACACCATCGCCTCGATCGGGACCTACCTGGCGCGGCACGGCTGGGACAGCGCCCGCGATTGGGGATTCGAGGTTACCGTGCCCGCCGGGGTGTCCTGCGCTTTGGAAGGGCCGGACCAGGGCCGGCCGATTTCGGAATGGGAGGCCATGGGCATCGCACGGATCGGCGGAAAGGCTTTTCCGGCACATGAACGCCGGGCGACCGGGTTCCTGCTGATGCCCGCAGGCCGCTACGGTCCGGCCTTCGTGGTGACACCGAACTTCTACGTGCTCAAGGACTACAACATGAGCGACCTTTACGCGCTGTTCGTAGGCCACGTGGGCGACCGTATCCAGTACGGCATGGGCGATTTCCAGGGCGATTGGGGGCAGGTCGGTGGGCTTCTGAGGTCGGACGTGGCAGCGATGCAGCGCGCACTGATCGCGCAAGGCCATGACGTTGGCGGGGCCGATGGTCTGGCGGGATTCAAGACCCGCCGCTCCATCGGCCGCTGGCAGGAAGCGCAGGGCCGCGCGGCCACCTGCTTTCCGCAACGGGACATGCGGTCAGAACTGCGCTGACGGCCGCGACGGGCGCGGGCCGGTTGGATGCTCCATTCTCCGAGTACGGAGCGGGTTCGCAGCCGTGAAATTTGGATGCAGGTGCCTTCGGTCTTTTGCGATACGGGCTCGACGGTTGCTGCGCCTACGCCCAAGCCAGGTGATCAAGGCTGACCCACGGAGGCATCAGGGTCGACGGCGCCTTTCACATCGCGCCATTTGACCATATCGTGACGGCAATAATCCTTCAGCGACAAGGGAAACACCATGAAAATCAGCGCACGCAACAAGCTGACCGGGACGGTCGTGGCGATCGACAAGGGCGCGGTCAATGCCACCGTGCAGATCGACCTGGGCGGGGCGGCCATCGTGACCGCGATGATCACCAATGCCTCGGTCGATGAGCTGGGGCTCGAAGTGGGCAAGACCGCCTACGCCATCGTGAAGGCGTCGGACGTCATGGTCGGCGCCGACTGACGCAGGGACGGCAGGCAGACCCTGCGGCCCGAGGACGTGGTCTCGACGGCCACCGGCAGGCCGTAGACGGTCGAAAGGTTGGCCTCTGTCAGGACCTCCGAGGCAGCGCCATCGGCCAGCACGCCGCCGCGATGCATCAGCAGGACACGGGCGTTCAGGGCAAAGGCCTGGTCCGGGTCGTGGGTCGACAGGATCACGCCGCGTCCCTCGCTTGTGGCGCTGCGGGCGAGGCTCTCGATTTGCGCCAAAACCTGTGCCTGGTTGCCGAAGTCGAGGCTTGCCGTCGGTTCGTCCATCACGATCAGCGCCGCTTCCTGGGCCAGGGCGCGGGCGATCAGCACCAGCTGCCGCTGACCGCCGGAGAGGCGCGAATAGTCGCGATGGGCAAGGTCGTGGATGCCGAGCCGCCGCATCGCGTCCCGGGCGGCGGCGCGATCGGCCTTGCCCGGTTGGGCGAATGCCCCGAGCCGTGCGGTGCGTCCCATCAGCACGACCTCGATGGCCTCGAACGGGAAGGGCGGGGCGTGCGCCTGCGGAACGTAGGCGATGCTCTGCGCGATCGCCGCCCGGGTCATCGCCGTGATGGGGCGGCCATTCAGCAGCACCGTGCCGCCGAGCGCCGGCAAGAGGCCCAGCAGCGTGCGGAACAGCGTGGTCTTGCCGCAGCCGTTGGGGCCCAGAAGGCAGAGGATCTCGCCAGGGCGCACGGTCACCGACAGGTCGGTGCCGATGGGCGTCCCGCCGTAGCCGATGGCCAGGTCCCTGGCTTCCAGCATCACGACCACCCCCGGCGGCCGCGCGCCAGTAGCCAGACGAAGAAGGGCGCGCCGATGACCGCGGTCAGCACCCCCAGCGGCACTTCGACCGCGGCAATGGTCCGCGCCAGTGTGTCCACGATCAGCAAATAGCCTGCGCCGATCAGCGCCGAGGCGGGCAGCAGGCGGCCGAACCCCGGCCCGACCAGCATCCGCGCGATATGCGGAATGACCAGCCCGACCCACCCGACCACCCCGGCCAGTGCCGTGACGCTCGCGGTGATGAGCGTGGCCGCGGCGATCACGACGAAGCGGGTGCGTCCGGCCTCGATCCCCAGGGCGCGGGCCTCTTCGTCGCCCAGCGACAGCACGTTGATCCGCCAGCGCAGCAGGATCAGCGGCACGAGCCCGATGAGCACCATCGGCAGCGCCGGCAGGATGTCGGGCGTCGTGATGGACGCCAATGACCCCAGCAGCCAGAAGGTGATCGCGGGCAGCTGGTCATAAGGATCGGCCATGACCTTGAGCAGCGAGGTCGCCGCCCCGGCCAGTGCGCCGATCACCACCCCGACCAGCACCAGCGTCAGCGTGCGATCCGTGTTGCGCACCATCGCGCCGACCAGCATCACCGCGCCCACCGCCGCCATGCCCCCGGCAAAGGCGGCGCCCTGGATCGCCGCCACCGGCAGCGACAGGAAGATCCCGGCCACCGCGCCCAGCCCTGCACCCGCCGAGACGCCGAGGATATCGGGCGATACCAGCGGGTTGCGGAACAGCGCCTGATAGCTTGCCCCCGCCGCTGCCAGGGCCGCGCCGACCAGAAGCGCCGCTCCCACGCGCGGCAGGCGGATGTTCCAGACGATGATCTGCGCCTGCGGGTCGCCGTGTCCCACAAGCGCCGCGAGAACCTGGCCCGGTGCCAGCCCGTAAGGACCGATCATCACGGCGCCGAAGGCCAAAGCCGCCAGCGCGACGGCCAACGCTCCGGTCAGGGTCGGACCGGATCGGGGCAGGCCTACATCGGCGGTCGACCCTCGGCCCATTCGAGCAGCCTTTCCAGTTCCGCGTCGCCCAGGTCGACATGATAATAGAGCTTGTAGAAGGCGCGAGTCCCGGTACGCAGATCGCCCTCCCAGCGGTCAGGATAGAGCAGCCCCGCCATCCACTGCAGCCCCATCATCCGGTTCAGGGACGGCGGCCGGTCGATCCAGCCGAAGGGCGCCGTGGGAGAGAGGTAGACGCGGCCGCTCTGCACCGCGCCGATCCCCTGCCACAACGGATCATCCTGCACGCTGTCAAAGAAATGCGGGTCCCAGGTGACGATGGTGTCGGGGTTGGCGACGATCACCTGCTCCATGGAGGCATTCACCAGCCCCTTCGTCGCGCCGCCGTCGTCGGCCACGTTGCGGCCCCCGGCGCGCTCGATGATCTCGGTGTTGATCGAACCCTTCATGCCGGTCTCCAGCCCCTCTGGGCCGCGGGCGAGGTAGACGCGCGGGCGCTCCTCCTCGGGGACCTCCTCCAGCAGGCCGTCGAGCCGGGCGAAAGTCTCCTCCACATCCCGTGCCAGCGCCTCGCCACGCTCGGCCACGCCAAGCGCCTCGCCCAGGAGACGCAACGCCTCTGCGGTGTTGTCGAACCGTCCGTCGATCAGCAGGTAGGGAATACCGGTCTGTTCCTGTACCCGGTCAGCCAGGTCGACATAGGTGTCGCGCACCGAACCGAAATCGACGATCAGGTCGGGCCTGATCTGCAGGACGCGCTCGAGGTTCGCCTCGCCGCCGCGCCCGGTCAGGCGGCCGGTCTCGGGGATGTCGCGAAAGGGTTCGGCGATATAGGCGCGCTCCTCGGGGCGCAGGGCGCGTGGCCAGCCGGTCAGCGCCTCGGGTTTGAGCACGTAGACAAGGACCGAGGCCGGCGGGCCGGCGGCGAAGACGGTGGTGATCTCGTCCGGCACCTCGACCACGCGGCCGGCGCTGTCGGTCACGGTGCGTGCCTGAGCGGGCAGGGCCAGCAAGGCGAGGATCAGCAGCAGATTGCGCATGCTAGCCTCCGTTCTGCGTGTCGAACCCGTAGCCCGCCAGGACAGCCTGCCCCTCGGGCGACAGGATGTAGTCGGCCAGCGCCTGCGCCTCTGCGGGCGCGTCCTTCAGGGCGATCAGCCCGTAATCGGCGCCGACGGACAGCGCCTCGGGGATCTGGACGATCTGCAGCCCGGGCACCTCTTTCTGCGCCAGAACGGCATTGGTGCAATAGGTCAGGAAAACATCCGCCTGGCCGCTGTCCATCACCCAGGCGTAGGTGTTGCGCCCATCCGGCGGTTGCGCGCTCTCCGGCCCGCCGGTCAGTTGCAGCGCCTTGCCCTTGAGCGCCTCGGCCTGGCCGGATTTTTCGAAGAGGGCAAAGGCATAGTCGCCGGAGGGATCGGCCTTGGGCGTCGAAGTGCCCAGCCGCGTGCCGTCTTCGAGCATCACGTCCAGCAGAGTGTCGGTGGACACCTCGACGTCGGGCCGGGCCAGCGCACAGAGGCGGTTGCGGGCAAAGAGCGTCACGGCGCCGCCTTTGCCCGCGTCGGCCAGGGTCTGCGGATGGCGCATGTTGGCCGAGGCGAAGACATGCGCGGTCTCTCCCGCTTCGATCCGCTCGCGCATCAGGCCAGAGGGGCCGAAGGCCGTCGTGACCGGCGTGCCGCTGGCCTCGGCGAACGCGTCCGCCATATCGGACAGGGCCGCCTTCAGGCTGCCCGCCGCGAACAGCGACAGGTCCTGCGCCATCGCGGGGCTCACGGTCACCGCGAGGAGCGCGGAAAGGAACGAAGATCTGAACATGAAAGGTCTCCCGATGTGGTGTGCGGTCCGGCTGTCGCCGGGGCATGGCGGTGCCATCTTGTGACGCGTCCGCAGCCCGGCGCGCGGGCGCAGAGCGATGACGAAGCAGCGCCAGCGGGTCCCTGCGCGGTGGGCACGCCGCCTCCGACATTCGGCAGATGTTCAGTCGACGCAGCGGTCGGGCGTATCGCAGCCCGGCCTTCCGCCCTTTGACCAAAGCAAACGACGCGCCTTGCAGCCTCTGGCGGAGGTGAAGGGTAGAGGGACACTTTGGTCTCGCGCGGCTCGTCGGGCATGAGGTGGCCTGTCGGAAATTATGCAGTCAACATTCGTCGGAGGGTCGGACCGTCTTGAGGTTCATGTCCAAAATGAGAGAATTTTGGGGGAGTTTCCAGAGATGAATGTGCATTTCGCCCGTTTCCACGCTCAGCCGAAGGAGAAAATGCATGATTTTGCGTGATTAGGTAGGTGAGGGGGCGTTCCGGCGGCCCATCAAGCGGCTTGCCAATCTCGTGCCTGCCGGATTTTGAAAGGTGCGACCTGTGCGGCGGCAGCCGCTGCCGGATGATCGTCCAGGCAGGCATGTCGTCCTCGGAGGCTGCAATCGTCACGTGGTCCGGATTTGATGTCGCCTCTGCCGAACCGAACGTCCCGCTCCCCACAGAGCAGAGCCGCGGACATTCGGCGCAGATGAGACCGCCCATTCGTGGCGCCGGGTCGTAGCGTTGCCTGCGGTCAGGCACGCGCGCTCGAGGCTTCGATTTCCGCTGCAAGCTGCCTGCATTTGGCGCCGGCCCATGCGTGGGCATCATCCCCGAACAACAGCCGTCGCGCAGGGTCGGCGGACGACGCTTCGGCGACGATCAGGGCGGCAAGGTCCTCAGGGTCGTTCTGCTGTGCCCCGTTCGCCTGCGCGATGAAGCTTCGGAAGCCGTCCACGGCATCGGCATAGTCCGCAATCTCGACGGCGCCCTGCCGCGCAGTTGACGGATCGAGGAAATTCGTGCGCATCATGCCCGGCTCGATGACGAGAGAGCGGATACCGAGCGGTGCGATCTCTGCGGCGAGGCCCTCCATCCAGCCTTCGAGCGCGAACTTGGAGGCCGAATAGACCGAACCGCCCGGGTTCGAGACGAGGCCGTTGACCGAGGAGATCGTCACCACGAGGCCCGAACGCTGCCGGCGCATCGCGGGCAGCACCGCCCGCGCCACGTTCATGGCGCCGAAGAGATTGATCTCGAACTGGCGGCGCACGTCGTCATCGGGGATCGTCTCGAACCAACCCAGCTGCGCGCGGCCTGCGTTGTTGACCAGAACGTCGATCCGGCCGAATGCCGCGATGGCCGCGTCATACGCCGCCGATGTCGCCTCGGGATCGGTCACGTCCAGTGGCAGCACGAGCAGAGTGTCGTCAGAGGCCCCGAGGCTGTCCGCGATCCCGTCGACGGTCCGGCTGGTCGCCACGACCTTGTCGCCCGCCTTCAGTGCGTCGCGGGCGATCAGGTGCCCCAGGCCCCTGCCTGCCCCGGTGATGAACCATACTTTGCCAGTCATTGTCAGCTTCTCTTGTTTGCTGGCGATTGATTAATGGACTTGCCCTGAAAATGTGGAGAGCGCCAACTGAGGAACCAGGAGGGGTTCTATGGGAAACGGAAACAGGCCGACGCCGGAGTTCCGGCGCGAAGCTGTGCGTCTGGCGCTGACCAGCGGCCGGACGCGGCGTGAGATTGCGAAAGATCTGGGCATTGGCCTTTCTACACTAACGCGCTGGCTCAGTCGCGAGCGGGATACCGGTGAGCCGGTTGAGGCATCGGTCGATCTGCATGCCGAGCTGAAGCGGTTGCGCCGGGAGAACGCAGTTCTGAAGCAGGAGCGCGACATTCTAAAAATAGGTCGCCATTGTCGCGCCATTGGTCCGAGAGACAATGGCGACGCCTTCTTCGCGAAAGACGCAAGTCGATGAGCTTTGCCTTCATCGAGGCGGAGAAGGCCAGCTTTCCCATCAGCCGCATGTGCCGCGTCCTGGGGGTTAGCCAGAGCGGGTTCTTCGCCTGGCGCGACCGCCCGGCCTGTCAGCGCCAGAAGCAGGACATGGTCCATCTTGCCCACATTCGCACGGTGTTCGCCCTGTCGAACGGCACCTATGGCAGTCCACGCATGCATCGCGACCTGATCGACGAAGGTCATCAGATCGGGCGTCATGGCACGGCGCGGCTGATGCGCGAGAATGGGCTCGTGGCAAGGCAGAAAATGCGGTTCAAGCGGACCACGGACTGCGAACATGGCTGGCCAATTGCGCAGAACCTGATCGCGCAGGACTTCAGTGCCGATGCGCCCGACAAGAAATGGGGCGCTGACATCTCCTACATCTGGACGGCACAGGGCTGGCTCTACCTCGCGGTCGTGCTCGACCTCCACTCGCGGCGGGTCGTCGGCTGGGCCGCGAGTGACCGCCTGAAGCGCAGTCTCGCCGTCGAGGCTCTGCGGCGCGCCATCGCGAACCGCAACCCCTCAGCCGGCCTGGTGCATCACAGCGACCGCGGCGGGCAAGGCGGTCTCAACCGGTCGTCGCAACGCTCTGAAACAGGAGGTTGCAATGACGACGAAGAAACGGCGCTCGGATCGGGCGGGACGGAAGAAGTTATCATCACCCGGAAGACCGCCGGTTGCGAC
>Ga0114903_1000159_pt1 | contig 46375 bp, 42 predicted proteins | sample MalvirDeepMed_s2_FD_87289 | JGI IMG/M metagenome (GOLD analysis project Ga0114903, IMG submission 87289) | Marine viral communities from the Global Malaspina Expedition - Malaspina viral metaG DeepMed_s2 | ecosystem: Environmental > Aquatic > Marine > Oceanic | place: Mediterranean Sea...
CCTGCAGCTGCCGCGCCGTGGCGACACCGGGCCGGTCGCTGCCATCGACATAGAAGGCCGCCGCCTGGTGCGGGTTCTCGCCGTAGCGCAGGGTCTGGCGCAGGCTGCCGGCAAAGGCGCGGCAGCTGCAGGGCAAGGAGCTCAGCTACAACAACATCAACGACACCGATGCGGCGTTCGAACTGGTCAGCGAATTCGCGCCCGCGGACGGCCCGGCCTGCGCGATCATCAAACATGCCAATCCCTGCGGCGTGGCCAAGGGCGCAACGCTGGAAGAGGCCTATCGCCGCGCATTCGACTGCGACCGCACCAGCGCCTTTGGCGGGATCATCGCACTTAACCAGCCGTTGGACGGCGCCACCGCAGAGGCCATCGCGGAGATTTTCACCGAGGTGGTGATCGCGCCGGGCGCCGATGACGACGCCCGCGCGGTCTTTGCGGCCAAGAAAAACCTGCGGCTGCTGGTGACCGACGGTCTGGCGGATACCGCGCAGGCCGGGCTGACCTACCGGCAGGTTTCGGGCGGGATGCTGGTGCAGGACCGCGACATCGGGCGGCTGACCCGGGGCGACCTGAAGGTGGTGACGAAAAAGGCGCCGACCGAGGCGCAGTTCGGCGACATGCTCTTTGCCTGGACTGTAGCCAAGCACGTGAAATCGAACGCCATCATCTACGTCCGCGACGGCGCCACGGTGGGCGTCGGCGCCGGCCAGATGAGCCGCGTCGACAGCACCCGCATCGCCGCGCGCAAGGCGCAGGACATGGCCGAGGCGCTGGGTCTGGACCAGCCGCTGACCCACGGGTCGGTGGTGGCCTCCGACGCCTTCTTCCCCTTCGCTGACGGCCTGTTGACCGCGGCGGAGGCCGGTGCGACGGCGCTGATCCAGCCCGGCGGGTCGATGCGCGACGACGAGGTGATCAGGGCCGCGGACGAGGCCGGGCTTGCCATGGTCTTCACCGGCATGCGGCATTTCCGGCATTGACCGGGCGCATGAAATTCGGGCCGGGCGCCATTGCGGCGCGGACCGCCAGGAAGGGACAGGCATGAAACTGGTATTTTGGGTAAGCTTCTGGACCTTCCTGCTGGATCAGGTGACGAAGTACCTCGTGGTGCACTTTCTCGACCTGCGCACCGTCGGGGCGATCGACGTGCTGCCGCCGCTGCTGAATTTCCGCATGGCCTGGAACTACGGCATCAACTTCGGGCTGCTATCGGGACAGGCGCCGCTGACCAAGTGGATCCTGATCGCCGTCGCCGTCGGCATCGTTCTGTTCGTGCTGGTCTGGCTGCGGCGCGATCCGCCGGGACGGTGGGGCCTGATCTCGGGCGGCCTGCTGATCGGCGGTGCGCTGGGCAACGTCATCGACCGGCTGCTGTACGGCGCGGTCGCGGATTTCATCAACATGTCCTGCTGCGGCATCTCGAATCCTTACGTGTTCAACGTCGCGGATATCTCGATCTTTGCGGGCGCGCTGGGTCTGGTGCTTTTCGCCGGGGCCAAGACGCCCAAGCGCGCGAAGCGCTAGCGGGGACGGCGTGGAAAAAGGCCCCGTGACCTTCGCTGCGCGATGGGCTAATGCTGGGCCAGAGATGTGACGGAGGTGGCCATGTTCGTGCCGCGACATGCGATTTTTCTGGTGCTCGGGATGGGCGTTCTCGCGGCCTGCGGGCGCGGCGATCCGCAGCTGCGCGATCTGAACACGAATCGCGGCGAGCCCGAGGAATTCTCCATCGTTCCGAACAAGCCGCTGACGCAGCCCGACAGCTACGCGCAGCTGCCGCCGCCCACGCCGGGTGGCGCCAACCGCACCGACCAGACGCCGGAGGCCGATGCCGTTGCCGTTCTGGGCGGCGATCCGTCCCGTCTGACCCGCGGCGCAGGCGTGCCCGCGGCGGATGCGGCGCTGGTGGGGGCGGCCACGCGCTATGGCGTGAACGGCAACATCCGCACCGACCTCCGGCAGGAGGACGTCGCGTTCCGCAAGCGCCGGTCTCTCTTTAACTGGCAGATCGTGCAGGACGACAAGTATACCCGCGCCTACCGGCCGCAACGGCTGGACGCGGATGCGGAGCTTGAGCGCTGGCGCCGCGCCGGGGCGCGCACGCCCTCGGCTCCGCCCGAGGCGAACTGAGCGCCGCCGAACCTTACAAAGCTTTATAGCAATCCGCCTTGATCTTGCGCCGCCGCACCGTACCTTGACGCGAAAGCATCAACAGGAGCGGTATATGCGCATTCTTACTCGGCTCGTCGCTGTCGTGGCGATCGCCGCGATGCCCGGACTGGCCGCGGCACAGGGCAAGGACGACGTAACGACCTTCACCCTCGACAACGGTCTGGAGGTCGTGGTGATCGAAGACCACCGCGCGCCGATTGTCGTGCAGCAGCTGTGGTATCGGGCCGGATCGGCGGACGAACCGGCGGGCAGCTCGGGCGTGGCGCATTTCCTTGAACACCTGCTCTTCAAGGGCACGGAAAAGATGGCGCCGGGCGAATTCAGCAAAGTCGTGGCGGCCAACGGCGGGTCCGACAATGCCTTCACCAGCTTCGACTACACCGGCTACTATCAGCGCGTCGCCGCCGACCGGCTCGAGCTGATGATGCAGATGGAATCCGACCGCATGGTCAACCTCCAACTCGATGCCGAGGACATCCTGACCGAGCGCGACGTGATCATCGAAGAACGCAACACCCGGGTCGAGAACGACCCCGGCGCGCTGTTCCGCGAACAGCGCAACGCGGCGCAGTATCTCAACCACCGCTACGGCGTGCCGATCATCGGCTGGCGTCACGAGATGGAGCAGCTGGACCTCGAAAAGGCGCTGGCCTTCTACCGCAAGTTCTATGCGCCCAACAACGCCATCCTCGTGGTGGCGGGCGACGTGACGCCGGACCAGGTACGGACGCTGGCCGAAAAGTACTACGGTGTGATCCCGGCCAACCCCGAGCTTGGCCCGCGCGACCGTGCGCAGGAACCACCGCAGACCTCGGCCCGGCGCATGACCTTCCGCGACCCGCGCGTGGCGCAGCCTTACGTGATGCGCAGCTATCTCGCGCCGGAGCGTGATCCGGGCGCGCAGGAAAAGGCGGCGGCGCTGGTGCTGCTGGCCGATATCCTGGGCGGCGGGCAGACCTCGGTGCTGACCCGCAAGCTTCAGTTCGACACGCAGACGGCGGTCTATACCAGCGCCTTCTACGACGCGACGGCGCTTGACGACACGACCTTCGGGCTGGTGATCGTGCCCGCCGACGGCGTCAGCCTGCAAGAGGCCGAGGACGCACTGGATGCGGCAGTGGCCGAATTCATCGAGGAAGGCGTCGATGCCGATCAGTTGGAGCGGATCAAGTTCCAGATGAAGGCCAGCCAGATCTACGCCCGCGACAATGCCGAGGGCATCGCGCGGAAATACGGCAATGCCCTGACCTCGGGCCTCACGGTCGAGGACGTGCAGGCCTGGCCCGATGTGCTGCAGGCGGTGACCGAAGAGGACATCATCGCCGCCGCCCGCGACGTCTTCCGCGAGGAACGGTCGGTGACCGGCTGGCTGATGAGCGAAGAGGTGACGCAATGAGTTTTCTGAGAGCCATCGCGCTGGGCTGCGCCGCCGTCTTCGCGGCAGTTCCCGCCCATGCGGAGATCGACATCCAGGAGGTCCAGAGCCCCGGCGGCCTGACCGCCTGGCTGGTCGAGGAGCCGTCGATCCCCTTCGTGGCGCTGGAGCTGCGTTTCAAGGGCGGCGCATCGCTGGACCGGGAAGGCAAGCGCGGCGCCATCAACCTGATGACCGGGCTGCTGGAGGAAGGCGCCGGCGAGCGTGACGCCCGCGCCTTTGCCGAAGCCGCCGAAAGCCTGGCCGCCAGCTTCAGCTACGATGTCTACGACGACGCGCTCAGCGTTTCCGCGCGGTTTTTGACGGAAAACCGCGACGAGGCCGTGGCGCTCCTGCGCGACTCGCTGGTGGCGCCGCGGTTCGACGCGGACGCCGTGGAGCGGGTCCGCGCGCAGGTGATCTCGGGCCTGCGGTCGGACCAGACCGACCCCGACGCCATCGCTTCGCGCGCCTTCGATGCAGAGCTGTTCGGCGACCATCCCTACGGCTCTGCTTTCCGCGGTACGGTCGAGTCGGTGGCAGAGCTGACCCGCGCCGACCTGGAGCAGGCCCATGACGACACGCTCGCCCGCGACCGGGTCTATATCTCGGCGGCGGGCGACATTTCTGCCGACGAACTGGCGCAGCTGATCGACGACCTGCTGGGCGACCTGCCCGAGACCGGCGCGCCGATGCCCGAAGCGGTGGACGTGGCGACCACCAGCGGTGTGACCGTGGTGCCGTTCGACACGCCTCAATCGGTGGCGCTGTTCGGGCACGAGGGCATCGACATCGACGATCCGGATTTCTTTCCGGCCTACGTGATGAACGTGGTGCTGGGCGGCGGCGGATTCGAGGCGCGGCTGATGAGCGAGGTTCGCGAAAAGCGCGGCCTGACCTACGGCGTCTATTCCTACCTTGCCAACAAGGACCATGCGAACCTGATCGTGGGGCGCGTCGCCTCGGCCAACGACCGGATCGCCGAGGCCATCGACGTGATCCGCGCCGAATGGCAGCGCATGGCCGAAGAGGGCGTGACCCAGGACGAGATGGACCGGGCCAAGACCTATCTCACCGGCGCCTATCCGCTGCGTTTCGACGGCAACGGGCCGATTGCGGACATCCTCGTGGGGATGCAGATGGACGGCTTTCCCATCGACTACCCGCTGACCCGCAACGAGAAGGTCGAGGCGGTGACGCTGGAGGACGTGCAGCGTGTGGCGCAGCGGCTGCTGCAACCCGAGGCACTGCGCTTTGTCGTGGTGGGCCAGCCCGAGGGGCTGGAGGAGACGCCGGGGCAGTAAGGTCCTGCCGTTGAAAGAAAGAACGCCCGGGATGATATCCCGGGCGTTTTGCTTTGGCAGTGCTGCTGGCGCGCGACGGCTGCGATCAGTTCAGCAGCCCGGCATGGCGCAGGCCGAAATCCACGCGCTCGCGCGTTTCGGCGGTCAGCGGCATCAGTGGCAGGCGGACGTCTTCGGCGCAAAGGCCCAGCCGCGACATGCCGTATTTCGCACCGCAGAGGCCCGGCTCGGCAAAGATCGCGTGATGCAGCGGCATCAGCCGGTCCTGGATCGACAGCGCCTTGGCGTAGTCGCCCGCCAGCGTCGCTTCTTGCAACTCGGCGCAGAGTTTGGGTGCCACGTTCGCCGTCACCGAAATGCAGCCGACGCCGCCCTGCGCGTTGAAGCCGTGCGCCGTCGCATCCTCGCCCGAGATTTGCAGGAAATCCGGGCCGCAGGTCAGGCGCTGCGAACAGACGCGGTCCAGATCGCCGGTGGCGTCCTTGACGCCGACGATGCGCGGCAGTTTCGACAGCTCGCCCATTGTCACCGGCGACATGTCCACCGCCGACCGGCCGGGGATGTTGTAGATGATGATCGGCAGGTTGCAGCAGTCGTGCACGGCCTTGAAATGGGCGTAGAGCCCGGCCTGCGTCGGCTTGTTGTAATAGGGCGTCACCACCAGCGCCGCATCGGCGCCGACGCGTTCGGCAAAGGTGATGAAGCGGATCGCCTCGTCGGTGTTGTTCGACCCCGCGCCGGCGATCACCGGAATGCGGCCATCGACGGCCTGCACAACGCATTGGACCACCGCCTCGTGTTCGGAATGGCTGAGCGTCGGGCTCTCGCCGGTGGTGCCAACGGGCACCAATCCGTGGCTGCCCTGCTCGATATGCCAGTCGACCAGGCGTTTGAGCGTCTCGAAATCCACCGCGCCGTCCTTGAACGGCGTGACCAGGGCTGGCATTGACCCTTTGAACATGACACGCTCCTTTTCGATTCACTCAAGATTGCGGGCGGACATCGGAACCTGCCGGAGTTGTGAGTTGATGCTCGGGCGGGCCGCGGTATCCTTAGGGGCGTGTCTATCCATCCTCAGCGCGGAAATTGCAAGCATATGTCACGCATATTGGCCTTGATCCTGATCCTGTTTGCCAGCGCCGTCGCCGCGCAAGGAGGACCGCGCCCGCTGGAGCGGGCGATGTCCGACATGCGGCAGGGCAACTGGGCCGGAGCACAGATCGCGGCGCGGTCGGACGGGCAGGTCGCGATGGACATCGTCACCTGGCACTATCTGCGCGCCGGGCTGGGCAACGCCGAACAGGTCAAGGATTTCATCGAGCGCAATCCGGACTGGCCGGGCATGGAGTACCTGCGCGAGAAATCCGAAGAGGCGATCGTCGAGGCCAGCCATGCGGATGTGCGCGCCTTCTTTGCCGACACCCGGCCGCAGACCGGCACCGGCGCGCTGAGCCTGGCACGCGCCCTGGTCGCTGCGGGCGACCGCGGCGCGGCCGAGGCCGAGGTGGTGTTGGCCTGGCGCACGCTGGCGCTGTCGTCGGAGGAACAGGCCTCTTTCCTCGCGGAACACGGTGATCTGCTTGCGCCGCATCACTGGGCGCGGCTGGACATGGCGCTTTGGAAGGGCTGGACCGTCAATGCTCGCGCCATGCTCACGCTCGTCAGCGACGGCGAACGCAAGCTGGCCGAGGCGCGTCTGGCGTTGCAGAACGACGACGGCGGCGTCGACACCCGCATCGCCGCGGTGCCCGACGCGCTGGCCGACGATCCCGGCATGGCCTACGAGCGCTTTGCCTGGCGCGCCCGCAAGGGCCGCGACGCGGACGCGCTGGAGCTGCTGCTGGAACGATCGAAAAGCGCCGAGGCGCTCGGCGAACCCTGGGCCTGGGCGCCCCGCCGCCGCAGCCTCGCGCGGCAACTGATGCGCGCCGGAGAAACCGACACGGCCTATGCCGTGGCCGCGCAGAACTGGCTCACCGACGGGTCGGATTACGCCGATCTCGAATGGGTGGCGGGCTACATCTCGCTGCGCTTCCGTGACGCGCCCGCCGATGCGCTGCGTCATTTCACCAACCACCGCGACGCGGTCGACTCGCCGATTTCGCTGGGCCGTGCCGGATACTGGCGGGGCCGGGCGCTCGAGGCGATGGGCGACAGCGACGCCGCGCAGGCGGCCTACCGCGACGGCGGCCGCTATCAGACGTCGTTCTACGGGCTGCTCGCGGCCGAACGCGCCGGGATGCCGCCCGATCCGGCCCTTTCCGGGCAGGAGGATTTCCCGCCCTGGCGCGACGCGGCCTTCATCGACAGCTCGGTCTACCAGGCGGCGGTGCTGCTGCTGGCCGCGGGCCAGGACAACCTGGCGGAACGCTTTTTCACCCACCTGACCGAATCGCTCGACCGCAGCCAGATCGGACAGCTGGGCGACATGCTGGCCGAGATGGGCCGCCCGTATATCCAGGTCATGGTCGGCAAGCGCGCGGCGCAGCGCGGCATCGAGGTGCCGGGACCCTACTATGCGCTGCACCCGCTGGCGGAGGATGCGCATCCGGTGCCCACGGAACTGGTCCTGTCCATCGCGCGCCGAGAATCGGAGTTCAATCCCGAGGTCGTGTCGGGTGTCGGGGCGCGCGGGCTCATGCAGGTCATGCCGCGCACCGCGCAGGAGGTTTCGGGCTGGATCAACGAGCCCTATTCCCTGTCGGGCCTGCTCAGCGATCCGAATTACAACGCCCGGCTGGGTGCTGCCTACCTTGCCTCCCTGGCGCGCCAATTCGACGGCAACGTGGTGATGATGGCGGCGGGCTACAATGCCGGCCCCAGCCGCCCCGTCGGCTGGATGCAGCTCTATGGCGACCCGCGCCGGGGCGAGATCGACGTGGTGGATTTCATCGAGAGCATTCCGTTCCAGGAAACCCAGAACTACGTCATGCGCGTCGCCGAAAGCCTGCCGGTGTACCGCGCGCGGCTGGGCAAAGACCCTCACCCGGTGCCGTTTTCCGAAGAGCTGACCGGGGCCACGCTGATGGCGTCGGCGGGGGATTAGGCGCCGGACGGTGGGTTGAAAACCCACCCTACGGATCGGCCTCAGCCCTGCGCCTTCCTGCGCGCCCGCGCCAGGGTGAAGAGCCCGGCCGCCACGATCAGTGCCGCCCCCAGCGCCACGTTCGGGCGCAGGGTTTCGCCGAAGACGACGAGGCCGAGCGCCGAGGCAAAGGGCAGCTGCAGATAGGCAAAGGGCTGCACGGCGCTCGCCTCCGCGACCTCATAGGTCTTGATCAGCAGGTAATGCCCGGTCGCACCTGTCACGCACAAAAGCGCCATCCAGCCCCAGTCGGCTGCGGTCATCGGCTCCCAGAACCACATGCCGATCAGGGTCGAGACGACCGCGCCCACGGTGCCTGTCCAGAAAAACGACGTCGCCGCCGTGTCCTTGCGCGCGACGTAGCGCGTCAGCAGGCCGTAGAGCGCGAACATCAGCGCCGCGATCAGCGGGATGATCGCGTAGGGCGAGAACACGCCGCCGCTGGGTTGCAGGATGATGATGACGCCGACGAACCCGACGCCGATCGCGGCCCAGCGGCGCCAGCCCACATGCTCGCCCAGCACCGGGCCCGACAGCGCCGCGATCAGCAACGGGTAGCAGGCAAAGACCGCGTGGCTTTCGACGAGCCCGAGGTAGACGAAGGCCAGCACCATCACCATGATTTCGAGCGTCAGCAGCGCCGCCCGAAAGCCCTGCACCAGCGGCTGCGTGGTGCGTGCCGCGGCTGCGATGCTGCCCGCCTGCCGCCGCGCGATGGAGATCACGAAGGCGGCGAAGAACCAGTAGCGGATCATCACCACCATGTAGACGTTGTACTCTCCGGCGAGGTGCCGCGAAATCCCGTCCTGCATGGAAAAGACGAAGGTCGTGGCGACCATCAGCCAGATGCCGAGCCGTGTGTCGTTGCGGGTCATGGCGCGGCCTTCCGGGCAGTGGTCATGTGTCGCTTGCGCCCGTATCCCGGCTGGCGCGCGGTCACAAGCCCCGCCGCATCGAGCGCCCGGCGGATGTGCCCGGCGGCGGAATAGGTGGCGGCGGTGCCGCCAGGCGCGGTGTGGTCCGCAACGGCCTGCAACAGCGCGGGTTCCCAAAGCTCGGGATTGCGCGCGGGGGAAAAGCCGTCGAGAAACCAGGCATCCGCCGTGCCTGTCCACCGCGGCAGGGTTTCGCGCGCATCGCCCGCGATCATCTCGAAGCGCAGGTCCGGCAGGTCGAACCGCACGGCACCCCACTGCGGGGCGAGTTCGGCGGCCAGCGCGTCCAGTTCCGGAAAGGCCGCCTGCGCGCGGATCATGTCCTCTGCCGCCAGCGGGAAGGCTTCGAAGGTGGTGAACCGCAGGCGGCCCGTCTGCCCGCTGCGGCGCCACAGGTCCAGCACGGCCAGCAGGTTCAGCCCGGTGCCGAAGCCCAGCTCGGCCACGTGGAACCCGTCACGGAACCGTTCCGGCAGGCCGTTGCCCGCCAGGAACACGTGCCGCGTTTCGGCCAAACCGTCGTCAAGCGAATAATACGGGTCGTCGAAGCGGGTCGAGACGGGCATGCGGCCGTCGCGCCAGTCAAGCGGGTTCTGGTCGGTCATGGCGGGATACTCTAAGCCTTGGCGCGAAGATGAAGAGGTGGGCCGGGAATGGCAAGGATCGACGTGACGGTGCGGGGTGCGGGCATTTTCGGCCTTTCAGTGGCCTGGGCCTGCACGCGGCGCGGCGCACGGGTGCAGGTGGTGGACCCCTTCGGCGCCGGCGCCGGATCGAGCGGCGGGGTCGTCGGGGCGCTTGCGCCGCACGTGCCGGAGAACTGGAACGACAAGAAGGCGTTCCAGCTCGACAGCCTGCTGATGGCTGAGGCCTTCTGGTCCGAGGTCGAGGCCGCGGGCGGTGTTTCGGCGGGCTATGGCCGGCTGGGGCGCCTGCAACCGGTGGCCGACGACAGGGCGCTGGGTTTGGCCCGCGCCCGGACGGCAGGCGCGCAAGCGCTCTGGCAGGGCCGCGCGGTCTGGGAGGTGATCGAGGCCGCCGGGGGCTGGGCGCCGCAGAGCCCGACTGGCTGGCTCATCCGCGACAGCTTGAGCGCGCGGCTGCATCCGCGGCGGGCCGTCGATGCGCTGGTCGCGGCATTGGCTGCGCGCGGCGTGCCCGTTCTGGCCGAGGCAGAGGATGCGGGCGAGGTGGTCTGGGCGACCGGCTGGCTGGGGTTGCGCGACCTGACGGAGCGTCTGTGCAAGACCGTTGGCGCCGGGGTCAAGGGGCAGGCAGTGCTGGCGCGGTACGACGCGGGGGAGGTGCCGCAGCTCTTTGTCGACGGGCTGCACATCATCCCCCACGCCGACGGCACCGTGGCGGTGGGCTCCACCTCCGAGCGGGAGTTCGACGATCCCGCCACCGTCGACGGCCAGTGCGAGGCGCTCTGGGCGCGGGCGGTGGCGGCGGTGCCGGCTTTAGCCGAGGCGCCGGTGATCGCCCGCTGGGCCGGGGTGCGCCCGCGCGCCCGGTCCCGCGCGCCGATGCTGGGGGCATGGCCCGACCGGCCGGGGCATTTCATCGCCAACGGCGGCTTCAAGATCGGCTTCGGCATGGCGCCGAAGGTGGCGCAGGTCATGGCCGACCTGGTGCTGGAGGGGCTGGCGGAAATTCCCGATGGCTTCCGGGTCGAGGCGTCGCTCTAGGATCCGCGTCGCTCTGCGATGGCCTTGGCGATCAGCGCGATACCGTCGGGGATGCGCGCCGCGGGGATCGAGCTGTAGGCCAGCCGGAAGAAGTTACGCGGCGTGTCGGCGCCGCTGAAGAACGGCGCACCGGGTTCGATCAGCACGCTGGTGGCGCGCAGGCCCTGCGCCAGGTCTTCGGTGTCGATGCCTTCGGGGGCCTCGATCCAGAAGGACGACCCGCCGTGATCGCTCTGTCCCGCGACCGTCAGGCCGTGCCGCGCCAGTGCTGCCGCCATGACCGCGCGCCGTTCGGTATAGGCGCGCGCGGTGCGGCGGATCAGGGCGTCGTAATGGCCGAGGCTCAGGAAATAGGCGGCGGTGCGCTGGATGTGCCCCGGCGGATGCCGCAGCACCGAGGCACGCAGCGCCCGCGCCTCGCGGATGAAGGCGGCGCTGCCCACGAGGTAGCCCAACCGCAGGCCGGGAAACAGCGACTTGGAGAAACTGCCGACATAGATCACCCGGCCATCCGGATCGAGCGACTTGAGCGCCGGCATCGCCGGTTTCAGGTACGCCGTCTCGAATTCGTAATCGTCCTCCACGATCAGCGCGTCGAGCTGGCGTGCGCGGGCCAGCAACGCCTCGCGTCGAGCCATCGGCAGGGTGACGGAGGTGGGGCAGTGGTGGCTGGGCGTTGTGAAGATCACATCGGTGCCTTCGGGCACCGCATCGGGCCGCATCCCGGCTGCGTCCACTGCCACCGGTGCGAGCCGGCAGCGCGCCTGTGTCAGGATGTCCCGCAGCGCCGGGTAGCAGGGATTTTCCACCGCCGCCTGCCGCCGCTGGTTCAGCAGCACCTGCGCGGTCAGCCAAAGCGCGTTCTGCGCGCCCAGCGTCATCAGGATCTCGGGTGGATCGGCCAGGATGCCGCGGCGCGGCAGCGTGTGGCGGGCGATGAACTCGATCAGCTTGGGGTCGTCCTGATCGTAGTAGTCGCCGGTGAGCGCGCCGAAATCCTTGGTTCCCAGCGCCTGGATCGCGCAGAGCCGCCAGTTGGCATGGTCGAAGAGCGTCGGATCGGTCTGGCCGTAGATGAACGGGTAACGGTAGCGCGCCCAGTCCTGCGGCTTGACCAGCCCGGCGCCGCCGGAAAACCGCTGGCCGAGGGCGCGGGTCCAGTCGACCCGCGTGGCGCTGTCGGTCTCGGCCGTTTCTTTCGGCGCTGCAAAGCGCGGCGGACCGGGGGCGTTGTCGGACACGAAGTATCCCGACCGGCCCCGCGCGGTGAGATAGTCGTTGGCCAGAAGTTCCGTATAGGCCAGCGTCACGGTGATCCGGCTGACCCCCAGATGCGCCGCCAGCGCCCGGGTCGAGGGCAGCTTTTCGCCGTGCCGGAATCGCCCCGACAGGATGCCCGTGGCGACCATCTGCTGGATGCGCGCCTGAAGGGTGCCCTCCTGATCGGGGCGCAGCAGAAAGGTTTCGACCGGGATCGCCATGCGGGCACGCTAGTCTGGACTCAACGGGCGCGCAATCTGGACTGACGCGGGCCGCCCGCCAAGGCCGTGTGGAGGCCGGCCATCGCCCGAACTTCGGGCGTCGCGGGGCCAAAGCACGCCCGGTGTCGTCGACAGGCCGGGATTCGCCATTCGGCCCTTGCGTGCAGGGCCGACATGCCTATAACCCGCAACAATTTGCGCACGCCCGCCTGCGCGCTGCCATCTGCTGAAACGAGGTCCGCCATGCCCAAACGCACCGATATCAAATCCATCATGATCATCGGCGCCGGACCCATCGTGATCGGGCAGGCCTGCGAATTCGACTATTCCGGCGCCCAGGCCTGCAAGGCCCTGCGGGAGGAAGGCTACCGGGTGATCCTGGTGAACTCGAACCCGGCCACGATCATGACCGATCCGGAACTCGCGGACGCCACCTACATCGAACCGATCACCCCCGAGGTCGTGGCCAAGATCATCGAGAAGGAACGCCCCGACGCGCTGCTGCCGACGATGGGCGGGCAGACCGGGCTCAACACCTCGCTCAAGCTCGAGGAAATGGGCGTGCTGGAGAAATTCGGCGTGCAGATGATCGGCGCCAACCGCGCCGCCATCGATATGGCCGAGGACCGCAAGCTGTTCCGCGAGGCGATGGACCGGATCGGTCTGGAAAACCCCAAGGCCACGATCATCACCGCGCCGAAGAAAGAGAACGGCAGCGCCGACCTCAAGGAAGGCGTGCGGCTGGCGCTCGAGGCGCTGGAATATGTAGGCCTGCCGGCGATCATCCGCCCTGCCTATACGCTTGGCGGCACCGGCGGCGGCGTGGCCTATAACCGCGAGGATTACGAATACTACTGCCGGTCCGGCATGGACGCGTCGCCGGTGAACCAGATCCTGGTGGACGAGTCGCTGCTGGGCTGGAAGGAATTCGAGATGGAGGTGGTGCGCGACCGTGCCGACAACGCCATCATCGTCTGCGCCATCGAAAACGTCGATCCGATGGGGGTGCACACCGGCGATTCGATCACCGTCGCCCCGGCGCTGACCCTGACGGACAAGGAATACCAGATCATGCGCAACGGCAGCATCGCCGTGCTGCGCGAGATCGGGGTCGAAACCGGCGGGTCCAACGTGCAGTGGGCGGTGAACCCCGAAGACGGCCGCATGGTGGTGATCGAGATGAACCCGCGTGTGTCGCGCTCTTCGGCGCTGGCGTCCAAGGCGACGGGTTTCCCCATCGCCAAGATCGCCGCCAAGCTCGCCGTGGGCTACACGCTGGACGAACTCGACAACGACATCACAAAGGTCACGCCCGCGAGCTTCGAGCCGACCATCGACTACGTGGTCACCAAGATCCCGCGCTTTGCCTTCGAGAAATTCCCGGGCGCAGAGCCGCACCTGACCACCGCGATGAAGTCCGTGGGCGAGGCCATGGCCATCGGCCGCACCATCCACGAAAGCTTGCAAAAGGCGCTGGCGTCGATGGAGACTGGCCTGTCGGGCTTCGACGAGATCGCCATTCCCGGCCTCGATGAGGGCGACGGCGATCATGCCGCCATCGTCAAGGCGCTGAGCCAGCAGACCCCAGACCGCTTGCGCGTCATCGCCCAGGCCATGCGCCACGGGCTAAGCGATGACGTGATCCACGGCGTCACCATGTTCGACCCCTGGTTCCTCGCCCGGATCCGCGAGATCATCGAGGCCGAGGCCGAGGTCCGCCAGACCGGCCTGCCGACATCGGAATGGGGCCTGCGCCAGCTCAAGATGATGGGCTTCACCGATGCGCGGCTCGCCACGCTGACCGGACAGACCGAACAGGACGTGCGCCGCGCCCGCCGCGCCGCAGGCGTCGTCGCCAGCTTCAAGCGGATCGATACCTGTGCGGCGGAGTTCGAGGCGCAGACGCCCTACATGTACTCGACCTACGAGATGCCGATGATGGGCGAGGTCGAATGCGAGGCGCGGCCTTCGGATCGCAAGAAGGTAGTGATCCTGGGCGGCGGTCCGAACCGCATCGGGCAGGGGATCGAATTCGACTACTGCTGCTGTCACGCCTGTTTCGCGCTGACCAACGCGGGTTACGAGACCATCATGGTCAACTGCAATCCCGAGACGGTCAGCACCGATTACGACACCTCCGACCGGCTATATTTCGAACCGCTGACCTTCGAACACGTCATGGAGATCCTGCGCGTCGAGCAGGACAACGGCACGCTGCATGGCGTCATCGTGCAGTTCGGCGGGCAGACGCCGCTCAAGATCGCGCAAGAGCTGCACGATGAGGGCATCCCGATCCTGGGCACCACGCCCGACGCCATTGACCTCGCTGAAGACCGCGAGCGGTTCCAGGCGCTGGTCAACAAGCTGGGCCTCAAGCAGCCCAAGAACGGCATCGCCGCCACCGACCAGGCGGCACTCGACATCGCCGACAGCATCGGCTTCCCGCTGGTGATCCGCCCGTCCTACGTGCTGGGTGGCCGCGCGATGGAGATCGTGCGCGACATGGCGCATCTGAAACGCTACATCCGCGATGCCGTAGTCGTGTCGGGCAAGAGCCCGGTGCTGCTGGACAGCTACCTGTCCGGCGCGGTCGAGCTGGACGTGGACGCCCTGTCCGACGGCACGGATGTGCATGTCGCGGGCATCATGCAGCACATCGAGGAAGCCGGCGTGCATTCCGGCGACAGCGCCTGTTCGCTGCCGCCCTATTCGCTGAGCCCCGAGATCCTCGACGAGATCAAGCGCCAGACCCGTGCGCTGGCGCTGGGCCTGAACGTCGTGGGCCTGATGAACGTGCAGTTCGCCATCAAGGACGGCGTGATCTACCTGATCGAGGTGAACCCCCGCGCCAGCCGCACCGTGCCCTTCGTCGCCAAGGCCACCGACAGCGCCATCGCCAGCATCGCCGCCCGGATCATGGCCGGAGAGCCGCTGTCGAACTTCCCGCTGCGCGCGCCATACCCTGCGAACGCCGATTACGACACCACCCTGCCGCTGGCCGATCCGATGACCCTGGCCGATCCGAACATGCCCTGGTTCTCGGTCAAGGAGGCGGTGCTGCCCTTCGCCCGCTTCCCCGGGGTCGACACCATTCTGGGGCCCGAGATGCGCTCCACCGGCGAGGTCATGGGCTGGGACCGGTCCTTCCCGCGCGCCTTCCTCAAGGCGCAGATGGGGGCGGGGACGCACCTGCCCACCAAGGGCACGGTGTTCTTCTCGATCAAGGACGACGACAAGACCCCGCAGCTGGTCGAGACCGGCACGATCCTGCGCGATCTGGGCTTCGCCATCGTGGCGACCGCCGGGACGGCCGATTTCCTCGAGGCCAACGACATTCCCTGCACCCGGGTCAAGAAGGTCTACGAGGGCCGCCCGAACGTGGTGGACCTGATGAAGGACGGCGGCATCCAGCTGGTGATGAACACCACCGAAGGGGCTGCCGCCATCGAGGACAGCCGCGAAATCCGCTCTGTCGCGCTTTACGACAAGATCCCGTACTTCACCACCGCTGCCGGTTCCCATGCCGCGGCGCTGGCGATGAAGGAACGCGAAGAGGGCGAGCTGGTGGTGAAGGCGTTGCAGGGGTAGGTGCCGGACTAATAATGCGCGTTAGTAAATATTTTTGGATACAGTTTGTTTGTAAGCTTGGCGGAGATTGGCTTTATCTCCGCCAAGTTAAGAGCTATCTTAGGATAGACTTAGACGGCTACTGGCAACAAGTCAGCGGTCGGTTCATTACTCAACACGTTCTGGGCCGACCGGTGTGAGTCATTGAAGTAGAGCCAACACCAGCAGAGCAGCACTGATAATAACAGTGAGCCATGCTGGATCTTTTATGATCTTTTTCAGCATTTCCATTGGGAACCTCCTTAATTCAGGCTGCCTCAAGCCCAAAGAAATCTGCTCCATAGGTTTACCTTAGTGCACTTTTTCGTTAAAAGGTAGTGCAAAAATACCAGTTCTTGACCGTATGGTGCGTTCTTGGATATAAAATAGTTGACAAAAGGCGTTATTTTGTGTCAGTTGATGCACGGTTGTCTACATTTTGTGTAACCTTTTTCTGCAAGGATGACTAAAGGTGAGAATGTGGCGGTAAAGTTCAAAAAGGGTGACGCTTCACCAAGGAATGAGCTTGCGAAGCTGCAGGAGCATTTCAGAGATACAGGCTTAACTATCGCTGAGGTGTGCAGGCTCTCGGGGCTGTCTCGAAATTCAGTCTCTGCAATACTTCAAGGAGAAGGTGTGAGAGAGCAGACTGCTCAGAAATTTCGCAACGCTTTAACTCGTTTCGAGGCACAGACGGACGGTAGTTCAATCGTCGCCTCGGGGGGTAGGTTCAGCGCGCTTTCTCAATCAACTAATTCCGCCACCGTGGGAAAAGACCTTCCATCTTCAATCTCCGTCGAAGATCACTTTGTGATTGCTACCAATCAAGCGGATAGCCTGAACTCGCTTTTGGTATCTATTAATAAGGCATTGAATAAAATAAAGAATTTGCGTGAAGAGGGCGAACTTCTTGAGCTATGTGAGTCACTTGATAGGCTGTGCGGTGAGGTGGAAAGATTGAAGGATAAATCCACCAAGCTTATACCTTAGATGCTCCACATCCCCCCTCGCCTCTGCTAAACCGCCCGAAACCACCCCGCAGGCGGAGCGCTGCATGACCACCCCCAAGCCAGTCGTCCTGACGATCCTCGACGGTTGGGGTCTCAACCCCGACACCCGCGCCAACGCGCCGGCGCTGGCCGAGACGCCGACGATGGACCGGCTGATGGCGACCTGCCCCAATGCGACTCTCATCACCCATGGTCCCGATGCGGGGCTGCCGACCGGGCAGATGGGCAATTCCGAGGTCGGGCACACCAATATCGGCGCGGGGCGGATCGTGGCCATGGACCTCGGGCAGATCGACCTCGCCATCGAGGACGGATCGTTCTTCGACAACGCCGGGATCCTGAAATTCATCGACAGGCTGAAGGACAGCGGCGGCACCGCGCATGTGATGGGCCTTGTCTCCGACGGCGGGGTGCACGGGCATATCAGCCATATCAAGGCGGCGGTCTACAAGATCGCAAAGGCCGGCGTGCCGGTGGCGCTGCACGCGATCACCGACGGGCGCGACGTGGCCCCCGACAGCGCTGCGGGTTTCGTGAAGGACCTCGCGGACTGGGTCGACGCGCTGACCGACGCGGCGCCGGTGCGGATCGCCACGGTGATCGGGCGTTATTATGCCATGGACCGCGACAACCGCTGGGAACGGGTCAAGACCGCCTATGACGCGATGATCGGCGGTCAGGGGGTGGCTGTCGCCGAAGATGCCGTCGCGGCGGTCGAGCAGAGCTACGACAAGGGCAAGAGCGACGAATTCATCCCCGCAACGGTCATCGGCGACTACGCCGGTGTGGCCAAGGGCGACGGTTTTTTCTGCCTCAACTTCCGCGCCGACCGGGCGCGTGAAATTCTCGCGGCCATCGGCGATCCGGAGTTCGACGGATTCGAGCGCGACAAGCCCGACCTCGCCATGATGCTGGGCATGGTCGAGTATTCCGACGACCACAACGCCTACATGTCAACCGCCTACCCGAAGAAGAAGATCGTCAACACCCTGGGCGCCTGGGTCGCGGCGCACGGGCTGACGCAGTTCCGGCTGGCCGAGACCGAGAAATACCCGCACGTGACCTTCTTCCTCAACGGCGGCAAGGAAGTGGCCGAGCCGCAGGAGGACCGCTTCATGCCCAAGTCGCCCAAGGTGGCGACCTACGACATGCAGCCCGAGATGTCGGCGGGCGAGGTGACGGAGAAGTTCCTCGAAGCCATCGACCACGGCTACGACCTCATCGTCACCAACTACGCCAACCCCGACATGGTCGGCCATACCGGCGACCTCGGCGCTGCGATCAAGGCCTGCGAGGCGGTGGACCAGGGACTTGGGCAGGTGGTTGCGGCCCTCGATGAATGCGGCGGCGCGATGATCGTCACCGCCGACCATGGCAACTGCGAAACCATGGTCGACCCCAAGACCGGCGGACCGCACACGGCGCATACGCTGAACCCGGTGCCGGTGATCCTGTTCGGCGGACCCGAGGGCGTGCAGCTGCGTGACGGGCGGCTGGCGGATCTGGCGCCCACGCTGCTGTCGCTGCTGGGCCTGCCGCAGCCTGACGAGATGACCGGCCAGAGCCTGATGATCCGATGATCCGGGCGGCGTTTCTCCTGGCCCTCATGGCCACCGCCGTACCGGCGCAGGAGGCGACCGAGGCCGCCCGCGCCGCCGCACGCCAGATCGAGGCGGCGAGCGCGCAGCTCGACCGGGCCAGTAGCGCCCGCGACCGCGTGGCGGCGCTGACCGAGACCGTGCGCGCCTACGAGGCGGGGCTGGGCGCCATGCGTGGCGGGCTGCGCGATGCGGCGATCCGGGAAACCGAACTCAGCCGCAAGCTCGCGGCGCAGGACGGCGAGGTGGCGCAGTTGCTGGGCGTGTTGCAGGGCATCGGCGGGGCCGCGGCGCCGCAGACGCTGCTGCATCCGGCGGGACCGGTGGGCACGGCGCGGGCCGGCATGCTGGTCGCCGCGGTGACGCCCGGGCTGGCGGAGCAGGCGGAGCGGTTGCGTGCCGATCTCGAAGAGGTGACGACCCTGCGCCGTCTGCAGCAGGACGCGGTGTCGACGCTGCAGGACGGGCTGCGCGGCGTGCAGGAGGCCCGCACCGAACTGAGCCAGGCGCTGGCCGACCGCACCGACCTGCCGCGGCGCTTCACCGAAGACCCGGTGCGCACCGCGATCCTCATCGCCGCCACCGAAACGCTCGAAGGGTTTGCCAGCGGGCTGAGCGAGATTGCCGTGGACGGCGTAGATGACAGCGACCCCCTGCCACCCATCGACAGCCGCAAGGGCGCCCTGGCGCTGCCGGTCGCGGGCCAGCTGCTGCGCCGGGCCGGAGAGGCCGACGCCGCCGGGGTGACCCGTCCGGGCATCCTCCTGGCGACGCGTCCGCGGGCCCTGGTGACCAGCCCGACCGCGGCGACCGTGCGCTACGCCGGGCCTCTACTGGATTACGGAATTGTAACTATCATCGAGCCGCAGGCCGATCTACTCTTCGTCTTCGCAGGGCTCGACACGGCTTTCGGCACCGCCGGCGAGGTGCTGGCCGAAGGCGCACCGATCGGACTGATGGGCGGTACCGATCCGGACATCGGCGAAATCCGGTCTCCGGAGCGTGAAAGGGGTGGAACTCAGCGGTCCGAAACGCTCTATATTGAAGTGAGGCAGGGCGATGCGCCCGTCGATCCACTGACGTGGTTCGCAAGCGACAAGGGATGATCTAGATGAAGAAATTCGTGATGGCCGCGCTCGGCGGCACTCTGGCCGGCGTGGTCGCGACCACGCAATTCGTCGGCCCCCTGCTGGCGCAGGAAAGCGCCCGGTCCACCAGCGTCTACGAACAGCTCGATCTCTTCGGCGACATCTTCGAACGCATCCGCGCGCAATATGTCGAAGAGGTCGAGGAAGGCGAGCTGATCGAGGCGGCGATCAACGGCATGCTGACCTCGCTCGATCCGCATTCGAGCTACCTGTCGCCGGACGATGCCGACAACATGCGCGTGCAGACGCGCGGCGAATTCGGCGGCCTCGGCATCGAGGTCACGCAGGAAGAGGGCTTCGTCAAGGTCGTGTCGCCCATCGACGGCACCCCAGCCGACGAGGCCGGGATCGAGGCGGGCGATTTCATCACTCATGTGGACGGCGAGTCGGTGCTGGGCCTCAACCTCGACGAGGCGGTGGACCTGATGCGCGGCCCCGTGGGGTCCGAGATCATCATCACCGTGGTGCGCGAGGACATGCCCGAACCCTTCGACGTGTCGATCATCCGCGACACGATCACGCTCACCGCCGTGCGGACCCGGACCGAGGGTGAAACGGTCGTGTTGCGCGTCACCACCTTCAACGACCAGACCTTCCCGAATCTCGAGGAGGGACTGGCAGAGCAGGTCGAGACCGCGGGCGGCATCGACCAGGTCAACGGATTTGTCCTGGATCTGCGCAACAATCCGGGCGGACTGCTGACTCAGGCGATCCGCGTCTCCGACGCCTTCCTGGAAAAGGGCGAGATCGTCTCGACCCGCGGGCGCGACCCGGTCGACGGCGATCGCTACAACGCGACGCCCGGCGACCTGGCCCAGGGCAAGCCCATCGTCGTTCTGATCAACGGCGGTTCGGCCTCGGCGTCCGAGATCGTGGCGGGCGCGCTGCAGGACCACCGCCGCGCCATCGTCGTGGGCACCAAGTCCTTTGGCAAGGGGTCGGTGCAGACGGTGATGCCGTTGCGCGGCGACGGCGCAATGCGGCTGACGACCGCGCGGTACTACACGCCGTCCGGCCGGTCGATCCAGGCGCTGGGCGTGTCGCCTGACATCGTGGTCGAACAGCCCCGCCCTGCCGAGGCCGCGGACGAGGAAGAGGAGGGCACCACCCGCGCCAGCCGCTCCGAAGCGGACCTGCGTGGCCGGCTCGACAACGACAGCCTGACCGAGGATGAGGCGCGCCAGATCGAAGAAGACCGCGAAAAGGCCGAAGCCGCCGCGGCCCTGCGCGAAGAGGATTACCAGCTGGCCTATGCCATCGACATCCTCAAGGGCCTCACGGCACTCGGTCCCAACGACCAATGAGCTCTTGCGGGAGGCGTGCTTCGCTCCCGCGCGTTTTCCTCGAGGAAAACGGCCCGGAAATTTCGAATTTTCCGGGCGCCCGGCGGCCAGGTGCAAAGGTGCCTCGCCGTCGTTTTCCTCGAGGAAAACGATCCGGAAAATTCGAATATTCCGTCGCCCACGATCGAGGTTTCGCATGACACCCGAAGACATCGCCAAGCTGCCTTACCGCCCATGCGTCGGCGTCATGCTGGCCAATGCGGACGGCGATGTCTTCGTCGGCCAGCGCATCGACACCGACGCGGCGGCCTGGCAGATGCCGCAGGGTGGCGTCGATCCCGGCGAAGACCCGCGCGCTGCCGCGCTGCGCGAGCTTTGGGAGGAAACCGGGGTGCCCGCCGAGCTTGTGACCGTCGAGGCCGAAACGCCTGACTGGATCCCCTACGATCTGCCGCACGACCTCGTGCCGCGGATCTGGAAGGGCCGGTTTCGCGGACAGGAGCAGAAGTGGTTCCTGCTGCGCTACAAGGGTCGCGACGACCAGGTGAACATCGACACAGATCATCCGGAGTTTTCGGAATGGCGCTGGCTGCCGCCGTCGGAACTCGTCGGCCAGATCGTGCCGTTCAAGCGCGCCGTCTACCAACTCGTGCTGGACGCCTTCGAGGACCGGCTGTGATCCGCGCGGTCGCCCTGGTCGCGGCCTTTTGCGCTGCGCAGCAGGCGGCGGCGCTGTCCTGCATGGTGCCCGAGATCGCAGAGGATTTCGCCCGGGCCGATGCGTCGGAGGACCGCTACATCGTGGCGCTGGGGCGCATCGACTTCGATCCGGCGGCGCTGCCCGGCCCGATGGCGGGCGACAGCGTCGGGCCGGAGGGCGTTTCCGTGCCCGCGCGGCTGTCCGGCCAGATGCTCGGCCGCGGCGGCTTTGACCGGCCTGTCGAGACGGAGATCACCCTGCGCCTGAACTGCATCGGTCCGTGGTGCGCCCGGATCGAGACCGGCCAGCGCCATATCGTGTTCCTGAAACAGGACGCGGCGGAACTGACGCTCGACATCAGCCCGTGCCCGGGAATGGTCTATACCGACCCGACGCCGGAGCAGCAGCAGACCGTCGAGGATTGCATGGCCGGAAGCTGCGGCTAGACTACCGCAGCCGCTCCAGCAGGCTGAGCGAGGCGAAGCCGTCCGGGATCAGCCCGAGCGCCGCCTGGAAGTCCTGGATCGCGGCGGTGCTGCGCGGCCCGATGCGGCCGTCGACGCCGCCGGTGCCGAAGCCCTGCGCGGTCAGGCGTTGCTGCAGTTCCTTGCGCTCCGAGAAGCTCAGAGTGCGGTCGTCGGTGGGCCAGTCGCCCCGGATCGGCCCGGCTCCGCGCAGCCGGTCGGCAAGGTGGCCCACCCCCATCACATAGGCATCGGCGTTGTTGTAGCGCGCGATGACCGAGAAATTGCGGAACGTGAGGAAGGCCGGACCGCGTGCCCCCGCGGGCAGGAACACCGCCGCCTGGCCGTGATCCGGCACCGCGCGCCCGTCCATGCCGACGACACCCAGCCGCGCCCAGGCGCTTGGCATCTTGGTGTTGCTCTTGCTGACGCTGGTGTAGTCGAAGCCGTCGGGCAGGCGCACTTCGACGCCCCAGGGTTGCCCTTTCTTCCAGTCGTAGCGGGCGAGATAGGCGGCGGTCGAGGCCAGCGCGTCGGTGGGATCGTCCGACCAGATGTCGCGCCGCCCGTCCCCGGTGAAATCCACCGCCAGCGCCTCGTACGAGGTGGGGATGAACTGCGTGTGCCCCATCGCCCCGGCCCAGCTGCCGGTCATGGTTTCAGGCGCGGTGTCGCCGTTCTGCAGGATCTTCAGCGCCGCGATCAGCTGCTCTTCGAAGAACGCGCCGCGCCGTCCGTTGTGGGCCAGTGTCGCCAGCGATCCGATCACCGGCTTGGTGCCGCGATGCGCGCCATAGGCGGATTCCATGCCCCAGACCGCGACCACGACCTCCTTGTCGACGCCGTAGCGCGCCTCGATCCGGTCCAGAACGGCGCGGTGTTGCGCCAGCGCCGCGCGGCCATTCTCGATCCGGCTGTCCGAGGCGGCCGAGGCGAGATAGTCCCAGATCGGCTTGGTAAACTCGGCCTGGTTGCTGTCGCGGGCGATCACGTCCGGATCGTAGACGGTGGTGCGGAAGGCGCGGTCGAAGGTGCTGGCCGACACGCCCTGCGCCAGCGCGCGCGGGCGGAAGTCGCGGACCCAGGCGTCAAAGGCCGCGGCCTCGGCGGCGCTGGCCGTGGCGACCGGTTTCGGGGCCGGTTCTGCCGCGACGCGCTGCGCTGGCCGGGCCTCGGGGCGGACGTCGGTGCGGGCGGGGGCGGGCACCGACGTCAAATCCGCGGCGTTTCGGCTGACCTCTGCCGCCGGGCGGCGCTGTGGCTTGAGCGACGTATCGACCGCCTCGGCATGAAGGGTGGGGGCCACCAATAGCAAAATCAGCGTCCCGGAAAGGCACCGCGTGATCATGGGAGTTACCTGCTGCTCTGTTGTTTTGCAGAGAGCTTACCGCGAATCCGGCCACACGCAAAGTGGCGCGAGCGGAGCGCGCGGCGTTCTGCCGAAGCGTGTCAGCCCTTTTTCGCGCGGCGGCGCTTGACCTTGGTCTTGGCGTCCTTCTTGCGCGCGCGGGCCAGCCTGCGTTTCGGGGCGCCGCTCTTTCCGCGGCCTCGGCGCGACCCGCCGCCGCGCCCGGAGCCTTCGGGCATCGCCTCGTTTTCCAGTGTCAGAAGCTCCAGCCCGATGCCGCCCGTCACCGGTGCGGCTTCGGTCAGGCGCACGGTCACGCGCTGTCCCAGCGTGACGACGGTGCCGCTGTCCGCGCCCATCAGCGTGGCGCTGTCGCGGTCGAAGTGGAAATACTCGTTGCCGAGGTTGCGCATGGGGATAAGCCCATCGGCGCCGGTCTCGTCGAGCTTCACGAACACGCCGAAGCGCGCGATGCCGCTGATCCGCCCGCCGAATTCCGCGCCGATCCGGTCCGAGAGATATGCGGCGAGGTAGCGGTCGGTGGTGTCGCGCTCAGCCATCATGGACCGGCGCTCGGTGTCGCTGATATGGGTTGCGGTCGCTTCGAGCTTGTCGATGTCGCCCGGGCTCAGCCCGTCGTCGCCCCATCCGTGGGCTGTGATGAGCGCCCGGTGCACAATCAGGTCGGAATAGCGCCGGATCGGCGAGGTGAAATGCGCGTAGGACTGCAGTGCCAGACCGAAATGCCCGAAATTCGCCGGGCTGTAATAGGCCTGCGTCATCGACCGCAACGTCGCCATGTTGATGAGCTCGGCCTCGTCCATGCCCGCGGCGTCGTGCAGCAGCCGGTTGAGATGCGCGGTTTTCAGAACCTGCCCCTTGGCCAGCTGCAGCCCCGCCGCCTCGGCGGTGTCGCGCAAGCTGTCGAGCTTTTCGGGCGGTGGTTCCTCGTGAACGCGGTAGAGCAGCGGTGTCTTCTTGGCCGCCAGCGTCTCGGCGGCGGCGACATTGGCGAGGATCATGAATTCCTCGATCAATTTGTGCGCATCGAGCCGGTCGGCGAAGTTCACGGAGGACACGGTGCCCTCGTCGGACAGCTGGATCTTGCGTTCCGGCAGGTCGAGGTCGAGCGGCTGGCGCCGCGCGCGCGCGTCGCGCAGCGCGGCATAGGCCGCGTAGAGCGGGCGGATCACCTCGTCCATCAGCGGTTCGGTGCGCGCGTTCGGCGTGCCGTCCATGGCCGCCTGCACCTCCTGGTAAGTCAGCGAGGCGGGCGAGCGCATCAGGCCGCGGACGAACTTCTGGCCGATCTTGTTGCCCTCGGCGTCGATGCGCATCCGCACGGCCAGACAGGCGCGCGGCACGCCTTCGTGCAACGAACAGAGGTCACCCGACAGCCGGTCCGGCAGCATCGGCACGACGCGGTCGGGGAAATAGCTGGAATTGCCGCGCTTGCGCGCCTCGGCGTCGAGCGCGGTGCCGGGCCGGACGTAGTGTGCCACATCGGCGATGGCGACCCAGATGACATGGCCGCCGGGGTTCTTCGGATCGTCGTCGGCATGGGCATAGCAGGCGTCATCGTGGTCGCGCGCGTCCCAGGGGTCGATGGTGATGAGCGGCAGGTCGCGCAGGTCGGTGCGGCCCTTGAGACCTGCGGGTTTCATCGTGTCGGCCTCGGCCAGCACCTCGTCCGGGAAATCGTCGGGAATGCCGTGCTGGTGGATGGCGATGAGCGACACCGCGCGCGGTTCCGACGGATCGCCGAGGCGCATGGTGATACGGGCGCGGGGCAGGCCCATGCGGCCCTTGGGCCCGGCCTGTTCGGCCTCGACCAGCTCGCCGTCCTTCGCGCCGCCCGCGGCATCGGGCAGCACCGCCCATTCGGTGTCCGATCCCTTGTCGATGGGCAGGATGCGCCCACCTTCGGCACCCTTGCGGAAGATGCCGACGATCTTCTTCGGATTGGCGCCGATGCGACGGATGAGCCGTGCCTCGTAGTTGTGATCTTCTTCCTGCACCACCTGCAGGCGCGCGAGGATGCGGTCGCCCTGGCCGAGCGCCGGGTCGCTGGCGCGCGGCACGATCAGCACGATGGGTTCGACGCCTTCGCCGTGCCATTCCATCGGCCGGGCAAAAAGGTCGCCGTCGGGGGTGGGCGCCTTGACTTCGAGCACGCTCACCGGCGGCAGGCGGTCGGGATCGCGGTAGGTCTTCTTGCGCTTTTCCAGGTGACCCTCGGTTTCGAGTTCCTTCAGCAGGCGCTTGAGGTCGATGCGCGCGGCGCCCTTGATGCCGAAGGCTTTGGCGATGTCGCGCTTTGCCGACAACGTCGGGTTGTCGGCGATCCAGTCGAGGATCTCGGATTTGGTCGGCAGTTTGCTCATGCGTCTCGATTAGCACGGGGCGCGGGGGGCGTCACCTGCGAAGACGCCCGTCAGGGCGGAGGAGCACCGCTCTTCAAGCCCTCGCGGGCTTTCCTCGCGGAAGATCGGCGGCGGTGTCGACATCCGCCAGGGTGTCGACACGCGCGACGCGCAGTCCGCCCAGGCTGTCGATCGACTCCGCCAGCGCCTGCTCGGTGGACCAGGCCACGCCGCGCAGCAGCCCCGGCGGAATCCGCCCGGTGCGCCGCAGCCCCACCAGCCAGTAGCCGCCGTCGGGCGCCGGTCCGAAGACCGCGTCGTGGTCCCCCAGCGTCCGGAAGGCGCGCCAGACATGCGCCGGCGTGATGCCGGGAATGTCGCCGCCGACGATACAGACCGGACCCGGCGGGCCAGCCCGCAAGAGCCGTGCCATCCGCGCGCCCAGGTCGCCTCGGCCTTGAGGCACGCGCGGCAGATGCGCCGGCCAGACCCGGCTGGCCAGCCCCGCGCGGTCCGGTGCCACCGCCAGCACCAGCTGCCAGCGGGGATCCTCCAACCGCCGCAACAGCGCGGCGGTCTGGTGCCGGAACCACCAGGCGGCGGCGGTCAGGCCGATGTCGCGGCCCAGCCGGGTCTTGACCCGGCCCGGGTGCGGTTCCTTGAGCATGACGATCAGGCGGCGGCGCATCTCAGGCGAAGTAATCGGCGAGGATGCGGGCGTAGATCGCCTTGAGCTGGTGGATCTGCGCGACCTCGACCCGTTCGTCGACCTGGTGCATCGTCCGCCCCACCAGCCCGAATTCCACCACCGGGCAGTGATCCTTGACGAACCGTGCATCCGAGGTGCCGCCCGTGGTCGAGAGCTCCGGCGCAACGCCGATCTCGGCTTCGACCGCGCGGGCCACGAGGTCCGACAGGTCCCCCGGCGGTGTCAGGAAGCTTTCGCCCGAGATCTTCACCCGCACCTCGGTCGTGGTGCCGAAATCCGCGTCCACCGCCGCCGCCTCGGCCCGCAGCCAGTCGCTCAGTGCCGCGCCCGTGTGGGCGTCGTTGAAGCGAATGTTGACGGTCGCGCGTGTCTGCGCCGGGATCACGTTGGTCGCGGGATTGCCGGTGTCGATGGTCACCACGGCGAGTGTCGAGGCGTCGAAGTGATCGGTGCCGGTGTCGAGTTCCTGCGACGACAGCCGGTCCATCAGTCGCGCCATGGCGGGCATCGGGTTGGTGGCGCGGTGCGGATAGGCGGAATGGCCCTGCACGCCGGTCACGGTGAAATGCGCGTTGAGCGATCCGCGCCGCCCGATCTTCATCATCTGGCCCATGTGGTCGGGGCTGGTGGGTTCGCCGACAAGGCAGACCGACATGCGCTCCTGCGCCTCGGCCATCCAGTCCAGCAACGCCACGGTGCCGTCCACCGCGTCGCCTTCTTCGTCGCCGGTGATGGCGAGGATCAGCGCGCCGTCCTCGGGCGGTGTCTGGGTCACGAAATCCACCGCCGCCGCGACGAAGGCGGCGACGCCCGACTTCATGTCCGTGGCACCCCGGCCATAGAGATATCCGTCCCGAACCTCGGCTCCGAAAGGGTCCACGGACCAGTCGGCACGGTTGCCGATGGGCACCACGTCCGTGTGCCCGTTGAAGCCGAAGGTGCGCGGATGCCCGGCCCGGCCCCAGCGCGCGAAGAGGTTCGACACACCGCCGCGGTCCACCCGCGTGCAGGCAAAGCCCGCCGCCGACAGCAAGGTTTCGAGATGCACGAGCGCGCCGCCGTCCTCGGGCGTGACGGAGGGGCAGCGCACCAGCGCGGCTGTCAGGGCTTCGGGATCGGTGGAAGGCATGGCGGGGTCCTGGTCTTGTGCGCCGCCGGTCTAGCGCGGAACGCGGACCCCGGCAAATGTGGCGAAAAGGGCGCAATTCTGGGGCGAATGCGGGCAGAACCCTTAAAGAAAGTGTTAACGACGCCGGAATCTGCATGTTATCAGATAGATAACAAAAAGCCCGGGGCAGGGCGCGCAGTATCCAAGTCGAACCAGCGGCGACAAAGGGCGGATCACAGGCCCGTTGCCGGCCCGTCGCGTTTGCCGAGCCCCGATCAGAGGCAAGGCAGGCAACATGGCTTATGCATCCGAACTTCCGATCGACCGCGGTGCCAGCGCCAACGAAATGGCGCAGACGATCTTTGGCGACGGGGTCACCGTCGTGCGTGCGAGCTACACCGGCGACCGCGACTCCTCGGGCATCTACACCAACGGCGACAGTGTCACGCCGGGGGTGACGCCGGGCGATACAGGGGTGATGTTCTCGACCGGCGACCTGCGCAGTTTTACCAATTTCTGGGGCCAGGCGAACCAGAGCGGCCAGACCACCTCGAACTCGAGCGGTGTCAACGGCAACAGCCAGTTCAACCAGGCGGCGGGCTCCTACACCTACGATGCGTCCTACCTCGATGTGGATTTCATCCCCACCGGCAACGTGATGACGATGCAGTTCGTCTTTGCCTCGGAGGAATATCCCGAATACCAGACCTCGCTCTACCAGGATTTCGTCGGCGTCTGGATCAACGGCCAGCAGGTCGACATGCAGATCGGCGATGGCGACATCGACCCCAACAACCTGAACGCGGGCACGAACCAGAACCTCTACGTCGACAACACCGGCAGCCAGTACAACACCGAAATGGACGGGTTCACCGTCACCATGACGCTGACCATCCCGGTGATCCCCGGCCAAGTCAACTCGATCCGTATCGGAATCGCGGACGTCAACGACGCCAACTACGACTCGACGCTGCTGATCGCCGGCGATTCGGTCCAGACCACGCTCGTCGCGAATACCGACACCGCCGAGATTTACCCCTCCGGCACCGCCAATATCGACGTGCTGGCAAATGACATCAACGCCACCGGCGGCAGTCTGACCGTGACCCATATCAATGGCGTCGCCGTGTCGGCAGGCGACAGCGTCACGCTGGCCACCGGGCAGGTGGTCACGCTCAACGCCAACGGCACGCTCGACATCACCGGCGATGGCGATATCGAGACGGTGAATTTCACTTACACGGTCGAAAGCAGCACCGGCGCCAACGACGTGGGCTTCGTCACCGTGGGATCGGTGCCGTGTTTCGTCGCCGGCAGCCTGATCCGCACCCAGACCGGCCGTACCCCGGTCGAGGCGCTGCGTCCGGGCGACATGGTGCTGACCAAGGACAACGGCCTGCAGCCCGTGCGCTGGGTCGGGCGGCGCCTGGTCGCGGCAGAGGGGGACTTTGCCCCGATCCGGATCGAAGCGGGCACACTCGGGCGGCACGACACTCTGCTGGTCTCGCCGCTGCACCGCATCCTTGTCCGCGATCCGATGGCGCACATGCTTTTCGGCGAAACGGAGGTGCTGATCGCGGCCAAGCACCTGGTCAATGGTCAAAGCATCTGCGTCGCCGCGGGTGGCACGGTCGAATACGTGCACGTGCTCTTCGACCGGCACGAGATCATCAGCGCCAACGGTCTCGACAGCGAAAGCTTCCTGCCCGGCGCCCAGACCGAGACGCTCTTCGAGGAGCAGGTGCTGTCCGAGATCTGCGCGCTCTTTCCGGAACTCGACACCCGCACCGGAGAGGGCTACAGCCCCGCGGCGCGGCGGATCCTGCGCGGTTACGAGGCGCGGCTCTTGCAGGAGGGCCTCGCGGCGTGACCTGGATCGCCATCTCTGGCGAAGATCTCGGCTGGGTCTGTCCAGACACCTTCGGCAGGGCCGAGGCAGGACGTGCGCAGCTTCTGAGCCGCGGGTCGCTGATGATCGAGACGCGGTTGTCGCCGGATGGCCGTCCGCAAACGCTGCTGTCCTACCAGCGCCGCCACCCCTGGGCCGGCGGGCTGTCGTTGCGGGCCATTCCCGGAGGCAGCATCGTTCTGGTGATGAACCAGGGCGACGAGGTGTTCCACACGGTGCTGAGCCACGGCCGCGACGGGCGCACCGACGTCCTGCGCCTGACCTTCAGCTGGGACAGCCCGAAAGGCTGGGGCCGGCTGGCGGTCGAACGGCCCGAAGCGGATGCGGTCGAGGCGGTGACGACCCCGGCGCCGCCGCCGCTGATGCTCGAGGACATCCACACCATGACGCTGCGCCCGCAGCTGTGCGAGATGGACCCGGACGTGGTGTTCTTCGCGGTATCGGACCGGATCGAACCCATCGGACCGATGCCCTCGCTGACCCCGAGCGTCCCGGTGGCGACCCCGTTCGGCTACAAGGCCCTGCGAGACCTTGGCTGCGGCGACACGGTGCTGACCCGGGACAACGGCGCGGTGCCTGTCTTGCACGTGGTGCACCGCACGGTTCCGGCGCTGGGATCGTTTCAGCCGGTGCGCCTGCGCGCGCCATATTTCGGTCTGCGCCGCGACGTGGTGGTCGCGCCGCACCAGCGGCTGGTCATCGGCGGGTCCGAAGTCGAATACATCTTCGGCCGCGAGGCGGTGCTGATCCCGGCAATCAATCTGGTGAACGGGTTCGCCGCGGTCTATGAAACGGGCCACCGGCTGATCAGGTACAGCCACCTGCTGCTGCCGGGTCACGAAGCGCTGATCGCCGCCGACGCCGCGATGGAAAGCCTCTATGCCGGACGCCTGCGCCGCAAACGCGACCGGCTGCGGGCGACCCTGCTGGTGGATTGCCCGCAGGCCCTGCTGCCGGAACATCACCGCGCCGGATACCAGGTGTTGCGTCCCTTCGAGGCGATCACGCTGGCCGAGGCGCGGGCGGCCTGACCTAGCCTTTCGCCGCGTCGTCGGTTTCGAAGAACGGCGTCATCTGAGCCACGATCACCGAGTTCTCGGACAAGGCCTGCGCCATCAGCGCGCGTTCGTCGTCGTCGATCTCGTGGCCTTCTGCCCGGCGCTCTTCCTCGGTGCCGTAGCCCGTCACATCGAGCGGGGCGAGGTCCGCCTGCTTGAGGATCGCCACGGTTTCGCGCACCGCCTCGGCCTCGTCGATGCCACTGGCATAGCACAGGAGAGCCGCTCCGGTGGCGTCCTTGGGCAGGCCGTCGCCGGATTTGCGGCCGACCTCGACCAGCAGGGTATAGACCTTTTGCTTGGATGCGCGTTTGTCCGTCATGGGCGCAGATGGCGCGGGCGTCGTCCGGATGTCAAGCGCCCGCGCTCAGCGCGTGACCTCGACCACCAGCGCGGTGGCGTAGATCGCCATCAGAAGCACGCTTTCGATGCCGATCCGCGCCGGCCCCTTGCGCTGGCGCATGACCAGGCCGGCCAGCAGCACCGCGGTCATCATCAGGCCGGTGCCCAGCCAGTAGAGATCAGTGATGTCCACGGCGTGATAGATCGACCCGTCGCGATAGGCGATGTCCGACGCGACGAGGAACAGCGTGTCGAAGGTGTTGCCGCCGATGATCCCGCCCACGGCCAGCTGCAAAGCGCCGCGGCGCACAGCGACCAGCGTGGTCACCAGTTCGGGCAGGGAGGTCACGACGGCGGTGATGAGGGCACCCACGAGGCTGGACGAGAGCGAGAAGCGCTCGATGAAGGTGGCGCCCACCTGGCTGATCACCCAGCCGCCGGTGCCCATGATTGCCACCAGCGTCGCAAAGCGCAGCGCCGGGCCCCGGGCCGACCGGCCGGTTTCCTTCTCATCCTCGGGCTCGTCCTCGCGAGTGGCATCGGTCTTGACCGGGCGCCACATCGGATCCTCGCTGACGACCGAGGATGCGCGGACCCCCGCGAGATAGGCGAGGAACAGCACGACCGACACCGGATGCACGCCGGCAAAGGCGATGTCCGGTCCCGCCATGGCGCAGATCGGCAGGCTGAGCAGGATGATCAGCATCACCGCCTGGAACAGGTTCGCCGGCTCGGCTGCGGCGTGTTCGAGGTTGGCCTTCTTGTGCAAGAGATCGGCGATGGCCAGAAAGAGGGTCTGCGCGGCGATGCCGCCCACGGCGTTCGAAAAGGCAAAGCTCGCATCGCCCGAGAGCGACGCATTGACCGACACGACCACACCCGCCAGCGATGTGGCGCCGCCGAGGATCAGACCGCCGGCCAGGGCCTCGCCGATCTGGGTGCGGTCGGCGATGATGTCGGCCAGCCGCGTGGCCCGGATGGAGGCGGCCACGACGACGGCCGCGGCGATGGCGAAGACCGCCAGCAGCGGAATGAGGGGGAGGTCCGAGATCATGCAAGCCAACGCGCCCGACCCCGATTGGTTTCCTTGACGGTTTGTTAACCTCGTCGCGGGAGCATCGCCGCATGAGCTTGCCCTCCTACCTGACCCCGGACCGATTCCTTGCCGATCTCTTCGCGGCCAAGGCCGCGCGGCAGGGCGGTGTCATCCGCCGCAAGCGCCGCGACATCGAACGGTTCATCGGACTCGATCCGTTCCTGGCCGACATGCGGCGGCGTGGATTTTCGGTGGTGGAAAATGCGGGTCAGCTGGTGATCTTCTGCAATCGCGAACCCCTGCGGCGCCTGACCTGATGGCGGGGCGGCACCGGATCCGCACAGTCGCTTTTCTCGAGAAAAGCGACCCGGAATTCTTGAGAATTCCGGGCCTGTCGTTGCATCCGTCAATTCTTTGGGAACCTGCCGCGGCGCCCGCTTTTCTCGAGAAAAGCGGTCCGGACGTCTCGAGAGGTCCTAGCGCCCAGTCCGATCGCCCGGATCAGTCGCGCAGCAGCTCGTTGATCCCGGTCTTGGAGCGGGTGCGCTCGTCCACCCGCTTCACGATCACCGCGCAGTAGAGGTTGAGGTTGTTCTTCGTGGGCATCGACCCCGCCACCACCACGGAATAGGGCGGCACCTCGCCCATGAAGACCTCGCCGGTCTCGCGGTCGACGATCTTGGTGGACTGGCCGATGAACACGCCCATGCCCAGCACCGACCCTTCACGCACGATGCAGCCTTCGACCACCTCGGAGCGGGCGCCGATAAAGCAGTTGTCCTCGATGATCGTCGGACCCGCCTGCATCGGCTCCAGCACGCCGCCGATGCCGACGCCGCCCGACAGGTGCACGTTCTTGCCGATCTGCGCGCAGCTTCCAACCGTCGCCCAGGTGTCGACCATGGTGCCCTCGTCCACATAGGCGCCGAGGTTGACGAAGGACGGCATCAGCACCACGCCCTTGGCGATGAAGGCGCTCTTGCGGACAACGCAGTTGGGGACGGCGCGGAAGCCCGCCTGTTTCCAGTCACTGTCGCCCCAGCCCAGGAACTTGCTGTCGACCTTGTCCCACCAGCCGCCGCCCTGCGGGCCGCCGGGCTGGGTTTCCATGTCCTTGATGCGAAAGCCCAGCAGTACCGCCTTCTTGGCCCATTGGTTGACGTGCCAGTCGCCGTTTTCCTGCCGTTCGGCGACGCGTAGCTGGCCGCTGTCGAGCGCGTTCAGCGTCGCCTCGATTGCTTCGCGGGTCTCGCCGCCGGTCTGCGGGGTGATCGTGTCGCGCGCCTCCCAGGCGGCTTCGATGGCGGTTTCAAGCTGTGCGTTGGACATCTGGACGTCTCCCCCGGAGTGTGGACTTTGCACGCCCTATACCCGCGCCGCCCGCGGCAGACAATGCGCAGATCGTCTGCGTCAGGCCAGCGGATCGGGCGCGATGTTGCCGCCGCAGACCAGCACCGCGACCCTCTCGTCCGGCGCGGGCACATAGGCGCCGGTGATCAGGGCGGCGAGCGCGCAGGCGCCCGCCGGTTCCACGAGGATGCGGTGCGCCTGCCAGAGCGCCACCTGCGCGTCGGTGATCGCGGCGTCGGGGACCAGCACCGACTCCGCCAGGTGCGCCTGCGCCAGGTCGAAGCCCAGCCTGCCGATGCGCCGTGCCCCCAGCGCATTGGCGGCGACGCCGGACACCGCCACGTCCACCGGCGCGCCCGCGTCGCGGGCCGCGTGCAGGGCTGCGGCGGTTTCGGGCTCCACCGCGATGACGCGCCGCTGCCCCTGCCAATGCGCCAGCGCCCCGGCCAGCAGCCCGCCGCCGCCGACCGCGATCAGCACCGTATCTGCATCGAGCCCCTGCGCGTCCCATTCGGCAAAGCAGGTGCCCTGGCCCGCCACGGTCGCGGGCGCGTCATAGGCATGGACCTGCATCGCGCCGGTCGTTGCCTCGTGTTCCTGCGCCGCCGCCAGGGCGTTGGCATATTCACCCGGCACCACGGTCAGCGCGGCCCCGGTGCGTTCGATCAGCGATATCTTGGCCGCGCCGGCCATCTCGGGCACGAAGATCGCGGCCGGGTGCCCCAGCCGCGTCGCCGCCAGCGCCACCGCGGCGCCGTGATTGCCGCCGGATGCCGCCACCACACCCGCCTTCGGCACCGGCTGGCTCAACAGCGTGTTGAAGGCGCCGCGCGCCTTGAAGCTGCCGGTGTGCTGCATCTGTTCGAGCTTGAGCGCGACCGGGCGGGACCAGAGCGCGTCCGACATCATCACCGGCGTCCGCACGACATGCCCCGCGATCCGCGACGCCGCGGCGGCGATCTCTTGTTTCCAGTCCATGGCGGCTCCTGTCTCTGGCGCATGGCGCGCGAAGTCTTTACCCATGGTCTAAACCACGAAAGGCCCCGCCATGAAAGACGACCGCCGCAGCCCGTTCCGCGATGCCCACCTCGACCGCGACACCGCGGACCACGTGCCCGACACGCCGCAGACGCGGGCGCCCACCTATCGGCTGGCCTTCGCGGACGAGGATTTCCTCTGCCGCGAGGAACTGCGCCCGGTGCGACTGCAGCTGGAACTGCTGAAGCCGGAACTGGCGCTGGACGAGGCGGGTATCCAGTCCACAGTCGTGCTGTTCGGCGGCGCGCGCATACCGGCGCCCGAACACAAGGCGACGGCGCGCACCGAAACCCTGGCCGAGCTCACCCGCTTCTACGACGAGGCGCGCCGCTTTGCCCGGCTGATGACGCGCAAGTCGATGGAGTCTGAGGGACGGCAGTTCGTCATCGTCACCGGCGGCGGGCCCGGCGTGATGGAGGCGGGCAACCGCGGCGCCATGGAAGAGGGCGGGCAGTCCATCGGGCTCAACATCGTGCTGCCGCACGAACAGGCGCCGAACGAATACGTGACGCCCTCGCTGTGCTTCAACTTCCACTATTTCGCCATCCGCAAGATGCACTTCCTGATGCGCGCGCGGGCGGTCTGCGTCTTTCCCGGAGGCTTCGGCACGCTGGACGAGATGTTCGAGGCGCTGACGCTGATCCAGACCGGGCGGATGAACCGGGTGCCGTTCCTGCTGTTCGGGCGGGCGTTCTGGGAAAAGATCATCAACTGGGACGCACTGTCCGAAGCGGGCACGATCTCGCCGCAAGACCTCGATCTCTTCCGGTTCGTGGAGACGGCAGAAGAGGCCGCGGACATCATCGATAACTGGGATCCGGCGCCGCCGCGCAGCGACATTCCCGGTCGGTAAGGAGGGTCCGGTCGGAGAGGCCGGCGGTCCTGACGCCGTTCAGACGGCGCCTTCCCCCGAGATGACGGCGCTGTCGTGCCGTTCCACCCAGCGGTGCAGCACCGCCTGTGCCGCGTCGGCATCGAGCGTCGCGATGGCGCGGCGCAGGTCCTTGAGTGCGTTGGCCATCTCGATTTCCGACAGGTAGCTTTCCTGCGCGCGCAGGATCTTCGTATGCGGCGTGGTCAGCATGTCGGACGAGATCAGCAGTTCCTCGTGCAGCTTTTCGCCCGGACGCAGGCCTGTCACCTGGATTTCGATGTCGCCATCGGGATGCTTGGCGTCCTTGACAGTATAGCCCGCGCCTTCGATCATCTGGCGTGCCAGCTTGGCGATCGGCACCGGGTCGCCCATGTCGAGCACGAAGACATCGCCGCCGCGGGCAAAGGACCCCGCCAGCAGCACCAGCCGCGCCGCTTCGGAAATGGTCATGAAATAGCGGGTGACTTCGCCATGGGTGAGCGTCACCGGGCCGCCGCGGGCAATCTGCTCTTCGAACAGCGGAATGACCGAACCGCTCGACCCCAGGACGTTGCCAAAGCGCACCATGGAAAACCGTGTGCCCGACGATCGCGTCGCCAGGTCCTGCACCACCAGCTCGGCCAACCGCTTCGACGCGCCCATGACATTGGTCGGGCGGACTGCCTTGTCCGACGACACGAGGATGAACCGTTCGACACCCGCTTCGCGCGCGGCATCGGCGATGACCTTGGTGCCGATGACGTTGTTGCGCAGACCCGCGATGCAATTGGACTGGACCAGCGTCAGGTGCTTGTAGGCGGCGGCATGCAGCACCACGTCGATGTCGTGGCGCGCCAGGATGTCGCGCATCATCGCTTCATCGCAGACCGATCCGAGCACCGGAATGACCGTCAGCCCATCCGCCAGTTCACGCATTTCCCGGTCGATCCGGAAAAGCGCCAGTTCCGAGTGATCGAGCAGGACAACGCAATCCGGCTTGCAGGCGATGATCTGGCGGCAGAGTTCCGACCCGATCGACCCGCCCGCGCCGGTGATCAGGATGCGGCGGTCGCTGTAGGCATGACTGACGCCGGGCAGTTCCTTTTCCAGCCGGTTGCGGCCAAGCAGATCGTCGAGCGACACCGGCGAGGAGCGTTTTCGCAAGTCCCCGTCGCCCACCAGTTCGGCAAAGGACGGCAGCGCGTGAACTTCGCACCCGATCCCGCGCAGGCGGTGCGCGATGCGGGCCTGTTTCGACTGGCTGATCGACGGCATCGCCAGAACCACCCTGTCGATGGCCTTTTCGTGGATCAAGTCCTTGATCTTCGACGGCGCGTGAACCGGCAGACCGGCGACCACCAGGCTTTGCAGGGTCGGATTGTCATCGACGAAGGCCACCGGCACGATGGCATCGTCGGTGCGCAGGGCCGCAAGCAGCTGCTGCCCCGTCTGGCCCGCGCCATAGATGATGACCCGCATGCGCGACTGGCCGCGCCGATAGATCTGCAGCAGGAACTGCCGCAGAAGAATCCGCCAGGCCGCGCCCGCGACGAGGTAGAAGAGCGAGAAGATCACGAACACTTCGACCGGGAGCCGTGGCGAAATCAGCCCGTTGAGCGTAGCGCCGGTGATCCCGACGGCTGCGGAAAAGATCGCGGTGCGGATGATGCCGCGCATCTCATAGGCATTGAGCTTGATCCGGGGCAGGCCGAGATAGACCGAATAGCCAAGGCCCGCGACCGTCATCACCGCGACCAGCGCGCCGAGTTCGACCATCAGGGACGGGCGCAGGGCGATCGACGAATTCAGGAGAATCGCGGCCGCCATGGCCACGCTCACCATGATGGCATCGAAGACCATGAAGAAGAGCTGTTTCTGCTTGCGCGTCAGAGTGGTCGCGATCTTGTAAAGTATCACACCCTGTCCCCTTCAATAGTCACACGAAATGCATCCCGACATCGGATCTTAAATCTCTGCGTCCCTGGAGCCCGGATCGACCGGTTCGGGGTTCCCCCGGCGGTCAGGGACGTCACATGACTGTCGACGCTATTTAGGCGTTCGCACAAACATTAGACAAGCGTAAATGCTGCGTCTGCAAAAACCGGCGGGAATCCACCGAAACCGATGGAAATGGCCGATGAAAGCCTGATTTTCAAACAGTTTTTCGCTTTCCGCGGTGCCTTTCCGCTTTGCGCCGCGCCTTGATCGCACGCTGAAACATACCGAATCATTATGCAAATTTGCCTGATTTATAGGCGCCGCCGCTCGGTGCCTGTTCCAAGCTGGGCCTTTCGCATCCCCGTGGCCTGCGGTATGCAACGCGCCAACCGGGCCGGATGCGCCCGCCGATCCGAGAAAGGAGCCGATCATGGGCTACAAAGTCGTCGTCGCAGGCGCCACGGGCAATGTGGGCCGCGAAATGCTGAACATCCTTGCCGAGCGGGAATTTCCCGTCGACGAGATCGCCGTGCTGGCCTCGCGCCGGTCGCTGGGCACCGAGGTGAGCTTTGGCGACAAGACGCTGAAGACGCAGGATCTCGACACCTTCGATTTCACCGGCTGGGACATGGCGCTCTTTGCCATCGGATCGGATGCCACCAAGAAATACGCGCCTGTCGCGGCAAAGGCCGGCTGCGTGGTGATCGACAACTCGTCGCTCTACCGCTACGACCCGGACGTGCCGCTGATCGTTCCGGAAGTGAACGCGGACGCGATCACCGGCTATTCCAAGAAGAACATCATCGCCAATCCCAACTGCTCTACTGCGCAGATGGTCGTGGCGCTGAAGCCGCTGCACGACCGCGCACGGATCAAGCGGGTCGTGGTGTCGACCTACCAGTCTGTCTCCGGCGCGGGCAAGGAGGGCATGGACGAGCTCTGGGACCAGACCAAGGCGGTCTACAACCCCACGGACGATAAGCCGGCCAAGAAGTTCACCAAGCAGATCGCCTTCAACGTGATTCCGCATATCGACGTCTTCATGGAAGACGGCTCGACCAAGGAAGAGTGGAAGATGGTGGCCGAGACGAAGAAAATCGTCGATCCCAAGATCAAGGTGACCGCGACCTGCGTGCGCGTTCCGGTCTTCGTCGGCCATGCGGAGGCGATCAACATCGAATTCGAGGATCCGCTGGACGAGGACGAGGCCCGCGACATCCTGCGCGAGGCGCCGGGGATCATGGTGATCGACAAGCGCGAGGACGGCGGCTACGTCACGCCGGTCGAATGCGTCGGCGATTTCGCCACCTTCATCAGCCGCATCCGGCAGGACAGCACCATCGAGAACGGACTCAACCTCTGGTGCGTCTCGGACAACCTCCGCAAAGGCGCGGCGCTGAACGCGGTGCAGATCGCCGAAGTGCTGGGTCAACGGGTGCTCAAGAAGGGCTGATCGCGTTCGATCACGTCGAAATCCTCATCGGGGTCGCCTGCGGGCGGCCCCGTGTCGTTCGGGGGTCCGAAGAGCCGGTCGGCGAGATGCCGATGCGCGTGACCGGGGAAGGGCGCGCCGAAGCGGCGCATGAGGCTGCCGTAGGCGTGGCCGAGTTCCGACGCCTTGCAAAGCCGCGTCCCGTCGGAATGCGCGTGCAGCGCAAGACCGCCCCCGGCTTCGCGCAGGGCAAAGCCCTTTGCCCGCAGTCGCTCCTGCAGATCGGCCCAGCCCTGCGCCGCGCCGAAATCGACGGCGAGGAGGGCCCGCAAGGGACCAAGGAGCTGCTCATCCGCCCGGTTGGGCGTCTTCGCGTTGCGCGTCGCACGGCGGAGTTCTTCCGCCAGGGCATGGCGCAGCAAGCTGCCGAGGCTGACATCGCGTTCGCGCGCGATTTGCCGCGCGGCGTCCAGCATCGGTTTCGGCAGGATCAAGGAGATTTCGCAGCTGTCCATGGCCGCATCGGACCAGATATCCGGTTAACGCGCGGTTACCACGCACGAGAAACCGGCAGCCGGCTCCTGAAAACGCGCCAAATCCATCACATCCTTGTAAGAATCTTCAAAAGGACCGCTTCGGCCCTTTTTTTGCCACGTGGACAGGGCAATGTGGTTTTGTAACGATTAAGGAACGAAAGCGCATGCGCTATCAGTCAGACAGTTCCGCGGGATGGCGCGATGCCGCCGCCTCGGACGATGTCCTGCCCCCACCCCTGGATTGCGAAACGCTGGCGCTGCTGCGCAGCTTCCTGACTCCGCTGCTTGAAGCCGCGGGCAGCTGGGGCGACCTGGTCGAGCGGCTTGCCGCCAAGGGCTATGGCGTCGCCTTCCGCGATGGTCATCTGGTCGTGATCAACGCGGAGACCGACATGCCGGTCTGCACCGGGACCATGTTGGGTGTGCCGTTGCGGACGCTGGCCGCCCGGCTCGGCCGACCTTGCGTGAAATCGCATCGCGACGGCCACTCCGGCAACCTGGCCTGATTCCGGGCCGGTTCAGACCGGGTAAAAGCCGCCTTTCGCCGGGTCGTAATACTCCAGGGCGCCGGCGCCGATCTCGGTCCAGAGACCGTGCAGCGACAGCGACTGCGCCTCGACCGCCTCCCGTACGAAGGGAAATTCCATGAGGTTGTTGAGCGAGGTCAGTACCGCTTCCTTTTCCAGCATGCGCTGGCGCGTCTCCGGGTCGGGTTCGTCCTTCACCTTTTCGTAACCGGGTTTGAGGATATCCATCCAGCGCCCGACAAAGCTCGATTTTTCAAGCAGTTCCGGCGCATGACCCGAGCACATGGCCATGCAGCCGGCCACGCCGCCGCAACTCGAATGCCCCAGCACGATCAGATGCGCGACCTTGAGCGCCGTCACCGCGTATTCCACCGCCGCTGAGGTGCCGTGCTGTGCGCCGTCGGGTTCGTATCCAGGCACCAGGTTGGCGATGTTGCGGTGGATGAAGAATTCGCCCGTGTCGGCACCGAAAATCGAGGTCACATGCACGCGGCTGTCGCAGCAGGAAATCACCATCGCGCGGGGATGCTGGCCCTCGTTGGCCAGATGCTTGTACCAGGTCGAATTCTCGGAAAACGTCGTTGCCTTCCATCCCTGGTAGCGCCGGACCAGATAGGGCGGGAGAGGTTTGGCGGCCTTCATGTCATCCTCCTTGGGCGGGTGTTGTTCCGTGTCATTAAGCTGGATTCGATGGGAATTCGATAGAAAAGGCTGCTGCGCTTCAACCTTTTGGGAACCCCGATGCGCCAGTATTTCCGGGCCATGGGGGCAAGGGTGAAGGACATAGGACGTGCAAGAGGTGGTAACTCTGGCACCCAGAGAGGGTGCGCGGCTGGATGCGGATCGGCTTGATTTGCTTTATTCTCAATTGGGGCCGCGCGGGGCCGAAAACGTGGTGTGCCGCGCAATGGAGGAGCTGGCCTACCGGCTGGGTCATATCGACCGGCTATATTGCCAGGCGGATCTGGCCGAGATGCGGCGCAACACGCGCGCCCTGATGGCCATCGCCGACCAGATCGGCATGACCGGGCTGACGCATGTCGCAAAGCACGTGATCACCTGCATCGACGACACCGACGAAACCGCGTTGGCGGCCACGCTGGCACGGCTGGCACGCTACGGCGAACGGTCGCTGACGGCGATCTGGGAATTGCAGGACCTGTCGATCTGATCCCCCTTGCGGGTGCGGGTCACCGGGATAGGTTGGGCGCAGACCTTTGAAAGGACCGCCCATGCCCCTGACCTTTGCCGCTCCCGCTGACGCCGCGTTGCCGCTTCACGTGCTCGAACCGGATGCGGTCGAGGGCTGGGCGGCGCAGCAACCCACGCGGGTGCAGGCCTGGCTGTCGGCCAGCGGCTTTTCCGGCGGCCTGGGCAGCGCCCTGATGATCCCGGGCGACGACGGCGCGCCGGCGATGGCGCTGGCGGGTTACGGCACCGCCGCGGCGCGCGCGCGCCAGCGCTTCGCCCTCGCCGGGGCCGTGTCACAGCTGGCGCCGGGCCGCTACCGCATCGCATCCGGCCTTCCGGGCGAGGCGGCGGCGACCGAGTCTCTTGGCTGGCTGCTGACCGGCTATGCCTTCAGCCGCTACCGTGCGCAGGCCGCGAAGGCGCCCGGCCTCGTGGCACCCGAAGGCGTCGATGCCCCGCGCATCGAGGCGCTGGCCGCGGCAGAGGCGCTGACCCGGGACCTGATCAACACGCCGGCCTCGGACATGGGGTCGACCGCCCTCGAGGCGGCGGCGCGCGACCTCGCATCGGACTTCGGCGCAGAGGTCGAGGTCACGAGGGGCGAGACGCTCGAAACCGAATTCCCGATGATCCACGCCGTGGGCCGCGCCAGCGCCGATGCGCCGCGGCTCATCGACATGCGCTGGGGCGGCAGCGGCCCGTCTCTCACGCTGGTGGGCAAGGGCGTCTGCTTTGACACCGGCGGGCTCAACATCAAGCCCGGCAGCTCCATGGGCCTGATGAAAAAGGATATGGGCGGGGCCGCCAACGTGCTGGGCCTCGCGCGGATGATCATGGCGCTGGATCTGACCCTGCGGCTGCGGGTGCTGATCCCGGCGGTGGAGAACAGCATTTCGGGCAATAGCTTCCGCCCGCAGGACATCCTGACCTCGCGCAAGGGTCTGACGGTCGAGATCAACAACACCGATGCCGAAGGCCGGCTGGTGCTGGCCGATGCGCTGGCGCTGGCGGACGAGGAGACACCCGACCTGATCGTCTCCATGGCGACGCTCACGGGCGCGGCGCGGGTGGCGGTCGGGCCGGACCTCGCGCCCTTTTTTACCGATGACGACCGCGTCGCCGCGGCTTTGCAAGAAGCAGGCCCACACATGGCCGACCCGGTCTGGCGCCTGCCATTCTGGGAACCCTACGAGGCGCTGATCGAGCCCGGCATCGCCGATCTCGACAATGCGCCGTCGGGCGGTTTCGGCGGTGCGATCACGGCGGCCCTTTTCCTGCGCCGCTTCGTCACCGACACGCCGCGTTACGCCCATTTCGACATCTATGGCTGGCAGCCCAGCCCCGCCCCCGGGCGCAGCAAAGGCGGGCTGGGGCAGGGCGCGCGGGCGATCTTCGGTGCGCTGCCGCAGGTGCTGGGTATCTGATGGACCGCCGCCGGTTCTGGTCGCAAGCCTCGGACGCCCAGATCGCCGAGACCTGCCGCGCACAAGGCGTGCGGCCGGTCGAGGCATCGGTCGTGCGTCTGCCGCACCCGGTGACCGACCTTTGCGTCGCGCCAATGGGCGCCCGCGACCGGCAGATTTTGCGCGGTCAGGCGTTCTCGATCCGCGCGATCGACGATGGCACCGGCTGGGCCTGGGGCGACACTCTGGCCGACCGTTACTCGGGCTGGATCGACACTGCCGGGCTGGACGCATCCGGTCACGCAGACACCACTCACCGGATCGCTGCGGCGCAGAGCTATGCCAAGACCAGTCCCGGTCTGAAGGCACCGGGCGCGGTCACGCCGCTGTCGATGGGATCGGAACTGGCGGTGCTGGAGGTGGCGGACGGCTGGGCGCGGGTGGCCTGGGCTCGGGATACCTCCAAGCGGGATCTTTTCGTGCCTGCACAGCACCTCGCGCCGCTCGATCAGCCGGAGGCCGACCCCGTGTCCGTAGCGGAACGGCTGATCGGGACGCCGTATCTCTGGGGCGGCAATTCCGCTTTCGGGATCGACTGCTCGGGCCTGGTCCAAATCGCCTGCACGGCCTGCGGCATCGGCTGCCCAGGCGACAGCGACCTGCAAGAGGCGGCGCTTGGCACGACCCTGCCCGACGGCACGCCGCCGCAACGGGGGGATCTGCTGTTCTGGAAAGGTCACGTAGCTTGGGTCGCAGGCCCCGATACGCTGGTCCATGCCAATGCCCATCACATGGCCGTCGCGCTTGAGGCGTTGCAGGGTGCGATCAATCGCATCGCGGCGCAGGGCGACGGGCCGGTCACCCGGCACGCGCGGCTCTGACGCGTCAGTCGACGGGGCGGATCAGCTTGCGGTCCAGCACCCGCAGCACCGTGCGCAGGTCGTTGCCGCGCTTGAGCACCTGCCCGTCCATCCCGACCACCGAATACTGGCCCTGCCGGTTGCGCAGCTTGGGGCGTTTCTCGACGCGGTAGAGCGGGTTTTCCGCGGTGCGCCGGAAGACCGAAAAGACCGCGAGGTCGCGCAGGTTGGAAATGCCGTAGTCGCGCCATTCGCCCGCCGCGACCATGCGGCCGTAAAGCGCCAGGATCACGCTCAGCTCGGTGCGGTGGAAAGCCACGACCTCGGCGCTGCCCTGCGGTCCGGGAAAGGGGGTGAGCGAGTTCATGGATCAAGAGTTGCGCTGATCGCGCGCAAGATCAAGGGGTTTGGCCGGCTCAGGCAAAGGCGCCGTGGCAGAACCATCCCGAGGACAGCGCCGCGCCATGGGCATAGTAGAGCCACAGCCGGTCGCCCCGGTCGGTGTCCACCCGCCAGTAGTCGCGCTGGCCGCTGCGCCAGTCGGGATCGTCCAGCCACCATTCCGGCGCGATCCGTTCGGGGCCCTGCGCGCCGCGCAGGGTAAAGTCGCGTCCGCGCCAGCGAAAGGTGTCGGGTGGCGCGGGGTGGTCGGGCGCCTGCACAGGTTCCGGCGGCCAGAGCAGCAGCGGCCGCGGCGCCGGCGGCGCGGGCCAGTCGCCCGCGGGGTCGGACCAGGCGGCGGCGAGCGTCTGGCTCGACTTCTCCGGCAGGTGGCTGGCGCCGGGATGGCGGCGGGTGATCGCCTCGAGCCCGATACGCGCGCCCAGCCGTCCGATCAGGTCGTCGAGTGCTGTGTTCTGCGCCAGCCGGGCGGCGACGGCGGCGCCGGCCTCCAGGTGTCCGGTGCGGGTGCGGGCGTGCAGGGGTTCGTGCCGCACCGCCTCGAGCCGCAGCATGTCGATGCCGAAACCCGCGTCGATCTCGGAAAGCTTCATCGCCAGCAGCGGGCGCAGCCGGTCGGGGTCGTCCGAGGGCCGGGCGAGGCTCACGGTCACCCACTGCATGGTCTGGTCGGTGCGGTAGACCTCGAGCCGCAGGGTCCGCGCGCCGACGCCCTTCTGCGCCAGCCGCACGCAGAGCGGGCCCAGCATCTTGTCCACGCCGGCGCGCAGATCGTCCTCGAGCCCGATGGGTTCGGGCAGGCTCAGCCGCGAGGCAAAGCGGTCTGGCGGGGCGGCGGGGCTCACCGGTTCCGGCGCGCTGCCGATGGCCTGGTCGAGCCGCAGCACCAGCCCGGTGCCGAAACGCCGCGCCAGCCCCGCCCGCGGCTGGCCCAGCAGATCGCCGATGCGGCGCAGGCCCAGCCGGGTCAGCGCCTCGACCGTGTCTTCGGGCAGGCGCAGCGCCGCCACCGGCAGCGGCGACAGCGCCGAATGCGCCTTGCCCGGGGCCGCGATCTCTCCGCTGGCGGCGGGCCGGGACGGCAGGCCGGGCAGGCTGCCGCCGCGTTCCCAGTGCCGCCGCTTGCCGGCCTTGGCGCGGGTGGCGCGGGCCTCCTGCTCGATGGCGTCGCCGCTGCGGTGATGCCCGGGATCCTGCGCGCTGAACCGCGCCAACGCCCAGGCCGCGCCCAGCGTGTCCGCCAGCCCCAGGCGCACCGTCAGCCCCAGGTCGGCGCAGTCGCTGCGCACCTGCGTCATCAGCCCGGCCTCGCCGCCGAAAAGATGCGCACAGCCGGTGAGGTCGATCACCAGCCCGTCGCCGTCCTGCTGCGCCACCCACGGGGAAAATTTCCCAGCCCAGCGGTGCAGAACCCCGAGGAAGGCCGCCTCGCGATGCGGGTTCTGCAACCGGGTCAGCAGCGTTGCGCACATGGCATGGGCGTCACGCAGCGGCTGGCCGGGGGTCAGTCCGGCCTGCGACGCCTTTGCCGACAGCGACGACAGCACCTGCATCTGGCCACTGTCGCGCACCACGGCAAAGGGATGCGCGTCCAGATGCGGATCGCGGCGCAACAGCCGTTCGGCGCCGAGGCGCGGAAACCAGAGCGAGAGGATACGTCGGTTGGACATGGGGCAGCAGCAGTTTGTTCACTTTATGTTCTAGTTTTCGTCCGGGCCTGAGTCGAGTCCGGACCGTGAAACTTTCGCGCAGCAGATCGCGTAGCTAGGACATGTCATTGAGAGAAAAGCCCATGTCCCGCGCTCCCGTCCTGCTGATCCTGCTGCCGTTGCTGACCGGGGCTGCGCTGGCCCATTCCGGCGTAACCAATCCAAAGGTCATGCCGCGCATGCACCTGATGACGGATATCAAGGACACGGTCGCGGGGCTCGGTGCCTTTGCCAAGGGCACGCAGCGGTTCGACGCAGACGAGGCCGCGCGGCTGGTCGATGCGCTGGCGGCGCAGGCAGCAGGGGTTGCGGCGGCCTTCGAGGATGCGGCACAGGATCCGAAATCCGAGGCGCGTCCCGAAATCTGGAGCGACTGGACAGGTTTCACCGCCGAGGCCTCAAAGCTGGAGGCGGCCGCGCAGACGATGCAGACCGAGAGCCGCGCGGAAGTGCAATTCGGCATGCGGGCCGTGGCCAAGGCCTGTTACAGCTGTCACGAGGACTATCGGCTGGAAAACTGACCGCCCGGGCTGGCGCCGGGGCCGTCGCCGGGGCAGGATCGGCAGGCCCTGATCCCGGAGACCGCCATGCCTGCCTTTCCCCCGCTGACCGATGCCGACTGGCCCGAGGCGCTGGCCGATCTCAAGGGCGGCTTTGCCACCAAGCTCAACGTCTACCGCGTCATGGCGCATCGGCCCGAACTGCTGCGCGCCTGGGCGCCTTTGCGCGATCATGTGGTGGTGCAGACCGCGCTGGGGCCCGAGTTGAGCGAGGTGGCGATCCTGCGCACCGGCCATCACATGGGCAGCGGTTACGAATGGGACAGCCACGTTCACCGCGCCCGCAAGCTGGGCATGAGCGACGCGCGCATCGCCAGCATCCGCGGTCCGTTGGAGGCCATGGCGCCGGAGGATGCGGTGATCGCCGGGGCGGTGGATGCGCATCTGGGGCCGGACCATCGGCTGACGCTCGACCAGGTCGCGGAGGTGGTGGCGCTGGTGGGGCAGGAGGGGTTGTTCGACCTCTTTGCCACGGTCGGATTCTACACGGTGCTGGCCGGGATGCTGAAGTCTCTGGACGTGCCTCTCGATGCGGACATCGCGGCAGAACTCGCTCAGACCCCCGCGCCCTGAGCGTTGCGCCACCGTGCCGCCTGCGGCAGATTGCAACCATTCGTCGCGGTTGCGGCGGCGGGCGGCCCGGTGCAGGGTCCGCGCGGATTCGACAACAACAAGGGGAGACGAGGGATATGCGCACCCGTGCAGCCGTGGCCGTTGAGGCCGGGAAACCGTTGGAAGTGATGGAGGTGAACCTCGAGGGTCCGAAGGCCGGCGAGGTTCTGGTGGAGATCAAGGCCACGGGCCTTTGCCAC
>Ga0114903_1000161_pt1 | contig 46300 bp, 47 predicted proteins | sample MalvirDeepMed_s2_FD_87289 | JGI IMG/M metagenome (GOLD analysis project Ga0114903, IMG submission 87289) | Marine viral communities from the Global Malaspina Expedition - Malaspina viral metaG DeepMed_s2 | ecosystem: Environmental > Aquatic > Marine > Oceanic | place: Mediterranean Sea...
CTTTCCCTACTTCCCGCGGTATCGCATGCCGCATGCCCCACCCGTTCCCCCTTCATCTTGCCACCCGCAAGTTTTGCGTTGCAAAACTCGCGGTAAAACCTCCGGGGGGTCCGGGGGGCTGGCCCCCCGGTTGTCCAGCGGTCCGGGGGGCGGCCCCCCGGTTCCGGTGCGGTCCCGTGGGGCGGCCCCCCAGTTCCGCGTCGACCAAACTCCGTCGCTGCCCCGGATGGTCAAACCCCGCAACCCACGCTAAGACACACCGAACCGCGACGCCCAAGGAGAGGCCCATGTCAGAGCCCGAGCAGCCGCAGATCTACCTCGTCACCCCGCCCGACTTCGACCTGGGCAGCTTTCCCGACCGGCTGGCCGCCGTGCTGGACGCGCATGACATTGCCTGCCTGCGCCTCAGCCTCGCCACCCGCGACGAAGACCGCATCCTGCGCGCCGCCGATGCCTGCCGCGAGGTGGCGCACCGGTTCGACGTGGCGCTGGTCATCGACACCCATGTGGTGCTGGCCAAGCGGCTGGGACTCGACGGGGTGCATCTCGCGGACGGCGCGCGCTCGGTGCGGTTCGCCCGCAAGGAGCTGGGGCCCGACGCCATCGTCGGTGCCTTCTGCGGCACCTCGCGGCACGACGGGATGACCGCAGGCGAGGCCGGCGCGGATTACGTGAGCTTCGGCCCGGTCGGCGGCGGTGCTCTCGGCGATGGCAGCCGGGCCGATGCGGAGCTGTTCCAGTGGTGGTCCGAGATTGTCGAACTGCCGGTGGTGGCCGAGGGCGGGCTGGACGCGGATCACCTACGCCGGCTCGCGCCGGTCACGGATTTCGTCGCCTTGGGCGAGGAAATCTGGCAGGCCGAAGACGCCTCGGCGGAACTCTCGGCGCTGATTGCCGCCATGGCCGGGGGCCCTGCCTGAAAAACCGGCATCGGCGGCAGGCGGGCCGGGAAATCGCGGGGACCGGGCGCACCGTCCCGGCTGCGGGCTTGACCCCGCCGCGGCCTGTCGCACTTGGTAACCCATGATCCTGCTCGATACCCCGCCGCCCGACCGTCACAGCCTTGCCGAGGACGTGCAGGGCATCCTGATCGGCTCGACGCTGGTGGCGCTCGGCATCCAGTTCCTGCGCGCCTCGGAGCTGATCACCGGGCAGATCGCCGGCCTCGCGCTGATCGTAAGCTACCCCACCAACTGGAACTTCGGCGCCGCCTTCTTCGTCCTCAACCTGCCGTTCTACGCCCTGGCGATCCGGCAGATGGGCTGGACCTTCACGGTCAAGAACTTCATCGCCGTCACGCTGATGTCGAGCATGGTCGAGCTGATGCCCTACGTGCTGACCATCAGCGAGTTGCATCCCGCCGTCGGTGCTGCGCTTTTCGGTATCCTTGCGGGGATCGGCCTGCTGTCGCTCTTCCGGCACGGCGCGACGCTGGGCGGCGTGGGGATCGTGGCGCTTTGGCTGCAGGACCGCAACGGCTTCAAGGCCGGCAACACGCAACTGATCTTCGACGCGCTGGTTTTTGCCCTGGCGCTGCTGCTCTTTGCCCCCGACCGCGTCGCCTGGTCGCTTCTGGGCGCGGTGATCCTCAACGTGATCATCACCATCAACCACCGTCGCGACCGCTATATCGCGAAATCCTGAGTGCGGTCCGACATCGGCACCCGGCCGTGCGCACACGCTGCGTCCCCGGTGTCACAGACGCGAGATTTCCGGGCAATCGCCGTGAAAATCCTCGCGGCAGACCGGAAAGGCGCGCAACCATGGGCGGAGTTGGTTAATGGTTTCTAAAGGCCGCGGGCCTAGCCTCGGTCCTCGTAGACCGGCAGCAATGCGACACGGGAGCCATCGATGACCACCTTCCCCTCCTCACGGAAATTCACCGTGATCCGGCCGTGGATATTGGATTGCACCTGGCCGCGCCCCCAATCGGGCCGGTCGGGGTGTTCGACGATCATCCCCGGCTCCAGCAACGCATTCATCTCGGTCATTTCCATCCCTTTCCGGAGCCTGACATGAGCTATGATAAAGACGCCCTGCCTGCATTGATAGGCTCGCGCATCTGTCACGATCTGATCAGCCCGATCGGCGCGATCAGCAACGGGCTGGAATTGCTCGGCATGAACAGCCAGACCGGCATGGGACCCGAGCTGGAGCTGATTCACGAAAGCTGCGCCCATGCAAATGCCCGGATCCGGTTCTTCCGAATCGCCTTCGGCGCTTCTGCGACCGAACAGCGGATCGGCCGGCATGAGGCAACGCAAATACTGACCGACATGGCGCGCAGCGGCCGGGTGCAGGCCGACTGGCGGGTCGAGGGCGATCTGCCGCGCGTAGACCTCCAGATGGCCTTCCTCGCGCTGCTCTGCGCCGAAACTGCCCTGCCGCTGGGCGGCAACGTCGGTTTCGACCACGGCCCGAGCGGCTGGAAGATCACCGCTCAGGGGCCGCGCATCAACCTCGAAAACGGCCTCTGGGGCCTGTTCGCCATCGGCGACACGCAGGTCGAACTGACCCCGTCTCGGGTGCAGTTCGCGATTCTCGACACGCTGAGCCGGTCCCTGGGGCGCCGCGTCGCCGTAACCGAAACATCAGACGCACTGATCCTGACGATCTGACCCCGGTCCGACGCGTTCCGGTCGGTTTGCCCTCGAGGTCGGCTTCGCGCGGTCAGCTGCGCAGCGTACCGTCGCCCACGACGATATATTTGAAGCTGGTCAGCTGTTCGGCCCCCACCGGCCCGCGCGCATGCAGCTTGCCGGTGGCGATGCCGATCTCGGCGCCCATGCCGAATTCGCCGCCATCGGCGAACTGGGTCGAGGCGTTGCGCATCAGGATCGCCGAATCCACCCGCTCGAAGAATCGCGCGGCCACCCCGTCATCCTCGGTCAGGATGCAATCGGTGTGATTCGAGCCGTAGCGCCCGATGTGGTCGATGGCGGCGTCGACGTCGTCGACCACCCGCGCAGCGATGATCATGTCGAGATATTCGCAGCCCCAGTCGCTGTCGGAGGCGCGGCTGGTGCCGGCAATGGCACTGAGCGTCTCGTCGGTGCGCACCTCGACACCGGCGTCGATCAGCGCCCGGATAACGCCCTGCCCGATGGTGTCCACCACATCGCGGTGGATCAGCAGGCACTCGGCAGCCCCGCAGATGCCGGTGCGGCGGGTCTTGGCGTTGAGGATCACGTCCAGCGCCTTGACCGGATCGGCGTCGGCATCGACGTAAATGTGCACGATGCCCTCGAGATGGGCAAAGACCGGCACCCGTGCCTCGCGCTGGACGAGTCCCACCAGACCCTTGCCGCCGCGCGGTACGATCACGTCGACATAGTCGGTCAGGGTAAGCAATTCGGACACCGCGGCACGGTCGCGCGTCGGCACCAGCTGGATCGCGTCTTCGGGCAGGCCGGCGCTGCGCAGACCCTCGACGAGGCAGGCATGGATCGCGCCGGAACTGTGAAAACTCTCGGATCCGCCGCGCAGGATCACCGCGTTGCCAGCCTTGAGGCAGAGCGCGCCGGCATCGGCGGTCACGTTGGGGCGGCTTTCGTAGATCACGCCGATCACGCCAAGAGGCGTGCGCACGCGCTTGATGTGCAGCCCGCTGGGACGGTCCCATTCCGCCATGACGGAGCCCACCGGATCGTCCTGCCCCGCGATGGCGCGCAGCCCCTCGACGATGCCCTCGATCCGCGCCTCGGTCAGCAGCAGCCGATCCAGCATCGCGTCGGACAGGCCCTTGTCGCGACCGAACTCCATATCCTTGGCGTTGGCCTCGACGATGGCGGCGCGCCGGGCCCAGACGGTGTCGGCGGCGACGCTCAGCGCCTCGCGCTTGGTCTCGGCCGGGGCATAGGCCAGCGTCGCGGCGGCGGCCTTGGCGCGCGCGCCGATGTCCTGCATCATAGTGGCGATATCGGTCTGGTCTTTCATGGCATCGCTCCTCGGGTTGGATCGTATCGGCGGGGACGTGACGGGTTCACGCCATCATATCACAGGACCATGTCGTCCCGGTGGATCAGAACGGCCCGGCCCGGATAGCCGAGAATGTCTTCGATTTCGGTGCTCTTGTGGCCGCGGATCGCCGCCGCTTCGGAGGCGGTATAACGCACGAGTCCCTGCCCCAGCGCCGCGCCGTCAGCCGCCTCGATGGCCACCGGATCGCCGCGGCCGAAACTGCCCGAGACCGCCGCGACCCCGGCGGGCAGCAGGGATTTGCCCTGTTTCAGCGCTCGCGCCGCGCCCGCATCGATGCGGATGACCCCCTGCGGCTTCATCGCCGCGATCCAGCGCTTGCGCGCGAGATGCGGGTCGAGTTGCGGGGTGAACCAGGTGGCGTTGGCACCGTTTTCCAGCGCCGTCAAAGGGTTGAGCACCGATCCTTCGGTGATCGCCAGCGCGCAGCCCGACGCGGTGGCGGTCCGGGCCGCCATCAGCTTGGTCTTCATGCCGCCCTTGGACAGCCCCGACCCGGCATCTCCGGCCATCGCCTCGATCTCGGGGGTGATGTCGTCGATGGTGTCGTAGCGGTGCGCGGCCGCGTCCTTTTGCGGATTGGCGCTGTAGAAGCCGTCGACGTCCGACAGCAGGATCAGCTGATCGGCGCCCACGGTGACCGCGACCTGTGCGGCCAGCCGGTCGTTGTCGCCGTAGCGGATCTCGTCCGTGGCCACCGTGTCGTTCTCGTTCACGATGGGCACGACACCGAAGCCCAGCAGCGTCTGCATTGTCGCGCGGGAATTGAGGTACCGCCGGCGGTCGGCGGAATCCTCAAGCGTGACAAGCACTTGCGCGGTGGTGATGGCATGGGGCGCCAAGGCTTCTTCCCAGGCGCGGGCCAGGCGGATCTGCCCCACCGCCGCCGCCGCTTGGCTTTGTTCGAGCGGCAGCACCGTCGCGGGCAGGCCCAGCACGCCGCGCCCCAGCGCGATGGAGCCCGAGGACACCAGGATCACGTCGGTGCCACGCGCCTTGATCCGCGCCACGTCCTCGGCCATCGACCGCAGCCAGTCGGCGCGCAGCGCGCCGGTTGTCCGGTCGACAAGCAGAGCCGAGCCGATCTTGACGACCAGCCGTTTGGCGTCGCTCAGGGCTGCCACGGCGCATCCTCCTCGCCGGTATCCTCCTCGGCCTTGGTCCGCAGGCGCGAATCGTCGATCTGCGCGCGCAGGGCCCGCAGGACTTCGGTCAGCCCCTCTTTGGACACGCCGGACATCAGGTAGACCTTCTGCTGCGCCGCCTCTTCCAGTTCCTCGCGCAGGAAGGCGCGTTCCTCGTCGTCCAGCGCGTCGATCTTGTTCAACACCGTGACACGCGGCTTGTCGGCCAGCCCGGCGCCATAAGCGTCGAGTTCGTTGATGATGGTGTGATAATCCTCGATCAGCGTGCCCGAGGTGCCATCGACGAGGTGCAGCAGCACCGCACAGCGCTCCACATGCCCGAGGAACAGATCGCCCAGGCCCCGGCCTTCGTGCGCGCCTTCGATCAGGCCGGGAATGTCCGCGACCACGAATTCGACGTTGTCGACGCCGACAACGCCGAGGTTCGGGTGCAGCGTGGTAAAGGGATAGTCCGCGACCTTGGGCCGGGCATTCGACGTGGCGGCGAGGAAGGTCGACTTGCCGGCGTTGGGCAGGCCCAGCAGGCCCACATCCGCGATCAGCTTCAATCGCAGCCAGATCGTGCGCTCAACCCCCGGCTGGCCGGCATTGGCCCGGCGCGGTGCCTGGTTGGTGGCGGATTTGAAATGCAGGTTGCCCCAGCCGCCGTTGCCGCCCTTGGCCAGCAGCACCCGCTGGCCCAATTCGGTCATGTCGGCAAGCACCGTCTCTTCATCCTCGTCGAGGATCTCGGTGCCCACGGGCACCCGGAGTACAATGTCCTCGCCGGTCTTGCCGGTGCGCTGGCGGCCCATGCCGTGCTGGCCGTTGTCGGCAAAGAAATGCTGCTGGTAACGGAAGTCAATCAGGGTGTTGAGCCCGTCCACCGCCTCGGCCCAAACATCGCCGCCATCCCCGCCATCCCCGCCGTCGGGCCCGCCGAATTCGATGTATTTCTCGCGGCGAAAACTCACCGCACCGCCGCCGCCCGAGCCCGAGCGGATGTAGACCTTGCAAAGATCGAGGAATTTCATGGTCGTCCGTCCTGCGCCTGCGGCGTCCTGCGTCTGCGAGTTGAACCGCGTGACCGCCGCGCGCAGCGACGGTCAGCGCAGTTTCTTGAGATATGTCCACGTCGGCACGCAGGTATTGCGCGCCACGCTAAAGGCTTCGGCATCGCCGATATAGGCAAAACCGCAGTTTGTCAGCACCCGCGCCGACGCCTGGTTGTCCTGAAAGACGCTGGCGAACATCGTGGCGTCGCCCAGGGGATTCGCCTCGACCAGTGCCTTCACCGCGTCCGACGCCAGCCCGGTGTTCCAGAACGGCGGCGCCACCCAGTAGCCGATTTCCGACTGCGCCCGGTCCATGCGCACGAGCGAGATCAATCCCATGACCTCGGCCGACCCGATCTTGGTGCCGTCCATCGCCCAGACTTCTTCGTTGCGCACCGGAGCCATCGCGCGGGCGATGTAGGCTTCGGTCGTGCCCGGTGGCAGCGGATGCGGGATCGCCTGGGTCATGGACGCCACGCGCACATCGGCGCTGTAATGCGAAATCAGCCCCGCATCGGATTTGCGCAGCGGGCGCAAGTCAAGGCGGTCGGTGCTGACCGTGGGCTGCTGAACGGGCGTGTCGATGCTCATGTGGCTCTCCTCAAACACACTTGCTGCCGAAAGTCCGCGGGCTCCTCCTCCCTCGGCTCGGCCTTTAATAACGCGTGATGCAGTCATCGGGGTCCGGACGCTCCGGAAAAAAAAAGGGGGACCGGCCCGTCGCCGATCCCCCTGTTATCAAAACCTAAAGGTCGGCTTACTCTGCGGCCTCCGCCGCTGGCAGGACCGAAATGAAGGTGCGGCCCTTGAAGCCCTTGTGGAACGTCACGGCCCCGTCAACGGTGGCAAAGATCGTGTGATCCTTGCCCATGCCCACGCCTTCGCCCGGCCAGAACTTGGTGCCGCGCTGACGCACGATGATGTTGCCGGGGATCGCGGACTGGCCACCGAAGAGCTTCACGCCAAGACGGCGTCCGGCTGAGTCGCGACCGTTGCGGGAGGAACCGCCTGCTTTTTTATGTGCCATGGGTGTCTCTCCTTATTTCTCGGACAGGGCTTTGGCCTGCTCGATCCAGCCTTCACGCTCGATCCGGCCCTTGAACGACAGGACTTCGCCGAATTTCTCGACGTCTTCCTCGGTCCAGGCTGCGATCTGGGCGAAGCTGGTGATGCCGGCCTCGTGCAGTTTCTTCTCGAGCGCCGGGCCCACGCCCGACAGCTCTTTCAGGTCGTCGGCGGCACCGCTTGCGACACCGGCCTTCTTGGCGGGCTTGGCCTTGGCCTCGTCGTTCTTGACGCGGGCCTTCATGTCGGCCTGCTCGGAGGCGTTGGTGGTGTAGACCTCTTCGCCCAGTCCGCGCGGCAGCGTACCGGCGCCCACGGCGGCCTTGATGCCCGACTTGTCCGCGCCCGAGGCGAGGATCTCGGTCACCCGCAGCAGGGTCAGCTGCTGGCGATGGCCCTTGGTGCGCTGCGAGCCGTGCTTGCGGCGGCGCTTGACGAAGTGGATGACCTTGTCACCCTTGATCTGGTCGATGACCTCGGCCTGGACGGCGGCGCCGTCCACCAGCGGGACGCCCACGGTGATCTTGTCACCGCCGAGCATCAGAATCTCGTTGAACTGGACCTTTTCGCCAGCATCGGCCGCAAGCTTTTCCACCCGGAGCGTATCGCCCGACTGGACCTTGTACTGCTTGCCGCCGGTCTTCATCACCGCAAACATGCGTGTCGTCCTTTTCCTGCCGCGTCCTGTGGCCCCCGCGTCGCGGGCGTTTCCGGCTCTCGCCGCCTCGAACAGCGCGCCCGGTCCGTCCGGGCGATGTGTCAAAAAATCGAAAGGCCGGAACTCGCCCCAGCCTCAGAGCCGCGCTTATGTTGCGATTTGGCCCCGATGTCAAGCGGTCCGAACCGGTTTCCCGGCACGTCACGTCATCAGAGATCCTGCCCCTGCATCTGCTGCGACAAGGCCAGGCCAAGCGCGTAGGACAGCTTGTCGTACATGTCGTTGAAGCCGGCGAACAGGGCGCGGTTCAAGGCTTGCCCCTCGGTGGTTTCCGACAGCGCCACGTAATCGGCCAGCGCCTCTTCGCCCAGCGGCCCGTAGGCCAGCATCATATACGCGAAAAGCCATTCGCGGGTGTCCGCGCGGGTCTCGTCCTCCTGTCCCCAGACGTCCGACAGCATCTCCGCCTCGGACATCTCGAGCCCGCCGCCATCCGCCAGCCCCTTGTAGAAGGCAAAGCTGGCGTTGAGCGCGCCGACCACGTTGGCCTCGACGAGATCGTTCGCCTCGATCAGCGCTTCGAGCGGTTCGAGGCTCGGGTCCTCCTCCGCCGCCGCCATTCGGTAGGCGTCGCGCGCGGCCTCTTCGACATCCTCGGACACCATCGCCTCGCGGGCCGAGATCTCGAGCCCGACGATCCGCGCGCCCGCGTCGGAGGTGAAGTAGTCGAGCAGCGGGTCGAGATCGGTGCCCTCGATCTCTTCGGCAAAGCCCGCGCGCACGGTCTCGAGCATCGCGTCGGTATCGTAGATGCGGTCGACCACCGCCTCCCAGGCGGCGTCGCTGCCGCCGGGCAGCATGTCGCGGCCCAGATCGGCACCGTAGCCCTGCCCCTCCTCGCGCATGATCTGCACCATCTGGGGCACCCCCAACGCCTCGATCAGGTCGTCCTCGGGCGCCGCGAAGACGGGCGCGGCCAGGGCAAAGGCAGTGGCAACGAAGGCGGTACGCAGGAACATTCGGTCGGTCCTTTGACAGAGTTACCGGAGCAACCTATGAGCGCCGCCGCCGGAATACCAGATCATCGCGCAATCGTCATTGCGCGTCCGCCGCGGCACCGTCGCCTTGCGGTGAAATTCCTGTTGCACCTCTCCGCGCAGCCGGTTAAACGCCCCCACCAGACCCCCGCGGAGAGGTGCCGGAGTGGTCGAACGGGGCGGTCTCGAAAACCGTTGACCCTTCACGGGGTCCCAGGGTTCGAATCGCTGTCTCTCCGCCACTTTGGCCTTATTATACTGGTTTCTGGTTTAACCTCGCTCTCGCGGGTCCTGGAGCCGTGAAATGCCGGAGTCGGCATAGTATGACGACTTGTCGGCGCGCCGGTTGCACCGACTATGCCGAGATGCAGCCGCCGATGCCACTCGAACATCCCGGAAGATGTCCTGAAACGACGAAGCCCCGCCGTTTCGGGCGGGGCTGCTTTACACGGGTAAGATGCTGGTTCAGAGACCGGCATTACCATCCGCGTTCGCGATCTCCTGCTGCTCCTGCGACAGGTAGCGGAAGTAATAGCGCTCGGTCGTGTTGACCGATCCGTGGCCGATATAGCGCTGGACGCGATATACCGACCACCCTTCCCTCAGCCGTTCGATCGCGAACTTGTGGCGGATGTCATGGAGCCGGCCCCCGAAACCGGTCTCCTGGGCATAGTCCCAGAAGAGGTTTGCTGGGCCGCGGTAGTAGCCTTCCTCTGTCTTGTTCCAGAACACATGAGGGGACCGGTTGGAGCGCGGGATCTTCAACAGGATGTTGATCGCCGGCTGGCGGAGCGTGATCGTCCGAACCTTGCGCCCTTTCGTGTGCCGAAGCGTCAGCGTGACGTGGCCTTCGACCGGCCGGTCCATGCCCTTCACGTCGGACCATTTGATCATAGAAATCTCGGTGACCCGCCCTCCGGTCGCGTCGAGAAAAGCCGGGAAGAAGCAGAGAGTGCCCGGCGCACGGCGACCCAGCTTGTGGATTGCCTCGTTGCTGGGCAGAACGATGTCTGGGAGGGTCTCCTTCATGCCCTGCTTCTCGAATTGCTGAACTGGGTTCACCTCGATCCAACCCTTGTTCTTGATATACCGCATCAGATGGTTGAATGCCGTGAGGTCGCGATTGATCGTCGCGATCGAAACGCCCTCATCCTTGCGCATGGCAACGAATTCGGACACCGATTTAAGATCGACTTCCCAGGCCCCGGCGGCTTCGATATCCTCGCCCCGCTCCTCGAAGATGTCCGCCAGAGTCACACCGATCTGGCGCAGACTGGTCTGGTAGCGGGCGCGGGTGGTGTCCGACCAACCATGGTCGTCGTCTTCGTGATCGAGGCTGTCATAGAAGCTCGTGAAGCCCGCGTGGAAGAGCCAGTCGGTTTCCCCACGCTCAGCCTTCCCCGTTAGCTCCTCGATCCTTTTGCGCGCTTTCTTTTCCGCGACCCGTTTAGAACTTGTCCGAAGCGACTCTCGGTATTCTTTCCCGTCGATGGAGACGCGGAGGTAGTAATTCTTGCTGTTTTTGGGCTTGTAGATGTTGCTTGCCATTCGTTCCCCTCGGTGAGCCAGACGGACAAAAGATCCTGATCGAAGGTCCAGACGCCGCCGTGTTTCGCGGCGCCCGGTATCTTTTTTTTCGATGCGAGATCGGTGATGTGGCGACGCTTCAGCCCCGAGAGCCGCGCAACGGTCGAGACCCTGAGCCTTGGCTGGATCGCGCCAAGGGATGGGATTGCGTTCTCGAAAGCGCGGGGCGGTTCGTGGGACATGCTGCGACCATTTTCTTCCCGGCGAAAAACAGAGCGTTCCGGCCGGTGGTTACTTCGATTGCTTGCCCGTGAGGGCATGCAAGAAGGATGGGATCGTCTGTCTTGGCGGAGTCGTGGGAACCCGCAGATTTCTTCGAAATTCCCACGACAACCCCTACTAACGCCATGATCTCAGGCGAAACTTTTTTCGGATTCAGCCTCAGATATTCCCTTCCAGGAGTGGACGCTCAGCAGTGCCGCGCTGCCTTTCCGAGTTCGTGCAGGCGCGCCGCATACCACCGGATCCCGGCGTCGACTTGGAGCCGCCGGCCGGCATCCACCGGAAGCGGGTGGCACTCCTCGGCCTGCAGCGAGAGCAGTGTGTCGACGGCTTCGTCGAGCGCCATCGCGAGCTCGGGGGCCGTTTCCGACGGAGCGAAGCATGCCTCGATAGCCTGCCGGAAGGCCGGACCGTGCAGGCCCCGGAATCTTCGAAGTAGGTCGTCCAGCCCGCTCCCATGGCGGCGAAGAAACTCTCGCGTCAGCCGGATTGCCGTGTCCTTCGGCATGCCGGTGCCGCGATTCATGGTGATGGTCTGAAGTTTACCCATGCGGGTCCTCCTTCTTGCCGGGGACCGGCGGCACCGTGCCGCCTTGGAATATCCACCGGACTTCAAGAACCGCCGCACAGGAGGACGCGCCGGCATGGATCCGCGACGAAGGGACGCCGCCTCGGATCCGTTTCGACATGCCCGGATGTTCCGGTCCGTTAGTGGCATGTCGAATTCTAAGTTCGTGTTGTCTTGGCTCCGCCACGCTGCTCTCGGGAGCGGCCTCCGAACCAAGGCCGTTCACGACAGCAGCGCATGCTCTATCGTGCTATTCGCGCCCATCAGAACCGCGACTCTGGAATTCCCTGATCGCTGAAAGCTTCGCATGCGATGTAAGGGAAGCTTCAAACACGATGGTGCCTGGCGATGATCGCGACCATCCCCTGAGCGATGTTCCGTACCCCAGAAACTCCAGAGCCGAGGTAGCTGTGTGGAGGATGGGGCCCTCGTCGAATTCGACCTCTCGCTCGGCAAGACGGGGTTCGAGCACCACCGCTTGCCCATCGACCAGGAAAGCCACCGCAACCAGAGTATATGCGGGCGCGCCGCGATGGATGAACCGGCACCAAGCCGCAGTCCGCCCGAGGTCGTCGGCAATCCGCGGCTTTTGAAAGATCAGCTTCGGTTCGTAATCCATCTATCGTGCTCCGGTATCGACGTCTCTCACATAGAGGGGACGTCGATACCGGAGCACAATAATTTGGCCTAAGGCAGACAACCCTATGAACATCCATCGCGAATTGTGGGTATAGTAGAATTCACCAGGCAAACAATTCAAGAATGCCAGTCGCTTAGACGCATTCTCAAGCGGCCGGAACGGGTTCCTTGACGTCGCGATCATCCTTTCGAAGTCGATCGTTCGGTGCTTCTGGTGCCGTCGTTCGGATTCATCCGGGAGATGTCCGGGGCGACACCCACGGCGATGCGGGTCGATCCGTCATCTGGCCGGGGCGACCTGGGTTTTGCGCGGGGTTCCTCGGGGACCAATTGCATCGGGTAACCTCACAACGGAGCCCCCATGCCGATCCCTATCAACGATCAATACGTCGTCCCCGAACACGTCGTGAATTTCCTGTGCGACGGAGAACGAAGCTTTCTCGCGCTACGGCTGGTCCACGGCCTGCTCAACGCCCTGGACACCGCCGTCAAAGGCAACATGAGCCTTGTGCCTTCTCTTTTCTCGAAAGAGCACAGCGTTCGAACAAGCACGTTGGCCGCCGCGGTCGGTCCGGAGAAGGCCAAGGACAACCGATGGATGCACGCAGCGTGTGCTGAACTCAACGCACAGGACATCCTCTCGACCGCGACCATCAAAGGGCGCGTCTTCCGCTTCAAACTCAGCACGAAGTTCTCGGATGCGTTCTCCAAGAAAACGCGCGCGTTCGCGATCATGAACACCGAGCAAGTCCGGCAGTGCCGAACCCTACACGACCTGTTGTTTCTCTCGCTCGCATGTCTACACGGGGGCAAGAACAGTCCACGGTTCTTGCTTCCTCGTATTCCTGTTCGACTTGAGCCGAAAACGTCTCTACTTTCACTTCTCCCGCAGGAGCCACCAGTGCAGGACCCGTGGCGGGCCACGTGGTGCAAGTCCAGCCGCTCCTGGGTGAACGCTGCAATTCGGACGAGCCAGATCCTCGACCATGCTTATCTGATCGCCCCACGTCAGGACATGATCGACGACTACGTCTCCGAGGTCGCGGTCAAGATCCAAACCAAAAAGACGAATTGGGAGCGCGGCAAGCTCTACAAATTTCCGCCCGGCACGCGGAGCGTTGTCCAGATACCCACCGGTGGGACCAAGTCCGTGCTGAACGCCGAAGCCCTCGCGTACAAGTGGCACCAGACCGTCATCCAGTAACTCGCGAGAAATCTACGCCGGCGCATTTCCGTGCGCCGGCGAAAGACTCCAAATCCTTTCCAGATCGAAACATCTGGAGAAGACAATGATCACCCCCGCACCTCACCTGCCTGACCACCTCGCCCAGAAGCTGATCGCTGCCGCCCGGTCATTTCAGCGCGACTACGACGCGATCACCCTCGCTGAAGCGCGTCGACTGCTCGGCCGCCATGACTTCCGAGTGCCTATCCTGTGCTCCCTTGCCTTTCATGGGAACGGCAATCTGAAACAGGTCAACGTCCGTGAAAACCTGAAGTGCAAGGAACCGACCCCGAGGCAATTCGCCTCCTTCATCAGGATCTTTGCTACTCCCGATCAAGGCGCGAACGACCTTCGTTCAGGCTGCTTTCGCTGGATCGCGGAGGACTCTGCCAAACGGTTCCTAACCGAGGGGCGCCATCGGGCATTCCAGCTGTCCGACGAGGAGATCGAGGCCCTTCTCCGCAGGATCCCGGAGTATGCACCCTATAAGGCCGTCGACTTCGAGGACGTATCCTTGCTCGCGATCCGGCGTGTCGTCGAAACGGAGCATGAACTGCGCCGCGGCGAGAGCAACCACGCCCGTCTCATTCGTCACACGCAGGCGATGCCGCGCAGCTTCATGGCGGACCTGGAGGCGGAGCGCGCGGCCGCACGGTCTCAGTGGGACGAGGAGATCGCGAAGGGATACACCCCCTTCATTCCCTTCGCATACCGGAGCTGGCCTGAGGAGCAGGGTATCATCCTTGCCTACCGTGAGCGGACCTATAAGGCCGCTTTCCGATGATCTTTTTGGCGCGCAAGGTGGCACTCCTGGGCGTTCAATCAGATTTCAAACGCTGGCGGACGCGCGCCTTGCGCAGGACATGGATTGCCTTGTTGAAGGGAGTATTCGAGACCTCACGCACGTAGGTTTCCGGATCGATTTCAATATCCTCCCCGGTGGGCATCTCCATCTTCTCGCCTCTTTGTGCCATGGCAATGACCTCCTCGTAGCCACTACGAGGGGCTGAGATATGCACAGCCTGACGCGCGGCCTCTCGCGCCTCCATTTCCGTTGGCGCCTCGGCGATCTCGCGCTTCTCCTCCGCAGCCTCGACCTTTCGCTTTGCTTCCCGATCCGCCGCGATCCGCTCGGAGTCCTCGAGCCGCGCTCGCTCCCGCTCGAGAGCGCGGCGCTGCTCCCAGGCCAGCCAGAGGCCAGCGTTGTGCTGCTGGATCTCTTTCCGCTCCTTCACCCGACGGGGGTAGTGAGCCGCGGCGCCGTGGCTCGCCTCGGGGCCTACGTGCGGCTGCGCTACGAGGCCGTCCGGCGCATGGCCCGCGGCCGCCATGGCCTGGTTGGACCGCATGTCGATCCGCGCCTCCGACCCGACACGCTTCAGTGCAGAGTTTGCTCTGTGCTCCCATTCATCCCGCATGTTCTGGATTTCTTCAGGGCCCGTTTTGACGTGGTCCAGACATCGGATCTTCTCGTTGAACATCCCGGTGTCGCGGTCCTTCTGGCGATTGGACATCAGGAGGTGCGCGTGGAAATTCTGGTTCGTGCGCGTCGGGTCCCGGAGGATCTCGAGATACTCTTCCTGGCCCATAATCCCCTGCCGATAGAGGCGCTCGACTCGCCGGCCGTCGTCACGGTCGTGAAACTTCGGCGCATGGATGACCCAATGGACTGCAAGCCCATATCGGTCGACCAGATTACAGCAGAATCCGTGAACAACGCGGCGCATCTCGTCGAGCGGCAGCTCGACTGGGAGAGCCATCTTGATCTCTCTTGCGACCCGCGAGTTCTTGCGTGTCTCGGATCGCTCCACCTCGTTCCATAGCCGCTCGATACCGGTCACCCAGTTGACCGTCCCCTCTTCCAGCAGCCCGCCACGGCCGGTGTAGGAGAAGGTCTGCCCCGTCCGCTCTTCGTGCAAGCGGCAGCGCGCGATGTAGGCGGCCCGGGCGACGGCGCCCGCAGTCTTGCCGCGGGTCAATGCGGTCATTTTGAAATGGCATGCAGCATGTCTCATGAAGCGGGAGATCAGGCCCCGGCCGGGATCCTGCTACGAAAAAAGCCCGCGGCAGGCGCGCTGCAAAGGAACTTTGCGTAATTGCGCCTTCCGAGCCTTCGGCTCGTCAGGTTTGAAATCCCACGAAATCTGTCTTGGTCGCGAAAAACCCGGAGCGAAGCGCCGAACCAGGCACGACATTCCCTTCGAGAACCACGATGAAAGGAACCACGGGATGTCGAGAAACCAGAAGAAGATCGAGACTCTGACCCGCGAGATCGAGCAGAAGAAGGAGCTCCTTTCCGACCTCGCGCAGAAAGCGAAGGAGGAGAACCGTCGCGCCGAAACCCGCAAGAAGATAATCTACGGCGGTGCCTTCCTCGCGCTGGTCGCCACGCTGCCACCTGAGAGACAGGATCGCACGATGGCCGCGGTCGAAAAATTGATCACGAACAAGAAGGACCGAGGATTCCTTTCCCTGCCGGAGACCTAAGCTCCGGACACTGCGCCGCCGTTGACGGCTACCATGGCGACCCGTAGGCTTGGAACAAATAACGAACAGGTGCCGTCATGAGAATCTTCGTTTCCTATTCCCACCGCGACGAGGGCACGCTCGAAAGGCTGAAAGCCCACCTTTCTCCCCTTCGTCGGGATGGGCGTATCGAAACTTGGTATGATCGCGAGATTCGTGCCGGCGGCGAGATCGACGGGGAAATCTCCGCGGAGTTGGAAGCCTGCGATATCGTCTTCCTGCTTATCAGCCCCGATTTCCTGAACTCGGACTACTGCATGGACACCGAGATGACCCGTGCCATGGAGCGCCACGAGGAAGGGTCCGCGCGGGTCATCCCGATCATCGTGGAAGACTGCTACTGGAAAACCAGCGCGTTCAAGAAGCTCAAGGCGCTGCCGAAGGATGGGAAGCCGATCAGCAACTGGACCAATGAGAACACCGCCTTCCTGAACATCGTCGAGGAAGTTGCCCGCGTCCTCGATGACATGGATCGGGCGCCTGTTTCGGCGGAGCCGGAACCGGGCGGCGCAACCCGCCCGGAGACGCAATCACGGAAGTATCGGTCCAGCGGCACTTCGATGACATCGACCGAAGTGACTTTCGAGACCAGGCATTCGATGAGATCCGGAGATATTTCCAGGAGGCGGCGGCCGAGCTGGACGCGCTTGAGGAACTCCGCGGTCGGTTCACGGCGAGGTCCGAAAAGAAATTCTCCTGCACTGTGGTGAATCGCAGCCGGATGCAGGGCGGGACCGCGCACATCACCGTCCGTTGCTCGACGGGCGGCCATGGGTTCGGAGACATCTCTTACGTTTTCGCGGAAGACTCTGCGGACAACACATCCAATGGTGGCTTCAACGTCGAGAACGACGAATACGAGATGTTCCTGACGGTCACCATGAACTTCATGCGGGGCAACCAGGAAGATCGCATGACGCCGCATCAGGCGGCAGAGAGCCTCTGGACCGAATTCCTGGAGCAAGCGGGGGTGAGCCTTGCCTGAGACGATCCCATTCCGATGCAATAACTGCGGTCATCGATTTACGGCCGAGGCGCTGACCGAGGGCGAAAAACGGGATGCCCGCGAGGAACGCCGGCCCACGTCGAGCATCCATTGCCCGAAATGCAACCGGACAGATATTCGCCGCGGCTGGGAATGACCGCCACCTGATCGCTTTCCCCCGGAACCCGCATCCCCTATCCTGCCGCCGACAAGCCGGGCCGCGAAGATCCGGTGGAAAGAACGAGGGACGGGCATGCCGCTTCTGCACTGGCTGACGAGGGATGAGGATCTGCGGGCGGCGGATCGGGTGCCGTATCGGCTGCTCGACGAGCTGCCCGATCTGAGCGCCGGAGAGGGCGACGAGGGGCTGCTGGTGCAGGGGGACAACCTCGAGGCGCTGAAGGCGCTCCTGCCGTTCTACGCGGGCCGGGTGAAGTGCATCTACATCGACCCGCCCTACAACACCCGGTCGGCCTTTGAGCACTACGACGACAGCCTCGAGCATGCGAAATGGCTGGCCATGATCGTGCCGCGCCTGATGCTGCTGCGTGAGTTCCTGAGTGAGGACGGGTCGATCTGGGTATCTATCGACGACAACGAGGGACATTATCTCAAGGTGGTGATGGACGAGGTTCTCGGACGACGGAATTTCGTCACGTCCTGCACTTGGCAACAACGGACGACACGCGAGAATCGAAAAGTCTTTTCAGAAGACTGCGAGCGCATCCTCGTCTATTGCCGGGATTACGAATCATTCAAGCAGGCAAGGAACGATCTTCCGCTTAGCGAGGCAGTCAAGGCACGATATTCCAATCCTGACGATGATGAGCGAGGAGATTGGCAATCGGTTAGTCTCAATGCTCAAGGAGGGCACGGAACGCCGTCCCAATTCTATGAATTCGTCGCTCCGAATGGAAAAGTGCATAAGCTACCATCAGGACGTTGTTGGCTCTACACTTGGCCTGAAATGCAGAAAAAGATTGATGATGGCAGGGTGTGGTTCGGCAAGACAGGCAACAATGCGCCCCGTGAGAAGAAATTCCTATCTGAAGTCAAGGCGGGGCTAACGCCGAATACATTGTGGCTGGCTGACGAGTTCGGAACTAATGATGAGGCAAAGAAAGAGACGGTCCGCCTTTTCGGCTCGGAAGTGTTCGAGACTCCAAAACCCGAGCGCCTGATCCAGCGCATCCTCCACATCGCCACCAATCCCGGCGACCTCGTCCTCGACAGTTTTTTGGGCTCAGGCACTACGGCGGCCGTCGCGCACAAGATGGGCCGCCGATGGATCGGGGTCGAGATGGGCGAGCATGCCCGGACCCACTGCGCCTTGCGGATGCAGAAGGTGATCGAGGGCGAACAGGGCGGCATTTCGAAGGATGTAGGCTGGGAAGGCGGCGGCGGCTTTCGCTTCTGCACGCTCGGCCCGGCGGTCTTCGACGAGGACGGCCGGATCGACCCGGCGATCCGCTTTGCCGACCTCGCCCGCCATGTCTGGTTCTCCGACACCCGGCAGCCCATGACGGACGCCCCGACGGGCCCGCTCCTGGGCGTGCATGGCGAACGCGCCGTCGCCCTGCTCTACAACGGCATCCTGAAGGATCGCAGCCCCGCGGGCGGCAATGTCCTGACCCGCGCGGTGCTGAAGCTGATCCGTGACGACCTCGCCGCGGCCGCGCCGGATTTCGAGGGCGATCTGGTCGTCTACGGCGCCGCCTGCCGCCTGTCCGAGGCCACATTGAAGGATCAAGGCATCCTCTTCCGCCAGACCCCCTACGACATCTCGGCGAGGACGTGACCATGCAGCTCAAGACCTACCAGAAAGCCACGCTGGACACGCTCGACGCCTTCTTCGCCCGCGCCCTCGCCACCGGCCCCGCAGAGGCCTTCCAGCACGCCGTGGAGGAGCAGGAGAAGCTTGCCCGTCTCGAGGGACGGAAATCGGAGCCACGGGCGTACAAGCCGCTCGAGGCGCTTCCGGACGTGCCTTACGTCTGCCTGCGCCTGCCTACGGGCGGCGGCAAGACCCTGCTGGCGGCCGAGACGATCCGCCTGGCTGCGCGCAGCTATCTGCGCCGCGCATGGCCCTTGACGCTCTGGTTCGTGCCGTCGGACGCGATCAAGACGCAGACGCTGGAGGCGCTCAAGGACCGAACGCATCCCTACCGCCGCAAGCTCGACGATAATTTCGGCGGCCATGTCCGCGTCTTCGACATAGCCGAGTTCGAGATGCTGCGCCCGCAGGATCTGGCGCGGTCTGCCTGCGTTGTCGTCTCCACGATCCAGGCCTTCCGGGTGGCCAACACCACCGGCCGCAAGGTCTATTCTCACCACGAGGAGCTGGAACCGCATTTCTCCGGTGTGCCCACCGACGGGATGGAGGTCGTGTCGCCCGAAGAGGCAGCCGAGAACAACATGCTGACCGAGGGGGCGGTGAAATTCTCCTTCGCCAACCTGCTCTACCATCAGCGGCCCCTGATGATCGTGGACGAGGCGCACAACGCCGTCTCGGGCCTGACGCGCGAGGTCCAGGCCAGGATCCGGCCGGCCGCCATTGTCGAGTTCACGGCGACCCCGCGCGGCCGCAACAACATCCTGCATTCCGTCACGGCGAGCGCGCTCAAGGACGAGGAGATGATCAAGCTCCCGATCCGGGTGCGGCCGCATGACGACTGGCGGGAGGCTGTGACGGGTGCCGTGGCGACACGGAACATGCTCGAGGAGAAGGCGAAGCGGGACCGGGACCATATCCGGCCGGTGGTGCTCTATCAGGCGCAGGCGCGGAACGGGCATCCGACCGTCGCGGAGCTCAAGACGTATCTCACCGAAGAGAAGCTGATCCCGGAAGACCGGATCAAGGTTGCCACCGGCGAGCAACGCGAGCTGGACGGTATCAATTTGCGCGATCCTGCAGAGCAGACCCGGCATGTGATTACCGTCGACGCGCTGAAGGAGGGCTGGGATTGTCCCTCAGCCTATGTCCTCTGCGCTACCCAGAGGCTGCAGAGCCGGGGTGCCGTCGAGCAGCTCCTGGGACGCGTCCTGCGCATGCCTTACGCGGCGCGCCGGAAGGATGCCGCGCTGAACTGCGCCTACGCCCACGTCTCGGAGCCCTCGTTCCGGGATGCGGCCCAAGCTCTGACCGACAAGCTGATCGACATGGGGTTCACGGACGAGGAGGTTCGAGAGTCCCTGAAGCCGCGCGGGGTGGAGCAGAATGACCAGGGAGAGCTCTTCGATCCCGATCCTGTCCGCCCGAAACCGGTCCTCCAGTTCACCGTGCCCGACAGCGAGGATGCTCGTGAGCGCTTGAATGGCTGGCAGGACGAGGGTGTCGACTACATCCAGCGCGATGACGGCACATTGGTCGTCGGCGTGAAGGGTGAGGTGACTGACGAGATCGCCCAGGGAGTCCGTGAGATCACTCGGGAGGAAGATCACGCCCATTTCGATGCACAGCTTGAAAAGCACCGGGCGACCGTGGAGGCCAGCCGCACGCTCGCCCAGAAGGGCCACGTCATCGAGATCCCCCAGCTTCTGGTGGAGATGGAGGGCGAGACCTTCCTTGCCGAGACCGATGCGATCATGGAGCGCGTCGACTGGTCCCTGGATCGCCATCCGGCGCGCCTGACCGAACAGGAGCTGAACTTCCACCGGTCACAGGACGTCATTGAGATCGACCTTGAGGGAGAGAAGCTGGTCTACAGCCGGATGACGGAAGAGCAGCCGATCCTGTCCGGCCTGCACGCCCCTACGGATGCGGACCTCGAGGCGTCACTCGTGCAATGGCTGGAGCGGGAATGCCGGGTGTGGGGTATTCCCCAAGCCGAGATGCTACCGTGGATCGCCGCCGTGGTGGCGGACCTGGTTACGAACAGGGGGGTCAGCATCCGCACCTTGATCGACTGGCAGCACCAGATCGCCGCGCGGATCCGGTGGAAGATCCAGGCGATCCGCAATGAGGAAAAGACCCGAGCGCACCAGATGGTGCTGTTCGACGATGAGACGAAACCGACCTGGTCCGAGAGCAACGTGGTTCGGTTCGACGACACGATCTACCAGAATGTGCCTACCCAGACGATCGGGGCTTTCCGGTTCAACCGTCACCTGCTGGGCGTCGATCGCGCGCCACTCATCGATGGAGATCTAAACGGCGAGGAATTCCAGTGTGCCTGGAGCCTCGACAGCCTCGATGAGGTCGATGTCTGGGTCCGGAACGTAGCGCGGCATCCGGACTCGTTCTCGCTGCCCCGGGTCGGTCGTCGGTTCTACCCGGACTTTGTCGCGAAACTCCGCGATGGTGGCGTCTTCGTCGTGGAATACAAGGGTGAACACTTGATCGGCGCGCCCGAGGCACGCGAGAAGGACGCCATCGGCAGGATCTGGGCTCGCACGACGGGAAACGTGTTCCTCATGGTGCGCAAGGTTGCGCACGGCGTGGATATGGCGGAACAGATGAGGCATGCAGTCGCGAAGAATTGACAAGAGCGACGAACCTCAGGGAGGGCGGAAAGCTGACTTTCGCTGCATAGCTTCCGAATGGCAGCTATCGGAACGGACACTTTTCCCGTTCTGGCTTGGCCTTTCGTTCATTGAGAACATCGAGCAATGGGCAGTCGGGGGTATCAGAGCCAGTGCAGCGTGCGATAGTTTGGTCGAGAACGGCCTCGATCGCCTGAAGATCGCGAATCTTGGCGCGAACCACATCAAGATGGTGGCGCCCCATCTGCTCGACCTCGGCGCAGGTTTGGCTTCCGCGATCGACCAGGCCCAGCAGATCGCGGATTTCCTCCATGGTGAAGCCGAGATCTCGGGCCCGCATCACGAAGCTGAGCCGCTCCACATGGGCTGTGCCGTAGCGGCGATGGCCCGAAGAGGTGCGCGGCGGATCGGGCATCAGGCCGACGCTCTCGTAGTAGCGGATCGTCTCGAGATTGCAGCCGGTCACGCGGGCAAGGTCGGACCGCTTCAACTCGCTCGCGTTGGCGTGATCGTCTGGCACTGGATTTCTCCTTGATCCTGTAGTTGCTACAGACCCTACGTTGTAGCCCGATGGGAAACAACGGTAATGAGGCGATGACGTCGGAAGCGATCGAGACCGAGCGACAGGCTGATAAAAGACCCGACAGGACGGGATGGGCCGCGACCGGCGCCGGGGTGCTCGGCGCGCTGGCAATGACCTCCTGCTGCATCCTGCCTCTTGTCCTGGTGAGCCTTGGCGTTACCGCCGTCTTCATCGGGCAGCTTACCGCACTCTACGCCTACAAGTGGGTGACCTTCTCCCTCGCGGCCGCCGCGCTCGGCTTCGGTTTCTGGAAAGCTTACCGGCCGGCGTCCTCCGAAGATTGCGGAGACGGAACCTGCGCCCGTCCGGTGGATCGCGGGCTGATGCGCGGGTTGCTCTGGGGAGCACTGGTTGTGGTGCTCCTGGCTCTGGTCTTTCCCTATGCCGCTCCCTTCGTCCTGACCTTCTGACACGGAGTTACCCATGAAACGCATCCTGCTCGCTGCAATCCTTCTTCTCGCTCCCGCCACAGTCCTCGCCGGGGACGCGCAGACCCGGCTTCACGTCACGGGGCTGACCTGCCCCTCGTGCAGCTACATCGTCGCGACCGCACTCAAGCGGGTGGACACGGTCGAGATCGCCGAGTTCGTCGAAGGCGACGCCGAGGATGGTATCTATGTTCTGCACTACGACGATGCGGTCACCGACCCCGACGCGCTGATCGCGACCGTCACCGGCGTCGGATACGGTGCGACCCTGGCCGAGGGCAGCGGGTCGTGACCGAACGCCATACCCACTCCGGAAATAACGATCGCCTCCTGAAATACGGGCTGATCGGCACCGTCCTTGTTGCCCTGTGCTGCTTCACCCCGATCCTGGTGATCCTGATGGGCGCGGTCGGGCTTTCGGCCCTGCTGGGCTGGCTCGACATCGTGCTTCTGCCCGCGCTCGCGGTGTTCATCGGCACCACCCTCTACGCGCTCTGGCGGCGCCAACGCACCAGCTGAAGAGAGACTGAAATGAGAGATTGCTGCACTCCCAAGGGCGGCGCCTACGATCTTGCCGTGATCGGCGCAGGCTCCGCCGGATTCTCGGCCGCGATCACCGCTGCCGAGGCCGGGGTCCGGGTCGCTCTGATCGGTGACGGAACCCTTGGTGGCACCTGCGTCAATGTGGGCTGCGTGCCCTCCAAGGCGCTGATCCGCGCGGTCGAAGGCCTGCACCACGCGCGCACGGCCAACCGGTTCGACGGCATCGAGGGCGAGGCCCGCGTGACCGACTGGGCCGCGACGGTGGCACAGAAGCAGGCGCTGGTTGATGATCTGCGCGCCGCAAAATACGCCGATGTGCTGCCACGGCACGAGAACGTAGACTATATCGAAGGCCACGCCCGGTTCGACGACGAGGGCCGGCTGACCGTGAACGGCGCAGCCTTTACGGCGACGAAGATCATTATCGCGACGGGCTCCCGACCGCATGTGCCGGCAATTGCCGGTATCGAGGAGGTCGACGCCCTCGACAGCACTTCGGCGCTGGAGATGACCGCGCTGCCGACCTCTCTGCTGGTCCTTGGGGCGGGCTACATCGGCGTGGAACTGGCGCAGCTCTTCGCCCGTGCCGGTGTTGCCGTGACGCTGGTCAGCCGCCGCGGCGTGCTGCCGGAGGCCGAGCCGGAGATATCCGAAGCCCTGGAGAACTACCTGGCCGAGGAGGGCATCCGCCTCGCGCGCGTCTCCGGCTACGAGAACGTGGCGCGCGACGGCGGCAACGTGCGTCTGACCGGAATCGATGGAGAGAGCTTCGGTGCCGAGCGGTTGCTGCTCGCCACCGGGCGAATGCCGAACAGCGACGGGCTGAACCTCGGTGCGGCCGGGATCGAGACCGACGCGCGGGGCGGGATCGTCGTCGACTTGCAGATGCGCACCGCCAACCCGAACGTCTGGGCCGCGGGCGACGTCACCGGGCGCGACCAGTTCGTCTACATGGCGGCCTATGGCGCCAAGATCGCCGCCCGGAACGCCGTGGCGGGCGAGGCGCGCACCTATGACAATGTCACGATGCCTTGGGTGGTCTTCTCCGACCCGCAGGTGGCGGGCGTGGGCCTGAGCGAGGCGCAGGCCCGCGCCGCCGGGCACGACGTGGTGACCTCGGTCCTGCCGCTCGATGCCGTGCCCCGGGCTCTGGCGGCCCGCGACACGCGCGGGCTGATCAAGCTGGTGGCCCAGGCAGGCAGCAAGCGGCTGCTGGGCGCCCAGATCCTCGCCCCCGAGGGCGCGGACAGCATCCAGACCGCGGCGATGGCGCTCAAGGCGGGGCTCACCTACGAGGAGCTGGGCGACACCATCATGCCCTATCTCACCACGGTTGAGGGGCTGAAGCTCGCCGCTCAGGCCTTTGAGAAAGACGTGGCCGCGCTCAGCTGCTGTGCAGGGTAGCGGCCCTCGACCACGACAGGAGACAGAACCTCCCATGCCCACCCTTGCCGCCTATATCGGCGCCGCACTGGCCGAAATCGCAGGTTGCTTCGCCTTTTGGGCTTGGCTCCGGCTGGACAAGCCAATCTGGTGGATCGGTCCTGGCATGGCCTCGCTGGCGCTGTTCGCCTACCTGCTGACACTGGCTGACAGCGCCGCCGCCGGACGGGCCTACGCAGCCTATGGCGGCATCTATATCGCGGCCTCGCTGTTCTTGCTCTGGGCCGTCGAAGGGGTTCGACCGGATCGGTGGGATCTGATCGGCGTTAGCATCTGTCTTCTGGGCGCCGGCATCATCATCGCGGGACCCCGCCCGCCGGTCTGACCCCACGAAGCTCATACGACAGAACGAGGAGCAGAAATGACCGACACGTTCGACCTGATCGTCATCGGTGCCGGCATGGCCGGGATCACCGCCGCGAAGAAATGCAGCAAAGCCGGCTGGTCCGTCGCCATCGTCGACGAACTCCCCTACGGCGGCACCTGCGCGCTCAGGGGATGCGACCCCAAGAAGATGCTTCGTGCCGGAGCCGAGGCGATCGAAGCTGCGCGGCGACTGTCCGGCAAAGGCATCACGGGGGAGCCCCGGATCGACTGGCCGGAGCTGATGAAGCACAAGGAGAGCTTCACTGACCCGGTGCCCGAGAGCATGGAACGCGGATTGAAAGAGGCCGGGGTGCGACCGCTGCACGGTCGGGCCCGCTTCACCGCCGAAGACCGGATCGAGATCGAGGGTCAGGGCGAGATCGCCTTCCGCCATGCGCTGATCGCCACGGGGGCCAAGGCGCGGCCACTCGACTTTCCCGGCGCCGAGAAGCTGATCGACAGCACCGACTTCCTGAACCTGGCCGAGCTACCTCATCGGATCGTCTTCGTCGGCGGCGGCTACATCTCCTTCGAGTTCGCGTATATCGCGGCGCGGGCCGGGGCGCAGGTGACGATCCTCGACCGTGGCGCCCGGCAGCTGAAGATGTTCGATCCCGACTTGGTCGACATGCTGCTGGACCGCAGCCGCGCTGCCGGGATCGAGATCGTCGACGAGGCCGCGATCGAGCGGGTCGAGAATGCGGATGGGGCGCACCGCGTAATCCACCGGAAGGCGGACAAGAGCTACACCTTCGAGGCTGATCTCGTCGTGCACGGAGCGGGCCGGGTGCCCGCCACCGACCATCTCGACCTCGCCGCAGCCAGCATCGAGATCGAGCACGGCGGGGTCAAAGTCACGCCTTGGCTGCAATCCCCGTCGAATCCGCGCGTCTTTGCCGCCGGCGACGCCGCCGCCTCGCCCGGCAAGCCGCTGACCCCGGTGGCGGTGTTCGAAGGCAAGATCGCCGCGTCGAACATGCTCAAGGAAAAGCGGACAGAGCCCGATTACACCGGCGTGCCGAGTGTGGTCTTCTCCATCCCCGAACTGGCGCGGGTCGGCATTTCGGAGGAAGAAGCGCGCGCGATGGGTGACGTCGAGGTGAGTTTCACCGACACCTCTGACTGGTTCTCGCAGAAGCGTCTGGGCAAACGCCATGCAGGCGCGAAGGTCATCACCGCCAAGGACGGCAAGATCCTCGGCGCGCACATGTTCGGACCCGACTATGCCGAGCTGATCAACGTCTTCTCGCTGGCGATCAAGCTCGGGCTGACGGCGGCGCAGGTGAAGGCCATGCCGGCTGCCTACCCGACGGGGGCATCCGACATCGGGTCGATGTTCTAAAAGACCAGCGGCCCTTCGCTGCGCAATCCACTAATGACGGCTGAGGGCCGCGACCGCCACGACGCCGCAAGACCGATCTGAACTCTGCCTCGATAATCACCAAGGGGATCATTTACGCCTGCTGGCCACGCGGAGGAAGGTGGCCGAGCTTCAGTGACCCCCAGACCTGTCAAAACCCCTGGTTTGCCAACTCGGCGGCGATCCGTGTGCGGGATGCTGCATGGCGGGTTGGGAAGGCGGTGAAGTAGTCGGCCTTGGTCGCATCTGGCTTGCGATTGCGGATGTCCTGCCGCAGACGGCCGGCGCGCTCGTGTCGACCAGCCAACCCGTTGGCCGCAAGTGCGATCATCCCGATGAGGTAGTGAGCGCCGGGCTGCATCGCGGCGCGGTCGGCCCACGTGGCAGCGGCTTCGTAGTCTTCCTGCTGCATGAGCAGCTGTGCCCGCACACCATGCACCCCGTAGAGAAGCGGGTCGAGCGGGCTGAGATGCAGGGATGTCTCCAGCGCCCCGATCGTCATGCCCGCGTCGCCCATCAGCATCGCCGTGAAGGCCGAGGCATAGAAGCCCTGAGCGTAGTTCGGATTCAAGGTGGTTGCCCGCGAAAGCCACCCGGCCGCAACATCCGGCTGGTCGGTCAACCAGAACGACCGGCCCATCGTGAAGTTCGCGAAGGGATCGAGCGCGTCCAGTTCCAGCGCCCGCTCGGCGTGCTGCCGCGCGGCACGCGCCGCCGCTGCTCTGTCGGAATCGAGGCGCAGGAAGGCCGCAAGGAAACTGGTGAAGGAGAGCCCCGCATGCGCGCGGGCGAAGGCCGGTTCGGACGTGATCGCACGTTCGAAGCAGGCCCGCGCCTGCTTCGTGTCCGCCTCCGTAAAGCGATAGAGGTGTCGGAGGCCGACATGATAGTTGGCCCAGGCATCGAGATCCTCGAGCCTGTTGAGCTGAGCGACGCGCGCTTCGTTGAAGGGAATGTGCGCCTCGAGCGCGGCAACCAGGTGGGCGACGATCCGGGTCCTCAGCTCATCCATGTCGTCGAGCGTGGACTCCAGCCGGTCGGCCCAGAGCACCTGCCGGGACCCGGACTCCACGAGCTCCAGCGTGACCGCGAGCCCGGTGCCGCGCCGCTCGATGATCCCGGTGAGGACGTAGCGCGCCGAAAGGGCTGTCGCGACCAGGTCGACGTCGGTCGCGCCGACCCCGAAGCGAAACGAGGAACCACGCGCGATGACCGCCAGCCAGCGCAGCCGCGACAATGCCTCGATGATCTCATGCGGGATCGCCTCGGCCAGGATGGCAAGGTCGGGCTCTGCCCCGAGCGGCCTGAAAGGGAGGATTGCGATTGAGGGCCTACCCCGGAACTGCTCGAGGAGACCGCCTGTCTCGACGCGCGAAGCCGCTCGCGCAGGCGCCAACTTCGTGACCTCCGCGACGAAGCGGAAGCCCCGCCCGTGCACTGTCTGGATCACCTTTTGCCGGGCACCGTCATCGTCCACGGCCTGACGCGCCGAACGGATGCGACTGGAGATGCTGGCGTCCGAAACCGCTCGCCCTTGCCAGACGGCCTGCACGACCTCGTCCTTGGAGACCATCCTGCCATGGTTCTCGACGAGATGGATCAACAGGGCAAGCACCTGGGGCTCGAGAGGCACGGCAACGCCGTGGCGCGCGAGCTGGAACAACTCCGGGTCGAGATGAAAGTCTCCGAACGTCCAGGCCATGAACAATTCTACACGAAGCCGGATGAGTCCTACAGGAAATCTTCAGATCGCCGTCAAGCACCGGAAAGGGCGTCCCGGTAGATTCGACGCTGCCGGGGGACTGGCCTTCCGGCATCGCAACAAGGGAACCAGGACCATGACGGAACAAGCGATCGAAACCCGGAGGTTCGACACCCCCGACCAGCGGCTCGACATGAAGGAGATGGGCGGGATCTCGATCCTCCAGATGTCGGACGGCAGCACCGGAATGCACGCTCTCTTCGAACCGGGTTGGACTTGGGAAAAGGATGAAAAACCCCTGCTCGGGTCGCCCGACACCTGCCCGATGCGGCACACCGGTTACTGCATCTCGGGAAAGCTGGTCGTGCGCATGCTGGACACCGGAGCGGAATCGCTGATCGGCAAGGGCGATTTCTTTGAGATTCCGCCAGGGCACGACGCCTATGTGGACGGCGCCGAGCGGGTCGAACTGATCCTCTTTGCCCCACCCGAACACCAGCACTGAACGCATAGGGCGCAGCGCAATCCGCCCCACACCCCTAAACAGGAACGGAGAACAGTCATGGATGCCATGACCTCACATACCACAGAGGGCCGGGGCCGCCTTTACGCCAGCGTGCTCGAAACGATCGGCAACACGCCCGCGATCAGGATCAACCGCCTCGCTCCGAAGGACGTGGAGATCTACGTCAAGGCCGAGTTCTTCAACCCGGCCGGATCCGTCAAGGACCGGCTGGCCTTGAGCATCATCGACGAGGCCGAACGAAACGGCAGCCTGCGCCCCGGCCAGACGGTGGTCGAGGCGACCTCGGGCAATACCGGGATCGGGCTTGCCATGGTCTGCGCGGCGAAGGGCTATCCGCTGGTGGTGACGATGGCCGACAGCTTCTCGGTCGAGCGGCGCAAGCTGATGCGGATGATGGGGGCAAAAGTCGTGCTGACGCCGAGGGCCGAAAAGGGGCTCGGGATGTACCGCAAGGCAGTGGAGCTCGCCGAGGCCAACGGCTGGTTCCTTGCGCGCCAGTTCGAGACCGAGGCCAACGCCCGCATCCACGAGAACACCACGGCCCGGGAGATCCTCGCGGATTTCGATGAACACCGTCTGGACTGCTGGGTCACCGGCTATGGCACCGGCGGGACGGTGACGGGCGTGGCCCGCGTCCTGCGCCGCGAACGCCCGGAAACGCGGATCGTCCTGTCCGAACCCGCCAATGCGCAGCTTCTGGGCAGCGGTCATGTCCAGGCCCGCAATGCCGACCACTCTCCCGCGGAAAGCCATCCGGCCTTCGAGCCGCATCCGATCCAGGGCTGGACGCCGGACTTCATCCCTCAAGTCCTGCAGGAAGCCGTGGACGACCGGCTCTATGACGAGCTGATCCCCGTCTCCGGCCCCGAGGGCATCGCTTGGGCGCAGAAACTCGCGCAGTCCGAGGGCATCCTGACCGGCGTCTCCGGTGGCGCGACTTTCGCCGTCGCCATGAAGGTTGCCGAGCGGTCGGAGCCCGGCGCCGTCATTCTCTGCATGTTGCCCGATACCGGCGAACGCTACATGTCCACGCCGCTTTTCGAGACGATCCCCGAGGAGATGACCGAAGAAGAGGCCGCGCTGTCCCGATCGACCCCCGGCTATCGGCTGGAATGATCCATGTCGACTGTATCGGAAACGCTGGACCCTGATGATTGGGACGACCACCGCGCCGTCGCCCACCGGATGGTGGACGATGCCGTCGACTACCTCCGGGACATCCGGACGCGGCCGGTCTGGCAGGACATGCCGCCGGCCGTGCGGGAGCGGTTTCGCGAAAGCGTGCCCCGCGAAGGCCGGACGCTCGACGAGATCTACCGTCAGATCGAAGCGGACCTCTTGCCCTATCCGATGGGCAACATCCACCCGCGGTTCTGGATGTGGTATATGGGGGCAAGCAATTTCACCGGCGCCCTGGGGGATTTCCTTGCCGCCATCCTCGGCTCGAACCTTGGCGGAGGCGACCATGCCGCGGCCGAGATCGACAAGCAGGTCGTGGGCTGGCTGAAGGAAATGGTGGGCTTTCCGGCCTCGGCCAGCGGCACGCTGGTATCAGGCGGGTCGATGGCCAACCTGATCGGCCTGACCGTTGCCCGAAACGCGAAGTCCGGCATCGACCTGCGAGAACTGGGCCTCGCGGCGCTGACCGCGCCAATGCGGTTCTATGGCTCCGACCAGATCCATTCCTGTCACCGGACCGCGGTCGAAGCGATGGGGCTGGGCAACCGGGCGCTGCGACGTGTGCGTTCCGACGCCGCTTGCCGGATGGACCTATCCGCGCTGCGCGACGCAATAGCCGAGGACCGGGCAGTCGGTGTTCAGCCCGCCTGCGTCATTGCGACGGCCGGGACCGTCAATACCGGGGCCATCGACGATCTCGAGGCGATCGCCGATCTTTGCGCCGCAGAGGGTCTGTGGATGCACGTGGACGGCTGCATCGGTGCGCTTCTCACCATCGCGCCCGAGGGCCGCACGCTGGTCCGTGGGCTTGACCGCGCGGATTCCGTCGCGCTCGATCCGCACAAGTGGCTCCACGCGCCGTTCGAGGTTGGCTGCGCGCTGGTGCGGGACGCCGAGGCGCATCTCGGGACGTTCTCGACGACGCCGGAATATCTGGAAAGGGCGTCGCGCGGCATCGCCTCGGGCACATGGCTGCACGACTTCGGGCTCCAGACCTCGCGCGGGTTCCGCGCCCTAAAGGTCTGGATGGCGCTCAAGGAGCACGGCTTGGCAAAGTTCGGACGGCTGGTCGATCAGGACCTCTCGCACGCGCGCTATCTCTCCGAACGGATCGAAGCCACCCCCGGGCTGACATTGTGCTTCCCGACCGCCATCAACATCGTCTGCTTCCGCTACGATCCCGGCGGCCTGTCAGAAGCGGCGCTCAGGCAACTGAACACGGAAATCATGGTGCAGATGCAGGAGGCCGGCATCGCCGCCGTGTCGGACACCACAGTTCAGGGGCGTCACTGCCTGCGCGCGGCGATCAACAACCACCGGACCATACCGTCCGACCTGGATGCGCTGGTTGTAGAAGTCGTCCGGCGAGGCCGGGTGCTCGTTGCGGAAGCGATTGCCGACTGACGGCGTGACGAGCCGCAGCAAGTGGCGAGAAGACACCGCCTTACGGAGCCAAGCGAACGCAATGTCATGCCGGGGACAAAAGGCCGCTTTGAGAAAAGCCGCGCCGCAGCGTCAACACGGACTGTGAACGGCAGATCTGGGCCGACCCTGTCGGAGGCAAGGAGCTTTTCAGGCGAGAATGCTGCGACCGATCTTATGGCGGCTGAGAGCCCATTTTACAGAATGCTGCACGACCCATGAACGACTGCTAAGTTGACCCAAAGAGGAATCGCATTCCATGGACGCGAACAAGGTTCAGGCTGAGTATTGGGCTTCCCCTTCGGGCCTGAAATGGCTTGAACACGAGCATGCTCTGGATACCGCGATGGCCGGGATGTTGGACATGATGCTCGACACGGCTGACATTCTATCGGCGGACCGCATCATCGACATAGGATGTGGAACCGGAGCAAGCACGCTCGAAGCCGCCCGACGCGTTCCGGAGGGCATGGGGCTCGGCGTAGACATCTCGGAACCACTCCTTGCACGAGCTGCCGGCAGAGCGAAGGAGGAAGGTATTCAGAACGCCTCCTTCCTTTTGGCCGATGCCCAAACATATGACTTTTCGCGCCAGCCCTTCGATCTTCTGGTGTCGAGGTTGGGCATGAGCTTCTTTTCCGACACCGTCGCGGCCCTTAGGAATCTGTCGAACGCACTGACCGATCGTGGCAAGATGGTCTTCGTCTGCTGGGCGTCGATGGCGAATAATCCGTGGTTCTCGGTTCCAGCACGCGCAGCGGAAGAAAGGCTGGGGACGCTGCCGAGCGGCGACCCCGCGGCACCCGGACCAACCGCATTCCAGGATTGTGATCGCGTAGCCGACCTGATCGCTCAGGCAGGCCTCTCCAAGATTGAAGCTCGCCCAGTGGACATTGTGCTTACGCCACCGGATGGAGTTGTTGGCGCAGCGCGTGCTGCCAGCAGGGTCGGGCCCGCTGCCCGGATTATGAAAGCTCACAAGGGCGCAGAAGCTGACGAGTTGGCGATCGAGAGCGCCGTGAGAGTCGCCTTCGAGAATTTCGACGAAGGAGGTGTGGTGCGGGTTCCGGCCGTGGTTAATCTGTTCGCGTGTTCACGATGAGTCGGTCTGCGAAGTCCGCGCAGCTGACTTTCACCCATCGAAAATGCTGCACGATGAATGAATGGCCAGTCTCGGGACGCCGCATTGCGGCATCGGAGCCAGGTCTGAATGTCGGGTTCGGGCCGTGAGCGACGGACGGAGGGGCCGTCAGATCGCGCAACTGAATGCGAGCATCCACGACCCATCCTTCACAACCCCCTTTTCGGCGGCTGATGATCGGCCGGATTCGAGGAGGAGATGGGATCGACCGGCGAGCCGGCAAAAACCCCATCTCCGAACCGCCTGTCCGGCGTCTGTCTGCCGGACCCACGAGGGGTCCTGACCAGAAGATGAGACCGCACCGCGATATGCGGAAATCCCATCTCTCTGCCGCCTGTTTGGCGGCTCATAGAGACGAGGGTTTGGGGACCGGCGGCCTGTTCTTCTCAGCCGCCTACGCGGCGCATCATGATCGGCCGGCGCTATGCCGTCCAACTATGCCGCCCTGCCCCGCTCAGCCCGCCGAGATCGCGCATTCCGCCATCGCGAAGCCAATAAAACAAGGCCCTCCGAGTGCTTCATTCCGCCGAAAAACGGTCTCGAAAACCGTTGACCCTTCACGGGGTCCCAGGGTTCGAATCCCTGTCTCTCCGCCATTTTCCTTAAGCATCCGATGGCGAGAGGGAAATTGCGCCAATGTCCAGCAAGCCGTTGTCCACATTGGACCACACGCCCCAGGCCTGCGACAGGCGCGACGGGCCCCGGCCACGTTCGACGCGAAATCCCGTCTAGAAACGTCCGTCGGTGAGATGCGTGAGCGTTGCGCCGGTCTCGTAGTAAAGGCTCCTCGCGGCGGCAAAGGGTTCGGTTTGCAGGTCCCCGACCGGCAAAGGCAGGTCGCCGGTGCCCAGCACCCAGTCGGCGGCGGCGCGCCCAAAGAGCGTGCCCGGGGCGATTCCGCGTCCGCTGTAGCCAAAGATCGAGATGCCGGTCTTGCCGCGGCGTTCGATGCGCGGCAGGTGGCTGCCGGTCATCGCGATGCGGCCCGTCCATTCCTGTTCGAAGGGAATCCCCGCCAGCTGCGGGAACAGCCGCGCCAGCTTGCGGGCGGCCCAGCCGCGATGCAGCGCGCCGCCGGCGCCGTCGAGGTTGCCGAGCGCGCCAAAGATCATCCGGCCCGCCCGGTCGAGCCGGAAAGCCGACATGACCATCGCCGTGTCCCAGCAGCCTTCGCCGCCGGACAGGAGGCTTTGGCGCAGGTCGTCCGGCAGGGGCGCCGTCGCGAGCTGGAAGAAATGCGCGGGGATGATCGCATTGTCGCCCGCCGCGTCCACGCCATAGGCATTTGTCGCCTGGATGAGCCGCGCCGCGCGGACCTCGCCTTCGGTCGTCCGGACGGTCCAGCCGTCCGCCGTTTCCGTCATGCCGAGGGCACTGGTCTCTTCGAATATCCGCGCGCCCTGCCCTTGGGCCGCGCGGGCCAGTCCTTGGACGTAGGCCAGGGGCTGGATCGTTCCGGCCCGCCCGTCCCAAAGCGCGCCGCAATAGGCCGAGCTGCCCGTGCGCCGCGCGGTTTCAGCGGCATCGAGCAGCCTGACCGGCGCGCCGCGGGCCTGCTGCTGGGCGAACCGGGTCTCGAGGTCGCGCAAGCCTGCCGGCGAATGGGCACAGTGCAGCGTCCCCTGCCGCACCGCCTCGCAGCGGATCTGGTGGGTCTCGATCAGCTCGAACACCGCCGCGGGGCCGTCCGCCAGCAGCGCGTTGAGCCGCCCGCCAACGGTCTTGCCGAGTTTTTTCTCCACCTCGTCCGGCGGCGTCCAGAGTCCGGCGTTGACGAGGCCCACGTTGCGGCCCGATCCGCCGAAGCCGATGGTCCGCGCCTCCAGGAGCGCCACCGAAGCGCCCCGTGCGGCCAGGTGACAGGCCGCCGAGACCCCGGTAAAGCCGCCGCCGATCACCACGACGTCGACGGTGACCGACTCGCGCAGGGGGGCATAGCGGGTCCGGTCGGGCGCGGTGTCGGACCAGAGGCTTTCGGGGCGCGGCACGGGGGTCATATCTCGAACGAGATGCCCTGCGCCAGCGGCAGAGCGCGCGAGAAGTTCACGGTGCTGGTCTGGCGGCGCATATAGGCGCGCCAGGCGTCCGATCCGCTTTCGCGCCCGCCGCCGGTTTCCTTTTCACCGCCGAACGCACCGCCGATTTCGGCCCCCGAGGGACCGATGTTGACGTTCGCGATGCCGCAGTCCGAGCCTTGCGCCGACAGGAAATGCTCGGTCTCGCGCACGTCGGTCGAAAAGATGCAGGACGACAGGCCCTGCGGCACGGCGTTCTGCATCGCGATGGCGGTGTCGAGCTCGGTGTATTTCATCACGTAGAGGATCGGCGCGAAGGTTTCGGTATGCACGATGGCGCTCTGCTCCGGCATCTCGACGATGGCGGGCGACACGTAGGCCGCATCGGGATACTGCTCTGCCAGCGCCCGGCCGCCCCCGTGCACGGTGCCGCCCTCGGCTTTCGCCTGCTCCAGCGCCGTGTTCATCGCCGTCATCGCGTCCGCGTCGATCAGCGGACCGACCAGGGTGCCGTCTTCGAGAGGACTGCCGATGGAAAGGCCCTCGTAGACCTTGACGAGGCGCGGGATCAGGTCGTCGTAGATGTCTTCGTGCACGATCAGGCGGCGCAGCGAGGTGCAGCGCTGGCCCGCCGTGCCGACCGCGGAGAACACGATCGCCCGCACGGCCATTTCCAGATCCGCCGAGGGCGCCACGATCATCGCGTTGTTCCCGCCCAGTTCGAGAATCGTCTTGCCCAGGCGTTTCGCCATGTCCGCCGCCACCGCCTTGCCCATGGGCACCGATCCCGTGGCCGACACCAGCGCCACGTGGCGCGACGCGGTCAGGGCCGCGCCCAGGTCGCGTTCGCCGATCAGGGTCTGGATCAGCCCCTCGGACGCGTCGTCGCCGAAGGCCGCCATGGCGCGGTCGCAGATCTTCTGGATCGCCAGCTGCGTCAGCGGCGTCTTTTCCGACGGTTTGGCGATGACCGGATCGCCGCAGACCAGCGCCAGCGCCGCGTTCCAGCACCAGGGTGCCGCGGGGAAGTTGAAGGCGGTGATGATGCCGCAGACCCCAAGCGGATGCCAGGTCTCGCGCATCGAATGGCCCAGACGTTCGGAGGCGATGGTCAGACCGTACAGCTGCCGCGACAGGCCGACGGCAAAGTCGCAGATGTCGATCATCTCCTGCACCTCGCCCAGACCTTCCTGGTAGATCTTGCCGCACTCCAGCGACACGAGGCGCCCGAGGTTGGCCTTTTCGCGGCGCAGTTCGTCGCCGAGGAGCCGCACCAGCTCGCCGCGGCGCGGTGCAGGCACCTTGCGCCAGGCGTCGAAGGCGTCGACACCCCTGGCAATCGCGGCTTCGGCGTCGGCCACGGAGTGCATCGGCACCCGCGCGATTTCGCTGCCATCCACCGGCGTGGTGACCGACAGCGTCCCGCCGGTGGTCTCCGCGGCGCTCAGGCCGCAGGCGTCGAGAATGTGCTGGTATGTCATGAGCTTGTCCTTTGGTTCGAGATCAGGCCGGCGACGGCCCGGTACAGAGGCGCGCAGCCTTTCTGCGGATCGGCGCGCGAAGGAGAGCGGGACAGCCGGGCAAGGGCCGGCATTCCGAGGGCGCGGCCGGACGCGATGGTCGGACCCACGGTAAGCCGATACCGCGTGCGTCCGCCAGCGGTCGCTGTCCCGGCCGCATCGCAGACATGCGGCGGCGCGGCAATTTCCGGCGCGCCGATGCACGATGCCGGACCGCCCCGTCCGGCGGCACGCGGACGCGCGGCCTTTCTTGCGATCGCAAGGATCGCGGACGGTGTCCAGCCTTCGAATCCGCCAGCCATTCGCAGCATGCGTAACTCCCGTTAACGGCTCTGTTTGACATGCCGACCATGCATATGAGAAACGCAATTATCGCATTCATCATGCAATGGCCTCATACCCATGCCGCACCCGAAGCGATTCCTGCCGCCGATGACCGCGCTTCGCGCACTCGAATCCTTCGAGCGGACGGGGAACGCCACGCAAACCGGGGTCGAGCTTGGCGTCTCGCAAAGCGCGGTGAGCCGCCAGCTCAAGCTTCTGGAGGACTACCTCGAGACGCCGCTCTTCCTGCGGGACAGGAAGAGCATCAGGCTGTCGCAGGCCGCGCGCGATTACTGCGGCCAGGTGCGGGCCGCGCTCGAACAGATTGGAACCGCGAGCCTGCGCCTGAAGGCGAACCCGGCGGGCGGGCAGCTCAATATCGCGATGCTTCCGGCGTTCGGGGTGCGCTGGCTGGCGCCGAAGCTGCCGGATTTCGCAGCCCGCCATCCTGATGTTACGATCAATCTCGGCACGCGGCTGAAACCCTTCGACTTTGCCGCCGAACCCTTCCATGGCGCGATCCACTTCGGCCAGCAGGATTGGTCCGACGTCGCTTATCAGGCGCTTATGCCGGAATATGTGGCGCCCGTGGCATCGCCCGGGATCGCCGAAACCCGGCGCGGCGAGTCCTTGCGCGACCTGTTTGCACTGCCGCTTCTGCACCTCGATACGCGCCCCGATGCCTGGGAAAGATGGGCCCTGGCGCTTGGACAGGACATCGAATGCCCGGTCGGGATGCTTTTCGATCAGTTCGCGCCGATGATCGAGGCGGCGGTTCATGGCATGGGGGCGGCGTTGCTGCCCACCTATCTGATCGAAAACGAGCTGCGGGACGGCCGTCTCGTGGCGCTCTGGCCGGACACCGAGATCAGTATCGGCACCTATTATTTCGTGTGGCCCAAGGACGACCCAAGCTATCGGCCCCGGACCCTGTTCGTGGACTGGTTGCGGCAGGTGATCGACGGCGAAATCCTGTGCGACCCGAACCGGCGAGCCTCTGCGTGGCGGGATGTCGCCGGACAAGACCCGTGACGGGCGCGCGTCAGGCGGGTCCGGTCGATGTGCCGTCCCAATGTTCCCCCATCGCCACGATGCAGGACGTCCCGTTGCTGTAGGTCTGCACGATGATCCAGTCGCCGCTCTGTTGGGTGACCCAGACCTCGAGCACGGTGTTCGGGTCGCGCAGGCCCATCCCGTGGCGTTCGGCGCCCAGCACCTGTGTCAGGGTCTGCTCCAGACGCGAGCTGTCCTCGCAGCGCAGATCGGACATCTGCGCCTGTGCGAGGCCGGGCAGAACGGTAAGGACCAGCGGAAGGGCGATGCGAATGGACATGCCCGGACCATACGCGGTTCTGACGAGAATTGTAACGGTTTCATGACGACCTGTGGATAGCGTGATGCCGGACGGTCGCATCAGCCACAAGAGCGCTGCGGCCCTTTCCGGCTGCATTCACAGAGTCGTTGCGAAACTGTAAGAAAACCGATTCAAATCCGTCACGCAACTGTCGCCATCAACCCATATCCGGCCTCCTGAACATGGGGGCGACATGCTGAAAATCGACACGCTGACCAAGCGCTTCGGAGACAAGACCGCCGTTGACGCGGCGACGATTCACGTCACGGAACCCAGGATGATCGGGATCATCGGGCGGTCCGGTGCCGGAAAATCCACGCTGCTGCGGATGCTCAACCGGCTGAGCGATGCGACCGAAGGGTCGATCACGTTCGACGGCGAAGAGATCACCGCCCTCAGAGGCGCGGCCAAGCGCGACTGGCAATCGCGCTGCGCGATGATCTTCCAGCAGTTCAACCTTGTGCCGCGCATGGACGTGGTGTCGAACGTGCTGCACGGCACGCTGAACAAGCGGTCCACCTTTGCGACGATGTTCAACCTCTATCCGCAAGGCGACATCCACCGCGCCATCGAGATCCTCGACCGTCTGGGCATCGCCGAACAGGCGCCGAAACGGGCCGAGGCGCTGTCGGGCGGCCAGCAGCAGCGCGTGGCCATCGCGCGCGCCCTTATGCAGGACCCCAGGATCATCCTCGCGGACGAACCCATCGCCTCGCTCGATCCGATGAACGCGCAGATCGTGATGGACGCCCTGCGCCGCATCCACGAGGAAGACGGCCGCATGGTCATCGCCAACCTGCACACGCTGGATACGGCGCGGCGCTATTGCGACCGAGTCATCGGCATGCGCGACGGCCGGATCGTGTTTGACGGAACGCCCGCGCAGCTGACCACCGGCGTCGCCCGCGACATCTACGGCGCCGGCGCGGATTTCTCCGAGGCCGCGACCTCGACCGCTATCGAAACGCTGGACAGTCAAGAGGCCCGCAAAGCGAAAGCCTACGTCTGAGCCAGTCACGCCCCGCGTGACCCGCGCGGTCCACCTTCATCCACCCCGCCCGCACGCAGCCGCAAGGCTTTAGGGCAATCTTAAAGGAGACCCTGATGAAAAAGACCCTCGTCCTGGCGCTTGCCGCCACCACCGCCCTTGGCACCGGCGCCTTCGCGCAGGAGATCACCGAATTCCGCATCGGCATTCTCGGCGGCGAGAACGCGCAGGACCGCATGAACTCCTACCAGTGCCTCGCGGACTACACGACCGAGGAACTGGGCGTCGAGACCAAGCTCTTCGCCCCCGCCGACTACAACGGCGTGATCCAGGGTCTGCTGGGCGGCACCATCGACATGGCCTGGCTGGGCGCCTCGGCCTATGCCGCCACCTACCTGCAGGATCCCGAAGCGGTCGAGCCGGTGATGGTCAAGGTCAACCTGGACGGCTCCATCGGGTATCATTCCATCGGTTTCGCCCGCAAGGATGCCGGCATCACCTCGCTCGAGGACATGCAGGGCAAGGTCTTCGGCTTCGGCGATCCGAACTCCACCTCCGGCTACCTGATCCCCTCCATCGAGATCCCCCAGGCCGGCGAAGGCATCACCATGGAGCCGGGTGAATACTTTGCCGATGTGGTCTTCACCGGCGGTCACGAGCAGACCATCGTCGCGGTGAACAACGGCGACATCGACGGCGGCGTGACCTGGGCCGACGGCCAGGGCAACTGGGAAGACGGTTACAACTCGGGCGCGCTGCGCAAGGCCGTGGACGCGGGCCTCGTCGACATGAACGAGCTGGTGGAGATCTGGAAATCCGAAGTCATCCCCGAAGGCCCCGTGGTGCTGCGCACCGCCCTGCCCGCCGACGTGAAGGAGAAGATGACGACGCTGGTCGACAACCTCTACGAGACCGATCCGGAGTGCACCTACGGCGTCTTCGCCGGTGACAGCCTGGGCGCCAAGCCGGTGACCCATGCCACCTACACCTCCATCGTCGAAGCGCGCAAAGCCGAAATCGGCGGCTGAGCGTCATCCATCCTGTCGGCAGCCCGCATTCCGGGCTGCCGATTTTCGTTCGAGGGCAGCAGATGACAGACGCGACACTGGGCACGCCGAACGGCGCCCGTTCCATCGACCATATCCGGGCCAGTTACCTGGCTCAGGTCCAGCGCTGCCGTCTCTACGGCGGGCTGGTTTTGATGATCTTCGTGCTGCTCATGGTCTCGGGCTTCATGGTGGCCGACGACCGCAATGCCGGCGGCTTCTGGGACGGCCTGCACCAGATCGGCGACTACCCCGCCGAAGTGCTGGCCGAAGCCTGGCAAAAGCGCGCCGACCTGCCGGGCCTCGTCGTCGAGTTCTTTCCCGCCCTGATCGAGACGATCAACATCGCCGCCGTGTCCACCCTGATCGGCGCCGCCGCCGGGCTGGTGCTGTCGCTGCTCTCGACCCGCGGGCTGGCGCGCTGGCCGCGCCTGATTCCGGTCTTCCGCCGCTTCATGGACATCATGCGCGCCGTGCCCGAAATCGTCATCGCGCTGGTCCTGATCTTCGTTCTGGGGGGCGGGCCGGTGCCCGCGATGATCGCCATCGCCATCCATACCGCGGGCGCCCTCGGCAAGATGTTCTCGGAAGTGGCCGAGAATGCCGATCTCAAGCCGGTCGAGGGTCTGGCCTCCACCGGGGCCACCTGGGCACAGAAGATGTGGCTTGGCGTGCTGCCGCAGGTGGCGCCGAACTACCTCAGCTACGCGCTGCTGCGGTTCGAGATCAACATCCGCGCCTCTGCGATCCTCGGCTTCGTGGGCGCAGGCGGGCTGGGCTACGAGCTGCGCAATTCCATGGCCTGGGGGCCGGGACGATTCGACGAGGCCGCGGCCATCTTCATCCTGCTCTTCGGCACGATCGTCTTCTTCGACCAGCTGTCGAGTCGCTACCGCAATCGCCTGACCGAAGGACATGCCGCATGACCGCCGCAGACCTCGATCTCGTCAAATCGCAGGCCGATGCGCTTTTCTCGCGCAAGCGCCTCTTCGCCGTCGGCCTCCCCGGCGTCATCCTGGCCTATTTCGTCTACATCTTCTTCGCCTTCGACCTGCCCGGCCTTGCACAGCGGGCGAACTGGGACAACGCGGTGACGCTGGCGTCGGACAGCTGGTCCTACAAGACCCATGTCACCCGCGAAAACAGCAGCGGCGAGATGGAATACGCGGTCGAGGGCGAGCGCAAAGGCGCCTACCCCGACAGCCAGCGCCCCAACTGGGTGACCGGTGACGATGTGATCACCGTCGACCTGGGCGGCGGCACACTTGTGCGGCTCCTGCCCGACCGGCGCACCGAGGTCGAAATCCCGGAGTTCGGCCTGATCAAAGCACAGGCCGAGGGACGCGAGATCACCACCAACCTGACGGGCGACCTGCCGGACTGGATCAGCGCCTCGTCCCGCCGGGTGGGGATCACCACGCCCGAAGGCCGCGTGACCATCACCGGATCGAAGACCGAGGTGTTCAACTACTTCCCGGGGTGGGAGCTTTTCTGGTTCACCTTCGACAGCCCCTATCACGGACACGGGTTCGGCGAGATCCTGTTCGGCGACCGGATCGACCCCGACCGCGGCAACATCGCGGGCGCCGTGTCGGACTGGTGGAACAATGCCATGTGGCGGCACAGGGACGTGGCCTGGGCCATCGGCGAGACAATCCTCATGGCCTTCCTCGGGACCATGGGGGCGGCGATGCTCGCCCTGCCGCTGTCCTTCATGGCTGCCAAGCGCTTTGCGCCCGTCATGCTGATCCGCGCCGCCACCCGACGGCTCTTCGACTTCGTGCGCGGCGTCGATGCGCTGATCTGGACGGTCGTGCTGGCCCGCGCCTTCGGCCCCGGCCCGCTGACCGGTACGCTGGCGATCCTGATCACCGACACCGGCACCTTCGGCAAGATCTTCTCCGAGGCGCTCGAGAACGTCGACCAGAAGCAGATCGATGGCATTTCCTCGACCGGGGCCAAGCCGCTGCAGCGCTACCGCTTCGGCGTGATCCCGCAGATCGTGCCGATCCTGCTGGCGCAGATCCTCTACTTCCTCGAATCCAACACCCGCTCGGCCACCATCATCGGGGCGATCACAGGCGGCGGCATCGGGCTGATGCTGACGCAGGCGATCCAGACCCAGAAGGACTGGGAAGAGGTCGCCTATTACATCGTCCTGATCGTCGGCATGGTCATGGTGATGGACAGCCTCTCGGGCTGGCTCCGGGGCAAGCTGATCGGGCGCAGCGACTGACATGGCGCGCCTTTCCCCGGACCGGCCGGTCATCCACGACGGCTGCGCGATCACCGACACGACCTTCGGCGCCTACGTCGAGATCGGCGCGGGCAGCCGCGTCGCCCACAGCACGATCGGCGACTACAGCTATTGCGACCGCTCCGCCGATATCGCCAATGCCGAGGTCGGCAAATTCGCCAATATCGCCAGCTTCGTGCGCATCGGTGCCACAGATCATCCGCTCGACACCGCCGCCTGCCACCACTTCCTGTATCGCTCGGGGGATTACTGGGACGATGCCGAGACGGACGCCGATTTCTTCGCCCGCCGCCGCGCCCGGCGCGCCGTGATCGGACACGACACCTGGATCGGCCACGCCGCGATGATCAAACCCGAGGTCACGCTGGGCCACGGCGCGGTGGTCGCCGCAGGTGCCGTGGTGACAAAGGACGTGCCCGCCTACTGCATTGTCGCCGGGACCCCCGCCCGCAAACTGCGCGACCGCCAACCGCCCGAGATCGCCGCCCGCCTGATCGACCTGGCCTGGTGGGACTGGCCCCACGACGCCCTGCGCATGGCGCTGGAGGATTTCCGGACGCTCGGCGCGGAGGCGTTTCTGGAGCGGTACGGCGGGTAGATCTGTCTTGTGCCGGTATCTGCAACTGCGGGTCGCAGTCCGCAGTACGGGATGATGCACTGCCATTGAACGGCAACCATGCGCCGGAGGCGGAGTTTGCAGTGGCATGAGGCCCGCGCCAACCGAGGATCGTGATGTGCCCTTGCCGGACGTTGGCCATTCCCTTGCGCTCCTGCGCCACGTCCAGGAAGCGGACTTTGGTGGGCACTTGCCGCAGCGTCAAACCTGCCATGTTCAAATGCGTCGCGATCATGTTTGGCAGGTTCACGAAAGGAAAGCGCGATGCAAGACGATGGAATGTATGTCCGATGGCCTTCCTCTCGGCCATTGCGCTCGCAGCCATCGTCCTCTCCTGGCGATACGTCCTGACCCCAGCCGCAGAGAATTGAAATCACGCAAAGTCACACGCGAGACGCCCGATAATTGTTCCCAAAGATGAAAGGGGGTTGATCTGTTCGCAGATCAGGGACAATCTTAGGTTGAATACCTTACTTAAAAATTTTCAAAAATTGCTACTGGAGGTACTAAACTTGGAGAAGATTTTTTCACGCAGTTTCTTTGCGTCGTCCGTCATTTCCGCATTCGGCTTCATATCGTCGGCAGCTGCTTCGGAACCTGCTGATATTGACTATCTCTCTTGCGGTGAAATTGCCTGTGCGTACTTCTATCAGGGTGAGGGTGTGAACCATCTGCAACTGATCATGCATGTCTGGCCGAAAGGTGGCGGCCTGAATTCCGACGATGTGACGATCATACTGGATTTTCCGAATGACCCGAACGGCACGTCTTCCATCTACATCGGCAACACGCTGGTCGAATATTACGGCCCGGGCGTCGACCTGAGCATGCCCGAACAACACGGGGACAAGATTTTCGATATGGGAATCTACCTGGCCGAAGGTCTCCAGATCGCGCTGAACAACCCTGAAACCGCGGACTTCGGCTGGTGGCCATCGCAATCCATAATCAACGAGTTGGTGGAACAGTCCGCGGACCAAATCCCTCAGCAGTTCAGCGCGTGGGACGACACGAATCCCCCGTTCCCGCCTGACGAAAATGGCACTGGGGGCGGGCATTCCGAAAATGCCGTCGGTGGCCTCCTTGGGGAAGAGCTGTGCGTGGGCTTTGAATGCTTTGACACTGAAGATGATCAGAACCTGTCACTTGCGGCACAGGTCCGACCCCAACAACGTGCCGATGCACTCAGGGAAAGGACCGCCCCGCTCTTGCTGCCCGGCAATCAACGCAGCGCTGGAAATGTTAACCGCCTGCGGGCGCAACAGAACTCCGTAGCCTCCGAAGGAACTTGCGGAGGTATCGCTTTGGCCAACGCCGTCGCGCAACAGGGGTTGGAGGGCTGCTACGACAAATGTGATACGTGCATCGAACAGAATGTCGCCACCGCCCAGGCCATTCAAAACGCGAACGCCGAATTGCACTGTATGAAGTTCGCGAGCAGCTCCGTGCTGCTCTCGGCGGTTGCGACCGAAGCCATTGCCCTATTGGGCGCTGCCACGATCTATACCGAATTGCATGAGTACTGCATGAAAAACGCGATAACGTCACTTGCCGGATTTAAGGCGACGCAGCGACTTCAATGCCGGTCAACGTGCAGGTATTTATTCGAACTTTCCCAGTAGCTGCGCTCTTTGCGGAACTGACTGCGCTGTTGGACACCCAGCCAGACGATTCAATCATCGTTGCTGCGCGGCGGGGGCTTTGCTGCAAGCTGCGACATCACGGCCGCGACTTTCGGACTGTGGGCAGCAGCTTTTGCCGCGCTCCGGCTGGCGTCATGCGGATGCAGGGAATGACCGGACGCCGTCCTTCCAGCGAGCACGGCTCGCTGGAATAACCCGGTGTGAACGTGCCGGCTTGGGACTGGCCACCGGCCGTTTCCGGCACTTGCGCAGAGCGCGCCAGATTCGCCGCCGCCATTCGATGGACCCGCCACGCTACCCCTCAAGCGTCAGCGTCACCCGGTCCCCGGCGAACCAGGTCCGGCCGTATTCCACCGGCACGCCCTTTGTGTCCACGTTCACGCCGGTCGAGCGCAGCAGCGGGGCGCCCTCCTTCAGATGCAGGTGCAGCGCTTGCGTGACGTCCGCCAGCACGGCAATCAGCCGGGTCGAGGCGCGGGTGTAGTCCGGGACGCCGGCGCGGGCGAGGACTTCTGTGACGCTGCTGGTCTCCGCCAGGTGCCGGTCGATGCCCGGCAGACGGTCCAGCGGAAAGACGCTTTCGAAGACCGCGATGGGCGCGCCGTCGGCCAGCGACAGGCCGTGGTAGGCGCAGACCGGATCGCCTTCGGTCAGCGCCAGGGCCTGCGCCTCGCCGCGCGTGGCGGCGCGGCATTCGATGCTGAGCACACGCTTTTCCGGCCTGCGCCCCGCGGCCAGGACGTTTTCATGGAACCGCACCCGGGACCCGATGGGATAATCCGTCGGCATCGCGGCCACGAAGGCCCCGGCCCCGCGCCGCGTGCGCACCAGCCCCTCCTCGACCAGCTGCGCGATGGCATGGCGCACCGTGTGCCGGTTCACGCCGAAGCGCCCCGCGAGCTGCGCCTCGGTCGGCAGCTTGTCGCCCGGCGTGAAACGGCCGTCGGCGATCTCGTCCCGCAAGGTCGCGGCGATTGATTTCCACACCGGGGTGCGGCCGCCTGCCATGTCCTGCCTGTCACCCAAGTTTTACAAATCTCCGCTGTCCCGCCCGGGGGAATCTGCTAAGATATGTCTAGTTGTATAGATATCTTGAAAGTTGTCGAGATGAAAGACATGGCTGACCCCAACGCACCGCGCAAAGCCTGGATGAGCCTCATGGCAAAGGCGCCCGAAGGCCGGGTTCCTGCATTGCTTGACGAGGCGCTGCCGCGTCCTGGCTTCACCTGGCTGCGCGCGCCCGAGGTGGGCAGCGCCATGGTGCGTGGCCGCGCGGGCGGCACCGGCGCGCCCTTCAACCTCGGCGAAATGACCGTGACGCGCTGCGCGCTGACACTCGACAGCGGTGAGACCGGACATGCCTACATTCAAGGCCGCCGCAAGGCCGATGCCGAGGCCGCGGCGCTGGTCGATGCGCTGATGCAGACGGATGCGGCGGACGGTCTGCACCGCACGGTGCTGGAGCCGCTGGAGGCCGAGGCCACGGCCCGCACATCCACCCGCGCCGCCAAGGCCGCCGCGACGAAGGTCGATTTCTTTACCATGGTCCGGGGGGACGACTGATGCAGACCCATGCCCTGACCGGCGGTTTCGCCACCCCGCCCGCAGACGCCGCCGACGCCTTTCGCGGTCTCATGGAGGCGATGGCACGGCCCGGCACGGTCCAAGGCATCGCCGGGGCCACCCCGCCCGCGCCGCTCTCCGCCGCCGCGGGCACCGTGCTTCTGACCCTGTGCGACAGCGATACTCTGGTGCACCTGGCCGGCGATGCCGACTGCGATGACATGCGGAGCTGGCTGGCATTCCACACCGGTGCGCCGCTCTGCGGGCCGCAGCATTGCCAGTTCGCCGTCGGCACCTGGGAGACGCTGCTGCCGCTTTCGGACTATCCCATCGGCACGCCGGACTATCCCGACCGGTCCGCGACGCTGATCGTCGAGGTGCCGGCGCTGGAAGCAAACGGGGCGACACTCAGCGGGCCGGGTATCAGGGGTGAGGCGCGCCTGTCCCTGCCGGACATCGCGGCATTTCAGGACAACGCCGCCCGGTTTCCGCTGGGGCTCGACTTCGTCTTCACCTGCGGCAACCGGGTCGCGGCCCTTCCCAGATCGACGCGGGTGGGCGCGAGCAATGATGTGGCCGCGCAAGAGGAGGCACGCTGATGTATGTTGCCGTCAAAGGGGGCGAACGCGCGATCAACAACGCCCATGCCTGGCTGGCCGAAGAGCGCCGAGGCGATCCCTCCGTCGCGGAGCTTTCCGTGGCGCAGATCCGCGAACAGCTGAGCCTCGCCGTGAACCGGGTGATGGCCGAAGGCTCGCTCTACGATCCGGACCTTGCGGCGCTGGCGATCAAGCAGGCGCGCGGCGACCTGATCGAGGCGATCTTCCTGATCCGCGCCTACCGCACGACCCTGCCCCGGTTCGGCGTCTCACGCCCGGTCGACACCGCCGCGATGGCTTGCGACAGGCGCATCTCGGCCACGTTCAAGGACCTGCCCGGCGGTCAGGTGCTGGGGCCGACCTTCGACTACACCCACCGCCTGCTCGATTTCAAACTGGCCGCCGAGGGCGAGGCTCCGAACGCGCCCGAACGCGACACCACGGCAGGGCCGGTGCCCCACGTGACCGGCTTCCTAAACCGCGAGGGCCTGATCGAAGAAGCGCCGCAGGACGACACCCCGCCCCCCGACC
>Ga0114903_1000162_pt1 | contig 46276 bp, 43 predicted proteins | sample MalvirDeepMed_s2_FD_87289 | JGI IMG/M metagenome (GOLD analysis project Ga0114903, IMG submission 87289) | Marine viral communities from the Global Malaspina Expedition - Malaspina viral metaG DeepMed_s2 | ecosystem: Environmental > Aquatic > Marine > Oceanic | place: Mediterranean Sea...
CGAACGCTCCGGAGGCACCTGGATGGCCATAACCCCTCGCGGTGAAGTCGCGGCGGTCACCAATGTCCGTGAGCCCGGCCAAACCTCAGGTACCAGGAGCCGTGGAGAGCTGCCGCTAGCGGCGTTAAGACAGACGAATACAGAACTGGCGGCTTACTGCGATGACCAGGCGGAGCAGTATGAAGGCTACAACCTGGTCAAACTCAGTGGTCGTGAGGGCTGGTATTACAGCAACCGTGACCCTCAGCCCGGCCGGCGGGTCTTCCGTGGCAGCTACGGGGTGAGCAATCACCTCCTGCAGAGTCCCTGGCCGAAGTTAGTGCGTCAACGCCAGCGTCTGGACCAGATGCTGGCGCACCGCGCCGACCACTTTACAACCGGGCAACTGCACGACGCTCTGATAGACCAGCTGCGCGATAGCGAGCCGGCGCCGGACCATTTACTCCCTGACACCGGCGTGGGAATTCAGTTTGAAAGATTTCTTTCACCTCCGTTCATTGTCGGTCCGACCTACGGCACTCGGGCGACCACGGTTGTTACAGTGGATGATCAGGGCCACTGCTGCGTCACCGAACAGGCTTGGCAGCCAGGCGGAGAACCGGCAACACGGAACAGTTTTAACTGGCAAACCCCCCTCTCACTTTGAATGAGGCTGGGCGCTTTTGGATGTTCCGGCGAATGGTCTTCAGAGCCATTCTGATATACTGCCGCCGAATAGCGACCTCGCCCGAACGAAAGGAACTGCAGGAGACTTCATGTCTAAAGAATCCAAGGCCCCAGCCATTGCTGACTTTGAAAAGTCGCTGAACGAACTCGAAGGCTTGGTGCGGGATCTGGAACAGGGCGAACTGACTCTGGAACAGTCGCTGAAGGCCTTTGAGCGCGGTGTTTCTCTCACGCGAGCCTGCCAGGAATCGCTGAAATCGGCCGAGCAGCGAGTGGAACAGCTGATGCAGACCGAATCCGGCGATCTCGAGACCCGCCCATTGGGCGACGGGGACGCGGAGTGATGCTGGAGGTGACTTCACCGGACAATTTCCTCGAAACCGTCCGGAGCGACACCGAGCAGTTTCTCGCGGCCAACCTGCCCGCGAAGGATGAAGCGCCAGAGCGGCTTTCGTCCGCCATACGCTACAGCGTTCTGGGCGGCGGCAAGCGGCTGCGGCCAGCGCTTTGCCTGGCCACGGCCCGCGCCCTGGGCGTGCAAGACACCGCCGCTTTTTTAAGGCCCGCCTGTGCTGTTGAGCTTATTCACGCCTATTCGCTGATCCACGATGATCTGCCGGCAATGGACGATGACGATCTGCGACGGGGCAAGCCAACGGTTCATATCGCATACGATGAGCCCACGGCCATTCTCGCCGGGGATGCACTGCAGACGCTTGCGTTTGAGTGGCTCAGCAGAGCCGAGGAATTTACTGCCGATCAGCGACTGGCCATGATTCAGGAGCTCTCCGCGGCTAGCGGGCACCGCGGCATGGCCGGCGGCCAGGCCATTGACCTGTATTCCGTTGGAAGCCGTGTGGATCTTCCCTATCTTGAAACCATGCATCGCTGGAAAACAGGCGCATTGATTGAGGCCAGCGTTGCCCTCGGTGCCCTGGGGTGCCAACGCACCCACGGCCAGCTTCAGTCGTTACGCCGATATGCGGCGGCGGTCGGTTTGGCGTTCCAGGTGCAGGACGATCTGCTTGATGTCGAGGGCGATACCGCCGTTATCGGCAAGCCGCAGGGCTCTGATGCCGCACGCGACAAACCGACGTTTCCCAGCCTGCTGGGACTGAACGGTGCCCGGGAGTACCTCGAAGATCTACTGACTGACTCGCTCAGCAGCCTCCAGGGCTTTGGTGATGAAGCCGAACCTCTGAGGGCGCTGGCGCGCTTTGCCGTAGGTCGGCAGCACTGATCTGGCGGCCATATCTCACGAGGCGTTGTTTTGCGTTCGGGCCTGAAATCAGACAGAGGCAACCTGCATTAAACGGCGCCAGTAACAGTGAAAGGAGACCGGCTTTTTCACTATAATGGCCGGTCAGGTTTTTACCGATGGAATATCAGGGCAAGAGGTTTTTCATGCAGGAGCTGCAGATGTTCAGGAAAATCCCTACCCAGCGGCCCGCCACACCGCTGCTGGACAGGGTTTCGTCGCCGGAACAGTTGCGCACCTTACCTCGTGAAGACCTGGGTCGACTGGCCAATGAGCTGCGCGCTTTTCTGCTCTGGACGGTGGGCCAGACTGGTGGACACTTCGGCGCAGGCCTGGGTGTGCTGGAGCTGACAGTCGCCCTCCACTACGTATTCCGCACGCCCGATGATCGGCTGGTCTGGGATGTTGGCCACCAGGCCTATCCCCACAAAATTCTGACGGGCCGCCGGGATCAGATGGGCAGCATTCGCCAGAAAAATGGTATCGCCGGCTTCCCCAAACGATGTGAAAGCCCCTACGACACCTTCGGCGTTGGTCACTCCAGCACGTCAATCAGCGCCGCGCTCGGTATGGCGCTGGCGGCACAACAACAGGGAAGCTCCCGCCGTAGTATCGCCGTCATCGGTGACGGCGCCATGACAGCGGGCATGGCTTTTGAAGCACTGAGTCATGCCGGCGATCTCAAGGCAAACCTGCTGGTGATCCTCAACGACAACGATATGTCTATTTCGGCCAACGTCGGTGGGCTTTCAAACTACTTCGCCCGACTGCTGGCCAGTCGCACCTACCACCAGGTTCGCGGCGGTAGTAAAAAGGTGCTGCAGGGTGCCCCTCACCTGATGGCCCTCGCCCGCAAGACCGAAGAGCACGTTAAGGGACTGATTTCTCCGGGCACGCTTTTCGAAGAACTGGGCTTCAATTATATCGGCCCCATCGACGGCCACGACCTGCCTCTGCTGCTCGACACTCTGGAAACCATCAGTCATCTGGACGGGCCCCAGTTTCTCCACATCGTCACTAAAAAAGGCCGCGGATTTGCACCCGCAGAGGCTGACCCGATCCGGTATCACGCCATCACCAAGATTGAGCCGGTGCCGCCCAGCAAGCCCGAGCCGGTTCCCGTCAAAAAGCCCAAGTACGCTAACGTCTTCGGCCAATGGTTGTGCGACGCGGCTGAGGAAAATCAGCGGGTCATCGGTATCACTCCCGCCATGTGCGAAGGTTCGGACATGGTGGCTTTTGCTCGCCGCTTTCCCGAGCGGTACCACGACGTAGCCATTGCCGAGCAGCATGCTGTGACTTTGGCTGCAGGGCTCGCCTGTGACGGCGCCAAACCCGTAGTCGCCATCTATTCCACTTTTCTTCAGCGCGCTTACGATCAGCTGATTCACGACGTCGCCATCCAGAATCTGGATGTTCTGTTCGCCCTGGACAGGGCCGGCCTGGTCGGCGAAGACGGACCAACCCATGCGGGCGCTTTCGATATCAGTTACCTGCGATGCATCCCCAATATGCTGGTGATGACCCCCTCAGATGAGCGGGAAACCCGGATGATGCTGCAGACGGGTCTGGTCTATCGGGGCCCAGCGACCGTTCGCTATCCGAGAGGTGCCGGCACAGGCGCCGAGTTGGCCCGCGAACTGCTTACCCTGCCGATAGGCAAGGCGCGCATGGTCCGGGAAGGCAAGCAGGTTGCCATTCTGAATTTCGGGACGCTGCTGCCGAGCGCCGTTCGAGCCGCTGAATCATTGAATGCGACCGTGATCGACATGCGATTCGTAAAACCGCTGGACGAAGCCATGGTACTGAAACTCGCAGAGAGTCATGACCTGCTGGTCACGCTTGAAGAGAACACCATTGCTGGCGGAGCAGGAAGCTCGGTCACCGAACTGCTCAATCAGGAAGGCGTACTGCGATCGGTGCTTCAGCTTGGACTGCCCGATCGGTTTATTGATCAGGGCACCCGTGAAGAATTACTGCAGGAATGCGGGCTGGATGCCGAGGGAATTGAAAAGTCGATCGCCCAGCGACTTGAGAGGATCAGCGGCAGTCGGAGCCTTAGGGCCGCGCTATAGAATCAAGCAGCGGTCGAACGTAATCAGAAACGGATCAGGCACCGGAACTGAGCAGGCTTTCAGACCGGGTCGTCGTCCTGATGCGTGGCCATCAAGTGGCCGAGCTTTGACTGCTTGGTGTTGAGGTAATCTTCATTGTAGGGATTGCGACCTACATGCAGAGGCACCCGCTCAGCAATACGGATACCCATGTCTTCCAGCGCTTTCACTTTGCGCGGATTATTGGTCATCAGGCGTAGGCTGCTGATGCCCAGGTGCTCCAGCATGTCTTTACACATTCCGTAGTCGCGCATATCGGCGCCGAACCCGAGTCGGACATTCGCTTCGACCGTATCCACGCCCTGATCCTGCAGATTGTAGGCGCGGATTTTGTTCAGCAGTCCAATGCCACGCCCTTCCTGGCGGAGATACAGCAATATGCCACGACCTTCCCGGGCAATGCTGCCAAGCGCTTCTTCCAACTGATAACCGCAGTCGCAGCGCATGCTAAACAGTGCGTCACCGGTGAGGCACTCGGAATGGGTGCGAGCCAGCACCGGCTCGCCTGATGCGACATCACCGAGGGTGAGAGCCACATGCTCCTTGCCTGTAGCCAGCTCTTCGAAGCCATGCATATCGAACACGCCGAACGGCGTAGGCAAACGACAGGATGCGATAAAGCTGACCAGCACGGAATGTCCTCGACGGCAATACAGATTCTCAGGGCGCAGCATTCTACCAGAACTGACGGCTTTTTGGGCGATTCAGGGACTGCCCGGGCCAGACCGTCAAACGCCGTGGCACCTCTGCCCTAACTTCAGGAGTGCTTTAGCTGTCGCGTTGCCAGTGGCCGCTTTTGCCTCCGAGCTTCTCCACCAGGCGCAGGTTCTCAATGGACATGCCCCGGTCGACGGCCTTGCACATGTCGTAAAGAGTCAGGGCGGCGATGCTGGCAGCTGTCAGCGCTTCCATTTCCACGCCAGTGCGAGCCGCCAGCTTGCAGCGGGTCAGAACGTGGATTCCACAGGGTTGCTCTGAGGCCGTAAGCTCGACCTTTACAGAGGTGAGATTTAGGGCGTGACACATGGGAATCAGCTCGTGAGTCTTCTTTGCCGCCATGATGCCGGCAATGCGCGCCGTCGCCAGTACATCGCCTTTGGGATGACGGCCATTGACCACCATGGCCAGTGTTTCTGGCTCCATGGTAATAAACGCCTCGGCGCGGGCTTCGCGACTGGTGACGTCTTTGTCGGACACATCCACCATATTCGCTTCGCCCTGATCGTTCAGATGCGTCAGTTGGCTCATTCTGTCGGTCTCCAGCTTGCGCTCTGCGGGACTATCCCGCGAAGCTATTGGGCCACCAGGCGGAAATGGCGGCGACACCCTGCCCACCGGCCTGACGGATACGGGTGCAGTCTTCCAGTGCCAGCCCGCCCAGTCCATAAACCGGCAATATTGCCCGCTCACAGAGGGCCTCGAATCGGGTGAGTCCCATCGCCGCTGCTCCGGGGTGGGAAGCGGTCGGTTGCACCGGACCAAGCGTTACGAAATCCGCGCCGATCGCCGCCGCATGATCGAGTTGAAATTCATCATGACAGGATACCGCCAGCATCTTGTCACGACTGACCGGGCGCTCGTTCAGGACCTTCGCATCTCGCCAGGGTAAATGCACGCCAACGATCCGGGGGCTTGCCATTTCCGGACTATCCAGGCTTGCCCTGCCATGAGCCATCAGCCGTATCCCGAGTGACTGAACAATCTCAGACGCCACGACCTGGGCTAACAGGGCCTGATAATCGATGCTGGCCAGCTGGGGATTGCGCAAAAGCAGCAATTTGCCGCCAATATCAGATTGTGAAGACAGAATCTGGCATGCCCGCTCCAGCGGTTCCACCTGCGCGACAGCACCGGTGATCAGGTAGGTCTCGGGCAACTGGATGGCTTGAAGGATCGGACGGTTGGCGGCAGGAAATTCCTCAGGAACCAGATCACGGGGTTGCCGCCAGCCGATGTCCTGACCTTCCCTGCCAACAGGCTCGCCTTTGCCTGATTTGCACTCACAGACGTAAAGAGCAACCTGTTTGTCGCCATAGTCGTGACGAATCGTAATTAACGGCTTCACGGTCGCCGGATCGATCATAAGCCCGGTTTCTTCTTTAAGCTCCCGGACCAGGGCCTCCGCCACCGTTTCGCCAGGCTCGATCTTGCCGCCAGGAAATTCAAGCAGGCCGCCCTGGTGCCGATCCAGGGGGCGGCGTGCAATCAGGACCTGATCGCCGCGCCGGACCACAGCCACCGCAACACGGACTTCAGACACCGGTCAGGTCCGGTATTCCGCGTTAATGGTGACATATTCGTGTGAGAAGTCCGTCGTCCAGACGGTTTCCCGTGTGTCACCTCTGCCAAGCAGAATCCGTATTGAAATATCTTCGGCTTCCATCGCGGCCTGACCACGTTCCTCGGTGTAGTCCGCAGCGCGCCCACCGTTTTCGACGATGCACACCTCGCCCAGATAAATATGGATACCACTAACATCCAGATCGTCGATACCGGCTCGCCCAACAGCCGCCAGAATGCGACCCCAGTTAGGATCGCTGGCGAACAGAGCGGTTTTGACCAATGGCGAGTGGGCGACGGTATAAGCAACGGCACGGGCCTCATCGCGGCTGGCAGCCTGCTCAACATCGATAGTGACGAATTTGGTTGCCCCTTCCCCATCCCGTATGATCGCGTGGGCAAGATTCACGAACACATCCTCCAGCGCCAGGCGAAGCGCGGCATAGGCTTCACTATCTTCAGTGATCAGGGGCATACCGTTGCCACCGGTGGCAATCAGCATGCAGGCGTCGTTGGTGGAGGTGTCCCCATCGATGGTAATGCGATTGAAGGAGCGATCAGCCAGCTCAGAGGCCAGACGTTGCAGAGCCTTCGGTTCCACGGCGGCGTCGGTCGCGATAAATCCCAGCATGGTCGCCATATTGGGGCAGATCATACCGGCCCCTTTGCTGATTCCGGATATGACCACTGGATGACCATCAATCTTGAGCGATCGACTCGCGCCCTTGGGGCGGGTATCGGTGGTCATGATGCCATAGGCAGCATCTTCCCAATGATCCTCAGACAGGCTGGCCAGCGCATCCGGCAAACCTGCCTGAATCTTGCCAACGGGCAGGGCTTCGCCGATGACACCCGTTGAAAAAGGCAGCACGGCCTGCGCAGCCACGCCAGCCTGCTCGGCCAGTGTCTGGCAGCAGGTCAGCGCATCCTCAATGCCCTGATTTCCGTTACCGGCGTTAGCATTGCCCGTATTGATCAGCAGGTATCGGGTAGCCGCTACTGCCAGATGCTGACGAGTCACCACCACCGGCGCCGCACAGAAGCGATTCCGGGTAAACACACCGGCTACTTGGGCTCCTTCAGCCAGCTCCATAACGACCAGATCTCGGCGTCCCGGCTTTTTGATGCCGGCACATGCCACACCAAGCCTGAGACCTTTGACCGGATAGAATTGTGGTAGCGAGCCTTGACCCGTTGCCATAGTCGAAATACTCCTGAAGCTTCAGAAAGAACGGCCATCACCGACGAGTCCTGCGCGGGAGAGGGCTATTAAACCAGCGCGCCCGGTAAAATCACGAAGTCGGTGCCGACTTGCCATGACATTACCAGGCGCGCTTTTAAACTATCGAAGAGGCCTTGTGAGTTCTGGTCGAGGCCAATCCGTGTGCCTGTCAGAAATCAGAAGCTCTGTCAGACCACCTTTCCGTGACACTGCTTGTACTTCTTGCCTGAGCCGCAGGGGCATGGCTCGTTCCGACCCACCTTGCGCTCGTCGCGGATGTAGGTCTCGGCCACAGCGGGGCCATTCTGGCCGGCAGACTGACCGGCATTGGTCTGTCCCGCGTTGCCCTGGCCAGCGCCACCCTGACCCTCTGCAGAGACTGCATTGCCTTGTTCATGCTTCAGGCGGGCGGCGGCCAACTGGCGCTCCAGTTCCTCTTTGCGACGACGCTCCAGTTCTGCCATCTCTTCTTTGGACTGAACCCGCACGTGGCAGAGAATCCGCACGACATCGTGCTTCATGGATTCCAGCAGAGCCTCAAACATGTTGAACGCTTCGCGCTTGTACTCCTGCTTGGGATTCTTCTGCGCATAGCCGCGCAAATGAATGCCCCGACGCAAATGGTCCATGTTGGACAGATGCTCTTTCCAGAGCGTATCGATCACCTGCAGGAACACCTGCTTTTCAAACCGACGCATGGATTCAGCGCCAACGACTTCTTCCTTGGCGGCGTAATCGTTGACGATGGCATCCAGAATCTTCTGGCGGAGGCCGTCTTCGTCGAGGGTCTTGTCTTCGTCCAGCCACTGCTGAACCGGAAGATCGATATTGGCCTCCGACTGCAGCTGGGCCTCGAGACCGGGGATGTCCCACTGCTCCGGCATGCTCTGCAACGGGATGTGGTCGCTAAACAGTGAGTCCACAACGTCCTCACGGATGGTCTGCACAAGCTCGGAAATATCGTCCGACGACATGATGTCGTTGCGCTGCTCGTAGATCACCGAACGCTGATCATTGGCGACATCATCGTACTCAAGCAGCGTCTTGCGCATGTCGAAGTTACGACCTTCAACCTTACGCTGGGACTTTTCGATGGCATTGCTCACCATTCGGTGTTCGATAGCTTCGCCCTTTTTCATCCCCATGGCCTGCATGATGTTCTTCACCCGATCGGGAGCGAAGATACGCATGAGGTTGTCTTCCAGGGAAAGGAAGAAACGGGAGGAGCCGGGGTCGCCCTGACGTCCAGCCCGGCCACGCAGCTGGTTATCGATACGCCGCGATTCGTGGCGCTCTGTGCCGATGATATGCAGACCGCCGTTTTCGAGTACCTGGTTGTGACGCTCAGTCCACTCGGCTTTAAGGCGAGCAAGATCCTCTTCACTGGGATTCTCAAGACCTGCGGCTTCGTACTCCCAGTTACCACCCAGGACAATATCGGTGCCTCGACCCGCCATGTTGGTGGCAATGGTTACCGCACCCGGTCGACCGGCCTGGGCAATGATCTGCGCTTCACTCTCGTGCTGCTTGGCGTTGAGAATCTTGTGTTCGATCTTGCCATTACGAAGCAGTCGCGAAAGCAGCTCCGAGGCTTCAATGGACGCCGTACCGACCAGAATTGGCCGACCTTCCGCCTGGACATCTTTGATTTCATCAATGATGGCGTGGAATTTTTCTTCCTGGGTCAGATAGATCAGGTCGTTATAATCGATCCGCTGAATCGCTCTGTTCGTGGGAATGACAACGACGTCCAGACCGTAGATCTGGCGAAACTCAAAGGCTTCGGTGTCCGCAGTACCCGTCATACCGGCGAGCTTGTTGTACAGACGGAAGTAGTTCTGGAAAGTCGTGGAGGCCAGGGTCTGGCTCTCTGCCTGAATCCGGGCACCTTCTTTGGCTTCGATGGCCTGATGCAGACCTTCGCTCCAGCGGCGCCCTGGCATGGTCCGCCCGGTGTGCTCGTCAACGATGACCACCTGGCCACCCTGCACGATGTAATCGACGTCCTTCTGGAACAGATGGTGAGCCCGCAGGCCCGAGTGGACGTGGTGCAGCAGGCTCAGGTTCGAGGCGGCATAGAGGCTCTCGCCTTCCCTGAGCAATCCTTTCTCAAGCAGTATTGCCTCGACCTTCTCATGACCTGCTTCGGTCAGTTCGACGCTCTTGTTCTTCTCGTCGACAGTGAAGTCACCGGTGGGCTCTCCTTCTTCCGGAATCTCGCCCTTTTCCAGTGTCGGAATGACCCGGTTGATCTCTTCGTACATCTTGGAGCTGTCTTCGGCAGGGCCGGAGATGATCAACGGGGTACGGGCTTCGTCGATCAAAATGGAGTCGACTTCGTCGACGATTGCGAAATTCAGCGGACGCTGAACCTTGTCGGCGGTGCTGAACGCCATGTTGTCGCGGAGATAGTCGAAACCGAATTCGTTGTTGGTACCGTAGGTGATATCGGCAGCGTAGGCCTGGCGTTTTTCATCGGCTGACTGGCCCGCTACGATCACGCCGACGTTCATACCCAGGAAGCGATACAGACGTCCCATCCATTCGGCATCCCGGCGAGCCAGATAGTCGTTGACGGTGACGACATGCACGCCTTTTTCGGAAAGCGCGTTGAGGTAGACGGCCGCCGTCGCCACCAGCGTCTTACCTTCACCGGTTTTCATTTCGGCGATATGGCCTTCGTGCAGCGTGATCCCGCCAATCAACTGGACGTCAAAGTGGCGCATGCCCATAACACGCTTGCTGGCCTCACGAACCGTTGCAAAGACCTCGGGCAACAACTGGTCCAGCGTTTCTTTTTCCAGTCGCTCGCGGAATTCGACGGTTTTCGCCTGCAATTCCTCATCGGAAAGGCTACTGAACGCCTCTTCAAGACCGTTAACCTGCGCAACGATCTTTCGCATCCTTTTGACTTCTCGGGAATTTTTACTGCCGAACAAACTGGTTGCAAGCTTCGTAAACATAGACCGCTGCTTCTGTGTTATCTGATCGATGGCTGGCCGCAAATACTGGCGACAACTCCGAGGAGGAAACGGCTAAAAAAGTGTCAAGACGACGGGGCCAGAATTTTTAGAGGAGGCATTCTAACCCTAATTCCATCAAGGACAAAAGAAACCCGCGACTGGCGCGGGCATAGTGTGAAGCGGAACAGGCACCGGACGGTCGGCAATCCGACGGAGTCATCCTCAGCGACTGGCGCGCTCTATATATTTCTCCGGATTCTGGCTCTTGCCATCCTGAATCACTTCAAAATGAACATGAGGGCCGGTCGACCGTCCGGTAGTCCCCAGCAGCGCGACGACCTGACCACGCTCAACCACTTCTCCGGCTTCCACCTTCACAGCTTTACAGTGAGCGTAGCGCGTAACCAGACCTTCGCCATGGTCGATCTCCACCAACATGCCGTAGCCGTGCTTGTCGCCTGCAAAGGTGACTACGCCTGCAGCCACCGCAATGATGTCACTACCCTCACGCCCTGCCAGGTCTACACCATTATGCCAAGCGCGACGCCCTGTGAAGGGATCAGAGCGGTAGCCATAGCGCGATGACAGCCAACCCCAGGTAATCGGGCGTCCTGCAACGAAACGCTCTTTCTCATGGGCTCGGCGGGTCATCAGGGTGTCCAGCAGACGAAGCTGCCGCTCACGACTGGTAATCTGATCACTGAGCTGATTGATCATCGACGACAGCTCCGGCGCTGAATAGCCTTCCAGCTCTTGGGTTGTCTCCGGGCCGCCTACGGCGGGCGGACGATCAAAGCTGAATTCATTGCTACTGACCAGACCTTCATCAACAAATCGCTGACCCAGAGCATCCAGTCGCAGCACACGACTCTGTAGCTGACCGAGGCGAAGCGTCAGCGCGTCGACCTGGTAGCGCATCTCGTCGGTGATTCTGTCGATTTCTCGCTGCTGGCTCTCAAGCCGCTCCTGCCAAGCCGCCACTACGGTGCTATCGAGCCCGGATTCGGAAACGGACGGCTGTGCCGTTGCAAGCCGAAAGCCTATCCAGCCCGCGGCAATGACCACAGAACAGAGAATCGCAAACAGCGCCAACACCGACGGCCAGTTGAACGCGACCGAGCGGGACTTCCCATGTTTTTTTGCGACAAAGATTATATTCATACTCACGATGACTGCTTAGGGCAAAGTGGTTCCGTCCACAATGCGGATCGAGTGTTGTGGCACAAGCCCGATAAAAGCATTCCTTGGCGGGCTCTGAAGCTGAAAGCTTCCTGTACCGATGAGTCCGGTGCGTCATTGGCGCCGAGCGACTAATCGCCCCTCGGATCCAGTCAATGATTCTTCACCTTTTGGACCAAGGGAGGACAATAGCGTAGAGAGACGCAAAAATCCGTGCCAGAATCGAAGAATAGACAAGCCTCGACCCGGCTTGGGTAACGAACCGTAAAATTTATGGTAGAACTTATATCATTCAGCGCTGACGACGACGGGCCGTCTGAGCAGCTTAACCAGCTTCTGAGCCAGGCTCAGCGCCATGCTGAGCAGGAAAAAGTGCTGCTGGAAAAGCTTCCGTCCGACCTGACGGACGGCGTTCGTCTGGGACGATTTAACGACGGCAGAATGTTGTTGATCGCAAGTGACTCAATGCAAGCCAGCCAACTGAGGTTCCGTCAGCAGGAGATTATGGAGTCTCTGCGTGCCGCCGTGCCATTTCAATACCTATGGTCAGTCGACGTCAAGGTCCGACCGGCAATTCCAGCCAGAAAGCGCAGCAAAGCGAAACGTATCCTCAGTAACGAAAATGCCCGGCTCCTCGAGGAGGAAGCCAGGCATACAGAAGATCCAGGGCTCAAAGCAGCGCTGTTCAAGCTTGCGCGTCACTCGCGCCGCTAGAACACCCTAAAGGGCTCAGATCAGGCCTGAGCCGCCAGAGCGGGCTTCATATAGGAAATCGGCGCCGTCTTTTCATCGTCAAAGGTGACCACTTCCCAGGCATCTTTCTCGGCAAGGAGTCTTCGCAGCAGGCGATTGTTCAGATCGTGGCCTGACTTAACACCGCGGAACTCACCAATCAGGCTATTACCGAGAAGGTACAGGTCACCGATAGCGTCCAGAACCTTGTGCTTAACGAATTCGTCTTCGTAACGAAGACCATCCTCGTTAAGAATCTTGTACTCGTCTACAACGATAGCGTTGTCGACGCTACCACCGAGGGCCAGATTCATAGAGCGCAACTTCTCGATATCTTTCATGAATCCGAAAGTACGGGCCCGGCTCACTTCTTTCACAAATGACGTACTCGAGAAGTCGACAGTCGCGGTCTGGGCTCTTCCCTTGAAAACCGGGTGATCAAAGTCGATACCGAAGCTGACCTTGAAACCCTCAAAGGGCAGGAACGTGGCCGACTTGCCGTCTTCTTCGACCGTCACTTCACGCTTGATACGGATAAACCGCTTGGCAGCGCTCTGCTCGGAAATGCCCGCAGACTGCAGCAGGAAGACGAAAGGACCGGCACTGCCATCCATGATCGGCACTTCCGATGCGCTGAGTTCGACATAGCAATTGTCGATACCCAGGCCCGCCATCGCAGACAGCAAATGCTCAATTGTGGCGACACGCACGCCATCTTTGACCAAGGTGGTGGAGAGCATGGTGTCGCCGACACATTCGGCGCATGCCTTGATTTCCACTACCGGATCGAGATCCGTGCGGCGGAAAACAATACCGGTATCGACTGGAGCCGGCTTCAGGGTGAGGTAAACCTTCTCACCGGAATGAAGACCAACGCCAGTAGCTCTGATGGTATTTTTGAGCGTCCGCTGTCTAATCATGTGTTCACATTTCCGTCACAAAAAAGAGGTATTCTTCAGGCAAAACTGGTGCCGAAGATACCAGAAAGTGAGACTGAGTACCATTTAACCAACTATGGCAGATGGTCGTTGGCCCAGTTTCCCTACTCTTTCAAACTGGATAACCGAGGGCCGCGCCTAGCTGGCGTCGGCCCCGAGCGGAGACCGGGTTTGAAGGAGGGGTAACCCTATCAGTCCGCCTGACGACGAAGGAATGCGGGAATATCGAGATATTCGACGCTCTGCTCTTCGTTTTCGTTGCGCTGATCCAGCGCTGCATTACCGCCAGCAACTGCACGACGACGCAGAATCGCCGGACGATCCAGCTGGTGGTAATCTGTTTTACCGTCAAGCGTGCGGGTGTTGTCGACCACTTTGGTCGGCTTTTCGCGCTCGCCACCCAGACCGGTAGCCACAACCGTTACCTTGATTTCGTCCTGCATGTCTTCGTCGATCACGGTTCCTACCACTACAGTAGCCGTCTCTGAAGCAAACTGCTGAACGATCTCACCAACCTCAGCAAACTCGCCCATGCTCAGATCCAGACCGGCAGTGATGTTCACCAGAATGCCCTTGGCACCGTGGAGATTGACATCTTCCAGCAGCGGACTGCGGATCGCACGCTCGGCAGCTTCCTGAGCGCGGTTATCGCCTTTGGCGCTGGCAGTGCCCATCATTGCCATGCCCATTTCAGACATCACTGTCTTCACGTCTGCGAAGTCGACGTTGATCATACCGCTGCGGGTGATCAGGTCGGCGATGCCCTGCACGGCACCTTGCAGAACGTTATTGGCCTCAGAAAACGCATCCATCATGGTGGTCTTCTTTCCCAGGACGGACAAAAGCTTTTCGTTGGGGATGGTGATCAGCGAATCGACTTTCTCGCTCAGTTCCTTGAGGCCTGCATCGGCCACGCTCATACGCTTGCGGCCTTCGAAAGCAAAAGGCTTGGTCACAACCGCAACAGTAAGAATGCCCATTTCACGAGCAACTTCTGCGACAACCGGGGCTGCACCGGTGCCGGTACCACCGCCCATGCCGGCGGTGATAAACACCATATCAGCACCTTTGAGCGCTTCTGAAATCCGGTCCCGGTCCTCAAGTGCTGACTGACGACCGACTTCAGGATTGGCTCCCGCACCCAGACCCTTGGTGACGTTGCCACCGAGCTGGATGATGTGCTGCGGGTCCATATCCAGCTTTGCCAGCGCCTGGGCGTCAGTGTTGGCGCACAGAAATTCAACACGATCGATGTCGCTCTTGACCATGTGGCGTACAGCGTTACCACCGCCACCGCCGACACCGACGACCTTGATTACGGCATTTTCCTGAATGTTATCAACCATTTCGAACATCATACCCCGTCTCCTTCACGCTGTTTTCAGTCTGTTGCCGACTGATTCAATTTCAAAGTTTTTAGTCAATGCACAAGCTTCTGGCTGCGGTCAGAACTGCCCCGTAAACCAGTTTTTCATCCGTTCAAACAGGCTCGGCGCCTCTTCTGCCTTCAAGGCAGGAGGTTGGCCAGAGTCAAGACGTTTGAAGCCGTAGATCAAAAGTCCCACGCCAGTGGCGTAAATCGGGTTGTTCACTACATCTGCCATGCCCGCTACCGACTGCGGCGACGCCAGCCGGACGGGCATATGGAAGATTTCTTCGGCCAGTTCCACCACACCTTCCATGGTGGATGAGCCGCCGGTGAGGACGATACCGGCAGGGATTAGATCCTCGAAACCGGATCGACGCAGTTCCGCCTGCACCAGAGTAAACAGCTCCTCGTAGCGCGGCTCGACGACTTCTGCCAGGGCCTGCCGGGAAAGATCCCGCGCGGCCCGCTCGCCCACGCCTGGTACCTTGATCGTCTCATCGGCACCGGCCAGCTGCGTCAGGGCGCAGGCATACTTGGTCTTGATTTCTTCGGCATTCTGGGTTGGTGTGCGCAGGGCCATGGCTATATCGTTGGTCACCTGATCACCGGCAATCGGGATAACGGCGGTGTGGCGAATCGCTCCGCCGGTGAACACGGCGATATCGGTGGTACCACCGCCGATGTCGACCACGCAGACGCCCAGCTCTTTTTCATCATCCGTCAGCACCGAATAACTCGACGCAAGCTGTTCAAGAATGATGTCGTCGACTTCCAGTCCGCATCGACGCACGCATTTTTCAATGTTCTGGGCCGCGTTGACGGCGCAGGTCACCAGGTGAACTTTGGCTTCAAGCCTTACCCCGGACATGCCGATGGGCTCCTTGATGCCCTCCTGGTTATCGATCACAAATTCCTGCGGCAGTATGTGGAGAACTTTCTGATCCGCCGGAATGGCTACCGCCTGGGCCGCGTCGATCACCCGGTCAATATCAGCCTGAGTCACTTCCCGATCACGGATGGCTACGATGCCATGCGAGTTCAGGCTGCGGATGTGGCTGCCAGCGATACCGGCATAAACCGAGTGGATGCGGCTGCCCGTCATCAGTTCGGCTTCTTCTATCGCCCGCTGGATTGCCTGCACGGTCACCTCGATATTGACGACCACACCGCGCTTAAGACCACGCGATGGATGAGAGCCGATGCCCACGATCTCGATGGTTCCATCCACTTTGCGCTTGCCAACAATGGCCACCACTTTGGATGTACCGATATCCAGGCCAACGATCATGTTTTCCGTTTCGTGCAACGACATGTTTGCGTCCAATTCGAACTTATGATTTTTCACCAGAACCCTTGGCGAGGTCCTTCCACTGAACAGCCACACCGTTGGTGTATCGGGCGTCCACACTGACTACCTCGTTCACCCGGTCGGCCAGTTGTTCGCTGTATACCGTAAGAAACCGTTCAAAGCGCTCCCCGACCTGATCCCGCCCCAACACCACAGCGATGCCGTTGCTCAACCGAAGTGTCCAGGCGCCACGGGTTTCCAGGTCCAGTCTGGCAATGGAAAGCTCCTGGGTCTGAAGCCGTCCAGACAGTTCCTGAGCCATTCGAATAATCTCACCGACTCGCTCATCAGGGCCGGAAAGCTGAGGCAGATCTCCGGCGGCCTCTGGGTTAGGCGGACTGAAGATCACGCCCATGCGGCTGACCAGACGGTTGTCATTCCAGTAGGCCAGCGGCTCATGCTCGCGAATGTCTACGACCACTTCGTCAGGCCATTTCCGGCTTACTGCAGCGCTTTCAACCCACGGGCGAGCCTCAACAAAATGCTTGACCACGTTCAGATCGGTCACAAAAAAGCTCTGGCCTCTCCAGCGATTCAGCTCGTTCTGCAGGCCGATCAGGCTTTCTCCGTTCAGGCTGCCATCGACCAGCACTGAATCAATGGGTCGGTCCATATGTTTCAGGACCGTGCCCGTACCCCAGGGCAGCATGCCCGAGATCACCAGCACCAGGGCACCGATAAGCCCCTTGATCCAGGGAACGCGTCTTGCACCAGCGAACAGCAGACCCATTGACTGCCGGAAGTACTGCGAGAACAGAGGCTTCGGCGGCACAACCGCCTGGGCCCCTCTGGGACGCGGGCCATTGTCCTGTCTGCGGCGGCCGCTCCACTGATCAATCATGGCGTGGCTCCAGCGAGTCCTTCAGGATTCGAACCACCAGCTCCTCAAAACTGATATCCACCGCTTTAGCCGCCATCGGGACCAGACTGTGATCAGTCATCCCGGGCACCGTATTGACCTCAAGCAGCCAGAAGTTGCCTGCGGCGTCCTGCATCACGTCAACACGGCCCCAGGTGACACAGCCAAGCGCGTCAAATGCCTTCAGCGCCAGTTCACCCAGCCGGGCTTCGTCTTCGCCAGAGAGGCCGCACGGTATGCGATAACGTGTGTCATCACTGAGGTATTTGGCGTCGTAGTCATAAAAGACGTGATCGGTGCTCAGCCCAATCGCCGGCAGCGCCACATCGCCGAGAATGCTGACCGTAAATTCCGGTCCCTGAATCCATTCTTCAACCAGCACCATCGAATCATGGCTTGCGGCCTCTTCGTAGGCGGTGACCAATTCCTCAACAGTGTTAACTTTGTGAATGCCAATGCTTGAACCTTCGCGGCCAGGCTTCACGCCGAGCGGTGCCTGCAGCTCGTCAAGAATGCCCGCCGCTTCTGCCGCATCCGTCATCACCCGATACCGCGGCGTGGGTAGCCCACAACCCAGGAACACATATTTGGTTTTGACCTTGTCCATTGCCAGTGCCGAAGCCAAGACGCCGCTGCCCGTAAAAGGTATGCCTGCTTCGCTGAGAATCGCCTGCAGTACGCCATCCTCACCGCCTCGACCATGCAACGCGATGAAAACGCGGTCAAAACCACCCTGACTGACCGCTGCGATCAGATCACTGCCAACATCCACGGAATAGGCATCAACGCCAGCATTCACCAGCGCCCTGGTCACGGCAGCCCCGCTCTTCAGGGACACCGCACGTTCGGCAGAATCGCCACCCATGAACACCGCCACTCGACCAAATTGTCTGGCAAGTGCCGGGTCGGCCTGAAATTCTTGACGGGCTTCAGTCATTAGTAATCACTCCTGTGGCCGCCAACCGAGCCGCCACTGCTCCAATGTCCCCTGCTCCCTGAGTAATCAGCAGGTCGCCGTCCTTCAGCACTTGGGACAGCAGTCCCTGAACTTCGCCCGGACGCTCGACAAACACCGGCTCAATGGCTCCACGCTGGCGGATGCTCCAGCACAGGGCCCGACCATCAGCACCAGGAATCGCGCTTTCTCCGGCGCTGTAGACATCCATCAGCAGCAAGGCATCGACCTTCGACAGCACTCGCACGAAGTCTTCGTACAGATCGCGGGTGCGAGTGAAACGATGGGGCTGGTAGACCATCACCAGCCGGCGGTCCGGATAAGCCTGGCGGGCGGCGGCAATGACGGCATCCACTTCGGTCGGATGGTGGCCGTAATCGTCAACCAGCGTGACGTTGCCACGAGAGGTCTCGTAATCGCCGTAAACCTGGAAGCGACGGCCGACGCCGCCGAACGCTGCCAGACCCTCGACAATCGCAGCGTCCGCGACACCCTCGTCAGTCGCCACGGCGATCGTGGCAAGCGCATTCAGAACGTTGTGGCGCCCTGGCATCCGCAGCCGGATCGCGAGATCTGTGTGCGGCGCAGGCCGATGAACAATGAAGTGAGTCTCAAGGCCATCGTAACGAATGGCTGAAGCGGTGTAATCCGCATCCTCCCGTTCGATTCCATAGGTCAGCATGGCCCTGGAAATACGGGGAATAATGTCACGGACCCAGGCGTCATCCAGACACATGACTGCCAGACCGTAGAACGGCAGGTTATGGAGGAAATCCACAAAGGTCTGACGAAGCCGGTCAACGTCACCCTCATAGGTGTCCATATGATCCGCTTCGATATTGGTGACGATGGCCACCACCGGCGTCAGGTGCAGGAAGGAGGCATCGCTTTCGTCCGCTTCGGCTACCAGATAGCGAGATCCACCAAGCTGGGCATTGGTGCCGGCGCTATTGAGACGACCACCAATGACGAAGGTCGGATCCAGCCCGGCCTGACCCAGAACAGAGGCAATCAGGCTGGTGGTCGTGGTCTTGCCGTGAGTGCCTGCCACAGCGATGCCGTGACGATAGCGCATGATTTCCGCCAGCATTTCAGCGCGCGGCACGACTGGCACGCGCCGCTCCCTCGCAACGGCCACCTCAGGATTACTCTCATTGACGGCAGAGGACACAACGACAACATCAGCTCGTTGAGCGTTCTCAGCTTTGTGGCCGATAAAGACTTCAATACCTAGCGCTTCCAGTCGCTGAGTAACGGCACTGGGCTTAAGATCCGAACCGGAAATGGTGTAGCCCTGATTGTTCAGCACCTCGGCGATGCCACACATGCCTGCGCCACCGATGCCGACAAAATGAATACGGCGGATACGGCGCATTTCTGGAACTTCATAGATCGATGGCGGCTGCTGAATCCTAGGCATTGGCCGCCTCCAGACAATAATTCACGACTCTCTCCGTAGCATCAGTGATCGCCAGATCGCGAGCAGCGACTGCCATTTCCAGCAGACGCTGGCGATCAGCAGAAAAACGTTCTAACAGGTCTGCCAGCGCTTCGGCGGTGAGCTCTGGCTGCGGGATCAATACGGCGGCACCACCCTCTACCATGTAGCCGGCATTGCGGGTCTGATGGTCATCCACCGCATGGGGATAAGGCACCAGCAGCGCACCAACGCCAGCGGCGCAGAGTTCGGCAACGGTCAGCGCGCCGGCTCGACAAAGCACCAGATCAGCCCAGCCGTAAGCCTGAGCCATATCGGCGATAAAGGGATCAACCCGACCCTCGACGCCAGCCTGGCGATAACTCTCGCGGGCGGAATCCAGCTTGGCCTGACCGCACTGATGCCAGACTTCCGGCCGGCTCGACTCGGGCAGGCGGGCCAGGGCCTCAGGCAGAATTTCATTGAACACCTGTGCACCCAGCGATCCGCCGACAACGAGCAGTCGCAGGCTACCTTCGCGCCCGGCCATCCGAACTTCAGGCGCAGCCACTTCACAGACTTCGACTCGAACAGGATTGCCCGTACACCGTACACCTGGCCGCTTCGCAAAACTGCCGGGAAACGCCTCAAGCACTGTGCGTGCCATGGGTGCCAGCAAACGGTTGGTAAGACCGGCTACAGCATTCTGTTCGTGGATAACCAAAGGTATTCCATTGAGACGAGCCGCCAACCCGCCAGGGCCCGCGACGTAGCCACCCATGCCGACCACGCAGTCAGGTCTTACAGTGCGAACGACCTTGCGGGCACTGGCCAGGCTTTTAAGGAGCTGGAACGGTGCTTTTACAAGCGTCATCAATCCTTTACCACGCAGGCCAGCAACCGGAATAAGTGACAATGGAATATCTGTGTCCGCAATGAGGCGCGATTCCATACCTCGAGCTGAGCCCAGCCAATGGACTTTGTGGCCCAGCGCCTGCAGAGCACGGGCGGTCGCCAGTGCTGGGAAAACATGGCCACCGGTGCCACCCGCCATAATCAGAAACTGGCGATCAGTCATAGGTCGCCCCCACTGCAGCCGGACGAGCGCGCGGAATTGTCCGGGAGCGCTGCTGGCGCGACGGTTTTTCTTCTTCGGCAGCAGTGGCCGCACGGTCCATACGTTCCATCTCGATGCGGATGAGAATGCCCAGTGCGATACAGGTCACCAGCATGCTGGAGCCACCGTAACTCACCAGCGGCAGGGTCAAACCCTTGGTGGGCAGCAGCCCGGTGCTGACGCCCATATTCACCACCGCCTGAAGCCCGATAATCAGCGTCAGTCCGTAGCCGAAGCAACCGGCAAACCCCATACCCGACTGCTCAGCCCGGCGGGAAATCACCAGCCCTGACAGCACCAGTACCATAAAGAGTGCCAGTACAGAAAGCGCACCAAACAGGCCGAATTCTTCGGCGATGATGGCGAAAATAAAGTCAGTGTGAGCTTCAGGCAGATAGAACAGCTTCTGAATCGAATTACCAAGGCCGACCCCAAACCAGTCGCCGCGACCAAATGCGATCAGTGACTGAACCAGCTGATAGCCCTTATCGAAGGGGTCAGCCCAGGGATTCAGGAAGCTTTGCATCCGCGCCATGCGGTACGGCTCCAGATAAACCAGCAGTGCCGCCAAAACCCCTGCAATCGCGACCAGCGGTATCAGGCGCACCAGGCTTACCCCGCTGAGGAAAATCATGCCCAGAGAAGCAGCCGCCAGCACCACGGTGGCACCGAAATCCGGCTCCATCAGCAGCAGCACTGAAGCTACCCCGATAACCATGAGCGGCTTGAGGAAGCCACTCCAGGTTGAAACCAGTTCGTCACGACGACGGTCTACATAGCCGGCGACATAGGCCACCAGAAACAGCTTGGCGACTTCCGACACCTGAATGTTGAAGATACCCATGGGCAGCCAGCGAGTGGCTCCGTTGACCTCGCGACCCAGCGGTGTCAGAACCAGTACCAGCAGCACCATGGCAATCGCCAGCAACAGCCAGCCGCTGCGCTGCCACCAACTGACCGGAACATTGGCCACCGCCAGACCCAGCGCCAGCCCTATCGCGGCGTAAATCACCTGCCGCGTGACGTAGTAAAAGCCGTTGCCCAGGGTTTCAGCGGCGACGTCCATGGAAGCTGAGCTGATCATGATGACGCCGATCATCAGCAGCGCCGAAGCACTGAACAACAACCACAGCAGCGGATTGAGGTGCGGATTACCAGACGCGAGATGCAGGTTAGGCTTCATGATTCCAGCCCTCCTGCCAGTTGGGCGAACTGCTCGCCGCGATCCTTGTAGTCTCTGAACATATCGAAACTGGCGCAGGCCGGAGAGAACAGTACCCGGTCACCGGGCTCTGCAGCCTGCCGGGCTGACTGAAGGGCGTCAGCGAGAGACTGGGAGTGAATTAGAGTAACGGAGTCCTCGAGCGCTTCGGCGATCAGCGCCGCATCGCGGCCGATAAGAATCACAGCATGGCAATGACGACGAACCGGCTCCAGCAGAGGATCGAAATCAGCACCCTTACCCTCACCACCGGCAATCAGCACCAACTTGCGATCAGCGCCAGCCAAACTGTTGATGGCCGCAACCGTTGCGCCAACATTGGTGCCCTTGGAATCGTTGATGTACTCAACTTGATCAATAATGGCCACCCGCTCACAACGATGGGGCAGACCGGAAAACTCCCGGGCGGCATCCAGCATGGCCGGCATCGGCAGCCCGGCGGCATGCCCCAGGGCCAGGGCCGCCATCACATTGCTGACGTTGTGCAGTCCGACCAAACGCAATTCCCGGGTGTTGATGAGATTGTCCAGCCCCCAGGTAATCCACAGGCCGTCCTCGTCTTCACGAGTGCTAAAGGTGTCGGGATTGACCCGGTGATGACCGAAACACAGAAACTCCATTTTTCCCGGCGTCATTGGCGTGCTCAGGGCATCGTCCAGATTCACAACGGCCACTTGAGCGCCGTTATAAATGCGCTGTTTGGCCTGGTAATAGGCCATTCGCGAGTCGTAACGATCCATGTGGTCATCACTGATATTCAGGATGGTTGCCGCCCGGGCGCCTAGAGATGCAGTGGTTTCAAGCTGGAAGCTCGACACTTCCAACACATACAGCTCTGCCTTGCGGCTGAGCAGATCCAGCGCCGGCGTACCGATGTTGCCACCCACAGCGACATCGACGCCGGCTTTGCGCGCCATATCGCCCACCAGAGCGGTCACAGTGGTCTTACCATTTGATCCGGTAATCGCCAGGATGGGCGCTTCGGCATGCTCCGCGAACAGATCGATATCGCCTCGTATAGCTGCCCCGCTCTCCATTGCGACCGCGACCGCCGGTGTCTTCACACTGACGCCGGGACTAACCAGCAGCTCGTTGAATTGGCAGAACCACTGCATATCGAATTCACCGCAGCGCACTTCAACATCCGGTACTTCTGAGCGCAGCACATCCAGCCCTGGCGGATTCTCACGGGAGTCCGCCACCGCGAAAGTCCTGCCCTGGGCGTGCAGGAATCGGGCGCAGGAAAGCCCGGACTGTCCCAGCCCAACGATCAGGATTTTGCGATCAGAAGCGATCAGCGCCATGGACTCTACCGTTTACCGCAATTTAAGTGAGGCCAGCCCAATCAGGACCAGCACAACCGTGACTACCCAGAACCGCACGATCACGCGCGGCTCTGGCCAGCCTTTGAGTTCAAAATGATGATGCAGTGGCGCCATGCGGAAGATCCTCCGACCGGTCAGGCGATAGGAGGCCACCTGCAGAATCACAGAGATCGTTTCCATCACAAACACACCGCCCATGATGAACAGCACGATTTCCTGCCTCACTACGACTGCCACCACACCCAGCGCCGCGCCCAGGGCCAGCGCACCCACATCACCCATGAAAACCTGCGCGGGATAGGTGTTGAACCACAGGAAACCGAGCCCGGCACCGACAATGGAGCCACAGAAGATGATCAGCTCGCCGGTGCCCGGTAGATGAGGTATCAGCAGATAGTCTGCAAACTGCACGTGGCCTGAAACGTAAGCAAAGATGCCCAGTGCGCCGGCCACCATGACCGTGGGCATGATCGCCAGACCATCCAGGCCATCCGTCAGGTTCACCGCATTTGAACTACCGACGATCACGAAGTAAGTCAGCAGGATGAACATCACCGGCCCCAGCACCAGAGACACCTGTTTGAAAAACGGCACATAGAGTGACGTTTCCTGAGGCAGCGACGAACTGTAGAACAGCGCGAAGGCCGCGCCGAAGCCGAACAGCGACTGCCAGAAGTACTTCCAGCGAGCAGGCAAACCGCGAGGGTTGCGCTCAACGACCTTGCGGTAATCATCAACCCAGCCGATCGCACCGAACAGGAGCGTTACCAGCAGAGTGATCCACACATAACGGTTGCTCAGATCGGCCCACAGCAAGGTACTGACTGCAATCGCGACTAGAATCAGGGCACCGCCCATCGTCGGCGTGCCGGCTTTACTGAGGTGTGTCTGCGGGCCGTCATCACGGACCGCCTGACCGATCTGACGCTGGCCCAGGCGGCGAATCATCGCCGGTCCGATCAGCAGCGAAATAGCCAGCGCCGTCAGGACACCGAAGATGCTTCGCAGCGTCAGATACTGAAACACAGTCAACGCCGAGAAATATTCCGACAGAATACCGGTGAGCCAGAGCAGCATGGCTAGTGAATCCTCTTCTTAAGGCCTTCCACCACGATTTCCATGGCAGAACTGCGAGACCCCTTGACCAGTATCACGGCCGGTGCCTTCACGGTGGTTATTAGAAGCTCAACGGCTGCAGCCTGATCAGAACAGACCTCAGCGCCGTCACCAAAACCCTTGGCAATAGCCGCAGCCCCTGACCCAACGGCCAGCAGACGCTGAATGCCGACACTTCGTGCAAATTCACCCACTTCCTGATGGAAGCGCTCCTGATCGGCGCCCAACTCGCCCATGGCGCCAAGCACGGCGATCTGCTCACCCGACTGCTTCGACAGCACCTGAAGCGCTGCGCGCATGGCGGAAGGATTGGCATTGTAGGTGTCATCGATCACGCTGATCTGATCACTGATTTTCTCCAGATTCAGCCGACCTTTGGCCGCACGCAGAGAGCCCAGGCCCTGGACGATCGCTTCATCAGCAAGATCCAGCGCGCGAGCGGCCGCGACGGCCATACCCATGTTCAGCAGGTTATGATCCCCTGCCAATCGACGCGGCACCCGCAGCGACCATTGGCCCGGACCTTCGATAAGTGCCTGGTCCTCGCCTTCAGCCGTGACCACGTAATCCGCTTCGGCGCCAGGCTTGAGGCTCACGGAGATGACGTCATAGCTCAGCGCCCGCTGCCGCCAGGCCGCGAAGGCAGGATCGTCAAAATTCAGGACTGCAGTGCCACCGGCTTTGATCTCGTCAATCAGCTCGCCTTTGCCCTGTACTATATTGTCGTAGCTTCCAAAACCTTCGAGATGCGCTTCACCCGCATTGGTAATGATGCCGACGTCGGGGCGCGTGAGGCCGCCGATATACGCGATTTCATTCAGACCACTGGCACCCAGCTCGATGATTCCGTACTGGTGGTGTGATTCCAGGCCAAGCAGGGTCAGCGGCACGCCGATGTGGTTGTTGAGGTTGCCCTGGGTCACCAGCGTTGGTGCAACAGCCCGGAATATGGAGCCACACATTTCCTTGACGGTCGTCTTGCCACTGCTTCCAGTGATGGCGACGAGCTTGGCCTCGCTCTCGCTGCGGTTTGCAGCCGCCAGTTTGCCCAAAGCAGTCAAGGTGTCCGGGACCACGATCGAAGCGGATTCGTGACTGCTTGGCAGATGGCTGACCAGAGCCCCAGAAGCGCCGGAGGCGAACGCCTGTTCAACGAAGTCATTGCCATCAAAACGCTCGCCTTTGAGGGCAACATACAGCGCACCCTTCTCCAGAGACCGGCTATCCGTCGACACCTGCTCGAAGGAAGGATTCTCAGCGGGACGCGGTACACCAAGCAGATCGGCGACTTCAAGCAGGCTGAACGCGCGAATCATGCAACACCTCCATTGAGACCCAGCGCGGCGCGCACCTGCTCCGCATCGTTAAAGGGATACTTTCGGCCTTTGATTTCCTGGTAGGTCTCATGGCCTTTTCCGGCGATCAGCACGATGTCGCCGTTTCGAGCCTCGGAAATCGCCTCTTCAATAGCGGCCGCTCGCGAGTAAACGACCCGGAAAACGTCCTGCTTGGAAAACCCGGCCACGATGTCTTTCACGATCGACTCCGGTGACTCGGTACGAGGATTGTCATCCGTGACGATGCTCAGATCGGCCAGCCGGGCGGACTGCGCCGCCATTTCGGGCCGCTTGCCGCTATCGCGATCTCCGCCACATCCAAATACACAGATCAATCGGTCCCGGGCATGCTCTCGCAGTGCTTCGAGTGCTTTACCCAGCGCATCGGGGGTGTGAGCGTAATCGACGACCACCGTCACATCGTCACGGCCTTTAAACGCCTGAAGACGCCCTGGAGGCGGCAGGAGCCGGGCAACCGCACCAACGAGACGCTCCAGAGGAACACCCAATTCCAGCGTTGCCGCCATAGCCGCCAGCACATTACTGGCGTTGAAACGGCCCATCAAAGGCACCTCTACCATTGCCTCACCCCACTTCCCGCCGATGGTCATTCGGCAGCCCTCGGGCTGAAGTTCGCAGCGGATTGCGTGAAGCTCTGCGGAGGCATCTTCAAGACTGAAACGGATGACCCGGCGACCCTTCTCTGCCAGGCGGGCGGCAAGACCCCGGCCGAATTCATCGTCAACATTGATGATGGCGGTGCGACAGCGGGACCCGGCAAAAAGCTTTTCTTTGGCCTCGCCATAGGCCTCCATAGAGCCGTGATAATCGAGATGATCTCTCGAGAGGTTGGTAAAAATTGCTGAGGCAAATCTCAGCCCATCCACCCGCCCCTGATCGAGGGCGTGCGAGGACACTTCCATGGCACAGGCGCGACCGCCCGCTTGCTGGATTTCCGCCAGCTGCCGATTCAGACGGACCACGTCCGGCGTCGTGTGGGTACCGGCGTGGATATTCGCGGGAAAACCATAACCCAGCGTTCCGATCACTCCGCACGGAGAGCCGCACTGCTCCAGCAATTGCGCTACCAGCTGAGAGACTGTGGTTTTGCCATTGGTTCCGGTAACGCCTACCAGCGACATGTGGTCACCAGGATGTCCGTAAAAACGGGCGGCGAGCGTTCCCATATGCGTCTTGAGCCCAGCGACGGGGACCACCAACGCTTTGCCGTGCTCATAACAAGGCGCGGCCTGATCACTTTCCAGCAGAATCGCAATGGCGCCCGACTCAACGGCCTGATCCAGGTTGGCGGTGGCGGCAGAATGCATACCCGCCACGGCAATGAAGCCATCTCCGGCGTCGAGCTCGCGAGTGTCCGCCGTAAGGCCGTGGACAGTAAGATCAAACAAAGCCGGCACTTCAACGATGCCAGCGAGCAGATGGCTCAGCGATTGACCGTTCATGCTCAACCCCTCCCACCGTTTGGCTGACCGGCGCGATCCGCCTGCTGGGTTTCGATGGTCTCCGGCTTAACATTGAGCAACCGCAGCGCGTCTGTCATGACTCTTGCGAAAACCGGTGCCGCCACTTCTCCGCCGTAGTACTCACCGCCACTTGGCGCATCGACCGCAACGACGGTGACAATGCGTGGCGAATCGATGGGCGCCATACCGGCAAACACCGCTTTGTACTCGCTATCCTCGTAACCCTGCTTGCCGACCAGGTGTACCGTGCCGGTTTTACCACCTGCGCTGTAGAAACCAGGCTGGCCTCGCTTACCCGTTCCTCTAACCACGACCTGGTGCAGCATTTCCCTCACTTCCGCAGCCACCTTGCGCGACAGAACGCGCTCACCGACCGGAGGAGTCTCCTGCTTGGTCAGATTCAGGGGATAGCGCAGGCCGCCATTGGCAAGCACCATGTAAGCCTGTGCCAGCTGCAGAGCGTTAACACTCATTCCGTAGCCGTAGGAAAGCGTGGCTTCTTCGACCGGGCGCCAGCGGGTATGGACAGGCAGAACGCCAGACGCTTCGCCCGGAAAACCGATGCCTGTACTTTGACCGATGCCCAATTTGGCAAAGAAATCCCGAATGGCCTCACCGCCCAGCGCATCAGCGATATGGCTGGAGCCGACGTTGCTGGATTTGACGATGATGTCAGTGAGCGTCAGCGGGCCGTAGTTGCGGTGATCACGGATAGTGAAGCGGCCGTAGCGACGAAAACCCGGAGAGGTATCAATAACCGAATCCGGCTCAAAATGGCCGGATTCCAGAGCAAGCGCGACAGTCAACGGCTTCATGGTCGATCCCGGTTCGAACACGTCCGTAATGGCCTTGTTTCTGAGACCCTGCCGTCCCGGCGTCATGCTCGAGCGATCGTTGGGGTTGTAGGACTGCTGGTTGACCATGGCCAGCACTTCGCCGGTTCGCACATCCAGCATGACCAGCGTGCCACCGCGGGCACCGTGACCCTGGACCGCCGCTTTCAGCTCGCGGTAAGCCAGATATTGAAGCCGCAGATCGATACTCAGCGTCAGATTGTTACCGGGGCGCGCCGCCTGCTTCAGCGCAAGATCCTTGATGGTCCGGCCTTTGAGGTCCTTCAGTACCAGCTTTTCACCGGGGACGCCGCTGAGCCAATCCTGATACGCCAGCTCAATGCCTTCCAGACCCCGTTCATCGATGTTGTTAAAGCCCACCACATGGGCGGCGACTTCGCCGGCCGGATAAAAACGACGATATTCCCGACGGCTGTCGATGCCGGGAATGTTTAGCGCCATAAAAGCCTGCCTGTGAGCCGGCTGGATTTTGCGCTTGAGATACATGAACTGGCGGGAGGCGCGCTTCTCGAAACGCCGGCGCAGCTCAGCCGGGGTGGTTTCCAGCAGGCGGGCCAGCTCATCAAACTGAGGATGGTCGAGGGGTACTCTGGACGGGTCCGCCCAGATGGTGAAGACCGGCGCGCTGACCGCCAACGGCTCACCATTGCGATCGGTGATCATGCCGCGGTGGGCTTCGATCTGCTCTTTATGGATGGTGCGAACGTCGCCCTGACTTTCCAGGAACTGACGATCAAAAACATGGAGATTGACCAAACGGGCCGCGATAGCCAGCACGACTCCCAGAAAAACCAGCAACACAAACACAAAGCGCCAGTGCTGCAGAAGCTGCTGCACTCGGCTCTGGGTGTCCATGTCGGGAGATCCTGCCGCCACCGAAGACTCCTACGGTTGAACCGGATAGACGTTGTGGGAAGCAGCCAGACTGGCGTTGTAGCCACCGTCTACCAGCACGATCTGCTCGCGCGACGGCACCACCATGTCACTGTGGCTGGCCGCGAACTGCTCGATCCGACCATGCGCACCCAAAGCGCTTTGCTCCAGCAACAACTGGCTCCACTGGCGCTGATAATCGTCTCGCTGTTCCTGCAGCTGGGTTAATTCATCAAACAACGCGCGATTTTGCTGAGCGCTGCTGATGACACCCAGTGAGGACATGATCAGCAAAACTGTCAGACCACCGGTGACGACCACCTGTGGTTGCCCCAAGGAAGAAAAGATCCGTTTGGAAACGCGGCTTGCGCGCTCGAACGTCCGACGAAAATCATCTTTTCGGGAGCTTTTGTCTGCTCCGTTCTTTTGTACTGTTACCGCACTCATACCCTTGACCCCTGCACTCATTGGACGGCTTCTGTGTCCGCCCGTCGTTCAATAACTCTCATAACCGCGCTACGCGCTCTGGGGTTATCCCTTACTTCCTGCTCACCGGGCTTCATGGCTTTGCCAATCAGCCGGAAATCAGATTCTGTTTCGCTGGCGGTCACTGGCAGATGCCGTGGCAGCTCCGGCCCCCGCGCTTTATCCCGCATAAACCGTTTGACGATGCGGTCTTCCAGCGAATGAAACGCGATAACAACCAACCGACCACCGGGCGCCAGTGCAGACAGCGCCTGATCCAGTCCTTCCTCCAGATCTTCCAGCTCGCGATTGATATAAATGCGGATTGCCTGGAATGACCGGGTTGCGACGTGCTTGTGCTTTTCCTTGCGCGGCACCGCCTGATCGATCAGCGCCACAAGCTCTGCTGTTGTTGTGAGCGGTGATTCTTCGCGCTGACGTACGATGGCGCCCGCAATTCTTCGGGAGAACCGCTCTTCCCCTAATTGCCAGAGCACATCGGCGATCTCGCGCTCGGCCGCGCTGTTGAGCCATTGGGCTGCAGTCGGTTCACGGGAGGTGTCCATGCGCATATCCAGAGGACCGTTGCGCATGAAGCTGAAACCGCGATCTGCATCATCCAGTTGCGGTGAAGAGACACCCAAATCCAGCAGCATTCCGTCAATCAGGGCAACCGACCGGTCAGAGAGCACCGAGTCAAGATCAGCAAATGATCCGTGTGCCATATCAAACTGTTCGTGCTCGGAGGCCAGCGCCTGACCCGTTGCAACCGCCTGCGGATCTTTGTCGATTCCAATCAGGCGTCCGCCAGACTCGAGACGCTCGAGAATCAACCGGCTGTGCCCACCACGACCGAAAGTTCCATCGACATAAATGCCATCTTTCTTATGAACAAGCAGATCGACTGCCTCGTCCAGCAACACCGTCCGGTGAAGGTGCTGCAGGGATGCATCTGCCTGGCCTTGTGACGTCATATCGTCAGACCTTTCAGTTCTTCAGGCATTTCCCCGTCATCATCCTGGTCGTCATTGACGAAGGCATCCCACGCGTCAGCGTCCCATACTTCGTAATGGTTACCGGCGCCGATAATCATGATTTTCTTGTCCAGACCAGCGTATTCTCTGGATTCAGCAGGAATATTTATGCGGCCTGCAGAATCCGGCTCCATATCGACGGCGTAACCCCTGAAAATGCGCAGGAAACGGAGCACTTTTTTGTTCATGTTAGGCATGACCTGAAGCTGGTCCATCAATGCGTCAAACACGGGCTCGGGATAAATAGCGAGCACCTTGTCATCAGTATCTTTGGCGGTGAGCACTATGCGAGAACCACAGACTTCATCCAGCTTTTCGCGTACGCGGGCAGGTATGGACACGCGACCTTTGGCGTCCATATTGACCGAATGCATACCCTTGAACTTGGGTTTCATTAGCGCGTTTATCCGGAGTCAGAAAGAGTTCTGGTCAGCAGAGGCCTCGGCCACTGACTGGAGATTTCCACCACCAGGAGCCTAAATCTGGGAGAATTAACCACGATTCCCCACAATCTCCCACTTATGACCACTATAGAAACACACTGCTGGCTTTGCAAGCTGGCGACGCCTGTTTGCACCCAATTAATTTCGATACAAATCAGGGGGTTAATAGAAAAAAGATTGGCCTGGCTCGAGGCGGGAAGTCATAACCGGAAGGAAATCAAAGAGATGAACAATTAAGTGAAAGCTGCAAGTCAGCTTTGATATTTTTTCGCTATGGAAAGGTGAATCGTTAGATCTTCAGACGCTTAAGACTGGCGCTTAGGGACCACGTCAATCGTCCGGCTGGAAGCCGCTAAACCAGCCAGCAGGAAGACGGGCACAGAGAAAGGGAAAAAAGAAGAGAGCTCGCCGATAAGCCGGGTTCTGTCTGGGACAGTCATTCATCTAGGGGTTGCGTCACCACAACCCTCAAGCAACCTACCCGAATCCAGCGCGGGCCACGCCAACGGATTCCTATTTGGTCTTGCTCCAGGTGGGGTTTTCCATCGCCGTGAGCTGTTGCCAGTCACGCGGTGCGCTCTTACCGCACCATTTCAACCTTACCGGCGCCGAAGCGCTTAGGCGGTATACTTTCTGTTGCACTTTCCGTCGGCTCACGCCGCCCAGGCGTTACCTGGCACCTTGCCCTACGGAGCCCGGACTTTCCTCCCCCGTCGATACGACGGCGGCGACTGTCTGGCGAGCTCAGGCACGGAAGATACGCCTGGCCCCCCAGAAACACAAGCATTCAGGGACAGGCCCTCAGGCATTGTCATCTTTCATCTCGAGAAGCCTTCGATACAGCTCATTTTTAGGTAATCCGGAGACCTCGGCAGTAATCTGGGCCGCCTTTTTAACGGGCAACGCGTCGCCAAGAAGCCGCAGCAGCTTATCAACCTCAATAGACGGCTCATTTGCCTCTGCGACAGCACCCTGAATCATCATCACCAGTTCCCCCTTCGCCGCATAGGGATCTGCTTCTAACTGGGCAAGTACATCGGCGGCTGATCCTGAATAAAAGGTTTCAAAGGATTTGGTCAACTCCCGCGCAACCACCACCAACCGTTCGGTACCGAAAACGTCAACAACATCGGCCATACTCGCCAATATGCGATGGGGAGCTTCATAGAACACCAGAGTCGCCTGGTCTCGAGCCAGCGATTCCAGCACCTTTTTGCGCCCTCCGGATTTGGCCGGCAGGAAACCGTTAAACTGGAAGCGATCTGTCGGCAGACCCGAGGCGCTGAGCGCCGCAATCACAGCACAGGCTCCCGGAATTGGGCTGACGGTGAAACCCGCCTGCCGCGCTTGCTGGACCAATACGTAACCAGGATCTGAAATCAGTGGTGTGCCAGCATCAGAGATAAGGGCAATATCATCACCCGCCCGCAGCCGCTCAAGTAAGGCGGGAAACCTCTCTCGCTCATTGTGTTCATGAAACGCGATCAGAGGTTTGCTGATACCCAAGTGATCCAGCAAGCGGCCGCTATGGCGGCTATCTTCCACCGCGATGACCGCAACGGAAGACAATACGTCGGTCGCGCGACGACTAAGGTCCGCCAGATTGCCTATCGGCGTCGCAACGATAAACAGGGTACCGGTTTTCCCAGTCATAACTCTTTTTCCTCGAAGCTCCGGTATGCATGAATCGCGCGGAACAGGCACCTTGGGCCGGCTGTCGATGCCTGTGAAAACCCGGCGGAACTGGTAAACTCCGGCCTAACCCCACAGTGATCGCGCCCGTTTTTCAGTCCGGCATAATGCCCGGCGCCACCACGGGCCTCAAGCCTTCAGCGAACTGCGAGCATTCTATGCCTCTGAGCCTGCACAAATTCAGCGTTGCCTCTGCCCTGGTCTTTTCAATTGCGCTCAGCGCCTGTGCGCCGATTCCTCTCCAGCCGTCGGAAATGACCAACGCTAACATGGCGCTATCCGAGGCAGACAGCGCGGGGTCGCCTGCCGATGCCCAGGCACTACTGCTGCAGACCGCCGACTATTTTCTGCTACAGGACAAACCCGAAGAAGCGCGCAAAATCCTGCAAAGCCGCTATTTCGAAACTTTTCCTAATTCATCACTGCAGTGGCAGCACCGACTGATTGCCATGTCTGCCGCTACCCGCCTGGACGATCAGAGCTGGGCCATGGAACTGAGTGACAAGACCGCCCCTGCGGATTTTCTTGAATACGCTCCGGGCATGCGCCCGCAGGCCATCAACATGATGGCTGACACCTATCGCCTGGCGGGCCGATCGCTGGCGGAAGCTCGCCTACTGATTATGACCGATGCGGCAGAGTCAGGCCTCTCGCCCCAGGAAATCAGCGACCGCATCTGGACGGCGTTAAACAACATCCCAGAAGCGGATCTTCGTTCTCCGGATCAACGGGAGGCCTCACCCGAAGCTGAGGGATGGTTCGAGCTGGCGCTGCGGTTACGCGACCGTGACCTGAGCACCGAACAGCAAACCCGAATAATCCGCGACTGGCAGCAGCAATGGCCAGGGCATCCGGCCAGCGAACCTTTGCCTGCCGAGCTGGCGCTGGCCATGCAATTGATCAATGACCGCCCCCGCTCCATTGTCGTCGCCCTTCCTCTGAGCGGCTCGCTCAAGACCGCCGGGGAAATGATACGTAATGGCTTTATGGCTTCTTTCTATGCGGACCCATCGGCGGTAGAAGCGGGGATCTCAGTGAGGTTTGCCGATACGGAAGCGAAAGCCTTCAAAGAAATCTACAAGGAGGCCGCAGTATCCGGCAAAACCGATCTGGTCATCGGCCCCCTGCGCAAACAGCAGCTTGAGGCCTTCGATTTCCAGAAACAGCTGGACGTACCGGTGCTGGCGCTGAACTACCTCCCGGCAGGCGTCGAAAGTTCAGCCAACTTCTATCAGTACGGTTTGTCGGCTGAAGATGAAGTTCGACAGATCGTGGATCAACTCAAGCGAGAGGGCAGCAATCACCTTCTCGCTCTCGCGCCCTATGGCGACTGGGGTGATCGAGTCGTGACTGCGCTCGAAGAGCAGATCGGCAGCACCGATGGCGTGCTGCTTGACGTCGAACGCTTCGAAGAGGGCAGCGATCTGAAAACGGTAGCTGCCGACGTGCTTGGCGTTACGGCCAGTCGCGACCGCGCGATTAATGTCGAACGCACGATCGGTCTGGATGTGGAATTCGAGCCTCGCCGTCGCCAGGACGCCCAGGCGATGGTCATGATTGCGCCACCGACGGTTGCACGCCAGTTCAAACCTCTGTTCGCCTTCTATTTTGCAGGTGATTTGCCGGTCTATTCACCATCGATCATCTATGAGGGCAACCCGAACGCCTCCCGTGATCGTGACCTCAACGGGATTATCTTCACTGACATTCCCTGGGTGCTGGCACCTGATTCCGATTTCCGCGACACCGCCACGAAAGCGTTACCCAACATAGGTGGGCAGCTCGGTCGACTCTTCGCGATGGGAGCCGACACCTATGAACTGGCGCGCCGGCTGCCGCTGCTCAATCGCCCTGGCGCGCTACAACTGGACGGACAATCTGGCGTACTCACGATCGACGCTTCGCGTTCCGTTCATCGCGAGCAGCTGTGGGCCAAGTTCGTGAATGGGACTCCCAGGACTGTTGAGATGAAGCCAGCCCTGGAATCCACTGATAACCCCCAGAGGGCCGATTGACCGCTAGCAGCAAGGCGAGTGGCGACTTCTACGAAGCCGTTGCCGCTCGCTATCTTACGAAGCACGGCGTCAGGCTGATCGACAAAAACGTACGGTTTCGCGGCGGGGAGATCGACCTGATCGGCTACGATGGCGACACGCTGGTATTTTTTGAAGTTCGGTACCGGGCGGCCGGTAGCCAGACAAGTGCCGCCGAGTCGGTCTCGGCCAGCAAGCAACAGAGGCTGGTTCGCTCCGCCAAAACCTATCTTCATCGCCACTCCCTCTGGGACACGAATGCACGCATTGATGTCATTGCGATTGCTCCTGGAATCGTGAGCCGCTACCGAATTCAATGGCTGCGAAATGCCATCGAAGCCACCAGCTGACCAGCAGAGAGACCAGATTTTGAACGAGTCTGCGATTCACGAAGCTTTCGGAAAACACATGGAAAACATTGGTCTGGTGGCATCAGGAGCCGTCCCGACCAAAATTGCCCGCGCGGCATCCAGACTCACTGAGGCCTTATTGAGCGAGGGCAAGATTCTGTGTTGCGGCAACGGTCGCAGTAATGCCCTCTCTCAATATTTCTGCTCGTCACTTATGAACCGCTTTGATCAGGACCGCCCCTCACTACCGGCGATCAACATTGGGTCAGACCCAACGACTTTTTCATCGATATGCCGAGATAATTCGTTCGCTGAAACGTTTTCCAGGCAAATAAGAGCGCTCGGCCGGCGGGGCGATGTTTTGCTTCTGATTGTTGAGGCGGGACACAAGCCTAATCAGGTTCAGGCCGTGCAAGCCGCCCATGACCGGGAAATGGATGTGATCGTTATAAGTGCGGGTCAGCACACAGAGATCACTTCGCTAATGGATGCGGAGGATCTGCATATCGAGCTGGAGAGAATTGCTGAGAGCGAAGCCGGGCCAGTCGTGCTGCTGACGCTCAACTTGCTGTGTCAGTTGATCGACCAGCAGCTCTTTGGAGCCTGAGCTTGCCTCAGAACGAGCCTAATGTGCCGACCATCGCTTGGCCGGCGAGCTATAAAAAAGCCAGCGACACCTGGTGCGACGCTGGCTTTCCATCTTTTCGCAAACTGCAGTCAACAGCCCGCTTACTTCACCACTTTGAGACTGGGCCGGCCAGAAGGCCGTTCTGGGGCACCCGACTTGTCGTCAGTTTTTCCAGCCCCACCACCGGGCGGCTGCGGGGGCTGAGGGCCCGATGCGCCCGGCTCGGAACCGAAGACCATACCCTCGCCGTTTTCTCTTGCGTAAATCGCCAAGACGGCAGGAATGGGAATATACACCTGCATCGGAACACCGCCAAAGCGCGCACTGAACTCCAGCGCTTCATTCGACACGGACAAACTGCGAACAGCTGAAGGACTGATGTTCAGAACAATCTGACCGTTGGCAACGTGTTCGGTGGGGACTTGAACGCCCTGCAGGCCAGCATCGACCACGATGTAGGGCGTGCAGTTGTTATCCAGAATCCATTCATGGAAGGCCCTGACCAGGTATGGTCGACTCGAAGCCAGTTTGATTTTCGATTCCGCCACTCTCGGCTCTCCGTTCCGTTAGTCTGAGAGGTTATCAGCTCCGGATATCTTCTTCGAGATCGGACAGACTGGCTTTAAAACCATCACGAGCGAAAATGCGGTCCATATACTTCTGGAGCGGTTTCGCCTGCTTGTCATCGAGCTTGATATCCAGCTTTGGCAAACGCCAGAGGATGGGCGCAATGCAGCAGTCAACGATGGTGAACTCTTCAGAAAGGAAGAAGGGCATTTCACCGAACAACGGCGCGGTCGACAGGAGACTCTCGCGGAGCTCTTTACGAGCCGCATCTGCCGCCTTCCCCGTTGGCTGCGCCAGAATCTGATCCACCAACCCGCACCAGTCTTTCTGAATTCGATGAATCATCAGACGGCTGTTGGCTCGCGCTACCGGATATACGGGAAGCAGTGGAGGATGCGGGAAACGCTCATCCAGATACTCCATCATGATATTTGGCTCATAAAGAACCAGATCACGATCCAGAAGCGTTGGAAGTGCGTTGTAGGGGTTAAGATCCGCCAGTTCTTCTGGTGGATTGTCCGGATCACAGTCAACGATATCGACGGTCACGCCCTTTTCGGCCAGAACAATGCGAACGCGATGACTGTAATGGCTGGTAGGATCGGAAAAAAACGTCATTGATGACCGCTTGGTCACAACGCCCATAGAACTTCTCCGCAACTAGGAATGTTTTGAAACCCTAAAACGCATGATCCAACAGGCCCGCATGGCTGACCTGTTGGATCAGAGGAAGCGTTTTAATGCTCCTTAAGAGGCCCGGGCATTATACCCGAAACCTCAGTGCACGTCCTTCCAGTACTCCCGGTTCAGGAACCAGGCGCATACGAAGAACAACAGGATAAACAGCAGCACCTTAATGCCCAGGCTCTCCCGCTCAAGCTTGATCGGGTCGGCCATGTAAGACATGAAGTTGGTGATGTCATAAACAACCTGATCGTATTCCTGACCAGTCAAACTTCCTTCAATAGCGAATTTTGAACAGGATCCAGCGTTGCGAACGTCGCCGCTGAGAGGATCAACCATGGCCTTTTCCCCAATGGTCGGATGCTCAGCGCAGAGTCCCTGCAGGTTGACCAGCACGTGCGGCATACCCACGTTAGGAAAGACGACGTTGTTCACACCCAGGGGTCTGCTCTGATCCTGGTAGAAGCCACGCAGGTAGGAATAAACCCAGTCGTCGCCTCTGAGACGTGTCTCGAGAGTCAGATCCGGTGGAGGATTACCGAACCAGGAACCCGCCTTATCCTTAGGCATCGCAATTTTCATCAGCTCGCCGATTTTGGCGTCAGTGAAAATCAGATTCTCGGTGTAAAGGTCCTCTGGAATCTCAAGATCCTGGGAAACCCGCTTGTAACGGGCGTACTCCATGGAGTGACAGCCCATACAGTAGTTGGTAAACAGCTTGGCTCCCCGCTGCAGCGACGGTTTATCGCTATGGTCAGTAGTGATGTCGTCAAGATGAATACTGGTTCCCGCAGCGCTGGCAAGCGTTGAGAACAGCACCAAAATACAACCCAGAATCAGCTTACCCATGTGCTTTCACCCTTTCCGGTACTGGCTTGGTCTTCTCCATGCGTGTGTAGAACGGCATCAGGATGAAGTACAGGAAATACAGCGTCGTCAGAATCTGCGCAGCGATGGTACGACCCTCAGTGGCCGGAACCACCCCCAGGTAGCCCAGGATCACAAAGCTGATCACGAAGATCGTCAACGCAACCTTGCTCAGCCAACCCTTGTAACGCATGGAGCGGACGGGACTGCGATCCAGCCAGGGAAGGACAAACAGGATGGCAATCGCCGCTCCCATCACAACCACACCCCAGAATTTTGCCGACAGCCCAAGGAAATCTACCGTGACAGCGCGCAACATCGCGTAGAACGGTGTGAAGTACCAGACCGGTGCAATGTGATCCGGTGTCTTCAGCGGATTCGAAGGCTCGAAGTTGGGCTTTTCAAGGAACAGTCCACCCATTTCCGGGAAGAAGAACACAATGGTGCAGAAAACGAACAGGAAGACCGCAACACCCACCAGGTCATGAACCGTGTAGTAGGGATGGAAAGTAATGCCGTCCTTGGGACGACCGTACTCGTCTTTGTTCTTCTTGATATCAACGCCGTCGGGGTTGTTGGATCCCACTTCATGCAGTGCCAGGATGTGCAGAACAACCAGGCCCAGCAGAACTATCGGCAGAGCAACAACGTGCAGAGCGAAGAAACGGTTCAACGTGATACCTGAGATCAGGTAGTCACCACGAATCCACAGCGACAGGTCATCGCCAATTACAGGGATTGCACCGAACAGGTTAACGATAACCTGGGCACCCCAGTAGGACATCTGGCCCCAGGGCAGCAGATAGCCCATGAAGGCTTCGGCCATCAGCACCAGATAAATCACCATCCCAAAAATCCAGATCAGCTCACGCGGCTTCTGATAAGAGCCGTAGAGCATGCCCCGGAACATGTGCAGGTAAACCACCACAAAGAATGCGGAAGCACCCGTAGAGTGCAGATAGCGCAACAGCCACCCCCACTGCACATCTCGCATGATGTACTCAACCGAAGCGAAAGCGCCTTCAGCGGAAGGGTTATAGCTCATGGTCAGCCAGATACCGGTGACCAGCTGATTCACCAGAACCAGCAGTGCCAGAGAACCGAAGAAGTACCAGAAGTTCAGGTTCTTCGGGGCGTAGTATTTGCCGATGTGCTTGTTCCAGGCGTCGACAACCGGCAGGCGGTCATCAACCCATTGCAGAAGTTTATTCATTTACGCCGCCTCCGGGTCCAGACCAACTGTGACAGTTGAGTCGTCATCATAGCGATAAGGGGGCACCTCTAGATCAAGCGGTGCCGGCTGGCTCTGGAAGACTCGTCCGGCCAGATCGTATTTGGAGCCATGACAGGGACAGAACATGCCGCCGAGCCATTCGCTACCCAGGTCTGCTGGCGCGACTTCAGGTCGATACGTGGGCACGCAACCGAGGTGCGTACATATGCCCACCAATACCGCGATATCGGGCTTGATAGAGCGAAACGGGGCTTCGACGTAGGGCGGTTGCTGAGTCGCATCAGATGAGTCCGGGAACTTCACCCGGTCGTTCATCTTTTTGATGTTCTCCTGCATTGTTTCGGTGCGGTTAATAATCCACACCGGCTTGCCTCGCCACTCGATGGTGATCTGCTGCCCCGGCTCAATTTTGCTGACATTGACTGTCACCGGCGCACCTGCCGCTTCGGCTTTCGCGCTGGGATTCCAAGATCCCACGAAAGGCGTGGCGATACCAATAGCGCCTACCCCACCGACAACCGAGGTCGCGCCGATCAAAAAGCGGCGTCGGCCCTGGCTTACGTCGCCATTGCTCATTATGGTTTTCTCCCATCAGGCGATGCTATATCCGGCTGCAGACAGGCAACCTGGGCTACATCGAAAGGACTACACGAACTGAAAAGTTAAACGGCCCAAATCTTAATGAAAATGGCCTTCATATACAACTTAAAGGCACCTGTGGCGGGCTCTTCAGGCCAGCCGCAAACACCGCATAAGTTACTGTTTCCAAAAAAAAAGCCCAACCTTTGAAGGTCGGGCTTTTTGTCGCACCGCAGCGATTAACGCTTGGAGTACTGCGGACGCTTACGGGCTTTGCGAAGACCCACTTTCTTACGCTCAACTTCACGCGCATCGCGAGTCACGTAACCGGCGCGACGAAGTGCCGGACGCAGAGTCTCGTCATAATCCATCAGTGCGCGAGTCAGACCATGACGGATGGCGCCGGCCTGACCGCTCGAACCACCACCACGAACAGTGATGTTGATATCGAAGCGATCAACTGACTCAGTCAGAGCCAGCGGCTGACGCACGATCATCCGCAGAGTTTCGCGACCAAAAAACTGCTCGATGGTGCGACCGTTGATAGAGATATTGCCGCTACCCGGCTTAATGAAAACCCGGGCTGTGGAGTTCTTGCGGCGACCGGTACCGTAATTTTGTGCTACAGACATATCCGCCTTCCGTTAAATATCGAGTTCTTTGGGCTGCTGAGCGGCATGAGGATGCTCGGCGCCAGAGTAGATTTTCAGCTTCTTGAACATGGAACGACCAAGCGGGCCTCTCGGCAGCATGCCCTTAACGGAATGCTCGATCACCTGCTCGGGTGCCTTGTCGATCAGCTTCTCGAAACTGATGGATTTGATTCCACCCGGGAAGCCAGTGTGGCTGTAGTACATTTTTGCGGATGCCTTCTTGCCGGTCACACGGACCTGGCTGGCATTGATCACCACGATGTAATCACCGGTATCGACGTGAGGGGTAAATTCCGGCTTATGCTTGCCCCGCAGACGACGGGCGATTTCGGTTGACAGACGGCCCAGCGTCTTGCCGGCTGCGTCGACAACGTACCAGTCACGCTTTACGGTTTCTGGTTTCGCACTCAGAGTCTTCATTGGATTCGCCTTGAACGCTAAAAATAAACGTTAAGAACTCCTCCGATCCCAATATCCGGGGCCGGAAGAAATCTATACCTTGATTTGTTTGGCCTCGTCACCAATCGGGGCTGATTTCGGTGCCGACGCCTTGAAAAGCCAGGGCGCGAAGTATATCCAAACTCTCTTTAAAAAAAAACCCTGTTTTCGATTACTTTGCAACCAGCCTATTCAGGCTCCGATACGCGGCCAGTGAGCCGGGTTACCGAAGAAAGCACGGGTGTTGGAGCCCAGCTGTTCAGCCAGATCCGCCTGGCTGACGCCTCGCAAGTAGGCCAATGAAGCCAGAACCCGCGGAAGATGTTCCGGCGAATTCTCGCCCTGAGCTATGCCCTCAGGCGACATGTCCGGCGCGTCTGTCTCCAGCATCAGGCTCTCCAGAGGCAACCGTGCGATCGCGTCCCGTGTTTTGCGGGCTCGATCATGGGTTACAACGCCACCCACGCCCAGCATGCAACCCCGGCTTACCAGTTTGCGGCCCTGCTCATAACTCCCGGAAAACCCGTGGATCAGGGCCCGGCCGCTGAATCGGGCCGCATTCAGCTCAGCGATTACCTCATCGTGAGTACGCACCGAATGAACAACCAGCGGCATGCATAACTCTTCGGCTATTTCCGCCTGAGCCCTGAACCACTCGCGCTGCTGGCTTAAATCACCTCGGAGCCGATCCAGCCCGCACTCACCCAGACCAAGGCATCGCGGATCCCGAGCCTGCAGACGCTGCTTTAACTCATCCAGCGCAGACGCGTCATGGGCATCGACATACCAGGGATGGATACCCAGACAATAGTCAGCCGAGCCACAAGCTTCCGACGTTCGTACGACCCGGTCCCAGTTATTTCGGGTGACGCCGGGAATCACCAACCTGTCGACACCCAACGAACGACACCGATCCAGAATCTCATCGCGACGTCCATCAAACGCCGGAAAGTCGAAATGGCAGTGGGCGTCTACAAGCACTCAGCTTTTCTTCCCTATCCGTTTATGATTCTGGGACAGTATCCGTCTCAGGCCTTGCGGAGATGGCGGCCGCCCGCTATCAAACGCTCCGGCCCGCAAATCGTCTTCAGTGCTCCCGGGTTTTATGGAATTGGACCTCCGGGTATCGCTCCTGGCTCAGCTGGAGGTTGACCATTGTCGGGGCAATATAGGCCAGCTGATCTGCGCCATCGAGCGCCAGGTAATCGTTGGCTTTGCGCTCAAACTCATCAAGCTTGCGGGGGTCACTGCAAGTCACCCAGCGAGCCGTCGCCACGTTGATGGGCTCGTAGATTGCCTCGACCTTATATTCCGTTTTCAGACGACTGACGACGACATCAAACTGGAGAACACCCACGGCTCCCACAATCAGATCGTTGTTTTTCATGGGACGGAAAACCTGCACCGCGCCCTCCTCAGACAGCTGAATAAGGCCCTTCTGCAGGGCTTTTGCCTTGAGCGGATCCTTGAGGCGTATCCGGCGGAACAATTCCGGAGCAAAGTTGGGAATACCGGTGAATTTCATATCTTCACCAGCGGTAAACGTGTCACCCAACTGAATGGTGCCGTGATTATGCAGACCAATGATGTCGCCGGCATAGGCTTCCTCGGCATGCTCCCGATCACCAGCCATGAAAGTCAAAGCGTCGGAAAACCGGACCTCTTTGCCGATGCGCACGTGACGGGCTTTCATGCCCTGCTCATAGCGACCGGAAACGATTCGCAGGAACGCCACACGATCTCGATGCTGCGGGTCCATGTTGGCCTGAATTTTAAAAACAAACCCGGAAAACCCTTCTTCTGTAGGTTCAACTGTGCGCAGATCAGTCGCGCGTGGCTGCGGAGCTGGCGCCCAGTCCACCAGACCATCAAGCATGTGATCAACGCCAAAATTACCCAGAGCCGTTCCGAAAAAGACCGGGGTGAGTTCACCCGCCAGAAATGCCGCCTGATCAAATTCGTGAGAAGCGCCTTTGACCAGCTCTATTTCGTCGCGCAATTCCTGCGCATAGCTGCCAATAGCTTTTTCAAGCTCAGGGTTGTCAATACCTGGAATAACGCGCTTTTCCTGGATGGTATGACCTTGACCGGTCTTATACAGAATCACCTCATCACGCAGGAGGTGATAAACGCCCTTGAAGCTCTTGCCCATACCGATAGGCCAGGTGATGGGTGAACACTGAATCTTGAGGATGTCTTCAACCTCATCCATCAATTCAATCGGATCGCGGGTGTCGCGATCGAGCTTGTTCATGAAGGTCAGGATCGGCGTATCCCGAAGACGGGTGACTTCCATCAGCTTGATGGTCCGTTCCTCAACACCCTTGGCACTGTCGATGACCATCAGACAGGCATCCACAGCAGTCAAGGTGCGGTAGGTGTCTTCCGAAAAATCTTCGTGACCGGGCGTATCGAGCAGATTGACCAGCTTTCCGCCGTAAGGAAACTGCATCACAGAGGTGGTTACGGAAATGCCCCGCTCTTTTTCCATCTCCATCCAGTCAGACTTGGCGTGCTGGCCAGACTTTTTACCCTTGACCGTACCGGCCTTCTGCAGTGCCTGCCCAAACAGGAGCACTTTTTCGGTGATAGTGGTTTTACCGGCATCCGGGTGAGAGATGATGGCGAAGGTGCGGCGGTGGCCTACTTCTGCGGCAAATTTCGACATAATTCAGTGCATCTTGTCCGTAAATGAAGGGCAGCCCGCCATTATAGGGATCTGGACAGACTTGAGCGAGGAGTGAGGGGCAGAGAAACCCGGCCGCTCAGGCGTCGTTGCGGTCCCTTTCCAGGGGAAGCGTCATCACCAGAGCATCTTCATCGCCTTCAGCAGACGAGTAATAACCGCGACGAACGCCCAGCGCCCGGAAACCCTCTGAGCGATAGAGATGAATGGCCGGCGCATTGCTTTCACGCACCTCCAGTGTCACCACGGACATCTTTTCCTTTCGGGAATACTCGCAAAGATGCCGAAGCAGATGGCGACCGTGACCCTGCCCCTGTAAGCGACGGCTTACGCACAGGTTCAGCAGGTGCGCTTCGTCCATCAGACAGGCGACGATGGCATAACCGATCAGTTGTGAGCCTGATTCCAGCGCCCATAGGCGATAGTGTCTTTGGAAGCAGTCTCTGAATACCGACTCACTCCACGGCAACCGGTGACCTTCCTGCTCAATAATGAGAATAGAGGAAAGGTCTTCCAGAACCAGCGGACGAATGTTCGCTTCTAGCGAGTGCGTGTTGTTCGTTACCACATATACCTCAAATCAGAACCTACATCGGCAGGGGGCCATCTAGCGCCCGAGGGGTCAGACAAAGCCCTCTCTGCGTAGGTGCTCCCAGAGAGCACGCTTTAGCGAGCCGTCCGCGGAGATCTCTGCAACGTTAGATTCAAATATCAGAACTTTTTCAGGTAAGGATTCGATTAGACCCTCTAGCGTCTGTCCGCAGCCGAGCCACACTTCCTGCAGGCGCCCTTCCGGACTCACAAGATCGACAAGGTTTTCCCGCACCAGAGATGTATTTCGCAGGATGCCAGGGTTCGAGAACACAGGCCAGACGACTCTCTGGTAACTCTGCGCCTCGTCACCCAGCGCCTTCAGAATGTTCTGCGCCAGTGAAGCCTGAAGCGCTGCACTGGCATCCGGCGACCACCGGGTGACAAGCCGGAATCGATGGCCCGACCAAAACGCGAGATCGAGATTCGGAAGGACGGACGTTTCATCCTCTGGCCCCGCCGCCGCCTCAGCAGCATCGATGGAAGGTATCGGGAAGCCAGTCTCTGCCTCAACCTCCGGAGGCACCACTCTCTTCGGTGCCGGCTCGGCATTTTCGTCCCTCGTCGCTTCGGACATTCCGCCTGAAGCCTGGGCAGTGGGTGCCTCGCCAGAAGAAAGCAGATTTTTCAAATCCGCCACCCGATGCGTTACCGGCTGTGGACTTGGCCGTTGCGACTTTTGCTGACTCACTCTGCGATCAGAGTGACGATTTACAACGGCTTTACCAAAAGGCCAAGGCTCGTCGTCGGATTCGGGCGGAAGCTCCGAAGCCGCGAACTCCGCGTCCCTGACGGCAGATCGCGCCTCCCAGAGGCTTATGCCCATCTGCGCCAGATAGAACTGCCGGGCCACTTCATCCATGATCAGACATCGGCGATTTGCGGATGCTGACGAGCAACGCCCTGAGAAATAAGATTTAACGCCTGAACGTAGGCCTTTGCGGACGCGATGATAATGTCAGTATCCGAGCCCAGGCCATTAACAATGCGACCGCCCCGCTCGAGCCGCACAGTCACCTCTCCCTGGGCGTCCGTCCCACTGGTAATACTGTTCACGGAATAAAGCTGCAGATTGCAGCCGGAGTCGATCAACGATTCGATCGCTTTAAAGGTCGCATCCACCGGACCGCTACCCTCGGCTTCCGCCGTATGCTCACGACCATCAATAGCCAATGTCAGTGAGGCAATCGGCACCACTCCGGTTTCAGAGGAAACCCGCATACACACCAACTCGTAACGTCCGTCTTCTTCGGTCTTCTTGGTGTCGCTGGCAATCGCCTGGAGATCTTCATCGAAAATCTCGTGCTTGAGATCGGCCAGCGCCTTGAAACGAACAAACGCTTCGTTCAGTTCGCCTTCAGTTTCAAAGGTGATACCCAGCTCTTTTAACCGGGACCGGAAAGCGTTTCTGCCTGAATGCTTACCAAGCACCAGACTATTGGTGTGCCAGCCGACGTCCTGGGCCCGCATGATTTCGTAGGTTTCGCGATGTTTCAGCACGCCGTCCTGATGGATACCCGATTCGTGGGCAAAGGCGTTGGCACCCACGATGGCTTTATTGGGCTGCACCGGAAAGCCGGTGATCGTAGAGACCAGCCGAGATGCCGGAACGATGTGCTGGGTATCGATATTGGTGTCGATGTTGAACAAATCCTGACGGGTACGAACAGCCATCACGATCTCTTCAAGCGACGCATTGCCCGCCCGCTCTCCCAAGCCATTTATCGTACATTCAACCTGCCGCGCTCCGTGGGCGACTGCCGCCAGGGAGTTGGCTACGGCCAGCCCCAGGTCGTTGTGGCAGTGCACGGAAAAAATGGCCTTGTCTGCGTTAGGGATTCTTTGCAGCAGCTTGCCGATCGTGTCGCCAAACTGCTCTGGGATAGCGTAACCAACGGTATCGGGGATATTGATGGTTGTTGCACCCGCGTCGATGGCGGCCTCAATAATCCGGCAAAGAAAATCCAGTTCTGAGCGGCCGGCGTCTTCGCAGGAAAACTCAACATCATCGACATGATTGCGAGCCCGCTTGACCGCATGAACCGCCTGCTCAATCACCTGCTCAGGCGCCATCTGCAGCTTATGCTGCATGTGAATTGGCGAAGTGGCGATAAAGGTGTGAATTCGAGCTTGGGCGGCAGGGCGGATCGCCTCCGCGGCGCGGTCTATGTCCTTATCGAGCGCTCGCGCGAGGCTGCAGATACGGGATTCAGTGACATTTTCAGCGATCTGCTTGATGGCATCAAAGTCACCCTGGCTGGCTATCGCGAATCCGGCTTCGATCACGTCCACTTTGAGCTTTTCCAGGGCCTTGGCGATCCGCAGCTTTTCAGCCTTGGTCATCGTCGCCCCTGGGCTCTGCTCGCCATCTCGCAGTGTCGTATCGAAAATAATCAGTTTTTCTGAACCAGACATCCAGATCTCTCCCAGTCATCGAAGGGCGTTAATGAGTGCAAGTATATCAGCAGAGTGAAAGGCGGCTGATACCGGTTCAAGTCAGCAGCAGTGACCGAGTATGTAAAAGCCATAAAAAAACCCCGACAGCGAACGCTGTCGGGGTTTGGGTGTTAGGAGCCTGACAATGACCTACATTGCTCGTGCTGGCGCACTCGGCCCTTCGGGCCCGACGGCACAGCCGTCGTCCTGCGCGGGCCAAGGCCCGCTGGTCGCATGGAGCCGTGTAGTGACAGAAGCCCCTCGTATC
>Ga0114903_1000163_pt1 | contig 46235 bp, 41 predicted proteins | sample MalvirDeepMed_s2_FD_87289 | JGI IMG/M metagenome (GOLD analysis project Ga0114903, IMG submission 87289) | Marine viral communities from the Global Malaspina Expedition - Malaspina viral metaG DeepMed_s2 | ecosystem: Environmental > Aquatic > Marine > Oceanic | place: Mediterranean Sea...
CTGTACCTCGGGCTGAATTTCATGGCGATGCAAACCATCCAGGCGTCGCTTGCAGCGATCATCGCCTCGACCATGCCGCTGCTGGTGGCCTTTGCCGGCTGGGCGATCTTTCGCGAAACCGTGCGGCCTTTGGGCCTTGTCGGCCTCTTGGCCGGGGTCGCCGGGGTGGTGCTGATCATGGGCGCGCGGCTACAGGGCGGCGTTGACCTTTTCGGGGTGGCACTGTGCGGGCTGGGCGTGTTGTCGCTGACCGCCGCCACCCTGTCGCTGCGTGGCGCCACCTCGGGCGGGAATTTCCTGATGGTCGTGGGTTTGCAGATGCTGGTGGGAAGTGCTGCGCTGACGGTGCCGGCGGTCGCGTTCGAGACCTGGCAGGTCACCTGGTCGTGGCAGCTGATCGCGGCCTTCGTCTACACCACGCTGGTGCCGGGCCTCGCCGCAACGCTGGTCTGGTTTCTGCTGGTGGACCGCATCGGCGCGGTCAAGGCCGCGACCTTCCACTTCCTCAACCCGTTCCTCGGGGTCGCCATCGCCGCCGTGCTGCTGGGAGAGGAACTGGGTGCGGGCGATATCCTCGGCGTGGCGATCATCGCCTTCGGCATCCTCGCGGTGCAGCTGTCGCGGCAGGAGCGGCGCTGACGGGACCTGCGGCAAGACTGTCTTAAGACTCCGCTGCTAGGCAGACAGGCGAAGACCGGCGGCATTGAAGCCGCCGTGCAGGAGTATGTCGCCCGATGCACGTCACGTCGATCCGCCGCCGCATTCTGTTTCCGGCCCTTGGGCTGATCCTGGCCGTCGCGTCCGCGCTGGCTCTGGCCCATGCCGGTCTGTGGCAGGAGGCGCTGTTCGGCCTTGCCCCGGCGCAGCTGTTGCTGGTTTCGGCAGCGGTCTGCGTCGTTGCCGTGCTGCTGGCCACGGCGGCGCTGTTGCGCGGTATAGACGCGCCGGTCCGTCGGCATGCACGGGATTTGCGCGCGCTGGCCGACCCAGCGGGCGCAGAGTGCGGCGACTGGGATTTCGGCGGAATGGCCCGCGACCTTGCCAGCCTGCGCGCTCGGCTGGAGAACGCCGAACGCAACCGGGACCCGAGCGCCGCGACACAGATGTCGCGCACGGCCATGCCGGAAACTGTCTGCGCAGTTCTGCGGGACCTTGCGCAGGGGGACTTGCGGGCGCGGCTCGACGATCCGCAGGCCGACCCGTCGCTGCGCCGCGACCTGAACGCGCTTGCGGACATGCTGGCCGAAATGTTCGAGACGTTCAGCCAGAATGCTGGTGCGATGCGGTCCAACGCCGGGGAGGTCGCAGCCCTGTCGGGCGACATGTCCGACCGGACGGAACGCCAGGCCGCCACGCTCGAGCAATCCGCTGCGGCGCTCGAGGAGTTGTCGCAAAGCATCCGCTCCGCCGCCGACAAGGCGCAGACCGCGGATACCAGGGCCAGCGAGGGGCGCCGCCACGCCGAATCCGGCGGCGCGGTGATGGAACGGGCGCTGGCGGCGATGTCTTCCATCGCCGCGTCGTCGGACCAGATTACCCAGATCATCGGCGCCATCGACGACATCGCCTTCCAGACCAACCTGCTCGCGCTCAATGCCGGGGTCGAGGCCGCCCGCGCCGGCGAGTCCGGCAAGGGCTTTTCCGTCGTTGCCTCCGAAGTCCGGTCACTGGCTCAGCGTGCCTCGGACTCCGCCAGGGAAATCAAGGCGCTGGTGTCCAACTCCTCGCAGCAGGTCAAGGATGGCGGCCAGTTGGTCGAGGAAACCAGCGTGACTCTCTCGGCCATCGTGCAAAGCGTAACGGACGTCTCCGGCATGGTCTCGGAAATCGCCGGCGCCGCCCGCGAACAGGCCCGCGCGGTCGAAGAGATCACCACCGGCGTCTCTCAACTGGACAAGGTCACGCATGAAAACGCGGCGATGGCCGACAGGACGAGCCGGGCCAGCAAGGCCCTGGGTGCAGCGGTGCAGGAGCTTTCGTCGACACTGATCCGGTTCGGCGGCGGTGCTGAGACGATGGAGGTCGCGCCGACACCGATCAGCGTCGACGTGCCGGAGCCTGGTTCCCCTGCGCAGTGGAATACCGCGACGCAGCCTGAAGCCCCTGTGCAGCCCGACACCGCAACGCAGTTCGAGGTCCCTGCGCTGCCCAAGCCCGCAACGCTATCCGAGACCGCGGCGGTCCCCAAGCCTGCGACGCAGCCGACGGCGCCTGCGCGGCGGGACGTACCCGCTGCGCCGCCCGGTGCGCGTGCCGAGATTTCCCTGGAAAGGCCGCGCACCCCGCAAGACGCCTTCGCCCCGCCGCGTCCGGCGCGTGCGCCGGCGCCCGGGCCGGCGGCGATGCCCACCGGCACCGACGCCTGGCAGGATTTCTAGCCCGGCGCCTGTGTCAGCCGATCCGGCCGCGGTGCGTACCGACCTCGCCGCCGATCTGACCGCGATGCAGCAGCAGGTGGTCGAGGATCACGCAGGCCATCATCGCCTCGCCCACGGGCACGGCGCGGATGCCGACACAGGGATCGTGCCGGCCCCTTGTAACGATCTCGGTCGCCTGGCCCGACTTGGTGATGGTCTGGCGCGGCTTCAGGATCGAAGAGGTCGGCTTCACCGCAAAGCGCACGACGATGTCCTGCCCGGTGGTGAGCCCGCCCAAGATACCGCCGGCGTGGTTGCTGGAATAGACCGGCTGGCCATCGTTGCCCATGAAGATTTCGTCGGCATTGTCTTCGCCGGTCAGCATCGCCGCGGCCATGCCTTCGCCGATCTCCACACCCTTCACGGCGTTGATCGACATCATCGCAGCCGCAAGGTCGGTGTCGATCTTGCCGTACACCGGCGCGCCGAGCCCCGCCGGCACACCGCGCGCCACCACCTCGATGATCGCGCCCACGGAATTGCCGGACTTGCGCAGCTCTTCCAGGTAGCCCGCCCATGTCTCCGCGGTTTCGGCCGAAGGCACCCAGAACGGGTTCTGGTCGACCTGGTCCATGTCCCGGTCTCCGGTGATGCCGTGCGGCCCCATCTGCGTCATGTAGCCGATGATCTCGATCCCCGGCGCCAGCTCCGACAGCGCCGCGCGCGCCAGACCGCCAGCCGCCACCCGTGCGGCGGTTTCGCGGGCCGAGGACCGGCCGCCGCCGCGGTAGTCGCGGATGCCGTATTTCTGCCAATAGGTGATGTCCGCATGGCCGGGCCGGAACTTTTCGGCGATGTCGCCGTAATCCTTCGACCGCTGGTCGGTATTCTCGATCATCAGCTGTACCGGCGTGCCGGTGGTCTGACCGTCAAAGACGCCCGACAGGATGCGTACCGCGTCCGCCTCGCGCCGCTGCGTGGTGTATTTGCTGGTGCCGGGTTTGCGCCGGTCCAGCCAGTGCTGCAACGCGCCCTCGTCCACCGGCACGCCTGGTGGGCAGCCGTCGACCGTGGCGCCAAGCGCGGGCCCGTGGCTTTCGCCCCAGGTGGTGACGCGGAAGAGATGACCGAAGGTATTGAGGCTCATGGCGGGGTCTCCTTGGGGGCGTGTTAGGACACGGCGCGCGGCGCCTCAAGGGATTTCGCTTGAAAGCCGCGGGGCGCGGGGCTAGCTGTCGGGATACCTCGGGGTGCTTGGGGCCAACCCAAGCTGAGATGCGCATGCGAACCCGTTGAACCTGAACCGGTTAACACCGGCGGAGGGAAGGTCTGGATACGCCTCCAACTTTGCCCATCCGTCGCAATCCTGGAGGATGCCATGAAGGCTCTCACAGTTGCAGCGGCCCTTTTCTCAGCCAGCGCCGCTCTGGCCGACACTCCCGTCCTGACAGTCTATGCAGGCGATTACATCACCTCGGAATGGGGGCCGGGACCCAAGATCGAAGAGATGTTCGAGGCCCGCTGCGGCTGCGACCTGCAGTTCAAGCCCGGCGACCTGCTGCCGCGCCTGCTGCTCGAAGGCGAGCGGACCGAGGCCGACATCGTCTTCGGCCTCACCACCGACGCCACCAAGCGCGCACGGGAGAGCGGACTCTTCGCCCCGCACGGCCAGCCTTTGGACGCGCTGACCCTGCCGATCGACTGGACCGACGAGGTGTTCCTGCCGTTCAACTACGGCCACACGGCCTTTGTCTACAACACCGAACGGCTGGCCGAACCACCCGCCTCATTCGACGACCTGCTGAACGCCCCTGATGACCTCAAGCTGGTGATCCAGGACCCGCGCACCTCGATCTCGGGCCTGGCGCTGGTGCTCTGGGTGCAGGCGGTCTACGGCGACGAGGCGCAGGCGGCCTGGGAAAAGCTGGCGCCGAAGATCCTCACCGTGACCAAGGGCTGGTCGGAAAGCTACGGTCTCTTCACCGATGGCGAGGCCGACATGGTGCTGAGCTACACGACCTCCCCCGCCTATCACATCATCGCCGAGGAGGACCGCACCAAGAAGGCGGCGATCTTCCCCGAGGGGCATTACTTCATGGTTGAACTGGCGGCCAAGGTGGCTGGCACCGACCAGCCGGAGCTGGCCGACGATTTCATGGCCTTCATCCTGTCCGAGGATTTCCAGTCGATGATCGCCACCGGCAACTGGTCGATCCCGGCGGCGCTGCCGCGCGACGGTTGGCCCGACGGCTTCAAGGAGCTGGATCTGCCCGAAAAAGTGCTGTTCTACTCCGAGGACGAGGCCGCCGCGCTGCGCGACACGGCGATCGACGCATGGCGCCGCGCGCTCTCGCAATAATCGCGGGGGCGCTGGTCATCGGGCTGACGCTGGGCCCGGTGACCGCGGTGATCCTGCGCGCCGAGGGCTGGTCGGCCCTGCGCCCCGGCGACTGGCAGGCGCTGCGGTTCACGCTGGTGCAGGCCACGCTTTCCGCTTTCTTCAGCGTGCTCTTCGCCATCCCCGTGGCCCGCGCCCTGGCGCGGCGGCAGTTCCGCGGACGCGGCGCGCTGGTGGCGCTCCTGGGGGCGCCGTTCATCCTGCCGGTGATCGTCGCGGTGCTGGGGCTGCTCGCGGTCTTCGGCACGTCCGGGCTGGCAAACCGAGCGCTGGGCGCGCTGGGCCTGCCGGAGCTGACGATCTACGGGTTGCACGGCGTCGTCATCGCGCATGTCTTTTTCAACCTGCCGCTGGCGACGCGGCTGATCCTGCAAGGCTGGCTCGCCATCCCCGGCGAACGGCTGCGGCTGGCGGCCTCGCTGGGCCTGAGCCCCCGCGCCATGTGGCAGGTGCTCGAGGCGCCGATGTTGCGCAGCATCGCGCCCGGCGCCTTCGCGGTGATTTTCGTCATTTGCCTGTCGAGCTTTGCCATCGCGCTGACGCTGGGCGGCGGACCGCGCGCCACCACGGTGGAGCTTGCGATCTACCAGGCGGTGCGGTTCGACTTCGATCTCGCGCGCGCCGCGGTGCTTTCCGTGATCCAGCTTGGGCTGGCGCTCGTTGCGGGCGTGGTGGCCCTGCGCCTGTCACGGGGCGATGGCTTCGGCATCGGTCTAGACCGCGTGGTGCCGCGCTGGGACACTGGGGGTACTGCGCGGGTCCTTGACGTGGTCTGGATCGCGCTGGCCGCGCTGTTCCTGCTGGTGCCGCTGGCGACGGTGGTCTGGCGCGGGGTGCCGGGGCTGATGATGCTGGGGCCGGAGGTCTGGCAGGCGGCGGGACATTCGATGCTGGTGGCGCTGGGCTCCACGGCGCTGTGCCTGCTCTGGGCGCTGCCGTTGGCGACGCGGACGGGCGAGGTGATCGGTCTTGCAGGCATCGCGCTGTCGCCTTTGGTGCTGGGAACGGGTCTGTTCCTGATCTTGCGGCCGGTGGTCAACCCCGTAGATCTGGCGCTGCCGGTCACAGCGCTGGTCAACGCGCTGGTGTCGCTGCCCTTTGCCCTGCGCATCCTGAGGCCCGAGGCCGAGACCATCCGCCGCGACTATGCCCGTCTGCGCGCCGCCCTGGGGCTGACCGGATGGGCCTGGCTGCGCCATGTGCTGCTGCCGCGGCTACGCCGACCCTTGGGGTTCGCCGCGGGGCTGACGGCGGCGCTGTCGATGGGCGACCTGGGCGTGATCGCGCTCTTTGCCGATCCGGACAACGCGACCCTGCCGCTCAAGGTCTATGGGCTCATGGGCGCCTACCGGATGGAGGCCGCGGCGGGTGCTGCGCTGTTGTTGCTGACCCTGTCGCTGGGACTGTTCTGGGGCTTCGACAGGGGGGGACGCGTCGGTGCTCGAGCTTGACGGACTGCGCTGGCGCGCGGGCGATTTCGCGCTGGAGGCGGAGATGCAGATCGCGCCCGGTGCCCGCGTGGCGGTGATCGGCCCCTCGGGTGCGGGCAAGTCGACGCTGCTCGACCTCGTGGCCGGGTTCCGTAGTCCCGAAGTCGGGCGCGTGCTGTGGCAGGGCAGGGACCTCGGCCCGCTCAGCCCGGCGGCGCGCCCCGTGACGATCCTGTTTCAGGACAACAACCTGTTCCCGCATCTCAGCATCGCACGCAACCTCGGCCTCGCGGTGCGGCCCGACGGCCGCCGCCCCGATGCGGCGCAGACCGGGCGGATCGGCGACGCGCTGGCGCGGGTCGGACTCTCGGGATTCGAGGACCGTCTGCCGGGGTCGCTGTCGGGCGGTCAGCAAAGCCGCGCGGCGCTGGCGCGGGTTTTGGTGCAGGACCGGCCGGTGCTGCTCCTGGATGAACCCTTTGCCGCGCTGGGGCCGGCCCTGCGGGCCGAGATGCTGGATCTGGTGGCCGAGGTCACCGCCGACACCGGCGCGCTGGTATTGCTCGTCAGCCACGATCCGAAGGATGCGCTGCGCTTTGCGCCGCAGGCCATCGTGGTGGCCGAGGGGCGCGCCCATGCGCCCGCGGACACGGCGACGCTGCTGGATGACCCGACACCGGCTCTGCGCGCGTACCTTGGGCATTGAGGCGTTTTCCCCGAAGAAAACGCATCGGAAAACACGTGCTTTCCGATTTGTCTGACCGATTGAGCGCAACGGTGAGGGAAGGGGGCGTTTTCCCCACGGAAAACGGACCGGAATTCTCGAGAATTCCGTGGTCGCAACGAAAGAGCCCCGCCCTATCGGGCGGGGCCTTGTCATGGTATCGGGCGCGGCCTCAGTGGCCTTTGCGCTTGATCGGCGCCCAGATGCGCTTGTTGGTGAGGTAGAGCAGCACCGACAGAACCGTCAGGAACAGCACGCCGACGAAACCGGCCTGCTTGCGGGCCATCATCTTGGGCTCTGCCGTCCACATCAGGAAGGCCGCGACGTCCTTGGCTTCGCTTTCGAGATCGTTCTCGTGACCGTCGTCGAATTCCACGTCCTCGCCGTAGAGCGGCGGCGCCATCGAAATCCAGCCGCCCGGGAAGGCGGTGTTCTCGTAAAGGATGGTGCCGGCCTGTTCGCGGTCTTCACCGGTGTAGCCGGTCAGCAGCGACGCGATGTATTCCGGGCCGCCGATGCCCTTCATGAACTGGTTGATGCCGGTTCCATAAGGGCCGTGAAAGCCGGCGCGGGCCTTTGCCATCAGCGACAGGTCGGGCGCGCCGACGCCGTTGTTGGCCGGAAAGTTGTCGGTCGGACGCGCCGGGCGGAAATCGTCAAGCTCTTCGTCGAAGACCTCGAAGTTCTGCTCGGCATAGGCGCGCACCTGGTCTTCGGGCAGGCCCGGGCCGGACTCCGCGCTCAGCGACCGGATCGGCACGAACTTCAGACCGTGGCAGCCGGCGCAGACCTGGGTGTAGATCTTGAGACCGCGCTGCAGCTGGTTCTGGTCGTAGGTGCCGAACGGCCCTTCGAAGCTGAAGTCGAAATCCTCTACATGGCCTTCCGCGCCGGCGGCATGGGCGCCGGTTGCGCCAAGGCCGAGTGCCAGAGCGGCAGAGAGGGCGATTGTCTTGAACATGGGTTCAGGTCCTCTTTCTTATTCGGCCGGTGTCTGGGCAACGGTCTTGGTGCCGCCCGACTTGGCGTAATGCGCGTCGAAGTCCGCTTCGATGGTTTCCGGCTGGGCGTTCGGCTTTTCCAGGACGCCGAGCAGCGGCAGGATCACCAGGAAGTAGGCGAACCAGTAGGCCGATGCGACCAGCGAGATCGACGCATAGGGCTCTTCCGCGGGCATCGCGCCGCACCACATCAGGACGAAGAAGTCCACGACCAGCAGAGCGAACCACCACTTGAACATCGGGCGGTAGCGGCCCGAGCGGACGCTCGAGGTGTCGAGCCAGGGCGCCAGCGCCATGACCGCGATCGCGCCGAACATCGCCAGCACGCCAAAGAACTTGGCGTCGATGATGCCGCCGGTCACGAAGGACGCGATCTGCACCACCCAGACTTCGGCCGTGAAGGCGCGCAGGATCGCGTAGAACGGCAGGAAGTACCATTCCGGCACGATGTGCGCGGGCGTCGCCAGCGGGTTCGCCTCGATGTAGTTGTCGGGGTGGCCCAGGTAGTTGGGCATGAAGCCGACGATGGCAAAGAACACCGCCAGGATCACCGCAAGCGCGAAGAGGTCCTTGATGACGAAGTAGGGCCAGAACGGCACGGTGTCTTTTTCGGCGTCGGCCTTGGAGGTGCGGCGCACTTCGACCCCGGTGGGGTTGTTGTTGCCGGTGGTGTGGAACGCCCAGATGTGCACGATCACCAGGCCCGCGATAACGAACGGGAACAGGTAGTGCAGCGAGAAGAAGCGCGTCAGCGTGTAGTTGTCCACCGCCGGTCCGCCCAGCAGCCAGGTCTGGATCGGTTCACCGATGAGCGGGATCGCCCCGAAGAGGCCGGTGATCACGGTCGCGCCCCAGAAGGACATCTGGCCCCAGGGCAGAACGTAGCCCATGAAGGCGGTGCCCATCATCAGGAGGTAGATGAGGATGCCGATGATCCAGGTGATCTCGCGCGGTTCCTTGTAGGAACCGTAGTAGAGGCCCCGGAAGATGTGGGCGTAGACTGCCACGAAGAACAGCGATGCGCCGTTGGCATGGATGTAGCGCAGGGCCCAGCCGCCGTTCACGTCGCGCATGATATGCTCGACGCTGGCAAAGGCCAGGTCGGCGTCGGGCGTATAGTGCATGACCAGCGTGATGCCGGTGACGATCTGCAGCACCAGGGTGAAGGTCAGCACGATGCCCCAGATCCACATCCAGTTCAGGTTCTTGGGCGTGGGGATCATGATCGTGTCGTAAAGAAGACCGATGATCGGCAGCCGCCGATGCACCCAGCGTTCGCCCCCGGTCTTCGGTTCGTAATGGTCGTGCGGAATTCCAGCCATGTCTAAGCTCCGTTATCCGAGGACGAGAGTGGATTCGTCGGCAAATTCGGCGACGGGTACCGGCAGGTTCTCCGGCGCGGGCCCGCGGCGGATGCGTCCGGCGGTGTCGTAATGCGACCCGTGGCAGGGACAGAACCAACCGTTGTAATCGCCGGCCTCGCCCAGCGGCACGCAGCCCAGGTGGGTGCAGACGCCCATCATCACCAGCCACTCGCCGGTGTCGTCCAGCGCGCGGTTGGCATCGGTCGCTTCGGCCGTGTCGGAGATGTTGGCATTGCGTGCGATGGGATCCGGAAGGTCGGACATCGGCACGCCGGTGGCCTCTTCGATCTCTTCGGCGGTGCGGCGGCGGATGAAAACCGGTTTGCCCAGCCATTGCACGGTCAACTGCGAGCCTTCGGACACGCCCGAGATGTCGACGCGGATCGACGACAGGGCACGCACGTCGGCAGAGGGGTTCATCTGATTGACCAGCGGCCAGATTGCGGCGCCCGCGGTGACCGCCCCCGCGCCTGCGGTGGCGTAGTACAGGAAATCCCTGCGGGTGCCTTCGTGATCGTCTGCATGTGACACGAGGTTTACTCCATTCCTGGGCCGCGGCTGCGGCCAGTTCGAAAATACCTGCCCGCGGGAAAAACCCGCAGCATATCCTTGGGCTATTTAGCGGGCAGAGACAGGGCCGTCCAGCGATCAAAAGGACGCATTCGGGAAAAGCGCGCAAGTGTCGCGGTTGTGACGGGACCGCAGCCGCTCTATATGCTAGACCAAACAGTTCACGCAAATCCATGGATGCGTCATGATCAAAGCGATTCTCGGGGCGGCCGTACTGGGCCTCGCTCCTATCTGGGCGACCTCTGCCGCGGCGGAGATGGAGCTTTCGATCTATTCCGGCTGGCAAACCGCGCCGCACAGCCGTATCTCGGGTGATTATCCCGGCGGCGGCAGTTACGACGCGCTGATCGGCTGGGAAGGCCGGTCGTTCGAAATGCCGCCCTATTACGGTGTGCGCGGCATGTGGTGGCGCGACGAACAACTGGGCTTCGGTCTGGAATTCACCCACACCAAGGTCTATGCGCCCGACGACGAGCGCGATGCGCTCGGCTTCGACAGCCTGGAACTGACCGACGGGCTGAACATCCTGACCGCGAACGCGATGTACCGCTGGCCGGACAAATGGGGCAGCGTTACGCCTTACGTGGGCGGCGGCGTGGGCGTGGCGATACCGCATGTGGACGTGGAGACGGCGGCCGGCGACAAGACCTTCGGCTACCAGTACACCGGCCCCGCGGCGCGTGTGATCGCCGGGGCGAAATACGACCTCAACGAACGCTTCGCGGTGTTCGGCGAATACCAGTTCGTCTATTCCAGCAACGACGCCGACCTCGACGGCGGCGGATCGCTGAAATCCGACATCAAGACCAACGCGATCAACGTCGGCCTGTCGCTGAAGTTCTGATCTTTGCCAGGCTTGAAGGTCGCGCGCCCGGTCGTCTGACGGCCGGGCGCGTCGCGTTACGCGTCAGGGTGCCGGGTGGGTCTTCACCATCGACTCGCGGGCGGAAAAGCCGCGGTGCCACGTGGCCAGCGCGTCGCGCCCGGTGCGCCAGTTGCGCACGTCATGGCGGAAATCGAGATAGGCGAGCGCGCAGCCGATGGCGATATGGCCCATGTCCATGCGGCCCTGCAGGTGGCTGATCCAGCGGGTTTCCAGCGCGTCGAGCGCGCGGGACACCTTGCCCCACTGTCCTTCGACCCAGTCGGAATAGACCTTGTCCTCGGGCCGGAACCGGTGCTCGTAGACGATCAGCAGCGCCGCTTCCATGATGCCGTCCGCTGTCGCCTCGAGCGTCAGCGTATCCCAGATCCGGTTGTCGGGATAAAGACCGGCCCCGGCGCGGTCGTCGAGATAGCGGCAGATCACCCGGCTGTCATAAAGCGTCGGACCGTCGCGGCGCACCAGCGCCGGGATTTTGCCCACCGGGTTGGCGGCGATGAGTTTCGGGTCCGGTTGCAGCGGCGAGGCGGTCACGTCGACCTGCTCGACCCCGTCGAACTGGCCGGTCTCGTGCAGGGTGACTAGCACCTTGCGGACGAAAGGCGAGGGGCCGGCGCGCAGGAGTTGCATGGGATGTCCTTTCGAAGCGGTTGGGGCGGCGGGTTGGGGCGGGCGGCGGATCGGGCAGCTTCGGACTCACCAAAGCAAATGCTTCGGAGCCGTCATCGCCCGGTCTTCTGAATGACAGAGCCGGGAGGGCCGCTCAAGGACAATAGCCGTCTCCCCGCACGCGGGGCCCCTCGGCGATTGACCTTGCCCGGCCCTCCCGTCCCCGTCCTTCGGCGCCCAGGCGACGACGGCTCCGAAGCAAATGCCGGCCGGTTCGGGGAGCCTGGCGGCTCAGAGGTCGGGCGGGGCGCGCATCAGGGCGGCCAGGGCCGCGGCCTCGGATCCGAATTTGGCCTCCTCGACGCCGTCGGCGGCGGCGAGACGCGCGGCGTCGGGCTTGTTCTGGTTCAGCTTCCAGGTGGCGGCGATCTCGGTCACCGTCAGTCGGCACGGCACGATGGCGCGCATCAGCCTGTCCAGCACTTCGGGTGTCATCTTGTCGGTGGTCCAGGGGCGTTTCGGAAGCAGGCGCGCTTCGAAATCTGCGGATTGCCGGTCGAGCATGGCGCGCATCTGGTCCGCCGGCAGGGCTTCGAGCGTGCCGGTCAGGTGCACGGCGACGTAGTTCCAGGTGGGCACCTGATCGAGCGCCCCGTACCAGTCGGGCGAGACGTAGCTGTCGGGGCCGGTCACCGCCAGCCGCGCGGTCTGAGGGCTGCGCAGGGCACGGGCGATGGGGTTGGAGCGCACCAGGTGCAGATCGGCGTGGCCACCGTCCTCGGCCAGCAGGAAGGGCACATGGGCGAGGTGCGGCGCGCCGTCGGTCGAGAGCGCCAGCGTGCCGAAGCCGCGGGCGCGGGCAAAGGCGATGTCCTTGGCGTGATCCTGCGAGTGGAAGACCGGGTTGGGGTGCATGGGTCAGCCCGCCTTCGGGTGGCTGGCCTCGTAGACCTTCATCAGGTGCAGCGTGTCGACCGAGGTATAGGCCTGGGTGGTCGACAGCGAGGCGTGGCCCAGCAGTTCCTGGATCGCGCGCAGATCGCCCCCGGCCTCGAGCAGGTGGGTGGCGAAGCTGTGGCGCATGGCATGCGGCGTCGCGGTGGCCGGCAGGCCCAGCTGCAGCCGCGCTTGTTCGGTGACCTTCTGCACCAGCCGCGGGTTCAGCGCGCCGCCGCGGGCGCCGCGGAAGACCGGCGTGTCGGCTTCGACCGGGTGCGGGCAGAGCGCCAGGTAGCGGTCCATCGCGGCGCGGGCGACGGGCAGGATCGGCACCAGCCTTTCCTTGCCGCCCTTGCCGGTGATGCGCAAGCTGGCGCCGAGCGGCAGGTCGCGGCCATAGAGCCCCAGCGCCTCGGAAATCCGCAGTCCACAGCCGTAGAGCAGGGTGACCACGGCGGCGTCGCGGGCCCCGATCCACGAGGTCTGCGACTGCATCTCGACCGTGTCGATCATCGCGCGGGCGGCGTCCGGCGACAGCGGGCGTGGCAGTTTCTTCTGGAATTTCGGCGCCCGGGCCGAGAGCACGGCGGTCGGCTCGTAGCCTTCGCGTTCCGCCAGCCAGCCGTAGAAGGCCTTGACCGCCGAGAGCTTGCGCGCCATCGACCGCGATCCGGCGCCGCCCTGGCGCAGATGCGCCATCCAGGCGCGCATGTCGCCGGTGGAAAGTTGCGACAGCGGGCCGAGGCCCTGGGTGCCGCCGTGGTGGTGCGTCATGAAGGCGATGAAGTCGAGCACGTCGGCGCGGTAGGCGGTCAGCGTGTTCTTGGCGAGGCCGCGCAGGGCGCTGCCCGCCTCGAGCCATCTCTCCAGCGCGTCGCGCGCCTGCGGAGAGATCGCGAGGGTCACGACAGCCAGCGCCGCATCGCGCGTTCGAAGACGCCGGAGAAGAAGGCCAGCAGGTCGGTGCCCTGCTGCGGCGTGAACTGGTGTGGGTCCTCGGCGCCAAGAACCAGCAGGCCGGGCAGGCGGCCGGGGCCGAAATCGAGCTTGAGGCAGGCTTCGGACCGGATCCAGTCGGCCTTGTCGCCATAGATGCGCCGGTCGCCGGTCTGCAGCTGGCGCAGCGTCACGGGGCGGATCGGGCTGGAGCGGTTGTCCGACACGTAGCGGTCGATGAACCCGGGCTCGGCCACCGACAGCACATCGCCCAGCCGCTGAACGGCGGCATCGTCGTCGCCCTGCGCGCTTTCCAGCACCAGTCGCACCACGTCGACGCGCAGGATATCCGCGACCTCGCCGCCCAAGTCGCGCAGGAAAGGTTCGAATTCGATCGGGTCGAGCATCCGCAGGATGGCGCGGTGAATCTGGTTGGTGCCGGCGAGGTTTTCGTAGGCGGCGGCGATCACCGACCGGTGCGTGTCTTCCAGCCGGTCGAGCCGCGCCTCGAGCCGGTCCATCGCGATGCCGCGCAGGTCGACGATATTGCCGCCCATGGAGCGTTCGTTCGCCGCGATGAGCGCGCGCATCAGGTCCTGGTCTTCGAGGATCACATCGGGACGCGAGATGATGGTCTCGCGCAGGTCGTCGTCGATTCTGGGATTGCCGGTCATGCGGGCCTCTGGCTGGTTTTACGGACCCTAGCAAAGCCCGCGCCTTTTTTCGCCCTCGAATTGGGGCGTGCGACGCTCTCTTTGGCGGGGTGTGGCGAATGTGTCAATCGCGGATCGGCGTTCGAGGCCGGTGCCGAAAGGCGAGGGATTCGCACGGGTTGCATGTGGTTCTTCACCTCATGCATGAAGAGTGCGGCGCCAACGGCGCCGCACCGGGGGGATGTCTTACACGATTTTGATGCCGGCCTGGGCCGCGTCCTTGACGAACTGGTCGAGGCCCTTGTCGGTCAGGACGTGGCTGGCCATGGCCTTGATCACGGCGGGCGGCGCGGTGGCCACGTCGGCGCCGATCTTGGCCGCTTCGCTCATGTGATTGGCCGTGCGGATCGACGCGGCGAGGATCTGCGTCTCGAACCCGTAGTTGTCATAGATCTGGCGGATGTCGGCAATAAGCTCCATGCCGTCGACGTTCAGATCGTCCAGCCGCCCTATGAAGGGCGAGATGAAGGTCGCGCCCGCCTTGGCCGCCAGCAGCGCCTGGTTGGCCGAGAAGCACAGGGTCACGTTGACCATGCGGCCCTCGCTCGACAGCACCTTGCAGGCTTTGAGCCCGTCCCAGGTCAGCGGCACCTTGACCGCGATGTTTTCGGCGATCTCGGCGAGCTTGCGGCCCTCGGCGATCATGTCGTCGGCGTCGAGCGCGATGACCTCGGCCGAGACCGGACCCGACACCATGTCGCAGATTTCTTTCGTCACCTCGAGGATGTCGCGGCCGGATTTCAGGATCAGCGACGGGTTCGTGGTCACCCCGTCGACCATCCCAAGGGCGTTGAGTTCGGCAATCGCGTCGATATCGGCGGTGTCTACGAAGAATTTCATCAGCCTGTCCTTTGCGTCGCTTGGCAATTTGTCGCGGCTGTCATACCCCAGATGCACGGCCGCGGGAAGTGGGTTCCCGTTGGCGCTAACATCACCCATGGCAAAACGGGCAGGCATGGCCGCAGAGTTTTATCCCGAGGGCGCCCTGATCGCGGTCCTCACCACCCAGCCGCTGGACCGCACGCTGGATTACCGCGCGCCCGAAGGCGGTTGCTCCCTCGGTGCGTATGTAGAGGTGCCGCTGGGCCCCCGCAAGGTGCTGGGCGTGGTCTGGGGGCCGGGATCCGGCGACTTCGACATCTCCAAAGTGCGCCAGGCGTTCCGGGTGCTGGAGGCCGCGCCGATGCGGGACGAGTTGCGGACCTTCCTGGAAAAGGCCGCGGATTACACGCTGACCCCGCGCCCGGCGATGCTGCGGCTCTGCACCCGCGCGCCGGGGCTGGGCGATCCGCCGTCGATGCGCAAGATCTACCGGCTGGGAGAGGCGGAGCCGGAGCGGATGACCGACGCCCGCGCCCGCGTGCTCGAGGTGCTGCGGGACATCGGCGGGCTGTCGCTGACGCTGGGCGAACTGGCCGAGGCGGCGGGTGTCACCCCCAGCGTCGTCAAGGGGCTGGTCAAGCAGGGCGCCGTGCGCGAGGAGGAAAGCCCGCGCGACACCGCCTTTCCGCATCTCGATCCCGGCTTGGCCGGCAAGGCGCTGGCCCATGACCAGGCCGCGGGCGCGGACCGGCTCCGCGCCGGGCTGCGGGCGGGCGGCTACGGTACCACGCTGCTCCGCGGGGTCACCGGGTCGGGCAAGACCGAGGTCTACCTCGAAGCGGTGGCGGAATGCTTGGCGCAGGGGCGGCAGGCGCTGGTGCTGCTGCCGGAAATCGCGCTGACGGCGGAATTCCTGACGCGGGTCGAGGCACGTTTCGGCGCGCGTCCCGCCGAATGGCATTCCGGCGTGACCATGACCGAACGGCGCCGGGTCTGGCGGATGGTGGGCGAGGGGCGCGCGCAGCTGGTCGTGGGCGCGCGGTCGGCGCTGTTCCTGCCCTACCAGCGGCTTGGCCTCATCGTCGTCGACGAGGAACACGACACCTCTTACAAGCAAGAGGATGGCGTCCTTTACAATGCCCGCGACATGGCGGTGCTGCGCGCCTCGATCTGCGGCGCGCGGGTGGTGCTGGCCAGCGCCACGCCCTCGCTGGAAAGCTGGGCCAATGCCGAGGCGGGCAAGTACGACCGTATCGACCTGACCTCGCGCTTCGGCGCCTCGGTGATGCCCACGATGCGGGCCATCGACATGAGGGCCGAGGATCTGCCTGCCAGTCGCTGGGTCTCGCCCACCCTGCGCCGCGAGGTGATGGCGCGGCTCGAGCGCGGCGAACAGGCGATGCTGTTTCTCAACCGTCGAGGCTATGCGCCGGTGACGATCTGCCGGGCCTGCGGGCACCAGATCGGCTGCGACCATTGCGACGCACGGATGGTCGAGCACCGGTTCCTCAAGCGGCTGGTCTGCCATCAGTGCGGCGAGACCAAGCCGCTGCCCGAGACCTGCCCGGCCTGCGAGGTCGAGGGCAAGCTGGCCGCCGTCGGGCCGGGAGTGGAGCGGCTGGGCGAAGAGGCGGCGGCGCTCTTTCCCGACGCGCGCATCGCGGTGCTGTCCTCGGACATGTACACCAGCGCCCGCGCGCTCAAGTCCGAGATCGAGAGCATCGCGCAGGGGGCCGCCGATATCATCATCGGCACGCAGCTGGTGGCCAAGGGACACAACTTTCCGCTGCTGACACTTGTCGGCGTGATCGACGCGGATCTGGGGCTTCAAGGCTCGGACCTGCGCGCCGCGGAACGCACGTTCCAGCTGATGCGCCAGGTGGCGGGCCGCGCCGGTCGGGCCGAGACATCCGGCGAGGCGCTGCTGCAGAGCTACCAGCCCGAACATCCGGTGATCCGCGCCATCCTCGGCGGCGAGGAAGAGGCGTTCTGGCGCGCCGAGGCCGCGGAGCGGCGGCAGGCGGGCGTGCCGCCCTACGGGCGCATGGCCGGGGTCATCCTGTCCTCGACGGATGTGCAGGAGGTGTTCGACCTGGGCAATGCCATGGCCCGGCAGGACGCGCCGCTGCGCCGGGTGGGCGCGCAGGTCTTCGGACCGGCGCCGGCGCCCATCGCCCGTGTCCGCGGGCGCCACCGGGTGCGGCTGCTGGTCAAGGCCGACAAGGGCGTGGCGCTGCAACCGGCGCTGGCGGAATGGGCCGGGCAGTTCCGCCTGCGCGGGCAGCTGCGCATGGCGATAGATATCGACCCGCAGAGTTTCTACTGAGCATGGTGAACGCGCGCAGGGCGCGCGTGCGGGGGCGCTGCCCCCGCACCCCCGAGGTATTTCTAAACCGAAGAAGGGGACAGGGCGCGCGCCGCGGCGCGAGCGGTTCTTTGATGCCGGTGTCTTGTTTCATCCCGTCACTCAATCTACATGCGCTGACATGAAACGATTTATCCCCTTCGTGAAGAGCGGCCCATCGGTGTCCATCGTACGGCTGCAGGGCTCGATCGGCCTAGGCGGGCGCGGGTCGCTGAGCGATGCCGCGCTGCGGCCGCTGCTGGAGAAGGCATTCAAGCGCGGCAAGCCCGACGCCGTGGCGCTCGAGATCAATTCGCCGGGCGGATCGCCGGTGCAATCCTCGCTGATCGCGGCCCGCATCCGGCGGCTGGCGGACGAGAACAAGGTGCCGGTCCATGCCTTCGTCGAGGACGTGGCCGCGTCGGGCGGCTACTGGCTGGCCACGGCGGCGGACGAGATTCACGTCGACCAAAGCTCGATCCTCGGCTCCATCGGGGTGATCTCAGCAGGCTTCGGCGCGCATGTCTTTCTCACGCGGCAGGGGATCGAGCGCAGGGTGCATACGGCGGGCAAGTCGAAGTCGATGATGGACCCGTTCAAGCCCGAGACCGAAGAGGATGTGGCGCGGCTCGACCGGCTGCTGGGCCAGTTGCACGAAACCTTCATCGCGCAGGTGAAGGCGCGCCGCGGCGACAAACTCTCCAACGATCCAGAGCTTTTCACCGGCGAGGTGTGGCTGGGGCAGAATGCCGTCGACGTGGGCCTGGCCGACGGGATCGGGCATCTTGCCGCCGTCATGAAGGACCGGTTCGGCGACAAGGTGCAATTCCGCCGCTACGAGCAGCGCCGGCCGCTTTTGCAGCGCTTCGGCATGACACTGGCGCAGGACGCCATCACCGGCATCGAGGAACGCGCGGATTTCGCGCGATTCGGGCTCTGAGGTGATTTTCAAGATCGTCACCCTGTTCCTGGTCTTCATGGGGTTCGTCGCCATGTTCGGCAAGCTAACCCTGCCGGGAAAGAAGCGTCTGAGCCAGGCCAAGTGCCCGGACTGCGGCAGTTTCCGCATCGGCCGCGGGCCTTGCCCCTGCAAACGGAAAAGGGGCTGACATGGTCTGGCTGTACGTGGCGTTGGGTCTGGGGATCCTGCTTTTGGCGGGGGACGCGCTGGTCAAGGGCGCGGTCAACCTGAGCCTGCGGGTCGGTATTCCGGCCCTCATCGTCAGCCTGACTATCGTGGCCTTCGGCACCTCTGCGCCGGAGTTGCTGATTTCCGTCAAGGCGGCTCTCGAGGGGGTACCGGGGATCGCGCTGGGCAACGTGGTGGGGTCCAACACCGCCAACGTGCTTCTGGTTCTGGGCATTCCCGCGCTGCTGGCGGTGATGCACACCGCCGAGCACGACACCCGCAAGAGCTATGTCATCATGGTCGCGGGGTCGGTGCTGTTCATCGGTCTCGCGTTCCGGGGTGTGTTCGACTGGATCGCGGGGGTTATCCTGCTGCTGGTGCTGGCGGTGATTCTGGGCGATGCGGTGCGCGAGAGCCTGGCGCACAAACGCGCGGGCGAAGCGGCGCCGGCCGAGGACGACCTCGAAGGTGTCGATCCGGACATGCCGTGGTGGAAGATCATTCTGTATCTCGTGCTGGGGCTCGTTGGGCTGCCGCTGGGCGCGGACCTGCTGGTCGACAGCGCCACGGTGATCGCGCAGCGTTTCGGCGTCAGCGATACGGTGATCGGGCTCACGCTGGTCGCCGTCGGCACCTCTTTGCCCGAACTGGCCACGACGGTGATGGCGGCGCTGCGGCGGCAGGCGGATGTGGCGCTTGGCAATGTCATCGGGTCGAACATGTTCAATCTTTTGGCGATCATCGGCATCGCGGCGCTGATCGCGCCGATGCCGGTCGATCCGGAGTTCCTGCGCTTCGACCTCTGGGTGATGCTGGCCGCGTCGCTGCTGCTGATCCCCTTCGTCTTTCTCAAGCAGAACATCGGCCGGGTCTGGGGCGTGATCTTGACGGTGCTCTACTTGGGCTATGTGGCCGTGGTACTGACCGCCTGAGACCATGGGGAGACCGAGATGCGCGCGCTGGTGACCGGAGCAGGGAAACGGCTGGGCCGTGCCATGGCCCTCTATCTGGCGGATCACGGCCACGATGTGGCGGTGCATTACGCCAGTTCCGCCGAGGCCGCGGAAGAGGTGGTGGCCGAAATCCGGGCCAGGGGCCGCCGCGCCGAGGCGGTGCAGGCCGACCTGCTGTCCGAGGCGGCCACGCAAGCGCTGGTGGGACGGGCGGCCGAGGTCCTGGGCGGGCCGCTGACCTGCCTCGTCAACAACGCCTCGATCTTCGAATACGACAACATCGAAACCGCGACCCGCGACAGCTGGGACCGGCACGTGGAAAGCAACCTGCGCGCGCCTTTCGTGCTGATCCAGAATTTCGCCGCCCAGGTGCCCGCGCCTTTGGCCGACGACCAAGACGAGCCGGTGGCGCAGGGGTTGGTGATCAATATGCTGGACCAGCGGGTGCGCAAGCTGACGCCGGAGTTCATGACCTATACCATCGCCAAGATGGGACTTTGGGCCCTGACCCAAACCGCGGCTCAGGCGTTGGCGCCGCGGGTGCGCGTCAATGCCATCGGTCCCGGGCCGACGCTCAGGGGCGGGCGGCAGTCGGAACAGCACTTCGCCCGGCAGCGCGCCGCGACGGTCCTCGGCCGCGGCTCCAACCCGGAGGATATCTGCGCGGCGCTGGGATATTTTCTGTCGTCTCCGGCCATCACCGGGCAGCTTTTGTGCGTCGACGGCGGGCAGCATCTGGGGTGGCAGACACCGGACGTTCTGGGGGTCGAATAAGCGACCTTAGGTAAGTTACGCACCGCTCTTGTTGCTGTAGGAAAACCGTTACAATTCTCCTAATAAAATCAGATGTTTGTAGTGGCATCAAAAAAATATGAAGCGAAATCAATGGTTTGGATTTGCGCTCAAAAATCAGGCAAATTGATGAACTATGCCAAAAGACAGGAAAATTTCCGGCTGCCCAAAAGATACCCGCACCTTTATCCACAGGACTCGTGGATGCCTTGGCGCTTGAACCCGACGCCGGTATTTTGCAGCCGCGGCACAGAATCATGTCCCGCAAGTGGAATGGACATAGGCAATGACAACCGGCCCTGACAGTTCGGCTGAAAACACCCCGACCGGGCATGCCTGCATCCAGTCCTACCTCAAGACTCTGGACAGCAGCCCGGGCGTGTACCGGATGCTGGATGCGCAAAGCCGGGTGCTTTACGTGGGCAAGGCGCGCAACCTCAAGGCGCGAGTCAGCAACTACGCGCGGCCGGCGGGCCATTCGGGCCGGATCGCGCGGATGATCCGGGAAACCGCGTCGATGATGTTTCTCACGACGCGCACGGAAACCGAGGCGCTGCTGCTCGAACAGAACCTGATCAAGCAACTCAAGCCGCGCTACAACGTGCTCTTGCGCGACGACAAGAGCTTTCCCAACATCCTGATCACCGGCCACGCCTTTCCGCAGATCGCCAAGCATCGCGGCGCCAAGAAGGACAAGGGCCAGTATTTCGGACCCTTCGCCAGCGCCGGCGCGGTGAACCGCACGCTGAACCAGCTGCAGAAGGTGTTCCTGCTGCGCAACTGCACGGATTCGATGTTCGACAGCCGCACGCGGCCCTGCCTGCTGCACCAGATCCGCCGCTGCAGCGCGCCTTGCGTCGGCAAGATTTCAAGCGAAGACTACAAGGCCAGCGTGCGTGACGCGGCGCAGTTCCTTCAGGGCAAGACCACCCATATACAAGAGAGCCTCGCCAGGCAGATGTCGGAGGCGTCCGAGGCGATGGAATTCGAACGCGCCGCCGCCCTGCGCGACCGCATCCGGGCGCTGACGCAGGTGCAGACGGCGCAAGGCATCAACCCGCGCGGCGTGACCGAGGCGGATGTCATCGCGCTGCATCTCGACGGCGGGCAGGCCTGCGTGCAGGTGTTCTTCATCCGCGCCAACCAGAACTGGGGCAATCGCGACTTCTATCCCCGCGTCGGCGCCGATGTGGACGAGGCCGAGGTGCTAGAGGCCTTCCTCGGGCAGTTCTACGACACCAAAGAACCGGCGCGGCTGGTGCTGCTGTCGCACGCGATCGAGAACACCGACCTGATGGAAGAGGCGCTGACCGGCAAGCTGGGCCGCAAGGTCGAGATCGCGGTGCCGCTGCGCGGGGAAAAGGCCGAGCTGATCGAGGGCGCCGCGCGCAACGCCCGCGAGAGCCTCGCGCGCAAGATGGCCGAGACGGCGACGCAGGGAAAGCTGCTGCGCGGCCTGGCCGAAGCCTTCGCGCTGGACGCGCCGCCCGAGCGCATCGAGGTCTACGACAACAGCCACATCCAGGGCACCAACGCCGTGGGCGCGATGATCGTCGCGGGGCCGGATGGCTACATGAAGAACCAGTACCGCAAGTTCAACATTCGCGGCGAGGACCTCGTGCCGGGCGACGACTTCGGCATGATGAAGGAAGTACTGGAGCGTCGCTTCAAACGCCTGCTGAAGGACGATCCGGACCGGTCGAAGGGGCTTTGGCCCGACCTGCTGCTGATCGACGGCGGCGCCGGGCAGGTGTCGGCGGTGGCCGGGATTATGCGCGAGCACGGGGTCGAGGACATTCCGATGGTCGGTGTCGCCAAGGGCATCGACCGGGATGCGGGCAAGGAGGAATTCCACCGCCCCGGCCAGCGCCCCTTTGCGCTGCGCCACAACGATCCGGTGCTCTATTTCGTCCAGCGCCTGCGCGACGAAGCGCACCGTTTTGCCATCGGCACCCACCGCGCCAAGCGCGCCAAGGCGGTGTCGGCCAATCCGCTCGACGACGTGCCCGGCGTGGGCGCGGCGCGCAAAAGGGCTCTGCTGGCGCATTTCGGCTCTGCCAAGGCGGTGAGCCGTGCGAACCTGTCGGACCTGCAGGCTGTCGAGGGCGTCAGCGAGGCGCTGGCGGAACGGATTTACGGGTTCTTTCACGAGAAAGGCTGATCGCGGTTCCGGTTGGCCGGTGCCGGAGCCTCCGGCGGGAGTTTAGAGGCAAGATGAAGGCGGAGCGTTCCGCGGTGCGGGCAGCGTCGCGCGTCGGCTCACTGGATCGACAGGTCGAGGTTGAACGCGTTGGTCTGGCCGCTGTCGGCGGCATTGCCCATCTGGTAGACGCGGATCGTGTAGGTGCCGGTTTCGGGCAAGGTGACGGTGGCGGTCGGGCCATCGATCGACCCGATGTAGATCGCCTGGCCGTCGCTGCCGGGCGGCAGGATGTTGAAGTTGACCGACGCGCTGTCTGAGGTCAGTTCGGCGAACATCTCCTGTCCCTCTTGTGCGCCCAGGGTGTAGTCCATGTAGGCCTTGCCGGTGATGCTGCCGGTGACCATGGTGCCGAAGTTGCCGGGCGCGAACCTGACCTCTTCGCTTTGCTGCGCGGCAAGGCCCGTGACGGAAAGCAGAAGCACCAGGGCGCTGGCGGCAAATGTCGTGTGCATGGAACTGTCCTTTCGCGGCGGATGCGCAACCCTAGCACGAAACGCAGTGCCGAGTTGTCAAATTTCGATCCGTGCCAGCAGTCCACGGATATCCTCGGGCAGCGGCGCGGGGCGCCCCGAGCCATCCACGTTCACCTGCGCAAAGAATCCGGTGGCGCAGGCGCTGTCCTCGTCGTTGCGGAAGAGACCCAGTTCATAGCGGAAGGACGACCGGCCCAGGTGCCCGATCCGCAGACCGGCATGGATGAGGTCGGGAAACCCGGCTTCGGCAAAATAGGTGCAGCCGTTCTCGACCACCAGGAACCGGTTCGCCTTCGGCCCGCGAATCTCGATCCCCTGGTCGATCTGCCAGAGGCTGACGGCGGTGTCGAAAAGCGAGAAATACGTGGCGTTGTTCATGTGCCCGTATTCGTCGTTGTCCATCCAGCGCGTCGGCAGGACGCGGAAGGCGGCATAACCCGCGCGGGTCGGGGGCAGGGGGCGGGCCATCAGCCGTCCCTCAGATAGCGCGCGGCGGCAGAGGCGCTCCATCCCGCGGCAATGGCCAGCGCGACGGACAAGAGGCCGTAGACCAGCGGCTGTTCGCGCGAGAGGTTGTAGAGCCAACGTTCCAGCCCGACCTTGCGCACGTCGATGACGGTTTCGTAGCGCGAAATCACGGTGCCGCCGCGCGTCAGGAAGATCCTTGTCGGGTAGGCGCCTTCTGTCAGGCTGGCGGGCATGGCGATGGAGGTGTCGAAGAGCGTCTGTTCCCGCAGCGACACGGTCTCTTCGCGCAACTGGTACAGGCCGTTGTCGCGGCGGATGCGGATCACCGCCTCGGAAAACGCCTGGCTGTCGTTGATGCTCATCGGCGCACCGACCGAGCGGATGGCGCGGGGGATCGACACGCTGTGGCGCAGGTCTTCCACCGCCGAAATGGTCTGTTCGAAGGGCGCGGAGGTGGCGACCGCGTAGAAGGACGGCGCGGCATCGACCTCGACCGCGTCGGTGTTGACCCAGATGCCGAAACGACGCGCCTTTCGGCGGACGACCAGCTCCTGCTGCGGCCCGGCCACGGTGATCAGCACCTCGAGAGGCTCGGCGGGGATCGGCGTCTCGCGCTTGATCGCGCCGAAGATCAGGATCTCGGAACCGTCGAAATTGGCGGTGATCGACACCTGGTTCTGGCTCAGGCCCAGCACGACCTCTTCGTCCTGCGCGGCAGCAGGCAGGGCCAGGCAGATCAGCAGGGCGAACAGTCGGCGCATCAGCCCACCCCCGGCGCGTCGATGAGGTAAAGCTCGGACGGGGTGAGCAGCAGTTCCAGCGCCAGCTTGCCGCAGACGCCCAGCACCAGCAGGGCTAGCAGGATGCGCAGCTGCTCGGCGCGCAGCTTGGCCCCGATCACCGCGCCCAGCTGCGCGCCGACGACGCCACCGACGATCAGCGCCAGCGCCAGCACCATGTCGACGGTGTACATCGTCGTGGCATGCAGCAGCGTGGTGAAGGCGGTGACAAAGATGATCTGAAAGAGCGACGTGCCGATCACGACCTTGGTGGGCATGCCCAGCAGGTAGATCATCGCCGGCACCATGATGAAGCCGCCGCCGACCCCCATGATCGCCGCCAAGAGGCCCACCGATACACCCACCATCAGCGGCGGGATTGCCGAGATATAGAGCCCAGAGGTGCGGAAGCGCATCTTGAACGGCAGTCCGTGCACCCAGCCGTGATGGCGGCGCTTGGGCGGGGCGCCGCGTTTGGATTGCATGAGGGCGCGCAGGGATTCGACGAACATCAGCGCCCCGATGACGCCCAGGAACACCACGTAGCAGAGCCGCACCAGCAGATCGACCTGACCCATCTCGCGCAGCAGGTTGAAGACGTAGACGCCAAGGCCCGCGCCGATCAGCCCGCCGATCAGCAGCACCGTGCCCATGCGCAGGTCCACCGTCCGGCGCTTGAGATGCGCCAGCACCGCCGAGATCGACGAGGCGACGATCTGGTTCGCGCCCGTGGCGACGGCCACGGCGGGCGGGATGCCCATGAAAAAGAGCAGCGGCGTGATGAGGAACCCGCCGCCCACGCCGAACATGCCCGACAGCATGCCGACAAGCGTGCCCAGCCCCAGAAGCAGGTAAAGATTGACCGCAACCTCGGCGATAGGAAGGTAGAGCTGCATGTGCATACTCTGCGCCCGCGCGGGCCCGATTGGCAACCTGCCTCGATGCCGCTCGCGCGCTTTCCGCGCGGCGATGCGGCGCGGCCACGGAAGATTGCTGTCGAAGCTGGCGGCGATCCGCGCTACAGGGGCGCAATGGACACCACAGCCCCCTTCGAGATCTTCCTCGTCGCCCTGCCCGGGCTCGAAGACGCGCTTCTGGACGAGGTGCGCGCCGCCGGTTTCGCCGGCGCCGACTCCGTCCCCGGCGGCGTCGCGTTGCAGGGCGGGTGGCCCGAGGTCTGGCGCGCCAATATCGAATTGCGCGGCGCCAGCCGGGTGCTGGCGCGGATCGGCAGTTTCCGCGCGTTCCACCTGGCGCAACTGGACAAACGGGCACGGAAATTTCCCTGGCACGAGGTGCTGCGCACCGATGTGCCGGTGAAGGCCGACGTGACCTGCCGCGTGTCGAAGATCTACCACGCCGGGGCCGCCGCGCAGCGGATCGAGACGGCGCTGCGCGAGGAACTGGGGGTCGAGGTCACGGCCGAGGCGCCGTTGGTGCTCAAGGTCCGGATTGACGACAACCTGGTGATCCTGAGCGTCGACACCAGCGGCGAGGGCCTGCACAAGCGCGGCCACAAGGTGGCCGTCGGCAAGGCGCCGATGCGCGAAACCCTGGCGGCGCTGTTCCTGCGGCAATGCGGTTACGACGGGGTTGAGCCGGTGCTCGACCCGATGTGCGGCTCGGGCACCTTCCCGATCGAGGCGGCCGAGATCGCGTCAGGGCTCTTGCCCGGGCGCAGCCGGCGCTTTGCCTTCGAGGATCTGGCCACGGTCGATGCGGCCGCGGTGCAGGCGCTGCGCGAACGGGCGTCAGGCGCCGTGCCGGACCTGCGATTTTACGGCTACGACCGCGACGCCGGTGCCATCCGCATGGCGACCGAGAACGCCGTCCGCGCCGGAGTTGGCGATCAGACGACCTTTACCGTGCAGCCCGTCAGCGACCTCGCGCGTCCCGACGGGCCGCCGGGGCTGGTGATGGTCAACCCGCCCTACGGCGCGCGGATCGGCAACAAGAAGCTGCTCTACGGCGTCTATGCAGGCCTCGGCGCGCGGCTGAGCGAGGGCTTTTCCGGCTGGCGCGTCGGGCTGGTGACGTCAGAGCCGTCGCTGGCCAAGGCGACCGGCCTGCCGTTCAAGCCCGCCGGCCCGCCGGTGCCGCATGGCGGGCTGAAGATCCGGCTTTACCAGACCGGGCCTCTGCGCTGAACGAGAGGGCAGGAGCGAGGGGCCAGCCCCTCGCGCTCCCCGGAGGTTTATTGGCAAGATGAAGAAGGATCCGGGTCCCCGGCTTCATCTTGCCTCTAAACTCCCGCCGGAGGCATCAAAGTTCTTCTTGATGCAAGCTCAGCGTTCCTTGACATAGGGCTCGCCCCCGGCGCGCGGCGGGATCGCCTTGCCGACGAAGCCCGCGAGGATCACCACCGTCAGGATGTAGGGCAGGGCGTCCATGAACTGCACCGGGATGACGATGCCGCCGAGGTCGATATTCTGGTAGCGCAGCGCCACCGCCTGCAGCAGGCCGAAGAGCAGGCAGGCCCAAAGCGCGTACCAGGGCCGCCACTTGGCGAAGATCAGCGCCGCCAGAGCGATGTAGCCGCGGCCGGCGGTCATGTCCTTGACGAAACCCGCCTGCAGACCGGTGGCAAGGTAGGCGCCTGCCAGCCCGCAAAGCAGTCCGCAGATGCCGACTGCGGCAAAGCGCAGACCGATCACCGACACGCCGGCGGTGTCCACCGCCTCGGGCGCTTCGCCCACCGCGCGCAGGCGCAGGCCGAAACGGGTGCGGAACAGGACCCACCATGTCGCGGGCACGCAGAGGAAGGCCACATAGACCAGGATCGAATGGCCGGAGATCAGCTCGGCATAGATCGGGCCGATGATCGGCACCGGTGCGAGCGTCTCGGCCAGCGGCAGGGTGATATCCTCGAACCGGCCGCCGGCCATCAGCGAAGGGGTGCGTCCGCCCTGGGCAAACCAGTCTTGGGCGATCAGCACGGTCATGCCCGCCGCGAGGAAATTGATCGCCACGCCTGAAATCAGCTGGTTGCCGCGGAAGGTGATCGAGGCCAGCCCGTGGATCGCCGACAGCACCATCGACGACGCGATCCCGGCCAGAAGGCCCAGCCAGACCGACCCGGTGAGCGCAGCCGTGGCGGCGGCGAAGAAGGCGGAGGCAAGCATCTTGCCCTCGAGCCCGATGTCGAAGATGCCCGCGCGTTCGGAAAAGAGCCCGGCGAGACAGGCCAGCAGCAGCGGTGTGGCGAGCCGCACGGTGCTGTCGAGCACCTGGAGAAGGGTCAGGAAGTCCATCATGCCCTCCGTTTGCGGCCCGCGAGGAACGCCCGTTCCAGCGGCATCCGCACCATGTTGTCGAGCGCGCCGGTGAACAGGATCACCAGCGCCTGGATCACAACGATCAGTTCGCGCGGGATGTTGGTCCAGAGCGCCAGTTCGGCGCCGCCCTGGTAGAGAAACCCGAAGAGGATCGCCGCCAGAAGCACGCCGATGGGATGATTGCGGCCCATCAGGGCCACCGCGATGCCGATGAAGCCCGCACCCTCCGTGGCGTTCATCACCAGCCGCTCGGCCTCGCCCATGGTGGTGTTCACGGCCATCATGCCCGCAAGCCCGCCCGAGATCAGCATGGTCACCACGGTGATGCGCACCGGCGAGATGCCGGCGTAACGCGCGGCGGAGTCCGAATGGCCGAAGGCCCGGATCTCGTAGCCCAGCCGGGTGCGCCAGATCAGCAGCCAGACCAGCCCGCAGGCCAGCAGCGCAAGGAAAAAGCTGACATTCGCCGGTGCGCCGCGGAAGAGCGGCGTCGCTGCGGTCGAGAACATGTCCTGGAAAGTGGGCAGGTGCACCGCGTCGGGAAAGCGCGCCGTGGCCGGGTCCATGGCGCCGACGGGACGCAGCAGGTTCACCAGCACGTAGTTCAGCAGCGCCGCGGCGATGAAGTTGAACATGATCGTGGTGATGACGATATGGCTGCCGCGTTTGGCTTGCAGGTAGGCCGGCACCAGCGCCCAGAGCGCACCGAAGAGGGCGGCCCCCACGGCACCGGCGACGATTGCCAGCGACCAGTGCGGCCAGGGGATGTAGAGGCACACCAGCGCCACGCCGAGCCCGCCCAGCATCGCCTGCCCCTCGCCGCCGATGTTGAAGAGGCGGGCGTGAAAGGCGACCGACACGGCAAGGCCGGTGAAGATGAAGTTGGTGGCATAGTAGAGCGTGTAACCCCAGCCCGCTGAGCGCATCAGCGCGCCCTCGACCATCAGCGAAAAGGCATCGACCGGGCTTTCCCCGATGGCGAGGATCACCCCCGCCGACAGGATCGCGGCCAGCAGCAGCGAGATCAGCGGGACGAGCACCGCATCGGCCCAGTTCGGCATTCTATCCATGGCAGGTCTTCCGGATCGGGGCGGGCGCGTCAGCCATGGCCGGCCTCCCGCGCTTCCTTGGCGTCGAGCTTGGCATCGACCGCGTCGATCAGCGGGCGGTCGGGTTTTTCGGTGATCCCGGCCATCAGCAGGCCAAGTTCGGTCTGGTCGGTCTCGGCGGGGTCGCGGACGCCCATGATGCGGCCGTCGAACATCACCGCGATCCTGTCCGACAGCGAAAAGATCTCGTCCAGTTCGACGGACACCAGCAGGATCGCCTTGCCCGCGTCGCGCAGGCGCACGATCTGCTGGTGGATGAACTCGATGGCGCCGATGTCGACGCCGCGGGTGGGCTGGCCGACCAGCAGGATATCGGGATTGCGTTCGATCTCGCGCGCCAGCACGATCTTCTGCTGGTTGCCGCCGGAAAAGTTGCGCGCCGCGAGGGTCGGGTCGGGCGGGCGGACGTCGAAGCGGTCCATCTTGGCCGCCGCATCGGCACGGATCGCGGCATTGTCCATCAGCAGGCCCTTTTGCAGGGCCGGGTCGCGGTGGTAGCCGAAGGCGGTATTCTCCCACGCGGTGTAGGGCATGATCAGCCCCTCGTGCTGGCGGTCCTCGGGGACGTGGGCGATGCCGCAGGCACGGCGGCTCTGGCCGTCCGATCCGGGACCCGAAAGCGGCATTTCTGCGCCGTTGACGCGGACCGTGCCGGTGGCTGTGGCATAGCCGCCCAGCACCTCGAGCAATTCCGACTGGCCATTGCCCGCCACCCCGGCGATGCCGAGAATCTCGCCGGCTCGGACCTCGAGGTCGATGCCGCGAAGGCGCTCGACGCCCTTGTCGTCGACAAGGCGCAGGTTCTCGACCTCCAGCACTTTTGCGCCGGGTTTCGCGGGCGTCTTGTCGACGCGCAGCAGCACCTTGCGGCCCACCATCAGCTCGGCCAACTGTTCGGGGCTGGTCTCGGCGGTCTTGACGGTCGCGGTCATCTCGCCGCGGCGCATCACCGACACGGTGTCGGTGATCTCCATGATCTCGCGCAGCTTGTGGGTGATGAGGATGATCGTCTTGCCCTCGGCCCGCAGGTTGTCGAGGATGCGGAACAGGTGATCGGCCTCGGCCGGAGTGAGAACGCCGGTGGGTTCGTCGAGGATCAGGATATCCGCCTCGCGGTAGAGCGCCTTGAGGATCTCGACTCGCTGCTGGTGGCCGACGCTGAGGTGCTGCACCTGCGTGTCCGGATCGACCGACAGCTCGTATTCCGCGGCAAGCTGTTTGAGCACGCCGCGCGCCTTTGCGAGGCTCGGGCGCAGCAGCCCGCCGTCCTCGGCGCCGAGGATGACGTTTTCCAGCACGGTGAAATTCTGCACCAGCTTGAAATGCTGGAAGACCATGCCGATGCCGGCGCGGATCGCGGCCTGGCTGTCGGGAATCTCGGTCTTTTTGCCGGAGATGAAGACCTCGCCCGCATCGGCCTTGTAAAAGCCGTAGAGGATCGACATCAGCGTCGACTTGCCCGCGCCGTTCTCACCGATGATGCCGTGGATCGTGCCCGGCATCACCCGCATTGAAATGTCCTTGTTCGCCTGCACCGGGCCAAAGGCCTTGGAAATGCCCTTGAGTTCGATGGCCGGTGCGTCGGCGGGGGAATGGGGGGACATGGCGTGCTCCGTCAGGCCGTTTTGATGGGGCCGGATGTGACAAGGGCCGCACCGCCGTGGCGCGGCCCTTGCGAAGGGGCGATGCCGGTCTCAGTTCACCGGGCAGCTGTTGTCGGACATGTAGTCGTGCACGGTCAGGTCGCCGCTGGCGATCTGTTCGGCGGCCTGGTCCACGGCATTCTGCATGTCGTTGGTGACCAGCTGCGCGTTGTGCTCGTCCAGCGCATAGCCGACGCCGCCGTTGCCGACGCCCATGACGTTGATGCCGGTTTCAAGGTCGGGCCCGGCGGCCATGGCGTCGTAGACGGCGTTGTCGACGCGCTTGAGCATCGAGGTCAGGACCTGGCCCGGATGCATGTAATTCTGGTTGCTGTCGACGCCGATCGACAGGATGTCCTCGTCGGCGGCGGTCTGCAGCACGCCCACGCCGGTGCCGCCGGCGGCGGCATAGACCACATCGGCGCCCTGGCTGATCTGCGCCTTGGTCAGCTCCGATCCCTTCACCGGGTCGTTCCAGGCGGCGGGGGTGGTGCCGGTCATGTTCTGGATCACCGTGGCATCGGGGTTCACCGCCTTGACGCCCTGGGCGTAGCCGCAGGCGAACTTGCGGATCAGCGGGATGTCCATGCCGCCGATGAAGCCGACGGTGCCGGTTTCCGACGCCATCGCCGCCAGCATGCCCACGAGGTAGCTGCCTTCGTGTTCATTGAAAACGACCGAGCGGACATTGGGCGCATCGACCACCATGTCGATGATCGCGAACTTGGTGTCGGGGTAGTCGGGGGCAACTTCGGTCAGCACGTTGCCGAAGGCGAACCCGGTCATGACGATCGGGTTGTTGCCGTTCTCGGCAAAGCGGCGCAGGGCCTGTTCGCGCTGCGCTTCGGACTGCAGCTCGATCTCGCGGAAGGAGGTGCCGTTTTCCTGCGACCAGCGCTGCGCGCCGTTGAAGGCCGCTTCGTTGAAGGACTTGTCGAACTTGCCGCCAAGATCGAAGATCAGCGCAGGTTCGGCCAGCGCCGCGCCCGCCGACAGGGCCAGAGTGGCGGCCGCGCCGAGGAATTTCTGCATGAGGGTCATCATAGGCTCCCAGGTGTTGGATGGGCGACGGCGCCGCGCGCCTGCCGCTCTTTGGCTGATCGTCTCGGATCAGGTGCAATTAAGGCCGCAGGTGGCATGAAGGGTCAACCGGTTTTTCGGCGCTGCGGCGCGGGTTTGCCGGGGGCTTCAAGCTAACCTTGGGTCACCGCACGGGACATGAGCAGCGCATCCGTGGCCGGGCCCGCGTCCTGACGGTAGTAGCCGCGGCGGCGGCCGGTCACGGCAAAACCGTGGGCTGCGTAAAAGCCGCGGGCCGGGGCGTTGGTTTCCGCGACATCGAGGAACACGCGGGTGACGCCGAGCCGGACGGCGGCGTGCAGGAACTGCGTCAGGACGGCGCTGGCATGACCCTGCCGCTGGTGCGCTGGATCGGCTGCTAGCGCAAGGATCTCGGCTTCGTCGACCACCACCTGGCCCAGGCAGAAGGCCTGCGGGACTTCGCAGAGCAGCGTCGTGGGGCGGGCCAGCAGCTCTGCGAAGTCCCGCGCATTCCAGGGTTCCATGTGGGTATAGGCGCGGGCCTGCAGCGCCGCGAGGGCCTCAGGCGTCATCGAGCAGGACCGGCGGCGTATCGCGGGAGGGCGCGGCGTCGGCGGGCTTGATGTAAAGCGGCGCGGGTGCCGGGCCGGGAGCGGCGGTCGCGGCGATCTGCGCCATCGCGGTGACGAGCGCTGTCGGAGACGGGGGCAGGACCGGGGGGGCGGTCAGGGTATCGCGGTGGCGGTAGTCCGGTGCTCCGCCTGCGTGCCTGACGTAAAGGTGATCGCGGGGCGCCGGGACGGCTGCCAGGGCGTCCGGGTGCAGATGGTGGATCGCGTCGAAGGTGCTGACGCCGATGGCGGGAATCTCCAGCGCCAAGGCCAGTCCGCGGGCGGCGGAAACGGCGATGCGGATGCCGGTGAAATTGCCGGGGCCGGTGCCGACGCCGATGCGGGTCAGGGCGGACCACGCGGCGCCGTGCTCGGCCAGCAGAGCCTCGACCATCGGCATTAGCGCCTCGGCCTGGCCCTTGGTCATGGCCTCGGCGCGCGCATCGAGAAGAGCGCCATCGCGCCAGAGGGCTGCGGCGCAATGCGGGCCGGATGTGTCGAAGGCAAGGATCAGGGACATGTGGCGGACGCCGGCGATGCGAGGACGCCCGTCAGGGCGGAGGAGCGGCTCCTCGGTCCCTTGCGGGTCCTCCTCGCCGCTGAGATCAGACCGCGACCGGGCGGACTTCGGTCACTTCGGGGATGTAATGCCGCAGCAGGTTCTCGATTCCCATCTTCAGCGTCAGGGTCGAGGACGGGCAGCCCGCGCAGGCCCCCTGCATGTGCAGGTAGACCACGCCGCGCTCGAACCCGTGGAAGGTGATGTCGCCGCCATCCTGCGCCACGGCCGGCCGCACGCGGCTGTCGAGCAGCTGCTTGATCTGGCCCACGATCTCCGCATCCTCGCCGGAATGTTCGGCATGGCCGTCACCGCCCTGCGCATCGTCGGTCATCACCGGCTGGCCGGACTGGAAATGCTCCATGATGGCGCCCAGGATCGCCGGCTTCACGTGATCCCAGTCGGTCTCGTCACCCTTGGTCACGGTCACGAAATCGGTGCCGAAGAACACGCCCTTCACGCCGTCCACGGTAAACAGCCGCGTCGCCAGCGGCGAGGCATCGGCGCCCTCGGCCGAGGGGAAATCGGCGGTGCCCATCTCGAGCACAGTCTGCCCCGGCAGAAACTTGAGCGTTGCCGGATTCGGGGTGGATTCGGTCTGAATGAACATCTGCGCCGGTCCTTTCTCTGGTTACCCAACATATGCGCGCAGCGGCGCGGCGCGTCAAGGTTTGGAACCGTTCTAAACTGGCGCGCCGCCCCGTCAGCCGGTGAAAAGATCCGCGAAGCGGTCGCGCAGCACGTTCTTTTGCACCTTGCCCATGGTGTTGCGCGGCAGCTCGTCCAGCACCACGATCTTGCGCGGATGCTTGTAGCGGGCCAGCGCCGTGGTGATCCGGTCCGCGATCGCGTCCACGTCGGGGCCTTCGCCGTCCTTCGGCACGAGAACTCCCACCACGGTTTCCCCGAAATCCGGATGCGGCACGCCGATCACCGCCGATTCCAGCACGCCGGGCTGGTCGTCCAGCAGCACCTCGATTTCCTTGGGGTAGATGTTGTAGCCGCCCGAGATGATCAGGTCCTTGTTGCGCCCGACGATGCTGACGTAGCCGTCCACGTCGATCTGCCCGAGGTCGCCGGTGATGAAGAAGCCGTCCTCGCGCAGCTCTTCGGCGGTCTTTTCCGGCATCTGCCAGTAGCCCTTGAAGACGTTGGGTCCGCGCACTTCGATCTGGCCGATCTCGCCCTGGGGCAGGCTCTCGCCGCTTGCCGGATCGGTGATCTTGAGCTCGATTCCCGGCAGCGGAAAGCCCACGGTGCCCGCCCGACGTTCGCCGTCGTAGGGGTTCGAGGTGTTCATGTTGGTTTCGGTCATGCCGTAGCGTTCAAGGATCTTGTGGCCCGTGCGCTTTTCGAAGGCCACGTGCGTCTCGGCCAGCAGCGGCGCGGAGCCCGACACGAAAAGCCGCATGTGCCGCGTCAGGTCGGCGGTGAAGCGGTCATCCGACAGCAGCCGCGTGTAGAAGGTCGGCACCCCCATCAGCGCCGTGGCGCGCGGCATTTCGGCGATCATCCGGTCGAGGTCGAACTTCGGCATGAAGATCAGCGCGCCGCCCGCCACCAGCGTCACGTTGGTCGCGACGAAGAGCCCGTGCGTGTGAAAGATCGGCAGCGCGTGCAGCAGCGTGTCCGCATCGGTGAATTGCCAATAGTCCGCCAAAGTCTCGGCATTCGACAGAAGGTTGCGCTGGGTGAGCATCGCGCCCTTCGACCGGCCCGTGGTGCCGGAGGTATAGAGGAAGGCCGCAAGGTCGTCGGCCTCGCGCGTGACCGTCGCGAATTCGTCCGACAGATCCGCGGCGCTATGGCTGAAGCTGCCGGAGCCATCGGCGTTCAGCGTGGCGATCTGCGCGCCGCATTTGGCGGCGACCGGGGCCAGCGCCTCTTCGCGGGCGCCGTCGCAGATCAGCAGGCGGGCGCCTGAGTTCTCCACGAAATAGGCGACCTCGTCGCCGGTGTAGCCGGTGTTGAGCGGCAGGAACACCACGCCCGCCTGGGCGCAGGCGGCGTAGACCGCCAGCGCCTCGGGCGATTTCTCGACCTGCAGCGCCAGCCGGTCGCCGGGGGCGAGCCCCAACGCGGTCAGCCGGTGCGCGAAGCGCGCGGTCATGCGCAGGAAAGCGTCGTGGGTCAGCGTGCTGCCATCGGGCAGGTGCAGGAAGGGCGTGTCGCGGCCCGCGTGGCGGCCGAACAGCGTGTCGTAAAGCGGGTTGGCCATGGTCTGCTCCTCAGGCGTCTTCCAGCGCCGTGGCGGCCAGGCTGCGCACCTCGGAGGAGGCGGCAATGGTTCCGTCAGCGGCGAATTTCTCGTGGTTCTGGGTGATGCGCGCGCGGTCGTAAAGGTAGTTCACCATGACCCCACCCGACTGGCGGCGCCCGTTCTCGGAGGTGTCCGCATCGGCATGGACATTGTGCACCTCGGCGCCGTTGCCCAAGTGGAACCGCGCCACCGGATCGACAGGGCGGCCATCGGGACGCTTGGCCTGGATCAGATAATGCGCCGCAAGCGCCCGGGCGCGGGCGGCGTCGGCGCCGTCGAGGCTGCGGTCGTTGGCCGCCAGCCAGCGCGTGAGTCCCGGGATCGGCGACAGGGTGACGAAGGTCGAAAGCTTCGGCAGGGCGCGCGACAGGTCCGCCACCACCTGCTTGATCAGCGAATTGCCGAAGGAAATTCCCGCAAGCCCCGACTGGCAGTTGGAGATCGAGTAGAAGGTCGCTGTGTCGGCCTTCTCGGCCTCCAGCACGTCGCGACCCTTGGCCAGCAGCGCCTGTACCGATCCGGGCACGCCGCGGGTCAGCGCCACTTCGACGAAGATCAGCGGCTCGTTGGGCATCGCCGGATGGAAGAAGGCGAAACAGCGCCGGTCCTCGGGCTGTACCCGGCGGCGCAGGTCGTCCCAGCTGTCTATCGCGTGCACCGCCTCGTAGGCGATGATCTTTTCAAGGATCTCCGCCGGCGTTTCCCAGTTGATCGGACGCAGCACCAGAAAACCGCGGTTGAACCAAGACGCGAAGAGGTGCCGGAAATCGAGGTCGAGCATGGCGAATTCGGGGTTCTCGGGCAGCATCGCCAGCAGGTCGGCGCGCATTTCCACCAGCCGTTCCGTGGCGCCCGGCACTTGGTTCAGCCGCCGCGCCAACTCCTGCCGGTCGGGCTCGCAGGCGGCCATCAGCGCGCGGTAGCTGGCCTTGTCCGGCGCCGCCTCGAAGCTGTCGAGTGCGGCCCGCACCGTGGCGACGTCGATGCCCTGCGATCCGGTGAGAAAGGCGAAGAAGGCGCGTTTGTCTTCCCAGTCGAGGCTGGCGTAGCGGTCGAGGATCAGCCGCGCCAGCACCCCGCCCGACACCTCGCCGGAATTGCCCAGCAAATCGGTGCAAAGCTCTTCGATGGGCCGGTCGTCCCGCGCCGAGGAGCGGCGGTAGCGCCGTTCGAAGACGGTTGACATGAGTTCGGCCAGAAAACTCATAGCGCGGCTCCCATTACCATGTCGGGCAGCCAGGTGGCGATGCCCGGGAACAGGCACAGCAGCACGATGGCGATCAACATGCAGGCCACGTAGGGCAGCGATCCGGTGAGGATCGTGCGCAGGGAAATGTCCGGCGCGATGCCGTTGATGACGTAAAGATTCAGACCCACCGGCGGCGAGATCAGGCCGATCTCCATGTTGATGGTCAGCACCACGGCGAACCAGATCGGGTCGAAGCCTGCGGTGGTGATGATCGGCAGCAGGATCGGCGCAGCCATCAGGATCACCGCCACGGGCGGCAGGAAGAAGCCCGCGATGATCAGGAAGACGTTGATCGCGCCCATCAGCACCCAGCGGTTCACGTCCAGCGTGCCGATCCATTCCGCGATGCTCTGCGTGATGAAGAGCGAGCTGAGCATGTAGCTGAAGACCCCCGCCGCGGCGATGATGAAGAGGATCATCACGCTCTCGCGGGTGCTGTCGCGCAGCACCACCCACAACGCGCGCGGATGCCACATGCGGTAGATGACGACCGCGATCACGAGGCAGAGCAGGGCGCCCACCGCGGCGGTCTCGGACGGCGTGGCGATACCGCCGTACATGGCGTAAAGTACGCCGAGGATGATGAAGAAGAACGGCAGCACCCGCGGCAGGATCTCGAATTTCTGCCGCCAGGAGTAATCGGTCGGTGTCAGGACAGCCGCATCTCCGGCCCGCCAGGTGGCGTAGATCGACCAGGCCATGAACAGCGCCACGAGCATCAGACCCGGAAACACGCCCGCAAGGAACAGCCGTCCGATCGAGGTCTCGGTGGCGATGCCGTAGACGATCATCGTCACCGACGGCGGGATCAGGATGCCCAGCGTGCCGCCCGCGGCGATGGAGCCTGCGGCCACGCCGTCGGGATAGCCACGCTTGCGCATCTCGGGGATGCCCATCTTGCCGATGGCGGCGCAGGTCGCGGGGCTCGATCCGGACATCGCCGAAAAGAGCGCGCAGGCGCCGAGGTTCGACACCACAAGCCCGCCCGGCACCCGGGTCAGCCATCGTTCCAGCGCCTCGTACAGGTCCGCACCGGCGCGGGTCGAGGCGATGGACGACCCCATGATGATGAACATCGGAATAGACAGAAGCGCGAAGTTGTCGAGCTTGCCGAACAGGATTTCCGGCATCAGTTCGAGCGACCGCATCCCGTCGAAGACGATCAGGAAACCGGCCGAGACGATCAGCAGGCCGATGGCCACGGACACGCCTGAAAAGAGCACGAGAATGGTGGTGACGGCGACCAGGGCGCCAAGAACGAGCGGGTCCATCAGAGGTCTCCGGTGGCGCGGGCGGTGAGGCCCTCGGCCTCGATCCCGAAGGGTTTGTCGATATCGGCGATCACCGCGTAAAGGTCGGCCACCAACTGTAGCAGCAGAAGCGCCAGGCCGATGGGCAGAGACAGGTAGGGCTTCCAGAGCATGACGCCCCAGACCGTGTCCGAGCGCCAGCCGCGTGCCCAGGCGAAGTGCCAGAATTCATAGGCATAAAAGAGCATCGTCGCGATGATCAGCGCCGACAGGCCGAGGGTGAAGATACACAGCACCTTGCGCGCCTTCATCGGCAGCGCCAGCGGCACGAGGTCCACGTTCACGTGCCCGCGCAGGCGCTGCACGTAGGGCAGCCCGATCAGCGTTGCGGCGATCATCAGGTAGATCACCGCCTCGGTCTGCCAGACGGTGGAGCCGTTCAGCACGAAGCGCACAAAGATCATCTGGCACACGATGCAGACCGCGATGACGATCATCGCGGCGGACACCCAGCCCGCCAGGGTCGAGATCGCGGCGACGGCTTTCAGGAACGGGTTATCACCGGTGCGCGCGGCACCTTGAGGGCTTGGGTCGGACATCTGGCCTCCTGTCGGGACTGTGGGTAAGGGCAGGGTGGGGCGCGCCTTGCGCGGCGCGCCCGCAGCGGGATCACTCGACGGACAGCGCCATGTCGAGCAGTTCCTGGCCGTTCGGCGTTTCCTCGACGAAGGCCTTGTAGGACGTCTCGGCAGCGATGTCCTGCCAGGCGGCGAATTCCTCGGCGGTCATGTCGTCGATCTCCACGCCGTTGTCGGCAAAGACCGTGCGGCTTTCGGCATCTTCCTTCTTGGCCTCTTCGAGGTAGAAGGCCTGCGCCTTTTCCGCGCCCGCCATCAGCGCCGCCTGCTGCTCTTCGGTGAGACCGTCAAAGGTGGTCTTGTTCATCAAGAGCGGCTGGTACATGAACCACAGCGCATAATCGCCCGGCGGGGTGTAGCAGGCCACCTGCTCGTAGATGCGGTAGCTGACAAAGCTCGAGGACGAGGTGTTGGCCGCGTCCAGAACGCCGGTCTGCATGGCGTTGTAGATCTCGGCCGAGGACATCGACGCGATCGAGGCGCCGGCGCCCGCGAGCATCTGCTCGAACGCCTTGCCGGCGGCGCGGGTCTGCTTGCCCTGCACGTCGTCGGGCGCGGTGATGCAGCCCTCCTTGCCGGCGAAACCGCCCGCCAGGTATCCGTGCACCAGCACCATCACGTCATCGCCGGCCATGATCTCTTCGAGCGAATCCATGAACGGGCTTTCGACCAGCCGCGCGGCGTGGTCGTGGTTCTTCACCAGGCCGGGCATCAGCGTGAGGTTGTAGGCGGGCTGCTGTCCGCCGGCATAGCTCAGCGGCAGCACGGTCATGTCGAGCTGCCCGCGGCTCAGTGGCGTGTACTGCTCGCGCGCCTTGAACAGCGACTGCGAGCCGAAGATGCGGATGTCGAGGTCGACATCGGCGGCGGCGACTTCGTCGGCGACGATCTGCGCGACCTGGTGGCGCACGTCCGAATTCGACCACTGGTGCGACAGGCGCAGTTCCGCGGAGTGTGCGGCGGATGCCAGGCCCGCTGCGGTCAATGCAGCGATGGCGGTGGTTGCTAGGTACTTCATTCTTTCTCTCCTCCCGGATTTGACCCCGACCTCCTCCGACGGGGCTTGGCCGAAGCCTGACTCATTGCGCATGCGGAGTCAAACATCTTGTATACAAGAAATTCCATCTTGCCGACAAACATCTGTCTAACGTAGACTATCGCCATGGACAGACCGCACCCGATCGAGATTGCCGATGCCCTGGAAGAGCTGGTCTTTTCCGGCGAATATGGCGACGGCGACCGTCTGGACGAGATCACCCTCGCGCAGCGATTCGGGGTGTCGAGAACTCCGATTCGCGAGGCTTTACAAAGGCTTGTGGCCTCGGGGCTGGCCGAGCAGCGGCCAAGGCGCGGGGTCTTCATCCGCCAGCCCGGCCCGGTCGAGCTGATGCAGATGTTCGAAGCCATGGCCGAGTTCGAAGCCTCCTGCGCGCGGCTTGCGGCATCGCGTATCTCGGACGCGGCCTTGGACGACCTCGAAGAAGCGAACCGCCGTTGCAAGGCCGCGGTGGCGGCCGGCGACGCCGATGGCTACTACCATGCCAACGAGGTTTTTCATCACGTGATCTACCGGCAATCGGGCAACGCGGTGCTCGAGGCCGAGGCGCTGCGCCTGCACCGTCGCCTCAAGCCCTTCCGCCGGGTGCAGCTGCGCTGGCGCGGGCGCATGGCGCAGTCCATGGCCGAACACGAAACCGTCGTCGCCGCCCTGCGCTCGGGCGATGCCGCGATCGCCGCCGATACCCTGCGCGACCACGTGGCGGTGCAGGGCGAGAAGTTCCACCAGTTGATGGCGAGCCTGCGCACCGCGGCGCAGTAGGTGCGGCGCAGTTCGGCACGTGAACGCGACGTCACGGCGCAAGCTGCCGAAAAGAAAAAGGCGGCCCGGAGACCGGACCGCCCGCATTTTCCGTGAAGCCGGATCAGCCGAACAGGAAGTCGCTGTCGTCGAACGAATTGGCGGTTTCGCCAAGCACGATAACCGTGTGATCGGCATAGCTCATCGTGACTGATTGCTGTCCGTCGAACGTCGTGTTCGTGATGTTCAGGCGTTCGATATCGCGGTCCGTGCTGCGCAGGCCGACAAAGCGCAGCATGTCGGCGCCTTGCTCGAAGTCCTCCACCACCGTGGTGCCGTCGCCGAAGAGCGAATTGAAGAAGAATTCGTCGGCACCCGAGCCGCCAATGACGGTGTCATTGCCGAAGCCACCGTTCAGCGTGTCGTTCCCGGCGTCGCCGTGCAACAGGTCATTGCCTTCGCCGCCGTTGATCAGATCGTTGCCGTTGCCGCCAAAGATAGTGTCGTTGAAGCCGCCGCCGCCGAACTGGTCGTCGCCGTCTTCGCCATAGAGCAGATCGAAGCCTTCGCCACCGCCGATCGTATCGTTGCCGGTGCCACCAAAGATCGTGTCGTTGTTGAAACTGCCGCCCGAGCGGTCGTCGCCCGCACCCTGGTCGATATAATCGTTGCCGATGCCGCTGTTGAAGACGTCGTTTCCGTCACCGGCATAGATCGTATCGTCGCCCGGCCCGGCGCCGCCGCTGTCGTTGCCAAGGCCGCCGATCATCAGGTCATTGCCGGGTCCGCCGCCCAGGCGGTCGTTGCCGGCATTGCCGATGATCGTGTCGTTGCCGCCTTCGCCGGGCAGCCGGTCGTCGCCCGGACCGCCGACCAGCAGGTCGTCGTCGTTCCCGCCTTTCAGCCCGTCGTTGCCGTCGCCGCCGTTGATGGTGTCGTTGCCATCGCCGCCTTCGATCCTGTCGTCTTCAGTGCCGCCGGTCAGGATGTCGTCGCCTTCGCTCTCCTCGGTGCTGAAGGGCCCGCCCAGGATCGCGGTGGCGGTTACCACGGTGCCGTTCAGATCGAAGAGTTCGACATTGGTGTAGGTATCCGTGCCCTGCGCCGAAACGATTGTGATCGACCCGTCGTTGTTCTGCGTCACGGTGCCGACCTGGTCCAGATCGACGTTCAAGAGGGCCGTGTCCGTGCCGTCGCCGCCATCAATCGTATCGTTGCCGGTGCCGCCGTCGATCGTATCATCGCCGCCTGCGCCGTCCACGTCGTCGTTGCCGCCCAATGCGTCGATGAACTCCGCATCGTCGGTGCCGAGGATATCGTCATCGCCGTTGCTGGGACCGGCGGGCGGGGGGACATTGTCCGCGACTGCGTCGATCAGCTGCTGCTGGGTGTATGTGGTGCTCCCGACCCGGAATTGTTCGATGCCGAAGTAGGAGCTGATGCCCGTGCTGGCAAAGATCACCAGAGCGTTGTTGCCGTCGATCTCTGTCTTGCTGATGTTGTCGAGGCTGCTTGCAACGATGGCAAGATCGGTTCCGCTGTCGCCGAGATCCTCGATGATGTCGTCGCCACCGTTGCCGTTGATCGTGTCGCTGCCATCGAAAGTGCGCAGCCGGTTGCCGCCTGTGCTTCCGACGATGCTGTCATTCCCAACCCGCGAGCCGCGGATGTATTCGATGTTGCTGAGCTCGTCGGAAAAGGCCTGGCCGTCCCAGGTGCCGATCGCCGTCCCCGCTTCGAGATCGACCTCGAGAGCGGTGACGCCGTTGCGGTCATAGCGCACAAGGTCGAAGCCGCCCGCGCCGTCGATCGTGTCGTTGCCGCGACGGGGGTTGAAGATGTTATCGAGACTGTTGCCGATCAGCGTGTCATCGTTGTTGGAGCCGCGCACTTCGGGGATCACGCCGATGATCGTGTCGGTGAACACGCCTCTCTGCACGGTTCCGGCATCGAGGTCGACCTGCACCGCGTCCGCAGAGTCGCGGTAATCGAGCCGGATGTAGCCTTCGTTCGCGGCTCCCACCGTGATGGTGTCATCGCCCTCGCCGGGTCGGATGCCCAGGAAATCGTCCCCGCCGATGACCGCAAAGAAACTGTCGGCCGTGGAGGTGCCGTGGATGCCCATCCCCTCGAGGCTCAGCTCATCCTGCACGTTGATCAGCGTGGTGGTCCCTAGCGCGAACTTGTCGATCGTGGCGGTGTTGGTCCGGCCGTTGATCGAAGCCGAAATGCCGCTGTTCAGGTCGGAATGGTCGATGACAAGGTAGGAGTCGTCACCGCCGACACGCGTCAGATCAACGGTGTCGTTGCCGGTGCCGGGGTTGATGACGTCTTCGCCCTGTCCGGGGAAGATCGTATCGTCGCCACCTTCGGCCTTGATCGTGTCATTGCCGATGCCGCCGTTCAGGACTTCGCCGTCGTCGAAGCCGATGATGAGATCGTTGTTGGTCACGGAAACCGTCGGGATGGCATTCAAGTCGATTGGGGACCCTGGCGAGAACGGGCCGCTCAATGGGTTGGAGATTCCGGTGACCTTGCTATTGAACTCATCGAATGCAGCGGCCGAAACAAGCTGAGGGTTGTCGCCGCCGAGGAAAACGACATGATTCCCGCCATTTTCGTCTTCGATGAGAATGATGAAAGTGGATTTATTGACGCCGCCGTCGTTCCAGTCGACCTTTGCCACCGTCACGAACTCATCGCGGTCAACCTGCCCGTCGATCAGCAATGTGTAGATTTCATTCGCATTGACCGGTGCGATGTTGCGCAGGCCGTCTTCGTTGGTTTTGGAGCCGAATGAGTAGTCCAGTGCGGATATGATCGGCGCGGTAACGAGCGATACGCTGGAGGACGAAAAGTCCTCGACAAGATCGTCATTGCCGAACGTGAAAAATATGGAATCGTAAGTGTATGTGGTCATGGGCTTCTCTTTGGTTCGAAACCACTTTCAGGACGTGGACCGCATTTCTGGCTGATCGCAAGCCAGTTCTGAAACGGATGTCGTGAAAATGGCTTTAAGGCAATTTGACGGTCCAGCTTGATGGATTTGACGCGTTTCTCGCCCGAACAATTTTTCAAATGCTCAATGCACGGTCAATCCCGAAATTCACAAAATTTGGTAGGTTTACGGGTGTTGATCGAGTCTGCGCACCTATTGGTTGATCGGCCGATCTCTCGACGCGACTGCTCAACCTTCGGGCGAAAATGGCGTTGCTGAATTGCAACCACTATGTCTTGGGACACATGGCGGGACAGGCCTTGGGTGCCGTCAGGCTTTTCACAACACGCCCCGTCTGTTAAATCTGACTCAATTATAAAAAGACAAGAGCAGGCATACAGGTATCATGGGAACGGGCTTTCGAGGCACGTTCGTCATCTCCTGGTCGCAAACGGACATAGACGGTCTCAAGGCCGCTCCGGTGTCATCCCTCGCAGTGGGGGTGGCATGGTCATGGAAGGGAGACGCGGTCCGGGTCGACGGGCCGACATCCTTGCTGCGACTGGATCAGGCGGATGGCGAGGCGGATATTCGCAGACGCGCCGCACGAATGGTGCGCCGGTTGGTCGGCGCCGCCGTTGCGGACACAGGCAGACCGAGCGACATCGAGGTGGCGCATCCACTGGCCGACAGCTCCTTTGTCGTCACCGACGGTGCGCAAAGCTACACCGTCACGCTGATCGAAGTGGCGCCTGACACGGCCCCGCTGCTGATGTTCGTCGACGAACTGCCGCCGAGGAACTGCGATCTCTGGATCGTGCACCACACGCTGGAGCCGCGGCTCATGCAGGCGGAAAGCGCTGAACAGGGTGGCGGGGTGATCTGTTTCACGCCCGGAACGAGAGTGACCACGCCGGACGGGTCTGTCCGGGTCGAGGACCTGCGCGAAGGCGACTGGGTGCAGACCAAGGACAGCGGCGCGCAACAGGTGCAGTGGATCGGCAGCCGCCGCATGTCGGGCGCCCGGCTTTTCGCCATGCCGCGGCTGCGGCCGATCCGCATCCGCGCCGGCGCCTTCGGGATCGAACGTCCCGACGAGGAATTTCTGGTGTCGCCGGAGCATCGCATGGTCGTGCGCGGCGCCGTGGCGCAGTCGCTCTTCAACACCTCCGAGGTGCTGGTTGCCGCGCGCGACCTGATCAACGGCAGTACCGTGGTTCTGGACAGCCAGGCGCGCGAAGTGACCTATGTGCACCTGCTGCTGCCGCGCCACGAGGTGCTTTTCGCCAACGGGGTCGAAACCGAGAGCTTCCATCCCGCCAGCACCGCGCTCACGACGCTGGCCGAAGGTGACCGCCTTCGCCTGCAGCGCCATCTGCCCGGCGTTTCCGAAAATCCGAATGTTTACGGTGGATATGCCCGTCGCAACCTGACGCCGTCCGAGGCGGCAATCCTGATGCACGAAGCGGCCTGAAACGGCGGCGCGCCGGCCGCCGCGGCACCCGGGTCAGTTCTGCAGATCGGCGGCGGTCACGCCCCAAAGCGCACTGCGGCGCGCCCAGCCGTCATAGCCGCCGGCCTGCAACTCGCACCAGTCCTGCGCGCATTCGCCCAGATAGGCGATGACGCCCGCGCGCAGCCGCGCCTCGACCGGCGCGGCAACATCGGGGCGGCTGCGGATGTCCAGCATATCCTCTTCGACGATGACCGTGCGCACGCCCGAGAGCAGCGAATAGTGTACCCATCCGCCGGCGCCTTCGCGGTCGCGCACCCGGCGCCAGTGCCCGTATTCGGCGGTGATTTCCAGCGGCATGTCGCGGCGCGTGTAGACCCAGTCGATACGGTGGGTCAGCGACGGGCCGCGGCGCACGTTGCCCTCTCCGGCCTTCATCGACACGAACCGCGGCAGCGGCAGGTTCGTGACCGGCCCGCGTTCTTCGGCGGCCTGCGCCAGAGACGCCCCGCACAGCAGGGCCAGACACAGCCCCAGTCCCCAAAGTTTCCTGATCATTCCCGATCCTGCCCAGAGATTTTCCGGCGGAGTTCTTGTGCCCCGTCCTGACTTGGGACACTGTGCCAAGACGGGGCGACAAGGGAAAGAGCGAGGAGCCGGGGCATGCCATCAAAACGTCTGAGTGTTGTCGTTACGCGACGCTTGCCGGAAGCGGTCGAAACCCGGTTGACCGAGCTTTTCGACGTGCGCCTGCGCGACGACGACACGCCGATGACCCGGGCCGAACTGGCTGCCGCCATGCAGGACACGGACGTACTGGTGCCCACCGTGACCGACACGATCGACGCGGGCCTCATCGGCCAGGCCGGAGAGCGGCTGCGCCTGATCGCGAGCTTTGGCGCCGGGGTCGACCACATCGACGTGGCCACCGCCCGCAGCCGCGGGATCCTGGTGTCGAACACCCCCGGCGTGGTGACCGAGGACACCGCCGACATGACCCTGGCGCTGATGCTGTCGGTGACCCGCCGCATCCCCGAGGGCCTGTCGACCATGCAGGCCGGGGACTGGACCGGCTGGGCGCCCACGGCCTTCCTCGGCGGCCGGCTGGGCGGGCGGCGGCTCGGCATCCTCGGCATGGGGCGGATCGGCACTGCGGTGGCGCGCCGCGCCCGCGCCTTCGGCATGCAGATCCACTACCACAACCGCCGCCGCCTGCGCCCCGAAGCCGAGGCAGCGGTCGAGGCGACCTACTGGGACAGCCTCGACCAGATGGTGGCGCGCATGGACATCCTGTCGGTCAACTGTCCGCATACGCCCTCGACCTTCCACTTGCTCAACGCCCGGCGGCTCAAGCTGATGAAACCCAGCGCCGTGATCGTGAACACCAGCCGCGGAGAGGTGATCGACGAAAACGCCCTGGCGCGGATGCTGAAATCGGGCGAACTGGCCGGCGCGGGGCTCGATGTCTACGAACACGGCACCGACGTGAATCCGGACCTGCGCGCGCTGCCCAATGTCGTGCTGCTGCCGCATATGGGTTCGGCCACGCTGGAGGGCCGGATCGAGATGGGCGAGAAGGTGCTGCTGAACGTCAAGACCTTCGCCGACGGCCACCGGCCGCCGGACCAGGTCGTGCCGTCGATGCTGTAGCCAATCCGCGCCAGAATGACCGCCCTTTGTCCTCAACCGCCTGTGGAAACCGTGTTAACCTTTTCGCGTGGTGTGATTTCGGAGGGGTCGTGTTGATTCGTATAGCTTTGATTTCAGGCGCTTTCCTCGCTCTGACCGGGCCGCTTTGGGCGCAGGAGGCGGCCGATGCCGTGGCGCCCGAAAGCGCCACGTCCATCGACGCAGGCGCCTTCGAAGCCATCTCGGAACCCGTGGCCGACGCGCTGCGGGCCAAGGCCGAGGGTCGGCCGTTCGAAGCGCGGGACTGGATGATCGCTGCGGCCAACCCGCACGCCGTATCCGCCGGGGCGCGGGTGCTGCGCGATGGCGGCACCGCTGCGGACGCCATGGTCGCAGTACAGGCGGTGCTGGGGCTGGTCGAACCGCAATCCTCGGGACTGGGCGGCGGCGCCTTTCTGGTCTGGCACGACGGCGCCAGCGGCGAGATCACCACGCTCGACGGGCGCGAGACCGCCCCCCTGGCCGCGACGCCGCGGCTCTTCCAGGACGAGGCGGGCATGCCGCTCGATTTCTTCGACGCGGTGGTCGGCGGACGGTCGGTCGGCGTGCCGGGCACCCCGGCACTGATGCAGGCGGCGCATGACCGCTGGGGCACGGCGGAGTGGTCGGGCCTCTTCAACGAGGCCATCACGCTGGCCGAGGACGGCTTTGCCGTGTCACCGCGGCTGGCGTCGCTGGTGGCCGAGGATGCCGAGCGTCTGGCCCGCTTTCCCGACACCGCCGCCTATTTCCTGCCCGAGGGCGCGCCGCTCGAGGCCGGCCAGACCCTGACGAATGCCGCCTATGCGGAGGTGCTGCGCCGGATCGCGACCGAGGGCGCGGATGTCTTCTATAC